>Ga0265298_10006425_pt1 | contig 14514 bp, 16 predicted proteins | sample AusTroGonzalo_MG_3_FD_193486 | JGI IMG/M metagenome (GOLD analysis project Ga0265298, IMG submission 193486) | Bovine rumen microbial communities from tropical cattle in Woodstock, Queensland, Australia - Gonzalo_01 | ecosystem: Host-associated > Mammals > Digestive system > Stomach > Rumen ... | reverse complement strand
TTCAGCGTCCTGTTCATCAAACGCTTCGGCGGCCTTATCAATCAGTGTGAGCACATCGCCCATGCCGAGAATCCGGCTGGCCATCCGGTCCGGATGAAACGGTTCGATATCCGTCAGTTTTTCGCCGATACCGCTGAATTTAATAGGCTTTCCGGTGACCGCCTTGATGGAGAGCGCCGCACCGCCGCGTGTATCGCCGTCCAGTTTGGTGAGGATGACGCCGGTCACATCAAGCTTTTCATCAAAAGCCTTTGCGACATTGACCGCATCCTGGCCTGTCATGGCGTCAACGGTAAGAAGAATTTCCTGCGGCCTGACTGCTTCTTTGATCCGCAGAAGCTCATCCATCAGCTCCTCGTCAATATGAAGCCGGCCGGCAGTATCGATAATCAGCACATCCCGCTGATAATAACGGGCATACTCAATGGCTTCCTTCGCTGTTTTAACAGGATCCTGAGTGCCTTTTTCGAAAACGGGCACATTGACCTGCTGGCCTACGACCTGAAGCTGTTTGATGGCAGCGGGACGATAGATATCGCAGGCAGCAAGCATCGGCCTTTTTCCCTGCTTGGTCAGCCAACCGGCCAGCTTGGCACACATGGTTGTTTTACCGGCGCCCTGAAGGCCGCAGAGCATAAAAATCGTCGGAACGGAAGAAGACCAGGTGAGACGGGCGTTTGTGCTGCCCATCAGTTCAGTCATTTCCTCGTTGACGATTTTAATAACCTGCTGACTCGGGGTCAGGGAGGACAGGACATCCGCGCCGACGCACCGGTCCGTTACTTTGCGGATAAAATCCTTTGCCACGGCATAGTTGACATCCGCCTCCAGAAGAGCCATGCGCACTTCGCGCATACCTTCCTTAACGGCCTGCTCATTCAGCCTGCCGCGACCGGTCATTTTTTTCAGCGCGTTCTGCAGCTTTTCGCTCAAGCCCTCAAATGCCATTGTTTTCCTCCGTTTCCCATGTCAGCAGTTCACTGAGAAGTGTATGTGCATGGGTATAATCATGCTGATCAAGAAGGCGCAGGGCTTCTTCCAGGCCGGATTCCATACGGCGGAAACGGGCGGCTGCACCGAGTGAAGATTCCATCGCGGTCAGTTTTGCGGCGGCACGGCTGAGCGTTTCATGAACAGCCTGTCGTGAAATGCCTACTTCGTCGGCGATTTCTCCGAGAGAAAGGTCTTCCTCACAGTGCAGGGAAAGAACCTTGCGCTGCTTTTCTGTCAGCATACCGCCGTAAAAAGCGGATAAAAAGGCCAGGTCCACTTTTTTTGTCAGATCTTCCCGTATCATGAGCGATCCTCTCTCCTGTCAAGCATAAGAACTTGACAGGAAACTATTATACACAAACAAAAAAGGTTGTCAAGGAGTTTTCCCTGACAACCCTGAATACAGGAGGCTTATTACTTTCCGGTCGGAACATAAATGTAGCAGCCGGAAACGATGAAGCTGGCATCGGTCAGTTCCGGGTTGACGGACATGATCTTTTTCACGGTCGTGCCGTAGTGGGTGGCAATTTTGGAGAGCGTTTCGCCATGAACCACCTTATGGATCTTACATCCTTTTTTCGCGCCGGGCTTCTTGGAATAACCGCCGCATTTGCCGCCGGCCACCTCGGACATTTCCTCGAGATTCAGTTCCTGCATGTTTTCCATTGTTGTATCCTCCTTTAAAATATTTTTTATATACTGTCAGCAGATGTTATCTGCTTTACATTTTTTGATACGTACCGAAATACTGATATGGCAGTTAGAACGGGAAAATTTTTTATATCAGGCGCAGCATTTTGCAGTTTTCGATGCCCGTGCTCCAGAACTGGTCGATCGGAAGATGGCGGATCTGGCTGATAATACTCAGGTTCATGGCACCGTGACCGACGATCAGCACATTTTTCTGCTGCTTCATCAAAGGATCAATGACTTCACGCAGAAAGGAGCCCGTTCTGGCAAACAATTCTTCAAAAGTCTCTGCCCCTCCGACAGACGCGGTATACTTTTCAGGGGCTTTAAACAGCACATTAATGGGGCAATCCGGCAGGTCGAAAGTGTTTTCCTGACCTTCAAAATCCCCGAAACTCATCTCCCGGAGACGGTCATCTGTCAGGATCGGGATATTACGTCCCCGCAGAAGAATATCCGCTGTTTCTTTTGCGCGGACGAGCGGGGAGGAAAAACACAGGTCAAGCGGAACATCAAGGTATTCCTCCCGGGCTTTTTCCGCCATTAAGCGGCCCTGCGTGTTCAGCGGAATGTCTGTCCGGCCCTGGAGTTTATGGCGATCGTTCCAGTCAGTTCTTCCGTGCCTGATGATATAAAGCATGTATACCTCCGGTAAATCCGCTTTATCGGGAATAACAGATCATCGTGCTTTCGCATACCATTCCTTAACGATATTCTCAGCTTTCTTATCCACAATGGAAAAGCCGTATTCCGGTTTATCCGCGGGCAGTTTTGTATACCAGTCCCACCAGAAAAAACCTGCGAACCAGGATTCATTCCACATGGAGCGGAAACAGGATTCATAAAAATTGGCCTGTTCATTTTCGTCATAGGGAAATTCACGATGTGTAAAATCATAGGGAACGGCGGCACATCCGGCGGCGCTCCTGCAGCCGATTTCCATGAAAATGATCTGTTTTCCGCCATGTTTTTCAGACAGGCGATGAAGCGCTGCCTTATGAGAATCCCAGGCTTCCTTCATCTGTTCCATCGAAAACCCCGGCCCGCCGGCAACGGAGAAATAGGCAGAGGTACCGATATAATCCACCGCGTCCCACCAGCGGACATTTTCTTCTTTGCCGTGGTTTGTGTTATATACGAGCGGACCGTGATAAATCTGCCTGACGGCGGAAATGACGTCGCGCCATGCATCCTCTTTTGCTTCTGTTCCCAGCATTTCGCAGCCAACGCAGAACATTTCACATCCTGTGTCTTCTGCGATTTCAGCATAATGGCACAGAAAAGCTTTATAGGAAGAAAACCATTCTTTCCAGTAATCTTTGTTATTGAAATCTGTTTCCGGGAAACGGATACAGGCACGCCAGGCACCGTCAGCACAATTGACAATGGGTTTCATACAAACCTTCAGACCCAGTGAATGCAGTTTTCCGACTGCAACGGTCAGATCCCTGTCTGTAACGGTATATCTGTAATCCGGCCTGATCAGGGTGGAGGAGAAGGTATCCTGCATGACAATGAATGCAAGCGCGGTCCAGTCCCCGCCGAGGGCGGCAAGTCTTTCCATGGAGGAAAAAGCTTCCGGTGTACGGTAATCCCCCTTTTTTCCGTCAAAGCCATAGGTAAAACCTTTTATAAACATAACGCTGAACTCCTAATATATCAATAAATGGATCAGATGAAGAATTCAGGCAGCGCGTTATAAATATAACGGCGCATATCCCGATAATCATGGATGCCGTTTTCCATGACGGTGTAATGCGTATTTTTGCCGAATACAAAGGTTTCGGAAAACTCCTTCATGGCCTGCATCTGCGGATCCAGGTTGGGGAAAGCGATATCCTTGTCTCCGGTGAGTGCGTGAAGATAAAAATCTTTTCCGATAAGTGTATCGCTCAACAGCGACGCGGTCTGCCGCGGATGAAGACCGCCGCCCCGCTCACCGCAGATCCAGCAGTCTCCGCTGAGCGGCATAAACCAGCGGAACAGGTTGGTTCCTGCCATTAACGCGTACCACACGGCGACCGCACCCATGGAAAAACCGCCGATGCCGCGTCCGGCGGGATCAGCTTTTGTCCGGTAGGTATGATCGATGAGGGGAACAATCCGGCTGAGAAGGATCGGTCCGAAATCCTTGACAGCTTCGGCAGAATAGGATATCCCTTTTCCGCTGTATCCGGGCGGATAATAGGTTGGGGCAACAACAATCAGGGGATTGATTTTTCCGTCCGCAATCATATAGTCCAGCATATTCTTCATCAGGCCGTCTTCGGAAAAGAAAGAATATGGGTTTCCGCCGCCGCCGTGCAGAAGGTAAAAAGTGCACAGCGGCTTGTCCATGCCGGCATATCCGTATGGAAGATAGACAAGGGCCGGGCTGAAATCAGGAATAGTCAGGGATTCAAGACTTCCGCCATGAGTACAGGGCGATTGATACAATACCGGTACAGGAAGGACAGTGTCCATCGAAATGAACTCCTTTGGATGGGTTTTTTCTGAAAAGACACTGAAATTGTAATACAAATACGGCTGAAACGCAAATAAAAGAGCAGAAGCAGGAACTTCTGCCCATATTCATCCATTGATCAGGGGATTTCTTCACCGGTCAGTTTTTTCCACCAGGAACGGATGGTAACCTGATTGGCAACCCCGTAATTCGGATCGTTTTTCTGCGCCTCATCCATATCACGCAGAAAATGAACGCAGAGGTGTCCGTTGAAATCATTATCCTTAATGCTGCCGGAATCATGAGGCATATCGTGCGTAGACGCCAGCGACCAGCGTCCGTCGGGGAGCCGGACATAGACAGCTTTCTGGTTCCAGGTGTTTATGCCTCCGAAGGCGGCGATCATGGTACGGGTATCTTTTGCGGTTAAGGGTTCAGCGTCACAGTGGCGGCCGCGCGCGAGAATACGAAGCGTCCAGCTGTATCCGGAAGCAGGATCAAACACAAGAAGCTTCTGTCCGCCGGAGAGAGAGGGCTTCACTGTATTAAACCAATGCAAAAGCTGGATGGATGATGATGAAGGGCCTGATATCTTTTCATTCAGATCGCCGGCCTGTACCGGTTCATCGGACGGCGTCACCGGGGCGGCCGTCGGAACAGGTGTCACGTCAGCCTGCTTTTTACCCCCCGACATCGCACTTTCAAGAGCAGCAAGCGTTTTTTTGCCGGCAACACCGTCTGCGGATAATTTCATTTTTTTCTGAAATGTTTTGACAGCGCTGCGTGTTTTATTTCCGAAAACACCGTCCGCATTTCCCGTAAGGTAGCCGAGTGAAATCAAAGCCTGCTGCAGGCTTTTGACCCGGTCCCCCTTGCTGCCCAGGCGCAATGATGCGTAATTGCTGCTGAAAAGGGAACTGCCGGCTGATGAAGAGGAATCTTTCTGCGAGGTATCCGCCGATTTGGCTGAAGATTCCTGTTTACTGACTGAATTCGCAGCCTGTGAAAGGATTAAACTTCGCGTTTTTTCCCCGGCCAGGCCGTCTGAAACCAGCTTGTTTTTTTTCTGGAACTTCCGCACAGCGTTTTCCGTGTTGTTTCCGAAAACTCCGTCTGCCGTCCCTTTCAGGTAACCGAGCCTGATCAACGCTTCCTGCAATTCGCGTACTTCTTCGCCTTTGCAGCCGTTGTAAAGCGTGCCGCTTTCAAGGGCACCGGCAGAGGAAAAAAGAAATACAGCAAACAAAACACACAGGAAAAGAACCATCAGGCGGCAAAGGCGGGAAGAATGCGATCTCATAAATGACTCCTTTCATAAAATGCTGTTATCGATCTGCATCATATCAAACAATGAAGTAAGTGTAAAGAAAGTGTTACAATATTATAACGAAAGTAAGCGCGGAAACTTTCCGCCCCAATCTGTTTTTTTTCTTAAAAATATGATATATTTTTAAAAGATCCTATCGCGATCCGAAAGGAGAGTCCGTTTAAAATGAGAAAAATCGGAGTGCTTACCAGCGGCGGTGACAGTCCCGGAATGAATGCGGCAGTGATGAGTGTTGCCCGAAGCGCAGCCATGTACGGTATTCCGCTGATCGGGGTTAAACGCGGATATAACGGCCTGCTGAGGAAAAGTGCCAACCTGAAAGATGATCTTCAGGAATTGACCCTGGAGCTGGTTCTCGATATTGCGGACGAACCCGGTACTTATCTTCGCACCGCCCGCTGTCTTGAATTCAAGGAGAAAAAATATCAGGAAAAAGCCGTCAAAACACTGAAAAGCATGCAGATAGACGGTCTTGTCGTCATCGGCGGGGACGGAAGCTTTCGCGGCGCGCAGGCGCTGTGCGAACTGGGAGTGCCCTGCATCGGTATTCCGGGGACAATCGATAATGACCTTCCTTATACAGAAATGTCCCTGGGATATGATACCGCGGTCAATGTATGCGTGGAGGCGATACGCAAAATACGGGCGACATCACGCAGCCATGACCGTCCCGCTGTTGTTGAGGTGATGGGCCGGCATTGCGGCGACATTGCCCTGACAGCTGCGGTTTCCACGGGCAGCGAGATCGTCGTGGTTCCGGAGGTTCCGTGGAATGTTGAAGGAGTGGCGCTGCAGCTGCAAAGACAGCTTAACCGGGGCAACACACGCGCAACGATCATCATGGCGGAAGGCTGCTGGGAGGCGATGGCGCCGTTTGACCTGTACAAATTCCTTACCAGCCACGGCAAGGCATGCTATCCGGAGGAACCGATGAGCGCGGTGCGTTTTGCCAGCGTCATGAAAAGAATGTGCGGCATGGTGGAGGCGCGGGCGAATGTGATCGGTTATGTTCAGCGCGGATCCGAACCGACTGCGCGTGACAGCGCGTTTGCTTTTGAAGCCGGAAACCTGGCTGTCAGGCTGCTGCGTGACGGGATCAGCAACCAGGTTATCGGTATGCAGAAAGGCAAAGTTTTCTATATGCCGATCGATAAGGCGCTGAAAAAAGAAAAAAGTTTCAACAGAAATCTGTTTGATCTTGTCAATTCTTTGTAAAAAAAGGTTGACACATATCCGATCGTTATGATATTATCCTTTTCGTTTGAAAGCAGAGGCTTACCCGTCTCTCACCTTGCGCGGTTCATACTGCCGGGTTCATGAGTGTTTTCTCAGGAAACAGTTTTTAATGAGCGACGGGTCAGCTGCCCGCCGCTCATTTTATTAGGAGGTGCATGGACATCGCAACGGAACTGATGATCAACGATGAAATTCGCGACAGAGAAGTTCGCCTGATTGACGAAAACGGTGAACAGCTCGGCGTCATGAGCACACAGCAGGCGCTTCAGCTTGCGGAAGAACGGGGCTATGATCTGGCCAAGATCCAGCCGTCTGCCGTTCCGCCGGTATGCAAACTGCTGGATTATGACAAATACCGCTATGAACAGGCCAAGCGGGAACGCGAGAACCGCAAAAATCAGCGAGTTGTCGATATCAAGGAAGTACAGCTGTCTGCCACCATCGAAGAAAACGATGTCAATACCAAGGCGAAGATGGCAATACGCTTCCTGGAGAACGGTGACAAAGTCAAGGTTTCCATTCGCTTCCGCGGCCGTCAGATCACCCACAGCGAAATCGGCCTGAAAGTCATGCAGGATTTTGCTGAAAGGTGCAAAGACGTCAGCATGGTGGAACGCCGCCCGCTGCTGGATGGCCGCAACATGATCATGATCCTGGCTCCCAAAGCCGTAAAGGCTTCCTTTGCCGAAAGAAAGGCAAAGAGGGAGAATGCCGCCTCGCAAGAGACGAAGGAGTAAACCGCATTGGAAGGAGGACTAAACCATGCCTAAACAAAAATCCCATCGCGGAGCTGCAAAACGCTTTTCCTTTACCAAATCCGGTATCGTAAGGCATAAGCAGATGAACGCCAACCATCAGGTGCGTCTGAAGACCACCAAACGCACCCGTCACCTGCGCAACGCCGGTGTTGTGGACAACGCCGCGGAAGCACGCACAATTCATAAGTTACTGCCTTACAAATAAGCCAATTCACCGGCAAGGAGGAAAACAAACATGGCACGCATCAAGAGGGCTGTGAATGCCCATAAGAGTCGCCGCAAGGTAATGAAGCTGGCGAAAGGCTACTGGGGAGCGAAATCCAAACAGTACCGCGCCGCAAAAGAACAGGTTGCCCGCAGCCTGCGTTATGCTTTCATCGGACGTAAACTCCGCAAGCGCGATTTCCGCCGCCTGTGGATCACCCGTATCAACGCTGCATGCCGCCTGAACGGCCTGAGCTATTCCAAGTTCATCGCGGGTCTGAAGAAGCAGAACATCGAAGTCAACCGCAAGATGCTGGCTGACCTGGCTGTCAATGACGCCGCCGGTTTTGCCAAGCTCGTTGATATTGCCAAGAAATAAGAAATCGTTTTTCAAAGCGCCTGCGGGCGCTTTTTTCTTATTATTTTAATGTGCCGTTAACAGACGGATCTGTCGAATCGATACCGGTGTAGCATTCCGGGAAAAGACCGGCTGTACTGCGCTTTTCACCGGCCGCTTCAAGATGGGACAGGTCTCCTAGTTTGGTTACACGGAAGGAAACTTCTCCCCTGATTCTTTCCTCCGTGACGATTTCGGTAATTGACGAAGGCAAACAAAGGAAATGCTCCCAGAGTACCATGGGCGAAACATCAATCAGATAGCCAAGAACAGCCATGCTGATACCGAAATGACAAAAGAGGGCAATTGAATAATCCTGATTATGATCGGAAAGCCAGACGGATCCGTCCTTACGGAATCCGTACCGTGCCATCAGTTTGTCCACACCGTCCGTGGTCTTTTTCCAGAACTCATGAACGTCGCCGCCGCTGAAAGCCGGCGACTGACTCCATGTACTGATGTCATATATGCCGGGGAACCCGACCCATATACGAGGCTTGACATCCCATGCAACAATACGGCGATTACCGGTTTCCGGATCCGGATAGGAACCGCGGAATTCCTGCAGCCAGGGAAGAACCTCAGCTGTCCGGTTCAGCTTTTTCAGTGTGTAATCCGCCGTATCTTTCGCACGCCCGAGGGGTGAGACGTAGAAATCACGAATATCGTAAACAGCCAGCCGGCGGCTCAGCAAATCAGCTTCAACCCGGCCTTTCGGGGTCAGTGAATCCACAGTGTAATCAGGTTCCGCGTGACGGATCAGAAGAATTCTCATCTGACAGCATCCTTTCATCCGGTAATCCGTATAAGATGATTGTATCTGTTCATGCCTGTAAATTCAAGCTTGACAAGGAATCCCGGCTGATTTAATATGTAGAAAAGTACGTACAACCGGAGGACTTCAATGAAAACAGGAGCCTGCATCACCGGCAAATACACGAACTACCTCGCGGAGATCGGGATTGATGATCATGAAGCGCAGAAACGGGTAGAACAGGCTTTCGACACCATTTTTTTCGAGCCGGAAGAAAACTTCTGCCACCACACAGACGAAGACGCCTGGTGCATGGTTGACACTGGGAATAATGATGCACGCACTGAAGGCATGAGTTATGGCATGATGATGTGTGTACAGATGAACAGGCAGGATATTTTCAATAAGTTATGGATTTTTTCAGAACGTTATATGCTGCTGAAAGACGGCCCGAATGCCGGTTATTTCGCCTGGTCTGTCCGGCTTGACGGCAGGCATAATGCCGAAGGCCCGGCGCCTGACGGGGAAGAGTATTTTGCCATGGCTCTGTTGATGGCTTCCGCCAGGTGGGGCGATGGTGAGGGAAGTTTCAACTATTCCGCCAGGGCAAGGGAGATCCTGCGGCACGCGGTCCATCAGCATGAGCTGGTTCCGGACGGAGAACCCATGTGGGAACCGGAAAATGCTTATATCCGTTTTGTCCCTTCCATGAAAATTTCAGATCCCAGCTACCACCTGCCGCATTTCTATGAACTGTTCGCGCTGAAGGCGGATGAGGCAGACCGGCCTTTCTGGAAGAAGGCGGCTGAGGAAAGCCGTAAATACATCGCCCTTTCCGCTGATCCGTCAACCGGTTTGTCTCCTGAGTACTCGGATTATGAAGGGAAAACCGTACTGCTGTTCGGGAAACCCTGGGTTTACTATTCCGACGCATACAGGGTCGTTGAGAATATTGCGCTGGATCATGTCTGGTTCGGATCGGATCCCTCCCTTGACATTATCTGCACCCGTATTCAGGATTTTTTCGCAAAGCAGGATATGGACAACCTGATGGCTTACGAGCTGGACGGAACGCCTCAAAGTGAGCCCGCAATGCATCCGACAGCCATTAAAGCGGTGCTGGGAGCGTCTTCCATTGCAAGCAAAAGCCCTGAACGAATCCGCTTTCTGCGGCAGTTCGCAGATTTACCGATGAGAAAAGGCGCCAGGCGCTACTATGATAACTGTCTCTATTTCTTCTGCCTGCTTATGCTGACAGGACACTATCAAATCTATATCTGAGGAGGATGCCAAATGATCTATTACGTCAGTGCAAACGCCCCGAAAGAAGGGAACGGCCTGAAGGAAACCCCTTTCCGGTATATCAATGACGCTGCGAAAATCGCCCTTCCGGGTGATGAAGTCATTGTGGCACCGGGCGTATACAGAGAGTACGTCAATCCGGTGCATGCCGGTGAGGAAGATGCAAGAATCACCTATCGAAGTGAAAAACCATTGGGTGCCGTTATAACAGGTGCGGAACTGATCGGAAACTGGACTAAGGTGAAAGGCGATGTCTGGACCGCCCGTGTAAACAACGGTATTTTCGGCAAATACAACCCTTATATTGAAAAGGTTGAAGGCGACTGGTATTTTTCTCCCGTTGTCAGGCATACCGGTTCTGTCTACCTGAATGACCTGGCAATGTATGAGTGCTCCTCCCTGAAGGAATGCCAGTCCGGCAAGCCGGATCCGCACGCATGGAACCAGGATGAGGCAAAATACCTCTGGTATACGGAACAGGACGGGAATGAGACAGTTCTGTATGCCAATTTCCACGGAAAGGATCCGAACAGGGAAAAAGTGGAAATCAGCGTCAGGCGTAACTGCTTTATGCCGGATCAGACCGGCATAGGGTATATTACGGTCAGCGGATTTACCATTACAAAAGCCGCAACGACCTGGGCACCGCCGGCTGCTTATCAGGACGGAATGATCGGTCCGCACTGGTCCAGGGGATGGATCATTGAGGACTGCGAAATCAGCAACAGCCGCTGCTGCGGTATATCCCTGGGCAAATACCTGGATCCGGAAAACGATATGTATTTCTTCCGCAGGAAAGTGAAAAGCCCGACACAAATGGAACGGGATGCTGTCTGCCGCGGCCAGTATCACGGCTGGCTGAAGGAAAAAGTCGGCAGCCATATTATCCGCCGCTGCAATGTTCATCATTGTGAACAGACAGGTATTGTCGGCCGGATGGGCGCAGTGTTTTCGATCATTGAAGACTGTCATATCCACCATATCTGCAACAGCCAGCAGCTTGGCGGCGCGGAAACGGCCGGTATCAAGCTCCATGCGGGCATCGACGTCACAATCCGCCGGAATCATATTCACAACTGCATCATGGGCGTATGGCTCGACTGGGAAGCGCAGGGAGCGAGGATCAGCCAGAACCTGATGCACGACAATTACCGGCCGGACGGCCTGGAACAGGCCAGGGGCGCCATGTTCTCCACGGATATTTTCATCGAAGTGGGACATGGCCCGACGCTGATCGACAATAATATCCTGATGAGCCCGGTGAGCATTACCATTCCGTCTGAAGGCATCGCCTGCGTACACAATCTGATTCTGGGAGGCTTCAGCCTGATTAACAGCGGTGTGGACAGTGTTGTGAACGGCCAGCGTGAACCCCGTTACACACCATATCATATCCGCCACAGGACAGAAGTTGCCGGATTTATGACAATCCTTCACGGGGACGACAGGATCTACAACAATCTGTTTATCCAGGCCTATCCTGTCAAAGACAAGACGAAAAAACCCACGGATGCGGATCATCCTTTTGTCGGAACCGCTCCGTTTGATATTTTCCCGACCTATGATGAATGGGTTGCGCCTTTCCTGCCGGGCGATAACCCGGATATGGGCGGCCTCGCGAAGGCGCACTTCGGACATCTGCCTGTCTGGGTGGACGGAAATGCCTACTTTGGCGGAGCGACAGTCTGCAAACATGAGCAGCACAAGCTGAGCGACAAGCGCAGCAAAGTGACCATTGAACTGATTGAAAAAGACGGGAAATACAGCCTGAAGACAAATGTATTCAGCAAGCTGAAGGATTTCAGGGACGGGATTATCTGTACGGAAACACTGGGAAAGGCTTTTGAGCCGGAACAGCGGTTTGAGAATCCGGACGGGACGGACATCGTGTTCAACAAGGATTATTTCGGCAACCACAGAGGAGCCGAAACAATCCCCGGGCCTTTTGCCGGCGCGGAAGACGCGGACAAAGTATTGTACTGACAGCATAAAACAGCGCTGTGGATCATTGTCCACAGCGCTTTTCGTATGCCCGGCAGGATTCGAACCTGTGACCTTCAGAGTCGGAGTCTGACACTCTATCCAACTGAGCTACGGGCACCCAGCGGGAGATATTTTATCCTGTTCAAAGCCTGTTGTCAAGTACGCCTGCGCAGGGTACCGCCGATTTCAAAGGCAATGGAATCATTCACTTTGCCTGAAAGACGATACTCATCATCCTTCATGATGCGCCGCAGCGTGATAACATGACCGGGAAGAACCTCATGGTTGTAGTTCAGGATAATATGCTCAGGTTCATATTCTTTCATGAGATCAATACCCAGTGAATTGCAGAGCCAGTCTGCGTAACGGGTGTTGTTTACATGTCCGTTGACATCAAGATCCGTATAAACCGGACGGTATTCGGAAACGAATTCTTCTCCCTGCAGGCTGCCGACAGTGGCCGGCAGATTCATGGGAACGGAGAGATTTTTATTGTCAGGGATCAGTTTTCCGACTTCTCCGGGCGGAAGCATACGACGGGTGTTCACATCCAGAAGGAGCCACAGAGAACCGGCTTTGCCGATCATTTCCCCATGCGCGTCTGTAAAGATATAATAGCGGGGGAAAAAGCAAATACGGGTTGGGGTGGGAAAAGTATGCACCGTGATCTGTTCACCGACAGCAGGATAGCGGTCCATGTGAAGCTCCAGTCTGGAAAGGACCCAGACGATGTCCTGTTTTACGAGCTCATCACGTCCGCAGCCGAGGAGTTTACTGTGGGCTCCGGCGGCATCCTGCATGGTTTCAAGTATTGCGCTGGGACGCCATTTCTCATTCAGGTCACAGTCGCGCGGCCTGAGGCAGAAAGTTTCGTCATAGGTATTAACCATAAATGCCTCCGATCTTTTGCGAAAGCGCAGCAAGATATTCTTTCAGATCCGTAAAAGGATCAAGGGGAGAATCTTTTTTCAGATACAAAGGATGATGGGGATGGCCGGCTTTACTGCGGGGACCGGCGGTGAACCAGCGCGCATGAAAGCGTTCGCCGATGGACGCCATATCCAGTATGCACGCGGGCAGATAAGGCCGTTTCTCAATAATGGCACCCCAGGCAGCCCAGAGATCCGGCGGCGAAGGGAAACCTGAGAGAAGCCATGAAAATGCCTTCATGTTTTCACGATGCAGTACCGGATTGATATTCTGTTCCATATCATCGGGATCTGTCGCTCTCTGTGCATATACGTTAAACATCACAAAGGAATCATAACCGTTATGCAGCGCGATGCGTTCGGCTGACTTCAGGGTATTGTCAAGCCTGTCCGGAACGGCAGTGGAGGGATTGATTCCGATACAGACAAGCGGATGATTTCCGCGGGTGCCAAGGAGATAACGGTATTCACTGTAATGATCAGGCACATAAAGCCAGCGGGAACGGTCAAAATCACTGCAGGTTGGCAGCAGGGCCTCCTCAAAGGAAAGGACACCCGCCTGCGCGGTTTCACAGGAAGGAATATGCCGCATGGTCAGGAAAGGGGACGAATGAGGATCAGGGGCGTGAGCTCGTCACCCTGTCCGGAAGGGTTGTCCTTCATTGCGTCCTGGATCTGATCATCCGTCAGCGGGAAATCTGTACTTTTTCCCAGCTGGTTCTGGTCGATATCATTGGCATCCATCAGCACAACAGGAATACCGGTCTTTTGTTCCAGTTCGTCGCACAGTTCCCGGGCATTCTCATTGTTGACCAGAGCAAGGTCTTTATACCGGTCAAAGGAGGATCGGTAGTAGAACCCGTCAATCCCGGCTACGCCTTTTCCGACGATTTTATAGAACAGCCCTTTGATTCCGAAAGGTTTGGTCACGGCAGAAACAACGGAAGCGAATACGACGCGAGGCGCACCGACCATATTGATTGCCAGCTGCAGCTTGTATGGATCATGCATTCCAATTCCGGCAACCGTTTCACTGGCATGAGGTGAAAGAAGCTTCGCCCAGAATCCCGGCTTGATCTGTTCCTTGGTATAAACATTCCGGGTGCACATCGCCATCACTTTGGCACCGAAGGAAAGGACATCCCCCTTCCGGGAGATCGGCAGAACGTATCGCCTGACAATTTCAGCCTGATCCTCTCCCACTTCGATAAAGTGGGTATGAATGGCAAACCTGTCGTATTCCCGGCCGTCCCGACCTTTAATTCGTCCGCGGTCATAGTATTCAATTCCATTCAATTCCCGGTGCTGGTCTTCCAGGTTCCTGGATGCGGTACTGCCCATATGATTTACCTCCGAGATTATCATTCACAATTCAGAATGAACTGGGTAATACTATACAAAAAAATATTATAAAAGTATAGTTGTTGTATGTCAATGAAAGAATAAGCAGTACATGTTGTGTTTTCCGGAGAATTGAGGTATTATTAACAATTGATCA
>Ga0265298_10006424_pt1 | contig 14517 bp, 9 predicted proteins | sample AusTroGonzalo_MG_3_FD_193486 | JGI IMG/M metagenome (GOLD analysis project Ga0265298, IMG submission 193486) | Bovine rumen microbial communities from tropical cattle in Woodstock, Queensland, Australia - Gonzalo_01 | ecosystem: Host-associated > Mammals > Digestive system > Stomach > Rumen ... | reverse complement strand
GCTGCAGCGCGTGGCCGACGGGGAAAAAGTGAAATACGCCCTGGTGAACACCTCCAGCCAGGGAGAAAAGTCGCCGCATGCCTATACCCGCTGGTACGTCAGCGTCGTCAATCCCGGAGAGAGCTATGTCAGCTTTGAGGAAGGCCGTTGGCTGGACTGGCGGACCGTTCTCGACAACGTCTCGGGGGAAGGGAACCGCGCCTGCATCGCCTATGACAACCTGCCCGTCAAGGGATATGTTTATGCCCGGGATGAGATTCTGGCGATTCACGATCTGGATACCCGGAGCCCCACCGCCGGCGGCGAAGCGGCGATCTGCCCGGACTGCGGCTATGTGCTTGTAATCCCTGAAACTTAATCAAACAAAATATAGAAAGAATGGTGGAACAAACATGAAGAAACTCATCAGCTTACTTTTGACCCTGTGCCTGCTGGCGGCTTGCGCTCTTGCCGGGGCGGAAAGCAAAGCCCCGGAGGGAAAGCCCTGGGTCAATTCGACCATCCTGGGCAACCTGCCGGAGGAGCGGCCGGCGGTGGAAGACAGCTTCGACCTGTACGTCAACTATGACGTGTATAAGGAGGCACGGGACAGCGGGGCCCTGACCACGGCCTCCGCCCTGGAAGAAGCGGAAGTCCAGTCACGGGCGCAGATTATTGACCTGTGCAAGAGCACGACGGCGGAATGCGTGGAGGACGAGATCCTCCAGATTCTCTACGGATTTGTGACGGACTCGGAGAAGCGCAACGCGGACGGCTGGGCGCCCCTGATGGCCAGGGTGGACCGGGTGAAGGCCGTGGAAACGACGGACGACCTGATCGCCCTGCTGCAGGAGGAGGGCTTCCTGCCCGCCGATTCCTTCTTCAGCATTACTATAGATCCGGGGACTGAAAACCCCGATATGTTCGCAATCGAACCCGTAAGGTGGAACCCCTTGATGGACAATTCGGATATCGAAGCGCAGAAGGCAAAACTCGTGCGCATGCAGTACAGCGAAGAGGAAGCCGCGGCCCTGGCGGAGCGCCTGCAGGAATACGGTGATTATTATCCCCTCGAATATATCGAATGGCCTGAGGGATCGATGCTGACCATCGAACAGCTGAAGGAGAAATGTCCCCTGCTGTACGCGCAGATTACCGGCCAGGGGATGGTAAAGGAAGGCCCGGTCTACGAGATCTTTCCGCAGGATGCCGAAGCGGTCAACCATTTCTTCACAGCGGAAAGTCTGGATCTGCTCAAGGCGATCATCGCGCTGAAGCTGTACGATTTTTCCATTGATTACCTGGACGAGGAAACCTGGAAGTCGGAAGGCTCCTGGATTAGGGCGCAAGGATCGGATGAAAACGTGCACGAGTACACACAGGTGTGGGAAACGGCCCAGATCGCGGTGGACCAGGCCTACCTGAAGCGTTTCAATTGGGAAGAAAAATGGGAGATGGTCGTGGCGCTGTTCGCGGAGCTCAAGGACGCCATGCGGAGCCGGATCGCACAGAACACCTGGATGGACGAAGAGACAAGGAAGAAATGCCAGGAAAAGCTGGATATGATTGAATTGGCACCCTTAACGGCGATGGGCGGCATGTATGACTGCGAACCGCTGAAAACCGCGCTGCAATCCTGCAATACGCTGCTGGATGCGGCGGCGGCATGCAAGGTTTTCACTCAGCGTTGCATCATGCGCTACGTCGGCCAGCCGTATACCAGGGGCTGCCACTATATCATGAATGCCAACCCGGTGATGACCAGCAACGGCGTATTCAGTCCTGATCAGAACATCATCTGGATCGGCGCCGGCGCGCTGAACATGCCGATGTTCAACACCAAAAGCAAGGCAACGATGCTGGGCACGATCGGCCAGCACCTCGCCCATGAGCTCAGCCACGCATTCGACTCGAATGAGGCGCTGCACGACGCAAACGGACAGGGGCCGCTCTTCACGGAAAAAACCCTAAAGGCCTTCACAGAAAAAGTAAATGCCATGATCGCGGAAATGAACAAGATCGAAGCATTTGACGGCGAGAAGCTGAACGGCAGCTATAAGGTTGCCGAACTCCTGGCGGACGTGACAGGCGCCAGCCTGTCCCTCGAAGTGGCGAAGAAGACGGAGAACTTCGACTATGCCGAGTTTTTCGAAAGCTACGCCACCTTCTTCCGCACGTGTTCGCCGGACCGGGAGCTCTGGGCCGAACACAGCAGAAGCACGAATCCGCATCCTCTGTCTTACATCCGGATCAACTACACGGTGGCGCAGTTCGACGAGTTCTATGAGGCCTTCCCCTCAGTGAAGGAAGGCACACCGATGTACATCGCCCCTGAGGATCGTATACTGATCTGGTAAGGAGATCGGTTTTGAGATTGTTACGCCTTATTATTTTAAAAGGCAAATCGGAAGTTTCGGAATTGTTAACAGGCCGGAATCAAGAATAATACGGCCTGACTTACCTGCTGGTCCAGCCGGATTTTAACTATGCGGATTCTGCTGACAGGAATCCTCCGCTGTACAACGAATTATATAACCATGACTTTGCTGCTGATACGAGTAATTTTCAAGAATGAGGGCAAACCGATATGAAAAAAACAATCTCCCTTATCGCTGTGCTGATGGCCATCGTGCTGCTGCTTTCCTCCTGCGGCCCCAAAACGTACACTGAAAAAGACTTCGAAGGCAAATGGAAGTTAACCAATTCTTCTGTAGCCGGCGAAACCAGCCTGGAAGGTTTCATCCATGCCGTCTCAACTTATGATATCCTTGGAGGCATTATTATCAGCGGCAACAGAATCTGCCTGGCCGAAAATCTTGAGCGTGATATGCTTTTCGGGGATATCTGCACTTTCGAGGTGAAAGACAATAAAATGATCATCCATGATCTCGGAACTGAAGACGTCCCGAAATTCGGCGACTTCGAGGCGGATTTCAAGCTGGAAGGCAAAAAACTGACCCTGACCAATGAAAGCGGCAGCCTAACACTGGAAAAGAAGTAATGATCGTACCAACTCACCTGCTGATCCACCCGGATCGGCAGGTTTCTTCATATGCAGATCCTGCAGACAGGAATTCTCCGCTGTGTGGTGAATGATATAACCATAAAACTTTTCTCGATATTACCGATAATAATTCAGCTTCAGGATAGCAAGACGATAATTTGTCTGCACGGATCTGGCGGAGGTACAAATAAACCGATATTACCGAATAAAGTATAAGAATAAGGGAGTTTAATGCAGTTTATTCTGAACGATTTGAAAAAAGCGAACGGATTCTGTACTGTGCGGATCATAGTCGAGACTGGTTGCGTAAAGATCCAGCACCTGCCGGTAAAGCATTTTCTCGGATGAACGGATATCCCTGATCCGATCAAGCAGTTCTTTCCAATAGTTTCCGCCGCCGTTGCCTTTCAGCCTCTCGTCATCCAGCGTAAAGCCCTTTTGCATATACTCCTTCAGACGGGCTGTTGCCCATTGCCGGAACCGGGCACCGACAGGGGTTCGGACACGGTAACCGATAGCGATGATCATGTCCAGATTATAATGAATAACCTCCCGGGACACCTGTCTGTTTCCCTCAATCTGAACTGTTCGGAATTTCCGAACAGTTGCCTCCTCTGATAATTCACCATCTTCAAAAATGTGTTTGATATGTTCGCTGATGTTGGATTTGCTGCTGTGATACAGTTGGATCAATTGGGCTTGTGTCAGCCAGACGGAATCTCCTTCAAACCGGACATCCACATGCGTCAATCCGTCATCGGATTGATAGACAATGATCTCTCCAAGATTGTTTTCGCTCATGCTATGCTCTCCTCTGTCAGCGAGTCAAATCAGCGATTATAGTTTACCATGCGTTCACCAATCTGAGAAGACGAACAAATAGGTTTTCTTGATCCGACCCTTACAGGGCACACCGATGCACATCGCCCCTGAGGATCGGACCGTGATATGGTAATCGGAATAAGAAAGACGACGCTCCCGGTCAAAGCGTCGTCTTCGAAAGGGTAGGAAGAATCTGTATCGAAACATCCAGGTCCATCTTAAGGCATGGAAGTTCCTCGCCTTTCTTTTTTTCTGCGTTGATATTTTTTGTTGGTGGTGTAAATTCGTGCGAATCCGTACTATAATTTTATTTTGCAGGATTAGCACATGATGACAGCGAAATGTCAGTCAGGTTTGTGAGGTCTCTACAAATCCCGGCGGAGGCGAATGAAATGGAAAAAAAGCTGCGGATCATTGCGACGAGCGACCTGCACGGCAAGATGGTGCCCTGGGAATACGCGCTGAACGCGGAAAGCCCTGTGGGCAGCATGGCGCAGCTGGCGACGGCGCTCGCGGAATACCGTACGCCGGATACCCTGCTGGTGGACGCGGGGGATACCATCCAGGAAAACTCCGCGGATCTTTTTGCAGAATCGGACGGCGTCCATCCGATGGTGCAGGCGCTCAATACCATCGGCTATGATATCTGGGTGACCGGCAACCATGATTATGATTACGGCATGGATGTCCTCCGGAAGACGATTGCCGATATCAAAGCGAAAACGCTCACCGGCAACGTGTATGACGAAGAGGAAGCCCCTGTCGCCGACGGCTGGGTCATCAGAAAGGTGAACGGCGTCCGGGTGGCGGTCATCGGCATGGTGACGCAGAACGTCGCCCGGATGAACGCGGAGCAGCTGAAAAAGTGCACCGTGACCGATCCCCTGGAGGAGACCCGGAAGATTCTTGAACGGATCCGGGGGAAATATGACGTCCTCCTGGGCGTGTTTCACATGGGGGTCAGCAATGAATTTGAAGTGCCGAACTCCGGCGTGGCGGATATCCTGAACGCCTGTCCGGAGTTTGACGTGATGGTCGCCTCCCATGCCCATACCCTGATTTCTTCCATGGAGATCAACGGGGCGCTCGTGGTGGAGAACAAGGCTTACGCGCAGACCATGTCCGTGATTGACCTGACGCTGGAAAAGGACGGAGGCGGCTGGAAAGTGACCGGGAAACAGGCGGAGAGCGTGAATGTCGGCGCTTTCGCGTCAGACGCGGCCATGACAAAAATGCTCGCCCCGTACCACCGGACCGCCTGCGAAGACGCGGAGACGGTGATCGCCCGGCTGGAGGGCGGGCCGATGGCGCCGGAAGACGAGACAGAGGGGATTCCCGAGGTCTGGGTCCGGGATACGGCCATGACGGACCTGATCCATCAGGTGCAGATGTATTATACCGGCGCGCGGGTATCCGCCGCGATTCCCTCTGTGCCCGGCGCCAACCTGTATCCAGGGATCATCCGCAAATGTGACCTGTCCCGGATCTACCGGTTTGACAATACGCTGTACAAGCTTCATATGAAGGGCTCGCAGCTGAAAAAGTATATGGAATGGGCCGTGCTGTTCTTCAATACCCGGCGGCCCGGGGAAGCCGTCTCCTTTAATCCCGATATCCAGTCCTACAGCTACGATCTGTTTGAGGGCGTCTGCTATGAGGTGGACATCTCCCGGGAACCCGGCAGCCGGATTCAGAACCTGGCCTGGCCGGACGGAACGCCCGTGCGGGATGAGGATGAATTTGACCTGGCGGTCTGCGACTACCGCGCGGCCAGCCAGCTGCTGGTTCCGGGGGTGATCTTTGACGACGGCGGCCTTCCGGTCCTGCTGGAAGCGGGCGTACATGGCGAAGCAGGCGGCATCCGGGGACTGATCCGCGAATATATCGTTTATGTAAAGAAAGGCGTGATCACCCCGGAATGCAACCATAACTGGAAGATCACCGGGATCGGGTAAAGCCGTTCAGCGGTTGTCCAGCTGCTGCTGCAGTTCGTCCGCGAAAGCGCTGTATTCCGTTTTCCCTGTTTCGGCAGCCCAGGCCCGGAGCACCGCGATTTTGCTCCGGGCATTTTTCACGCCGGGATGATCCGTGCCGGCGCCTTCGGGAATCAGTTTCAGGCTTTCCGCCGCCATATCCGCCAGCAGGTCCGTCAGCTGGCCGGAAATGTCTGTTTCTAAACCGTCACGGCGTCTTTCAACCCCAGGGGGAGGATATTGCTGACCTGGATCGTATTGATTCCGTCCTTTGCCTTTTTTTCATGCCTGTTTCACTCCGTTATACATGATGGTTGTATCGGTTTTTATCCTTCCTGGCGCAGGCGGTTAACCAGCCTGTCCAGGCTCATATCTTCCCATTCAATCAGTTCAATGCCCAGCTTGGCCGCGCGGCTCCTCATCGGCGCGCGGCTTTCCGATGCCATGCCCGAGGTGGCCAGGATGGCCCGGGAGAATTTGCCGCCGAAGCGGGACCGCAGAATGGACAGTTCGTTGAGCGCCTCCGTATGCACGTCGCTGGTCTTGCAGCTGATGAATACCGGCTGGATGCCCTTCACGGCCATGACGTCGATCTCATTGGTTACGCTGTCGGTTGTGATCTGTTCGTTCTGCCAGTTCACCACAGCGCTGAGCACCACATCGTCAAAGCACCCGGCAGCGCGGCAGGCGCGCCAGACCTGCAGTTCCAGCACCGAACCGATATCCCGGAGCCAGAAACGGACGGTCTCATCGGGAAAACGGAACCGGATCCGCTCCGTGGAATACTGCAGGTCCAGGATCAGGCCGGCGCCGGCCAGGGCGTCGAACAGCCCGGGGTCCGCGTCCACGTGCTTGTTGCCTGCGTCCTCTGTCAGGTTGCCTTCAGCCCAGAGGCTGCCGGGCGCCGAGGAGGAAATCTTCTGGATATAGCTGATCTGCCAGTTCCAGACGTGGCGGAATTTGCTGTAAACCGCGAACAGGCGGTCAATCCTGTCCGTCATGCCCTCCAGGACGCTGTTGTCCTCGCGCCCCGGGAGCAGCTTGCCGCCTGTCAGCAGCAGGCAGGCGGCGACGTCCAGGTGCACGTCGCAGGGCAGGCCCCGCGCAAACGCCGCGTTACAGATCTCAAAAAAGGCATGGTTCCTGACGCTGTAGGTAAAGACCGGCACGTCGCCGGAAGCCCGGCCGGTGGCGAAGAGCGACGCGTCCGTCCCGCCGGAGATATCGATGGCGCAGTCCCTGTGGGAATCCAGCACCTCCCGCAGGACGCGCTCCGTTTTATCGGCGTCCAGCAGGCTGACGGGAACGTATTTCAGCCTGGTCGGGCACTTCAGGTATGCCAGGAAATCCCGGGCGGCCTGTTTCAGCATATGGTCGTTCGCGGCTTCCGGCGGACAGAGGAAAATGGTCTCTTCCGGCTGGAATACCAGGGTGCCCAGTACGTTTTCGATCGGCGAGGTATCATACAGTTCGATCAGCGTTTTCAAACGAATCTCCTCTTTCAGGCAGGTATGGGCAGAACGGTTCTGTCTGCAGCTTTTTCACTGATGGGATTATATCCCCGAAACCATGCCGGGGTCAATCTTTTCCTGTGCCGGGACCTGCGGATATCATTGACTTTCCTGCCGCTCATCCATATAATGGATCCATACATGACAAGCCAAACATTCCCGAATGAAAGGAAGGCGTTTCCATATGGCCAATCAGGACAATACCGAACGGTTTGTTGCTGCTTTCGCGGCAATCGAAAAGGCGCTCAACGCCATCACCCGGCGGCCGAAGTACATCCCGTTCCGGACCAATGCCCGGATCTCCGCCCGGTATAATTCCGTTGTCAAAAACTACCTGGAAGATATCTGCATGTTCGCCGAACTGCGCAACTGTATCGTCCACAACCGGGACGGCGTCCAGGAGGCGGTCGCGGTTCCGTCTGACGATACCGTGGCCAAGATCGAGCACATCGCGGACCTTTTGCAGAAGGATCACAACGTCCTCAACTTCGCGTCCTCTCCCGTGATCTGCGGAGAATACAGCGAGCCGCTGAAGGACGCGCTGACGCGCATGGATGAGAAACAGATCGACAAGCTGCCGGTCTATGAGAACGGGAAGTTCAGGGGGCTGTTCAGCCTGCGGCAGGTGCTGCATCACATACTGGTCCACGGGAAGGACGACCTGGGCCTGGTCGCCGATGTGATGAAGGTAAACATGAAGGACCGGGTGATCTTCGTGGATCGTTCGGCGAATCTGGACACGATCGTAAAGCTGTTCGACGATTTTGAAACCCTGCAGATGAGGCCGCCGACGATCCTGGTGACGGAGACCGGCGGGATCAACGAGAGCCCGCTGGGAATCATTACGCTGTATGACCTGGCCAGGATCTCAACATACCTGGCCTGACGGGAAAAGATGCTGACAGGAGGAAAGACACGTGGCTGAGCTGAGAATCGACCGGGTCAGTACCCGGGATATCGACATGCTGGTCGCCGAGAATATCGTGAAGAACCCGGAATTTGCCCGCCTGTTCCTGGGAAGTAAGGAAACCGGCCCCCTGAGCCTGGTCTCCCTGAAATACTGGCAGGATGACGGCTATGGAAAGCCGGATATGACGGCGGTCTTCCAGACGGAGAATGGCAGGGTCATGCTGCTGCTGGCGAACAATGTGGCCAAGATGACCCGCAAAAGCAACCAGGAAAAGATGCAGCGCGAAGGCGAGGCCAATGTACAGAAGGGCCTGTGCGACCGCTACCGCTGCTGTATCCTGGCCCCGCGGATCGACCTGGTGGCCAACCGGGAGGAGCTGGAAGGCTTTCCCGTGGTCTCCTATGATATCGTGAAGGAAGCCCTGGCCAAGGACCCCTGGGGTGAGTTTGTAATGCACCGCGGGATCGCCGACCGGCCCGTGGCGTATTCCGCGAAGACCAACGCGGTGGTGGTGGATTTCTGGGAGAAGTATTTCAAGCATGTGAAGTCTGCCTATCCTGACCTGAACATGGAACGGCTGAGGGAGAAAGTCGGCTTCCAGAGCACGACGGTCCACTTCACCACTTCGGCGCCGGGCGTTTCCATCTATCACAAGGCCCAGGAAGGCGTCGTTGACGTGATGATGAAGCTGAAACAGCACGATTACAAGTACTTTGAGGAAAGCTTCCGCCCCTTCCTTTTTGCGGGCATGAAGACCAAGCCAAGCAAGAAGGACGCCCTGATCTACATGGAGGTCCCCGTCATCGACTTCGGCGGCGATTTCAACGCCCAGCTGGAGGACCTGGACAAGGTGCTGGAATCCGTGGTGCAGATGCAGGAGTTCATGGAGGAACTGGACTACGGCGGCGTGGAGCAGATCCTGAACGACGGCCCCGCCGCGGGGGACGATGTGGTGATCCGCGAGGCGGACGAGGAACTGAGCTGATATTTGCCTGCGGGCTGTTTCAGTGATATACTGCTCTGCAGTAATAATTTAACATTTTTACGAAACGAGAAAGGAACAACGAACAATGGCTGAAAAGAAAACCGTCAAGAAAATCCAGGACAACCTGACCGCGGAGAAGATCGAAGCGAAGAAGACCGTCCGGAAGGCTGCCAAGGACACCAAGGAAAAGATTAAGAGCACCAAGGCCGCCGCTGCCGGAAAGGCTGCCGCGAAGAAGGAAGAGATCAAGGAAACGGTTTCCGCTGCCGCTGCCCTGGCGGACGACAAGAAGACCGCGAAGAAGATCGCGGCCAAGAAGACGGTCCGCAAGGCTGCCAGCACGGTGAAGAAAGCTGTCAGCACGCCCGCGGCCAAAGCGGCCGGCGACGTGAAGGCCGCCGTTTCCAAGGCCAAGACGGCCGCTGAAGTTGAAAAGGGCAAGGCCAAGGCCAAAGCCGCCCGGAAAGCGGACGAGCGGAAAGCCAAGGCCGAGGCTGTGAAAAGCGCCGTGAAAAAGCCCGCGGCGAAGGCGAAGGCCGCGAAACTGAACATGGTGTTCCAGTCTCCCATGGGCGGCAACATCACCCCGGAAGAGATCGCGAAGAAAGTGCCCGCCGGCACCACGGACGTCTATATCCGGATTGATGAGAACAAGATCTACTGGGTCAAGAAGGATGAAACCGGAACGGTTGAAATCTGGTAAGCATCGGCCATCAGCGAAGGGGGCGCGGAGATGATTCCGCGGCCCCTTTCTCATATCTTGCGAAAACGGGCGGAAAGTAGTAATATTTACTATGTATACTTATATATATGGAAACATAGATTTGTACCAGAAAACAGACAGATCCGCGCAAGGAATCAGGAACCCGTGTTCCGAAGATCCGACCGCTTGATACAACCGGAGGCCAACCATGAGAAAGAGACCCCCCGTCCAACGTTTCCTGACGATCCTGCCAAGCGCCCTGCTGGCGCTGGCTGTCTTTACCTGCCTGATTGCGGTGATTGCTCCACGGGCTGCCCGGGCGGATTGGGTGACCGTCGGCGGAAGTGACCTGATTTTCAGCGACGACGGGACCAGGCTGATCGGATATAAAGGAGAAGCTACGGAGATTGAACTGCCGACAACGATTCCGGACGATTATCCTGTTGAAGCGCTTCGGGGAACAGCATACCATATGATTGACGCGCCTGCGGAAGGAGAGGATGCTTCCGGGGCGTTTTCGGGCAATAAAACAATATTCAGAATCAAAATTCCTGACAATGTTACAACGATTTCCAACACCTTCAACGACTGCCGCTTTATCGAGGTTTATGTCGGGAGCGGCCTGAAGAACCTGAATAACTGTTTCAACGACTGCCGGAACCTGAAATTCTTCCAGACGGAAACACAGGAAACAGAAGGCTGGAGCGAAGACGTGTTTGAAAATCCGTCAAAGGCTTTCAGGCTCCAATGCTATCATGACAGCTGGCTGACAAAGCAATACGGGTATGCTGAGCGTTATACGATGATGTTCCTGGATCAGGAGGTTCATCACACGCTCAGGATGGACGAGAATATCGTCATGTCGAATGACAACCATCCGGAGGACGTCGGCACGCTCATGGTGGACTGGCATTCGCCGCAGGGCGTAAACGAACCGCCGGAGTCCGCGTCCCTGAAACTCTATTGCAAGTTCTGCGGGCAGCACATGGGAACCCTTTGGTCAAAAAATATCACATATACGGACGATCCTGTTGTCAGCTGCGGAAAAGACGGCGTCCGGTATTATCACGCGTACTTTGATTATGATTTCGACGGGGACGGTAAAAAGGAACACCGTGTATCGTCTTCCTACGAGTCCATGCGTACGATGACCTTCAGCAAAGATACGATTCCACACAGCTGGGAAGGCGAACCGTCATGGTTCTGGAATCATGATGACAAAACGGCCGCAGCGCATTTTTACTGCGATGTATGCAGTGAAATCATGGAAATCCGGGATGATGAACCTGTTCTGGTGGAACGCGACGCGGTGCACCATTGGACGAAATACACCGCTTCGGTTGAGTGGCATGAAAAGACGTATACCCATACCTTTGAGATTGAGGACCCGAAATACATCGTTACCGGGAATGACCAGACCCCGTTTGAAGTGGAAGAGCATTACAGCGGAGAACTTGTCACCGCTACCGTCACGCCGGAAGCAGGCAAGGTAATCATTTTGCTGACAGCGATGTCCTGGGATAATGAAAAGGGAAGATACGTTCCGATCGTGTACAGCTGGAACGACCGGAATACGGTTGCTTTCCAGATGCCGGCGTCCGATGTGCTTCTTGAGGCGCAGTACAGCCCGGCATACCGGATCAGTGTGGAACCCTTGCAGGGAACAGCGGAAGTGAAGGCAACCTCCTACCGGTTTGACGGCAGCAGCGGCGTGGCTGCAGGCGACCATGTGTCCGTTTATCTGACGCCTCCTGAAGGCATTATCGTGAAGCGGGCGGCCGTCCGCTGGACTGAAAACGGCACGGAAAAGATCACCTGGTTTGAGGAGCCGGGGGAACTGACCCTGATTGATTTTGTCATGCCGGCGGCTGATGTAACGGTAACGCCTGTTTACCTGCATCCGGATGACGTCCATGAAGACGGGACGGACTTTGAGGAATGGACGGAAACGGACAGCCTGCCGGATCAGGCGGGGAACTGGTACCTTTCCGGAGATGTTACCCTGGAGGATACCTGGGAGGTACCGGCGGGGGTAACTAAGCTCTGCCTGAACGGGCATACCGTTACCGCGCCTGACGGCGGCAGCAGCAGGATCGTGATGATTCCCGCAGGGGCATGTCTGACCCTGGATGATCATACCGGTTCAGGCCGCCTGACCGGCGCCACCGCGGAAGCGGTGTACGTGCTGGGAACCCTGGAGATGCAGGGCGGCATCATCAGCGGAAACAACGGGGCGGTACGTCTGGGAAACCGCGGCGAATTCCGGATGAACGGAGGCCTCATTACCGGCAACACGAACAAACTGTACGGCGGCGTCTATGTGGGAGGCAACGGAGTCTTTTCCGTATCCGGCGGCGCGAGAATCACAGGGAATACGAAAGGATCCGCAGACAGCGGAACGCCTGAAAGCTGCAATGTGCGCCTTGCCGGCGGCTGCAAGATCGGGATTACAGGCCCGCTGACAGGAGAATCCTATATCGGCGTAACGACCGTGAATATTCCCCTGGCAGGCGCGCCGATTGTCCTGACGGAGGGACTGGCGGAGAAAGGGCAGGGGGGAAAACAGGGACAGGCGGTGTTCAGCGATGATACCGGCCTGTACTGCGTCCGGGTCAATGAAGACGGTGAGGCCGTACTGACGAATGATCAGTATCCGATTACCGTGATACCCCCGAAGGACAGCGGGCATACGCTGCGCACGAATCCGGAAAGGGCGCAGGAGGGCGAAACGGTGGCGCTGATTGCCGACCTGAAGGCCCATTGGACGGTTTCCTCCTGGGACGTCACATACGTGGAAGGCGGGGAACAGAAGCATTGCGAGGTCCGCGGCAACAGCGAAAGCGGCTGGGCTTTCACGATGCCGGCGGCGGATGTCACTGTATCCGCATCCATTCTGCCTGAAATCGGGAACATGTATACGGTCGGTTTGTCCGGAGAAGACGGATTCCTGGACAATGACACAAGTCTGCTCATGGTGGAAGTATCCGAAAATATATGGGAGGCCAGGTTTACAGGCGTACTGGATATCCGGGATACGTACAGGTTCAGGTTCCAGGATGATCATGGTTTCATCTGGGAAAGCAGCGGCGGTGTGATGCGCGCAGGCGGTGAGTACGACGCGATGTTCGGCGGAACGGACAGCAGGCCGATTGCCTTCCTTTTGCCGGGGAATATAGCGGACCACCCCAGGGATGTGATTATCCGGCTGGATCTCTCGGGCGGTTATGACGCGGGAAGCTTCACGATCATTGACTCCGCCCGGTTCCCGGAATCCTGGGCGGAGCTGCAGGCCATGATTCTGGAAAGAACGGATAGCAACCATCTGGATGTTGCGCTGACGGGAAATCTTACCGCAGCGGAAGACGATGTACAGCTGACCATCCCGAAGGGCAGGGACGTTTCCCTGAACCTGCGGGGATTTACACTGGACCGTGGACGCTCTGACGCCAAGGCTGTCTATGAAGGACGGGCCGTGATTGTCCGCGGGAGCCTCACGGTGCTGGATTCCGTGGGCGGCGGACAGATCACCGGCGGAAAATCGACCGGTGGCGGGGGCGGTATCTATATTGATTCCGGCGCCAGCCTGACCCTTAAGGGTGGATGGATTACCGGAAACAGTACGGAATCCCATGGAGGCGGCGTTTATGTCAGGCAGGGAGCAGCCTTCACTTTCGCGGGAGGAAGGATTACAGAAAACAACCTCCGCTACTCCTCATCCCGTGGCCGGGGTGTATTTGCCGAGGACGGCGGTGTGTCAATCAGCGGCGCTCCTGTCACGGACGACCTGTACTTCCAGAGTATGGGGACCCCCAAACGGATCCGGATCATCGACGGGTTGGATGAAGACTGTGATATCGCCCTGAGCTATCCGTCGGGCGTTTCAACGGAAAACTGCATACCTGTGACGGAAGGTTACGGGGAATATCAGCAAGGTGCGGTCAGCAGCATAGCATCGCGCTATTTCAGGGAAGCCGTGCCGACCCAGGGGGCGGAGATGCTCTGCGTTTATGAGGGCGAACCGGAGATGGAGGTTGTCCTCGGCTGTCCGGTTACGCTGACTCTGATTCATGATAACGAACAGGGAAGAGCAGATGAAACGTCTGTTGTCTGGCCTGCTTCGTACCCCTGGCGGCTTCCTGCAGTGGAAGCGGAACCGCCCACGGGCAAGCGGTTCGCGGGCTGGCGGGTCTACGGGGATGAAACGGGGAAGATCTGGCGGGAAAACGAGGAATATACACCCGGGGAAAATACGATATTCACTGCCGTCTGGGAAAACTGCACGGAAACCCATGACGGAATCACCTTCGTCGGATGGCCCTGGACGGACCGCCTGCCGGATACCGCCGGGAATTATTTCCTGATGGGAGAGGTCAATCTGTCCGCTCCCTGGGAGGCGCCGGAGGGAACGACCAACCTCTGCCTCAACGGTCTGACGATCAACGCGGAGAATGAAAGTATCGGCATTCTCCTGAAGGCCGGGCGGACGCTGAACCTCTATGATCATGAAGCCGGTGAGGATGAGGTCCCGGGCATGATCACAGGCGCAGGGGCAGGCGCTGTCGTCCTGTATTCCGGAAGCACCTTTAACATGTACGGCGGCCAGATCACCGGTAACCGGAATAGCAGCAGC
>Ga0265298_10006422_pt1 | contig 14521 bp, 14 predicted proteins | sample AusTroGonzalo_MG_3_FD_193486 | JGI IMG/M metagenome (GOLD analysis project Ga0265298, IMG submission 193486) | Bovine rumen microbial communities from tropical cattle in Woodstock, Queensland, Australia - Gonzalo_01 | ecosystem: Host-associated > Mammals > Digestive system > Stomach > Rumen ... | reverse complement strand
CGCACACGATGATTTTCTTGTGCGTGCAGATGTCCAGTTGGTGTTGAGGCGGGATGCGGTTGAAGCAGCCACCACAAGCCTCGTCGAAGATGCCGACCACAGCGAGACCGTTGCGGGCATTCTTGCGGATGCGCTTGTAGGCAACCAAGAGACGGTCTTCCACCAACTTCTCGCAGTCGGCAGAACGCTGCAACAACTGTTCCTCTTCCTTCTCGGTACCTTCCACCAGCGAGTGAAGCTCTTCTTTTTTCTCTTGCAACGAGGACTGAAGCTCGGTGAGACGCATCTGAGCCTCTGCCACCTTCGCAGCCACCTCATTGTCCTTGGCCGTAATCTCCTTAATGCGCTTCTCCGACAATTGGTTATCAAGCTGTTGATACTCAATCTCTTTTGTCAGAGAATCGTATTCACGATTGTTGCGCACGTTGTTCTGTTGGTCCTCATATTTCTTAATCAGGGCCTCGGTTTCCTTAATCTTGATCTTGTAACTTGAGATGTCCTTCAGATGCTTCTTGCTTTCTTCCTTGAAGTTGGAGATACGAGTCTCCAAACCAGCGATTTCATCCTCCATGTCCTGAATCTCAAGAGGCAGGTTGCCGCGATAGGCACGGATTTCGTCAATCTTCGAGTCGACCTGCTGCAAGGTATAAAGCGCCACCAGCTTTTGCTCAACGCTCACTTCAATGGGGTCTTCCACCGGTTTGGGAGCCTCTTCCTGGACTGCAGGAGCCTCTTCCGCGGGGACTTCAGCCTTCGGCTCGGCTTCAGGCGTAGCTTTAGTAGCCTTTTTTGTTGTCTTTGTGGCTGGTTTCTTGGCTTCGGGAGCCTCTTCTTTCACCTCAGTTTCTGCAGTAGCTTTGGCAGCTTTCTTTGTAGTCTTCTTGGTTTCCTTAACCTCTTTAACCTCAGCGACTTCAGTCACTTCAGCTTCTTCTTTTACTTTCTTAGTAGCCATATTGTGATTACTTATTTTTTGACGAAATAATAAACCGCATTCGTTCTTGTTTCAGCGATTTCGGCTGCAAAGGTAGGAAATTTTTTCCTAATTAATTCACATATTAATTCTTTCGTGAATTGTTCGGTCTCAAAATGCCCGCCATCGACCAGCAAAATATTGCCCTCTGGAACAAAGAAATCGTGATATTTGATGTCGGCAGTGAGATAAGCATCCACTTTTTGGCGCAGGGCATCTTGCATAAACGGGCTACCCGATCCGCCACAAAGCGCGACTTTTCGGACTTTGCGACCTTTCAAGGCGGAATGACGCAGACATGGGGAGCCAATGGTTTCCGAAATAAGTTGCAGAAAATCAACTTCTTCCATGGATTTCTCAAACTCACCAACCATTCCAGCGCCACATAGTTCTGGCTCTGCCTCAGAAGGTTGAAGCAGATGCAGTTTTTTCAGGCCAAGACGTTCGGCCAAGACGCGGCTTACGCCCAAGTAGCTGTTATCCAGATTAGTATGCATGGAAATCATAGCGATGTCATGCTTGACGGCCTTCATCACAGCGCGCTCAATATAGGTTGCAGGCGTCAGATGCTTCAAGCCATGGAAAATCAGCGGGTGGTGACTGATGATGAGATCACAATTTTTGGCGACGGCTTCATCCACAACTTCTTCAGTGATGTCCAAACAAATCAAGGCTTTACGGGCTTCTGCGTTAAGGTCGCCCACCTGCAATCCAGCATTGTCGTAACTCTCCTGCCATTGCAGCGGCGCCACCTCAGTGATGCAGTTCAAAATGTCTTTTACGGTCATAATTTCAAAATTGAGGCTCAAAATTAGGAAAAAATGTCTAATTTTGACCCCTACAATGAGAATTTTGCTGCTGCCCATATCGCTTTTGTATCATATTGTGCTGACAATCAGACACAAGCTTTATGATTGGCACATTTTTAGCGTCACCCGTTTTGAGAAGCCCGTGATTTGCGTGGGCAATCTCAACCTTGGCGGAACAGGGAAAACGCCGCACACGGAATATCTTATCAGTTTATTGAAGGACTCATACCGCGTTGCAACCTTGAGCCGAGGCTATGGCAGAAAAACAACAGGCTTCAAACTGGCTGAAAACACAAGCACTTACGAGGATTTGGGCGACGAGCCGCTGCAATACTACAAGAAGTTTTCCGAAATCCAAGTCGCGGTGGACGAAGACCGCGTGGATGGCGTATGCAAGTTGATCAACAGTCCAAACAGCGCTGAGGTCGTCCTACTCGACGATGCTTTCCAACATCGGCATATCAAGGCGGGGTTAAACATCCTATTAACTGATTACCAGCATCTTTATTGCGATGACTTCCTCGTTCCCGCAGGCACTTTGCGCGATGTGAAATCGGCCGCCAAACGAGCGCAAATCATTGTCGTGAGCAAGTCGCCGAAAACGCTGGATGAAAACGAAAAACAGCAGATTATCAGCAGATTGAAGCCAAAAAACGAACAAAAAGTGTTTTTCTCCTATTTGGAATACACGCCTTTGCAACCCTTGAATGATACAGCAAAACATGTTTCCGAGGAAAGCATCGATTCCGTGTTGGCCTTTTGCGGCATCGCGAACCCGAAACCGTTTGTCGAGGAGTTGAAAAAGCAATACAAAAACGTTGATTTTCTGCCCTTTGCCGACCATCACGCCTACACCGAAAACGACGTGAACGACATTCTCAAACGCTTTGAAAGCCTCAGCGGAGAAAAGAAAACCATCGTCACCACCGAAAAAGATGCCGCCCGATTGACAAATTCTCCCTATCTTTGTCAGTTTGAATGCGCGCCGCTATACGATTTGCCCGTCATGGTGCGTTTCCATGAAGAAGAAAAGTTTAACGAAGAAATACTGGACTATGTACGAAAGAATAAGAACCACTGTTGAGTTCCTCAAGGAGAGGACGAAGCAATTCAAGCCCGAAGTCGGCGTTGTGTTAGGCTCAGGTTTGGGCGGTTTGGCCAACGGCATCACCGTGGAATATGCCATCCCCTACACGGAAATCCCGAACTTTCCCGTCTCTACTGTGAAAGGCCACCAGGGACAGTTGCTATTTGGCACCATCGCAGGCCGCAAGGTCATTGCCATGCAAGGCCGTTTCCATTTCTATGAAGGCTACCCGATGAGTGAGGTAGTCTTCCCCATCCGTGTGATGATGCAGTTGGGCATACAGTTCCTCATCCTCAGCAATGCCGCTGGAGGACTCAACCCGAGCTTCCACGTTGGCGACATCATGATTATCAATGACCAGATCCATGCCATGCCCAACCCCTTGATTGGGCCGCATGACGACCGTTTCGGCGAGCGTTTCCCCGACATGAGCGAGCCTTACGACAAGCGTCTCATCAAGTTGGCTGATGAGATTGCGATGGAAAAAGGCATCTGGGTGCAACACGGCGTGTATTGCTCCACCACGGGCCCGACTTACGAAACACCCGCTGAGTGCCGTTACTTCCGCATCATCGGTGCCGACACCATCGGCATGTCGACCACGCCCGAGGTCATCGTGGCACGGCAAGGCAAGTTGCCTGTCTTCGGTCTGTCCATCGTCTCCGACATGGGTAACATCTACGGTGTAGATCACATCAGCACCATCACCCATGAGGAGGTCATCAAGGCTGTGAACGCCGTTGAGCCCAAGCTCATCACCCTCATCACCGAGCTCATCCGACGCAGCGTCGAAATCAAGTTCTGATGGCCGTTTATTTCGTCACCGATTTCCATTTGGGTATCCCTTCGCTTGAGGACAGCCAAGAGCGCGAGCGCAAGCTGTTACGTTTTTTGGATGAGATTCGCCCTGACTGCGAGGAGCTCTACTTGATGGGTGACCTTTTCGACTTCTGGTTTGAGTACAAGACCGTGATTCCCAGAGGTTTCGTCAGACTGCAAGGCAAACTGGCAGAATTCACCGACGCGGGAATTCCTGTGCATCTGTTCATCGGCAACCACGACCTTTGGAGTTTCGGCTACCTTCACGACGAACTTGGTCTTGAACTGCACCGCGAGCCTGTCGTCAAGACCATCAAAGGCAAGAAGTTCTTCCTCGTCCACGGCGACGGCAAAGGCCCCGGAGACAAAGGCTACAAGTTTTTGAAAAAGGTGTTTGAATGCAAGTTCAACCAATGGCTGTTCCGGTGGCTACACCCCGATTTGGGCATCGGTTTGGCTTTAAAATGGTCACACAAGCACCGTTTGAAGAAACTGAAAAATGAAGTGGAGCGCGGCTATTACGACGACATCCCCAACACCCGCCTTTACCAATACGCCCAAGAGCAAGCTGCCCTTGACCCAAGTATCGATTTCTTCGTCTTCGGCCACCAGCACAAGCCTATGCAATACCCAACTGGCGACCATGCATTGACCACCGTCGTGGGAAATTGGATTTATGACTTCACTTATGCAGTGTTTGATGGGGAAAAGGTGGAATTAAAGCGATTTGAGGAAAACTAGTCACTCAACTTATGATAATGACAAATCATGATCTCCCCTGAATCCTTAGCGTGGAGATGCATCGCGCCGCCCAAGCAATTCTTGAACATCTTGCAGTCGGCACAAGAGCCTTTCTTCATCCAAGCACGGTCTCGGAAAGGCTGGAAGCGGTTTTCCCAAACGTCTAAGAAATCGTCTTGATAAATATTGCCTTGCACGTAGCTGCGGTCGATATTGGGACAGGCAGAGATGGATCCGTCAATAAGGATGGATCCAATGGTGATACCTGCACGACAGAAATAGAACCAGTCGCGGACTTTGCGCTCGTATGGACCAACGTAGGCTTCGCAGCTGAACATGCAGTTAATTTTGCCTTCCTTTCGGGTAGTGACAATGAAGTCCATCATTTGGCGGAACTGCTCGTTGCTGAGTTGCAGACCATCATCGGCAGCGGCGCGACCAATCGGGGCAATGGTGAACAAACGCCAAGCCTTCACCTTATGCTCAATGAGCAATTGCTTGATGCCTTCCAACTCACCAAAATTCATCGGGCTGACGCAGGTCACGATGTCGTATATAGGCAGTCGCTTCTCATTGGCCAGCAAGTCGATGGCACGCAGCGCATGGTCAAAGCTACCCTGACGTTTGCGGAAGGCATCGTGTGTGTCGCGCAAGCCATCGAGGCTGATGGTGATGCTGTACATGCCCGCATCTATGAGTTTTTCGTGCATAGCCTCGTCGTAGGCATAGCCATTGCTCACGATGCTCCACGGAAAGCCGTGCTGCCGCAGTTGCCGACCGCAGTCAGCCAAGTCGGGACGCACCAAAGGTTCACCACCAGTGATGACGATGAGGACAGAATTGCGTTTGTACTTGGTTTCTAAAGGCTTGATGGCGTTCAGGAAATCCTCGAAAGGCATGTCCTTGTAACGCGATGAGGCCAAACAATCAGAACCGCAATGCTGGCAGTTGAGATTGCAGCGTTGCGTGCATTCCCAAAAGAGGTAGTTCAGTTCGTGTAGCTGGGTTTCTTTCTTTCGGAAATAGTTATGGAAGCCTTGGAGCATCATTTTTCGAATTTGCCATATACAACTGACATGGCCAAAGTATCGCCATTCCCGTCTTGAACAACGACTTCGGGGGAATCAGTCTCGCTGTCACGGGCTGTGCCATACACCTCCTCAGGTGGCGGAGGAGGTCCATACAGCTTCGCACACCCAAACATCATGGGGATGCCCAATGACATGGCCAAACGGCTGAGCCATTTGTAGAATGCGTGCTTCTTCACCACTATTAAATTTCAGCTTGAGCTAAAGTGTCGCTGACCGGAGCCTCAGGTGCCATTGCTTCATCGTTCATTTCAGTCGGGTCAGGCATGTCCCTGTCCTGATAAGGGGCGCCATAGCAGGCTTGCATGACGAACATCACCGTTGTCAAAGCGGAGGCTCTCAAAAGCCATCTGAACCATTTGTAGGATTTCATAATACGCGTATTTGAATTACGTGGCAAAGTTATACAAAAAACTTCAAATGCCAAACTTTTTGCACAAAATCTGCCCTACAATTTGACAAATCGGTGCACATACGACCCAATCTTTACAACATACATTCCCGAACGCAACTCCGAGCCCAACACAAACTCTTGACAGGCAGACAAATAGCTCTCTCCACCAAGAATCACACGACCCGACACATCGCAAAGCAAAAACGAGGTCTTGCGTGAGCGCCCGTCCAACATCTTGATATGAACCACATCCGTCGTCGGGTTGGGATAGATGACGAAATCATCTGTATTCGTCTGATACTGATGGATTTTACAAGGTTCGTATGCCTCGTATGCGTTGAGATAATCCTCTACCCTATCTTGAAGGAACTGTCTTACAAGTGAAAGGCCCCAGTTCCAGTAATCAAAACTCATTGGATTGCCGAAACGCTGAATGTGGTTGGGCATTTCCTGTCTCAACGCAGATTCGATGCCGTTAAGGAAAAACGCAATGGAATCGTATCTAAAATTACTGTCACACAGGGCATAAACACGTTCCCTGAATTTCATTTTAAACTCGTTGTTCTCCAAAAGTCTCCTAAAGAGCAAGGTCGACTCACCTCCTGTATGCCATTTGTCATGCGGAACATAGCACGCATTTCCAAAGACATCGTAATCTTCTTTAAGCAAGGCATCGTCGCCATCGAAAAACGCAAAACGCCACTTGGAATCAACAGCCTGCCAGCAGCGCGCATTGTTTGCAGGCCAGTCGTTATTAGCAATGAACGTCTCAAAAATCTGGTAATCAATAAAATTATCAACGTCAATGAGATTGCTGATATAGACATAGTTGGCACTATCGGACAAATCGGCATCCTCCAGCCATTCCAACATCTGCTCAAATGCCCCACCATCGCCCGATTCCACTTCAATATCCCATTTGCCATGACCTTTCATTCCATTGCCTCCAATGATGTTACATTGTTCTGGATCGATGCCAAAATGATCTTCAAGATAATGGTCGTCTATTTTCTCTTGTAAAAAATAGACGCCCCAATACTCACCGTTCAAATAGACTACTACCGGTCGCGAGTTAGGCGCTTCCAAGCCCATTTCCAAAGCCATGCGGTTGGCTAAATAATCCTGTACACCCACCCCTGGCCAAAGCGTAGAGAAAGGTTTGAGTATCAAATGTTTAAAACTCTTATTCGTAGTGGTTTCAAAAAAGCGGTGCTTAAAACGTTTTTTTCCATATTCCTCACGCGCATAGATTTTCATGCCTTTGGCAGGAGCCTTTCTGGCGCGATTGCCATGCGTACGAAGACCACATTGTTGGTTGATGCCACTGTTGTCGGCTGGCTCATAAAACTCCACATTGGCCAATCGTTCCCATTCCCTGCCACGTTGGTAATAATTGCCCGTGTAATCCGGATTTTCAGGATCGTACAAGGCACCAGGAACCAAAATGCCAGTGTCATTGTCAAATAGCGATAGGGAATCACTGCAAACTGAAACAACAGCCAGTCCATGATGTTCACAACCTAAAGCACGAATGAAATATGTGTTGGTCACCACCTCGCTGACTCGCTTTCCATTGCCATCAAAGGCTGCTGCTCGGATGACAATGGCATGTGGAACCGAATCAGGCATAAACGGTTCAAAAACAGGTGAAACGGGAATGGTGTATATATCAGAATTGGAATAAAGACGCTCGTCAAGAAACAATGGTGCATCATAAAGAGGAGAATCCGTCGTCGGCATATTGCCGTTGGTCGTATAATGGATTTGACACTCCCAATCGTTGCTGCCCAAAGAGATGGCAAACGGTTCATCGTAGAATCCGCCATGATGCGAAAACATAACCTCCGTCTGCGAAAAAAGTTCAAAACGGAATGCGAACAGAATCAAAAGCATTATCCAACGATTCCGTCCCATCTCCCCTATTTCTTAATGCTCAAAATTACGCCAAGAGCCACGCCCAACAAGGCTGCAAACAGCACCTGCAACGTAGACGGCAGCAAGAAGGTAATGGTGTGCGCGGGATACCAAAACAGCGGGATGGTCTTGGCGAAGACAAAGCCATATTGGATATCCCAGTTGATTTTCTTCGAAAGCGTCTCCCTGATTTTCAGCCGATTACCAAAGAAGCCACCCAAACTTCCACCCGTCTCAGCAATGTGGATGTCGGTAATCTTATGGAAAGTCATGAATACTGGTGCAAACAGGGTGTTCATCAGCACACTGGTGCAGAGTGCCGCAATAAACTTGTGCCAACTGAGGTCGGTTTCACTAATCCACGTGCTAGCATTTTCCAAACGAAAACCTTTTTCAAAAAGAGCACCCGTACCAGCCTTGAAGATAATCATGGCCGAAGCAATCACCACGCCCAACACGCCCCAAACCAACATCTTAGGCAGCAGGCCAAAGCCTTTTTTCATATACACGCCCTCGCGGATGCGTAAGGCCAGCATCTCGCCGAAAGTGCCAAGGAAGGCGAACTTGAAGAAACTCATCAGCAGGCCGTGGTTTTCGGTGGTTGTTTTAAACCAATCCCACGCGCCCGGGATGAAGGCGAAGCCGCACACTACGGCAGCAACTATGATTATGGTAATAAAATCCGCTTTTTTCATGGCCTCTTGTCTCTTTTGTCGGCTTCCTTGTTCTGCCAATAACGTCCCAGCAAGCACAGCAGGCACACGCCACAAAGGATGCCGCCCAGCACAAAGCCCGTCTGATCCTCGCCCTTGGCGTAATACAGCCAAATGCCGAAGCCGAACATGGCCAAATCGACGATGATGCTGAGGATGTAGCCGATAGTGCGGCTGATCTTATCGGGCTTCTTGAGCAGCATCATGTCAATCACAAAGGTGATGACAACCAAACCTGCGTAGACCAGATAATAGATGGCTTTTTCGGTAATCATAATCCTATGTTTAGGCATGTAGAGACGTAGCGTGCTACGTCTCTACAAACCGAATGATTATTTTTCAATACGGATACGTGCATCCACTGCTACAACATTCTTCGGGTTGCCCAGCAGCGGGTTGAGATCCATCTCGGCAATCTCAGGAGCAGCCATCACCAAGGCTGCCACTCTGGCAATCTGCTCGGCATAGACATCAACATTAACTGGCTGTTGACCGCGCACGCCTTGCAGAATCTTGTATCCACGGAGATGCGTAAGGGCTTCCTTGGCCTCAGGCGCACTGATAGGAACAAGGGCACTCTGCACGTCTTTTAGCACCTCGATGAAGATGCCGCCCAAGCCGAAGAACACCTGATGACCGAACTTCGGGTCACGGATGGCACCGATGTAAACCTCTGTGCCATCGAGCATCGGATACATTTCCACCGCGTAGGTGTCCTTGATGGCCATCAAACGGTCGAACTCCTTGCCGACGGTCTCGATGTCGCGCACGTTCAAGGTCACGCCACCCACGTCTGACTTATGGACAGGGCCGACGACCTTCATCACAAGCGGGTAGCCCACCTCGTTGGCGAAGTCAAGCGCCTGCTGTTTTTGGTCAACGACGCGAATCTGCTTCTGCGCGATGCCTGCTGCATCGAGCAATTCGTATATCTTATCCGGACCGATATAACCGTTCTCGCAACTGTCGATGCACTTGCGGATGCGTGCGGTGTCGATCTTCGGCATCTCCACGTTCTCAGGCTGCGGCTTCGGAGTGTTATAGACCTTACAGATGGCGTTACCCAACACGCACTCCTCCGGGAAATTGATACGGCCTTTGGCAATGAAGTCCTCGATCTCGGTCTTCACGTTGATGATGGAAGGCAACACAGGGAAGATAGGCTTCTTGCAGGTCTTCATCTTCTCGTCCAGCAGGTCGTAAACCTCTTTGTTGCTGAACAAGCCTGGCGAGCCGAAGATGACGACAGAAAAGTCGATGTCGGTGTATTCATTCTCGACGGTATCGATGATATAGCCGAGCTGTTCTGCCGTACCCGTGGCGAGGAAGTCGATTGGGTTACCCACGCTAGAGCCTCCGAAGAGCTTGGCAAGCAAGGCAGGGCTGGCCGGATGTTCCTTGAGTGAAGGAATCTCCATGCCGCCGTCGCTGAGCACGTCGGTGAGCATCACGGCGGGACCACCAGCATGAGTGATGATGGCGCAGCGTTTGCCTTTGATTTCGGGGTACATGAACACACCGCACACGGTAGTCAGCTCCTGACGGTTATGGCAGCGCACGATGCCCGCCTTACGGAACAAGGCATCCACGACAGCGTCGTTGGTGGCCAAAGCGCCTGTGTGTGACGAAGCGGCGCGACTACCTGCTGCAGAGCCACCAGACTTGATGGCTGCGATATGGCATCCTTTGTTGATGAGGCTACGCGAGTGCTTGAGCAAGCGTTGCGGGTCGCCGATCTTCTCCATGTAAAGCATGATGACGTGGCTCGACTTCTCGGGGTCGAAGGTCTCGTCCAAGTGTTCCAGCACATCCTCAATACCGAGCTGGGCACTGTTGCCCACAGCCCATACACTGTTGAATTTCAAACCGTTGCTAATACCATATTCCTTGATGAACACGGCGGTAGCACCCGAACCAGTGATGAAATCGACGCCCTTAGGATCCAAAGTCGGGATGGGGGTATCGAAGCAGCCGGCGTAGTTTACGTTGAGGAAGCCGGTGCAGTTAGGGCCGATCAAGCTGCCGCCGACGCTATTGATGGTGTCGACGATATGATTCTCGATGGCGGCGCCTTCGGCGTTCTCCTCCGAGAAGCCGGCACTGATGATGATGAAGCCTTTGCAGCCCTTCTCTTTGGCCAACACATCAACGGTCTGCGCGCAGAACTTGGCGGCGATGCAAAGGATGGCGCATTCCACCTGTGGCAGGTCATCGACCTTGGCGTAGCATTTCACGCCTTGCACTTCGGTCTCTTTGGGGTTCACGGCATAAACCGGGCCCTGGAATGGGCTTTCTAAAAGGTTTTTCAAAGCTTTTCCACCAGGTTTGTGAATGTCTGACGAGGCACCACACACCACGATGCTCTTCGGATTTAGTAATTCTCTTGCGATCATATTAATACGGTATTTGTTGCAACACGAATAAATTGCCGCAAATATAACGAAAATAACGAAACGGAGCAGTGTTCAACGCTTGTTTTGCAATCTTTCTTCGCAATCAAGCAGGAATTGATAGTGTTTCATGTTAAAAAGACCCTGTTTGCATAGCCGTTCTATGTCCTCGTGGCTCATCCACGACACCGAGTCCACTTCTTCTTTTTGCAGATGCAGCATTTCTGCCGGCATATTGCTTTTCAGCATGTAGAGCAAGGTAAACTTATAATCATAACGCCTGATTTTCACCAGTTTAAGTTCACTCTTCGTTGCCGAAAGCCCGATTTCCTCCTTCATTTCACGCAGCATGGCCATGGCAAAGTCCTTTTCTCCACTTTGCACATGGCCTGCCGTGGTGGAATAATAGTTGCCCTTTCGTGGCGCAACTTTTTGAATCAAATATTCTCCCTTGTCGTTGTAGACATACACCGCCACAATGGGAATCATCAGGCCGGGCGGAACGCGTTGGCCGCGCTCAATGGTCTGCCCCGTGGGCTTCAGGTCTTTGTCGTACAAATCAAGGATTTCCATAATATCGTTCGTTTGTAGAGACGGTGCATGCACCGTCTCTACACGATTCGATTATTTTGCAAACAGGTCCTTAATGCCGCCCAGCGAGCCCAGCATATTGGTGGCCTCGTATGGTAGATATACGGTCTTATTCTCTTGGCCGCTGGCCACTTCCTTCAGAGCCTCGATGTATTTCACGGCGAGGAGGTAATTGACCGGATCGGCGCCACGGTCGGCGACGGCCTCGGCAACATTGCGGATAGCGGTGGCTTCAGCCTCGGCTTGCAGCACCTTGGCGCGAGCTTCACCTTCTGCCTTCAGGATGTTGGCCTGCTTGTCGGCCTCAGCCGCGTTGATTTCAGCTTGCTTCTCACCTTCGGAGTTCAGAATCTGCGCCTGCTTCTCACCTTCTGCCTTCAAAATCTCGGCACGACGGTTACGCTCGGCCTGCATCTGCAATTCCATGGTACGGCGAATGCTTTCGGGCGGCGTGATGTCCTGCAACTCAACGCGATTCACCTTCACACCCCATTTGTTAGTAGCATCGTCAAGCACGTTGCGGAGCTTCGAGTTGATGGTGTCGCGCGAGGTGAGGGTCTCGTCGAGTTCCATCTCACCCACCACGTTACGAAGCGTGGTCTGCGTGAGCTTCTCAATGGCGACCGGAAGGTTTTGGATTTCGTAGGTGGACTTCATCGGGTCCACAATCTGGAAATAGAGCAAGGCATTGATTTCTGTCATCACGTTATCCTTGGTGATAACACTTTGTTTGTCAAAGTCATACACCTGCTCGCGCATGTCGATACGATTTGCACGGTAGAGCCTGCCGTTTTGCTGGCGGACGATGACTTCCTTAGCCTGCTCAATGATGGGCAGCACGATGTTGATGCCCGCATTCAAAGTACGGTTGTACTTTCCGAGACGTTCCACAATCATGGTTTCAGACTGCGAAACGATTTTGATTCCCCGAAGGATGTAGATTACCACGAGGGCTCCCAATCCTATCAATACCCAAGTCAATACTGTCATGATATTATTGTTTTAAATGATTAATTACATCTCCTAACCGTAACAATGATGCTGTCGCGTTTGATGATTTCAACATCATCTCCTTTCTCGATGACAGCTCCGTCTTCGGAGACCGCTTTCCAGTCGTCGCCATCGATGGCCACGCGACCCGTGTGCTGCGAAGCGTCGATACGTTCAGAAACAACACCTTTTCGTCCGATAATGGCGTCAGCATTGGTTTTTACATCCTTCGATTTTTTGTCCAAAAAACGCATGACAACGGGTCTGAGGAAGATGAAAGTCAGCAACGAAACCACGACGAAGATGGCAATTTGCCATACAATGCTATTGACTCCCAAGCCAGCGGCCAAGGCTGCCAGCGCAGCACCGAGAGCAAAACAAATGGATCCGAATCCTGCGGTAAGGATTTCGACAATCACCAATACGATTGCAGCAATAAGCCAATAGTAATAATCCATAGGAATACGTATTTAATTCTGCAAATATACAAAAAAAGGGCGACATCCCAAAGGATGCCGCCCATTTTTTTTTGCGGGAATCAATCCCGCAGTGTCATTTATTGCATGACAGTGACACGCTTGACGGTCACACCGTTCTCAGTGTAGACGCGCACCATGTACATGCCAGCGTTGAACTGACCCATGTTCAGGATGACTTCGTCAGCATTGAGTTCAGTGTCGTAGACCACCTGGCCGAGGACGCTCACCACAGTGATGCGGCTCATGCCTTGAGCCTTAATGGTCACGTTACCGTTAGTCGGGTTCGGGTACAGAGTGACGTTGTCGTTGTTCTCACCCATGCCAGTGACTTGAGCAGTGACATAGTTCACGGTCGGGTCGTCGCCAGAAATGGCAGGCTCAGACTCGCAGTCACCGTAGTCGGCGCGGACCTGATAATAATAGGTACCAACAGTACCAGGCTGGTCGATGTACTCGTAGTAGGTCTGTCCAGCAACAGCATTAACCTCACCAATAAAGGTGTAGTCGCTGGTGGCGCTGGTCGAACGATACACGTTGTACTTCACGATGCCAGCACGGCTCTTGGCACCATTGCTCAGTTGGATGTCGTCAACATCAAGATAGAACATGTCGCTGCAATTGAAGTGACGGATGGCGATGTAACGGCCTTCACCTGCGTATGCACCGAGATCAACAGTGTACTGATACCAGTTGCCTTGGGCACGACCGCTGCGGCTTACGCCAACAGTCTTGCCTTCGCCCTTGGCGGTCATCGTCCACTCTTGGATCATGTTGAAGTTGACACCGTCTTCAGACACGCCCACGCCGAAGTGCTCAGCAGCGTAGCTGGCATCCTGTCCGCAGGCCCAGAAGCTGAAGGTTGAGCTTTCGCCGAGCGTAACAGCAGGTGTCACAAGGTAGTTGTCCGGATGAAGGACACCCACATTATTGTCGTAGCTCTGTGAGTAGATCATATCAGCCGAACCGTTGTGGCCGTAACCGGTACCCATGGTTGTGCTAGCGATATTCCAGTTGTAGCCGTCGCCATCAGCATCGATGGTCGTCCAGCCAGTAGGCAGACCGCTTTCGAAGTCAACGGTGAACTCGTCGCCTTCGTTGCCGCCAGGACCTGGGCCAGGAGTCTGTTCGCCCCACCAGATCTTAATTTGGTCGGTTTCGGTCAGAGCTTCAGCATGGATAGCATCACCAGGAGTGCAAGCACTTTCAAAGTTTCCGCAAACCGGGCAACCCATAGACCAACCGTAGTTGTGGTCAGGCAGAGTCATTTCACCAGGATAGATCGGGCGGACGCAGTACTCGTGCTCACCGAACTCACCTTCAACAGTGTATTCGCGATCGTCAGGACCGGCGAAGGCAACATACTCACCGTCTTCAGTAATCAAGAAGCCGATGATGTTGGTGGGTGCCACAAGTTCGCAGTCGGTCTCACCTTCACCTTCAGTCTTGGTGAAGTTGATGACGCAAGGCTGTTGCGAGTAGTTGGTAATCATCAGGATGTAGTACTCACCCACTTCAGGCACATGGTAGTTGATG
>Ga0265298_10006421_pt1 | contig 14522 bp, 26 predicted proteins | sample AusTroGonzalo_MG_3_FD_193486 | JGI IMG/M metagenome (GOLD analysis project Ga0265298, IMG submission 193486) | Bovine rumen microbial communities from tropical cattle in Woodstock, Queensland, Australia - Gonzalo_01 | ecosystem: Host-associated > Mammals > Digestive system > Stomach > Rumen ... | reverse complement strand
AACTATTGAAGATGTTCTTTTTCTGGACACCGAGACAACGGGAGTTCCAGACCGTAATGCCAAGTGGGATGAGGATTTCCAAACCTATCCTCACATAGTCCAGCTGGCGTGGATGCACGGAGCCAAGATGGAATCTCATATCATCCGCCCGGAGGGGTGGGAGATTCACGAGGAGGCCATTGAGGTTCACGGTATAACTAACGAAGAGGCCTTGGAAAAAGGTGAGCCGTTTGCGTTGGTAATAGACCAATTCTTGGGTGATTGTGCTGAGGCTAAATTACTCTGTGGCCACAATCTTCACTTTGACACATCCATTATCAAGGCTAATATCCTTAGAGAGTTGGGCCGCGAGTATTACGATGCCAACGAGGTAGAAGATTCGCTCTATAAGGGTAAGAGAATTGACACTATGCGCCCAACGATGAAATGGGTAGATGCGAGGACTCAATGGGGAAGGTTGAAGTTCCCAAGATTGGAAGAACTATACTCCAGATGTTTTCCGGGAGAGACTTTCCCAGCCCATGATGCACTGGAGGATGTGAAGGCTGTGGCCAAATGTCTCCCAGTAATTCTTGCCGAGGGATTAGTTGAGTTGAAGGTTAAGGAATATCCGGCAGAGCAGCTGGAGTTGCCGAGGCCGGAGGCTGCTGAGAAGATTGTGGAGTCAGCCAAGCAGAAGTTTGGAAATACTGGAATTGCCCCAGAATCGCACAAAACCGCCCCAAATTTGAGCGATAATCTCAAAAACGAGGTAGATATTACCCCCAAAACAGAAAAGTTAAAAAATGCCCCAAATAAAGAAATAGCAGATTTATTAAATCAAGAGGATTTCTAATATGCCAGACGGAGTTATTAAATTTAAGGTTGCCCCTAAACTCATCAGACAAGATGTGGCAATGATGCTTAAAAAAGCAGTTCACGATAAAAACGAGGATGGGGTTAAATACTTTACCTCCCTGTTAGCCCTTATAGATATAGCCCTTCAGCACTTAGTGAATATATCAGAATTAAAACCAATTAAAAAAGAAGAAAATGGAAAAACCAATTGAGAAAAATTTCAATTTGAGCAAAGTTAAACTTTTGCCAAGCGGAGGATTATCAGCCGATTATCAGATTACTGAGACAATTGACAATGAGCCTACCATTGCCGATTATCAAGCGAATATCAACCGCGATATTCACGCAGATCTGAGAGAGTGTTTTGAGGATTTAAGGCCGATAGTGGCCCGAGTGTTCAATATAACCTCTTTCCTGTCCTTGTGCGAGACTAAGGAAATGGGATTGACTGCACCTAAACAGAAGCTCTTCAGAGAGTATGCTGAGGGGTTGGTAAAGAAGATTGATGTCAGAGGCGTGTCTTGGAGTGGAAGCGGAGAAGGCCTGGGAGTTGTGATAACCTCAGTTCTGGAGACTCCGACAGGATTGAAAACTGCCATTAATACTCCAAGAATTAAGTTTAATCAGGACTCATTTGGCTTTGAGGAGGAACTGGAGGTTATTGTTGAGACAATCAAGTCAGAGGTGTACGAATTCTTGTTTAACGGCAAGTCAGCCCAATTATCTCTTTTTGGAGAGGAGAATAATGATATGCCAGATTCAGAGTAATGGAGATAGTAATTGACACACGGGAGCTATATGAGTATGCGGTATCGCGAGGTTATCAGCCGTTGATTGACCGCCGATTCCGTATGCCCATCGCTCTCCGGGTGGCAATCCAGACTCAGCTCTTTGGCCGGGAACATTCTCCGGAGAATTACCAGAAGTTCTACCAGTGGTGTTGGCAGCATAAGAAGCATATCTGCGAGGAGACAATGAGGCCTCTGCATCAGTATTCTGCCAGTTATGTAAGCCATATCTTAACGAAAGGAGCGCATCCTAATATGGCCTTTGATCCAAGGAATGTGAACATCCTCTGTTATGAGATGCACAACAAGTGGGAGTTTGGCAACCGAGAGAGTATGAGAATATATCAATCCAACCAGCTTATAATTGCTCAACTTAGAGAGGATTATGGATTATAGCGAAGTTATAAGAAGATCTATCCGGAAGGATTTTGCTCATTCCAATATGCGGAAGAAAGGCTATGCTCCTGTTGTGCCTCATCCGTTGAATACTAAGAGGGTATTATCAATCAATGAGAGGTGCGAGTATTTCCCATTCCGTAGAATGATTGAGGGTAAGATAGTCCGGATACTGAGTGAAGGGATGTCTGGAGTCTGGGTTGAATTTGTTAATGATTCTGACCGACAGAAGTTAAATCAAGCTGCCGGGTGGAATTCCAAGAAAAAGTATTTAATAAAAGCGAAATTTGACAAATGAATAAAGTTTTTTTGAGGGGGAACGTTGGCGCAGATCCGAAGATAACCACGTTCCAGAATGGAGGTAAGGTGGCTCAGTTCACGCTGGCCACAACTGAAAGGGGATTTAAGACAAAAGAGGGAAAAGAAGTGCCAGAGAAGACCACTTGGCATAACATCATTGCTGGCCGAGGTTGGGCGGATGTGTGCGAGAAGTACGTTACGAAAGGTAGTCCTCTTTTGATTGAGGGAAAAATTAATGTGCGAAAGTATCAGAACAATGCCGGACAGGATTGCTATGTTACTGAGATAATTGTAGAGACGTTAGAATTGCTGGGAAGTAAGAAATCTGAGAACTCCCCGGCTCCGGTAGATGGGCCTTCTGGAGATTTGCCACTCTAAATGCAGTTTCAATAAAATTAAGAAGTTATGCAGATAAACAGGAAAGAATATAATCCACTGAAACATGACATTTACAAAGCTCTGACTGTAATGCAACCTTGGGCAGACCTCTTGACTAAGGCTGCTTATAAGGATGAGAGTGGGTATTGTGCCAATAAGAAGATTGAGGTGCGAACAAAGAATACCTCTTACAGGGGGGAGTTGTTGATTTGCTCCTCAGCGAAGCCAGTTATTGATGGCCATCTCTCCGGAGTGACTTGCGGATTGGTTGAGTTGTACGATACCAAGCCGATTGAGGAGTTTACGGCCGAGGATTGGGAAAACACTTGCATCCCAGAGAAGTTCCGCCCGAAGAAGGGCTTCGGTTGGTTGATGCGTAACCCACGCAGGGTTATAGAGATGCCTATTAAGGGTAAACTTGGGATATACGATATTGTTGTTCCCAAAGGCGATATTATGGAATACCCACGCTCAGTATCTATTGATGCCGAGAGCTGGAAAATTATCAAAGAGAAGCTAACAAATCCAAGAAAAAAGTAATATGGAAAATTGGTGGAATGAAAAGCTGACTTCTTCTGATAAGGAGTTGTTCAGAATGGTTGAATTCTTAACCGAGAAGCCTTGTGAGCCAAAGAAAAGTCCAAATGGCTATTTTATTGAGGCTGATTATAGCAAGCATAATGATCCGGATTATATTAACGCTTTGTATGAGGCTATTGAGGGGAGAGTGGGCAAGAGGCTTATTAAGATTGAGGATTGCCCGGAGAGAAACTGCCTGTATGTAGAAATCCGTTTTTCTGAGGAGAAATTGCCCGGACTGGTATCTGTATCCAAGATACAGGCTCCGAGCCTGGAAATAGGCTCTAAATTGACAATAAGGGGCTATTCAGAGATATACTTTATGGGGGTGAGACGCAATAACGCAGAGCGTCTTATTGAGTTTGTTGGAAACGGCAAAATGGAAATACCGTCAGAAGGGAATGCGGTTTTCCATTTTCTAAACAACTCCGGTTCTATATGGTGTGATGCCCCAGAGGGTTCATTCATTGTTAGTCTCAGCAATGAGATCTTTAGCATCAAATCTGGAGATAGATTTGTAGAATTTTTGCATGCAGTGGAAGAATATGCAGAGAATGGGATGTAGGAGGTAGAGTTCTGAAGGCTGTTAAACAATAAGTTAGTTATGAAAAAAATGAAGACGACACTATTACCCAATAACATAACCGATATAGGTACACTAATTAAGGCGATTGCCACTGTTTTAATAAAGAAAAAAATACTCATAGATAGTTTTAATACAACTGAGAGTCCGGACCTTAGCGTTAAAGGTGTAGTAAGTTCTCAGAGAGTTTTTTCTCTAACATTTACTGAGATTTTACGCCCCTCTGAAATTAAAAAGATGATGAGTAGTGAAGGTCTGCCAACGGTTTGTGAGCAGATTCAAAAGGAGTATAATCGCTTATTAAATGAATATAAAAAGGAGGATATGACAATTTTGGGTATAATAGTACAAAGATGGGAAGGCAGGTATTTTATTCCAGATAAAGTCTTAGTGTTTACCACAGAAGAAGGGCGAGAAATTGCATACCAAAAACTGAAGGAGAGCGATGACTATAAGGAGGGATACATAGCCCTCTTGAAATTTGATGAAGAACTTGATAAGGAGGATTAAACTATGACAAAAGCAGATGCTATTGATAAAATCTTGCACACGACTGGTTATTTACCTCCAAGAAATGAGAAGGAAATGGAACTCTTTGAAAAGGAGTATTCAAAGGTTGAAGTTCCAAAAGATTTTCATATTGACATTGATAAAATAATTATTAGTAATGAAAAGCATTAAAGTTGATAACCAAAAGACTGGTTGGGTAGTAATCCCAGCAACCACCAAAAAGATTGTAGCACATTTTAACGATGGGCATAAGGAGGTTATTGATTTGGTTGATTATATCACTATGAATAGCAAGAAAAAAAGTCAGGTCAATCAAATTGATTGTTATACTGGATAAAGAAGGCTATGGAAGAATTGACAAGATAATTAGTAAAAAGGAGGACTAAGTATGACAAAAGAAATTGAAATCCCAGAAGGCTACGAAGCTAAAATTGAAGGTAATAAGGTTTTGATATCACCTAAAGAAAGTGAGGATGAGAGGACAAGGATAAGTTTGCTTGCCTATATCAAAGGAGAATCAACGCGACTTGACACGAAAAAATGGATTGCCTATCTTGAAAAGCAGAAAGAACAGAAACCAGCAGAGTGGAGCGAGGAAGATGCGAAAATAAAAGACGGAATAATCTCAAACCTTAAAAAAACTGATGCAGAATAGATAAGTAAATTAATTAAAAATCAAACAATTATGGAAATCATCAATAAAAAATGTGTAGTACGCTGCGACAGAGCAGGCGTATTCTACGGCACAATCGTGAGCAAAGAAAATACTCCAGCAGGAGTGGAGGTTGAACTTAAAGATTGCAGGCGACTCTGGTACTGGGATGGTGCTTGCTCACTTTCTCAACTTGCCACCGAAGGTGTGAAGAATCCAGGCGATTGTAAGTTCACCGTTGTTGTGCCGACAATGACAGTGATGCAAGTTATTGAGATTATCCCTTGTACAGAGGTTGCAATCAATAGCATTGAGGGAGTGAATGTATGGAAGCGTTAGAGATTAAGAAATTTTTGTCAGTTGGCTATGGCTCTGGCTCTGGCAAAGGCTCTGGCAAAGGCTCTGGCAAAGGCTCTGGCTCTGGCTATGGCTCTGGCTCTGGCTCTGGCTCTGGTGATGGCTATGGCTCTGGCTATGGCTCTGGCTCTGGTGATGGCTCTGGCTCTGGCTATGGCGATGGCTCTGGCTATGGCGATGGCTATGGCTATGGCGATGGCTCTGGCTATGGCGATGGCTCTGGCATTAAATTCTTCAACGGGCACCGAGTGTATATGATTGATGAAGTGCCTACGCTCATATACTCTGTTCACGGAACTTACGCCAAAGGTGCTATCGTACAAGATGACTGCACATTACAAGATACCTACATTGCCAAAGCGGGTAATTATTTCGCTCACGGTAAGACATTGCATAAGGCAAGAGAGGATGCGTTTAATAAGTACACGCAGGATATGAGCAAGGAAGAGAGAATTGAGGCGTTCTTGAAAGCACATCCAGACAAGGAAGCCAAGTACACCTACGATGACTTGTTCCGTTGGCACAACATCCTCACTGGTTCTTGTGAGCAAGGTAGGTTGCAATTCTGCAAGGAAAGGAACATCACTCCGCAAGACAAGTTCACCGTCAAGGAGTTCTGCAACCTGACTGAAAATGCTTATGGTGGAAGTATAATCCGGAAACTAAAGGAGAGCTTATGAACACTAAAGAAAATAAAGGATGTATCGTCTTGACAATTATGCTCGTATTGGCTATGGTAGTGCTGATACTGCTCGGTTCTGGAGTTATAATAGATTGGTTACATGGATAATACTATGAAAGCAAAAGAACCCCTAAGAACTAAAATCCCCCAGTCTATTAGAATGGCAGGTCAAAGAATTGATGTTTACGATGTTAAGAGGTGCGAAGATAACTGTATGGGCATATGCAGTCTATCAGGAGGATATATTGAGATTGCCGATTTTCTAAACAAGGATACGGCTCAGACTCCGGACTGTAAGAGGCACACTTTTTACCACGAATTAACACATTTAATTCTGGGACTTATGAATGAGCAAGAGTTGAATAACAATGAGAAGTTTGTAAACACCTTCTCAGCCTTTCTGACAGAGGCAATGGATGATGCTGAATTTGTTATTAGAAGATAAATTATGGAAATCACAGGTAAAGTACATTGCTTTTTTGAGCAAAGCGGAAAAGCTGGACTGTGTAGCGAGGAACGGAGTATGATATCCTCCGATTATGCAAGGAATTTCATCTGTGATTTTATATTAGGAAAAGAACAAAAAGGATCTCAATATTTTGAAATGAAAGATTGGACTGGTGACAATAAGAGCATTTTCAGTCAGATAGGTGCAAGCAACCACTCTGAGAAAGAGAGGCAAAGTGAGGACTTTTATGCGACTGATCCAAAGGCGGCAGAGCTTCTTTTGGAGGTAGAGCAGTTCAGCCCAAAAATCTGGGAATGTGCCTGTGGGCAAGGACATTTGAGTAAGGTGTTTGAAAAACACGGGTATCAAGTGAGAAGTACGGACTTGGTGGATAGAGGATATGGCGAGCAGATGGACTTTCTCTTTTTCAACGATGAGGAATGGGAGGGAGATATAATTACCAATCCACCATATAAGTTCGCTATTGAGTTCATTTACAAAGCATTAGAGGTTATACGGGGGGGGTACAAGGTTGCTATGTTTCTCAAGATTCAGTTTCTTGAAGGTAAGTTGAGGAGAAAACTTTATGACAAATACCCGCCCAAAACGATATATGTATTTTCTTCCAGAATCCCTTGTGCTATAAATGGAGATTTTGAGAAGTTGAATTATAACTCAGCTGTTGCTTATGCGTGGTTTGTCTGGGAGAAAGGATATGAAGGAGATACAATCATAAAATGGATAAATTGAGATAGTAATGGAGGCAATTACAAAAGAGAAATTGGAAGGGTTTAAGGATAACCTGTTAGGCGTTGCATTAATTGCAATTTTCTTAGCCTCAACTTTTGGGGCATTTGGCATATTCTCTCATTTTATTATAAATGATACATTTGCGAAGTGGAGCTTCATTATAGCAGGGGCTTGTTTCATAGTGGCGCCATTCTCACTGGTAATATCAACAGTCTTGGATTGCTGGATTGATAATTTAGAAAGATAAAAGATGGCAATATTACTTAAAATACCATTTGAACTGAAGGCTGTGTAAGTGATGCCTAGTAGTCTTTTATCGTATGATATTCCATCGGAGCTGTCAGAATTTCTTACGCACAGTACATCTCTCACTCTGAATTTTACCATAAATGGTCTATCACATAAAAAGAGAGTGAAATTGGGGCAAATGGCTGGAGTGCTGAAGAAACCGAGATGCACTTATAAGACAATCAGAAAAAGTTGCGCAAAAAGAAATAGAAAATGAATGTATTTATTCCTTATCCGTCACCGATAGATGTGGCGAAGTGCTTAGATAAGATGCGTTTGCGCCCTCAAATCAACATGGGAGGTCTGTTTGGTAACCCGGTGGGAATAAAAGAGTGGTTGGAAAATTATTTTGAAATAAAGTTATAAGAGGCTTTTCTGGAAAAACATTATATTTGCACCAAATTCAAAGGGTAAGAATTATGAAGAATGAATTAAAAGAGTTTGAGAAATGCAGTAAGGATTATGTCCCAGACTGTCTATTTCCATCTGATAATGAGATGGAGATTCCAACTCTTTTAGACCTGCAGGCAAAGACGGTTGATGTTCCTTTTGTTTGCTTTGGAGAGCAAAGGCGTTCTATGGCAATGAATGGCTTTGGGACACTACACTTTTACACGGAAGATTATAGATTTAATACTATATACGAGCATCCGGAGAAAATAATGAGACATAACCCCAGAAACATTATTGAACCGAATTTCAGTTTATTTGACACGACACCGATTGGATTAGGACTTTCTGCAATATACAAAAAGCGTTATATTGCGAGAGCTTGCCAAAATGCGGGTATCAACATTTTTGTTGATTTGAACGTTTCTCCACGCTGGTATAGGGCCAATATGTTGGGGGTTCCTATGGGATGGAGTTCTTTTGCCACAAGGGGTTATTCAGACCGTATAGATCTTCTGGAGGTTGAACATCAAATAGCCTTGAATTGGGCTTGTGGTAATCCCTTAACATTTGTTGTGTATGGGGGAGGTTCTAAATGTGAGAAATTTTGCAAAGAGAATGGGGCTGTGTATATTACACCAATTATCGCAATCAAAAATAAGATTAAGCGTTTGGAAAAAATGAATGAAATTGCTTTTAATCCGCATTTTTGTAAATTTGAAGATACACTTTCTCCTATTTATAAAGACCAAATTAAGAACTACATAAATCAATTAAGCAATGGCAAAACATAGTGGGGGGGGGCAGAATGAGCCGCCCAATAAGTGGAGCATCTATCGGAAATTTTATAACACCTCTATCCCCTATGGGGGGGGGAATTCCCCAAAGTGACAAAGAAACAACACCGTTATCGGCCTTTAAGATTGGCAAAGAGAGTGAGAAGGCTTATGGATTATCAGCTACTACGGTATTAGAAACGCGAGGGGGGTATAAGGATATAGATACACTGATTTGGGTTCCCAAATCTATCGTAAAAGAGGGGGAAATTCCAAAATGGTTTCTCCAGAAAAAACTTAAAGAAGTAGCATTTGAGAAGAATTATGGAAAGTCTGAGCCGTATTTTTATAACCCCAAGACTGGATATAATTATGATGCGGAACAAATGAAAACCTTGACAAGAGTAAGATCTAAAGATGAACAGAGATTTCAAGCGGGAAAAGAAAAACACGCCCAATTAGTAGCAGATGCAAAAAAACTGGGTATTAAAGCTCATGTTAGGATGAAAAATACTACCCTTGAGCAGAAAATTAGAGAAGCGAAAAAAATGCAGTAACATCAATAAATCATTAATTTATGACGGGTAGAAAGGGAAAATACACGCCTGAGAACATACAAAAAGTATGTAAAGCCATCGCACAGGGTAAGACTGACAAAGATGCGTGCAAAACTATTAATATCACAACTAAAACTTATTACGACTGGTTGCAGAAAAAAAGTGAGTTTTGTAATGCCATCAAAAATGCGAAGAGAGAATATGAGGATTGGCAGAATACAGAACTTGTTAAAGATGCTAAAAAATCACTCAAAGAGCTTATTTGTGGATATACTCAAACCACAACGAAAACCCGGAAATATAAGAATGCACAAGGGGTATGGCAAGAAGAGACAACCACAGAGGTTAAGAAGATGCCTCCAAGCTCTACGGCCATTATCTTTGCTCTCTGCAACAGAGATCCGGAGCATTGGCAGAACCGCATCAGCAATGAGATAGCCGGGAAGATTGAGACAGAGGCAAAGCAGACAGTCTCTCTGGCTAATGTTCCAGATGAGTTACTTGGTCAGCTCATAGATTGTATTCAGAACAAATAATCCGCCCCTATAATTAACCAAGGTTTTGTTATTTTTCTCTGCCGGGAGGGAAGGGCGGCCCTCCTTGGCAGAATTCTCTTATATGAACACAGACATCCAGCTGGCACGGTTATTCACAGAGCATCCCGAGTTGATATTACAGGAGGGTGCGAGGCGTGAGTTAGAGTGGTTTGTGCGCTATATGAAGCCCTCATATCAGCTAACACCCTTCCACAAGTCATATATGCGGATATTGCAGATGTTCGCCATAGGAAAGGTTAAGAATCTAATTATACAGGCCGCCCCTCAGCATGGAAAGTCAGAATTAAGCTCAAGACAGTTGCCAGCGTTTATGCTGGGATTGAACCCGGAGTTGAAGATTGTGATATGCTCTTACGCCGCTACTATTGCCAAGGATTTCAACAGGGATGTGCAGAGGATTATTGATAATGAGTATTACGCCAAGACATTCCCGGAAACGCAGTTGAATGGCTCTAATGTCGTAACGATAGCGAACAACTATCTTAGGAACTCAGATGTCTTTGAGATAGTAAACCATACTGGTTCGCTGAGGGTGGTTGGGCGTGGGGGTTCTCTTACCAGTAAGACGGCTGATGTAATGATATTTGATGACCTCTACAAGGATGCACAGGAGGCTAACTCTCCCCAGATCCGTGTAACGGCTTGGGATTGGTACACAAAAGTTGCCAGAACGAGGTTGCATAACAACTCACAGCAGCTGATAGTTTTTACGCGTTGGCATCCGGAAGATATCATTGGTAAGATTATAGATTCAGAACAGGTCATATTTGCAACAAAATGGGCCGATTTTGAGGAGATCCCCGATGGGGCTTGGGTATTGGTCAACTTTGAGGCAATCAAGCAAGGAGAGCCTACGGAAATTGACAACAGACAACAAGGAGAAGCCCTATGGCCGGAGCGTCATTCTCTGGAGCGTTTATTATCACAGAAACAATTAGATCCGGTGGGATTCCAATGTTTGTATCAAGGCGATCCGGGAAGTGCAGAAGGTAGGCTTTACCAGCCATTCAAGACGTGGGTAGAAAAAACAGACTATGGGAGATATGTCAGAACAGGTTGTTATGTGGATGTGGCTGATGAAGGGGATGATTATTTATTCGCGGCCAGTTATGAGATATACAAGTCTGACAATGTGGTCTATAACGAGCAGAAGAGGCGTTATGAGCCATTATTGTTCGCTCTGATCACGGATATAGAATATACCGATGAGTCCTCAGATGTAACCAGTATAACCGTGCCGAGACTTATTAATAGCAATGGAGTACAGAAAGCGTGGGTTGAGTCTAACAATGGCGGCTCTCAGTTTGAGAAGGTTATAAAGAAAAAAGTAAAAGCTCTGACCGTTCCTTTCTACCAAGGGGCAAATAAAGAGTCCAGAATAGTCACTAATGCACCGTTTGTCAATCAGCATATCATTATGCCCCTTGGTTGGGAGACAAGATTTCCGAAGTTTTATGAACATATTTCTGAGTTTTTGAGAAAGTTTGATGCAAACGCCCACGATGATGATGCTGACGGACTTACAGGAATATATGAGAAGGAAATTGCTGATGGGAATATACATCCTTACGGAGGCGGAAACAGAGGGGTAAAGGTGCATTAGGCGAAAAAATTTTTGTTCAATCTTGTTTCAAAGTTTGAAAACATTACTATATTTGACCTCCGAAAGCGGCCAAGGGTAAGCCGTTAAATTTATCAACAATTAAATTTTAACGAATTATGTCATTGATTTGCCAATGTCCGGCCGCTGCTGCGATTACAACTATTCCAGCTGTAACTTGCCCAGAAAATTTTGGCCAGATTCAGAAAGTTGCGTTCCAGAGACTGAAACAAGCTGATGGAACAAAGAACAGTTTCACATCTTCTGCAAGCATCTTGCTGCTTGCATCTTGGACTGCTTTGCTTGCTGCCAGCAATGGCACAAAAGTAGTCATATCTCCTTACATCAATGCCCCTGCAGACTCTGGCGGAGATGCCAGACGTTCCGGTGGTGGAAACGATGATTTGGGTGGCATTCCAGAGGTTCTTGGTGGAAACCCAGTACAGTTTGACGGCCAGTTCAGAGGAGTTCCTCAGAGCGTTATCAAGGTTATCAAGGAACTGGAGTGCGAGGCTAACGCAGGCAATCTTGGTGTATATCTCTTTGATGAGAACGGCAAGATTGAGGCCATCAAGGATAAGACCACAGCGACTACTTACTATCCGATTCCAATTCGCTCACTCTTTGTCGGTTCCAAGATTCACGGAAACTTTGATGCAAAGGATTCCAACGCTGTATCTTGGATGTATCCGGACAATTACAGCGACCAGTTGGTAATTGTAACCCCAACTGACTTTAACCCATTGACTGACTTAGTACCAGCTTCAAGTTAGTATGAACGCCAAAGCAACAATGGTAACGCTTGTTGCTAACGGCGTTACCAGAGAATTTGAATTCTCACACGCAGAGGCTCTTTTGAAGATGCCTCACAACGGCGGCTGGAAGTTGCCGAAAGATTCACAATTTGAGTTTACAGAGAGTAATGGGTTACAGTCAAGAGGAAATAAGAAAGAAAATCGCGGAAAATAAACGTTCTGCGACTTTGACGCGTGCGAGGATGCATCAGAACCGCATCAAGTTTCACACGGTCAAGCGTGTAACAACGTTCAATTCTCCGTATATCTCTCTGCCATTGACACAATTTCTGAATATGGCAGAGAACATCTTACCTCATGACAAATTTGTTCTTTTCAAAGCTCTTTTCCGTTATCCCATCAAGACAAATGAGATAACGGATGTTTGCTTTGATAAGCTCAGCCGAATCTTTGACGGAAGGAACCCGGCGTTTAACTACCAATTCAGCAACTCTGCCCAGAGGGATGATTGGGAGGAGTACCGTCTGAACAAGCTCAATGAACCGGAGATATGGTCAACCAAAGGATGGGAGTTCTTCAAGTCTGAAATCAACTCCGTTCTGATTGTTGACCTTCCGAGGGAACAGGAAAGTGAGTTGCCGGAGCCTTACTTTTATTGGTTGCCAATAGAAGATGTGATTACTTACAAGGCCAATCCGACAACCGGACAGATGGATTATATCATATTCCGCCGTAAAGATGAGATTGTTGTTCTGGATGATGAGTATTACCGTGTATGGGATGATGAGAAGCATACTGACCAGATTGCCGGGATGCCGAAAGTAGAAGCCCCACACGATCTGGGTTACTGCCCGGCACGCTTCTTCTGGAACGAAGCAATATCTCTTGATGAACCGGATGTGAAAGCCTCTCCAATCTCCGCTGAGTTAGAGTCCTTGGATTGGTTTGAGTTTTTCCATATCAGCAAACGTCAGTTAGACCTTTTTGGAGCCTATCCTATCCTCTCCGGTTATGAGCAGAGCTGTGATTATAGCAACGCTGAAAATGGAGATTATTGTGATGGGGGATTCCTAAAAGATAAACAAGGCCATTATAAGCTGGATATGGCAGGTCTGTTGATGCGTTGCCCGAAGTGTGGCAACAAGCGTATTGTTGGGGCTGGTTCCTTTGTTGAGATACCGATTCCCAACGCTGAGGAGAATCAACCAGATCTGAGAAACCCGGTGCAACTCCTAACCGTAGATAAAGATGCGTTAGATTACAATGTCTCTGAAGAGAAAAGACTGCGTGAGGATATTATCACGGCAGTTGTAGGCCAAGATGAGATTGTGACTAACCGCGATGCGTTCAATGAGCAACAGGTACGCGCGAATTTTGAGAGCGTAACAACTATCCTTAATCGCGTCAAAAAGGGCTTTGAATTGGCTCAACAATGGGTGGATAGTACTATATGCCGATTGAGATACGGAAAGTACTTTATTTCCGCCAAAATCAATTATGGCACAGAGTTCTATCTTTACTCTGCCGATGAGTTAAGGAAACGCTATAAAGAGGCAAAGGAAGCTGGCGCGCCGGAGAGTGAACTGGATATGATGCAGAACCGTATCTTGGAGACAGAGTACCGAAATGATCCAGTACAGTTAAGAAGGATGATGCTTTTAGCTGAGTTAGAGCCGATGCGTCATCTGAGCCGTACTGAGGTAACCGATTTATTTGGCAAGAACCTTATCTCTGAACAGGATCTGACAATCAAACTGAACTTTCCTAACTTTATTAGGAGGTTTGAACGCGAAAATATGAACATTCTTGATTTTGGCAAGGATATTCAGTACAAAGACAAGATTGAGACGATAATGACTGAATTAAGGCGTTATGCTGATGAACAGAGGCCGTCAGTCACTGTAACACAATAAAGGGAAAAATTATGATTACAAAAGACGGGCGCGACACGCCGATTGAACAACTGACTCCAGAGAACTATGTTGTTCCGGAGAAAGAGAAACAGAGTTATCATTTCACTCTTGAGCTGAGACGTTTTGACCAGAGTTCTGGTAAAAGATTGTCTATTCCAAGAGTTCAGAAGTGTGGCAAGAAGATGTTTAAGCAGAACCTTCCTATCTGGAGAAAGCAGGGTTACACTGTAACTATCCTCTTTGATCCGATAGCTTATGAGACTGCCCAAAGACAGGCTCTTGCTGCCAAGAAGGCTGAACAAAAGAAGGCTGATGAGGCTCCAGTTGAGCCAAAAACGGCTAAAAAAGAGGGAAAATCCTCCAAGAAGTAGAATTTATTAACCAAAGATTCAAAGGGAAAGAATTATGGCACTTACGACCGAATTA
>Ga0265298_10006420_pt1 | contig 14522 bp, 11 predicted proteins | sample AusTroGonzalo_MG_3_FD_193486 | JGI IMG/M metagenome (GOLD analysis project Ga0265298, IMG submission 193486) | Bovine rumen microbial communities from tropical cattle in Woodstock, Queensland, Australia - Gonzalo_01 | ecosystem: Host-associated > Mammals > Digestive system > Stomach > Rumen ... | reverse complement strand
CTTGGGATGTGCAGTTCCTGGCCATGACCGATATCCCCACACAGACAGGCAAGACCTACAAGATGACCATGACCGTGAAAGGCTCAGAGGCCGGCAAGCTTCACAGCAAGCTGGGCGACTGGAGCAACGGAGAATATCCTGACATTCCCTTCACGACAGAATGGCAGGAAGTGGAGGTCAGCTATAAGGCTGCCGTGGAGAGCAGTTTCTTCATGCTCCAGTGTGGCGACTTCGTGGGCGACATCTATGTCAAGGACATAAAATTCGAGGGTTATGTCGGCGCTACCATTCCCCAGACACCAGAGGAGATGCACGACACACTCGTCTATGCCATGGACTTGTGGATCAAGGGCATGATGGAAGCCTGCGATGGTAAGGTGAAGGCATTCGACCTCGTCAACGAGGCCATCTCAGGCGGTGGCAACGACGGTGAAGGCAACTACCTCTTGCAGCACTCTGAAGCCTATAGTCCTGACGGCAATCCCGATGCCACATGGGATGTCGGCGGCGACGCCTTCTACTGGCAGGACTACATGGGCGACCTCGAATATGTGCGTCAGGCCTGTCGTCTGGCCCGCAAATATGGTCCCGATGATGTCAAGCTCTTCATCAACGACTACAACCTGGAGTCTGACTGGGACGACAACAAGAAGGTGAAGAGTCTTGTCGGCTGGATCAAGAAATGGGAGGCCGACGGTGTGACGAAGATCGACGGCATCGGCACGCAGATGCACATCAGCTGCTATGAAGACGATAAGATTCTGGACGGCATCAAGAAACATATCACCAAGATGTTTGAGATCATCGCTGCCAGTGGAAAGCTCTGCCGTGTCAGCGAGATGGATATGGGCTATGTGCGCGGAAATAACAGATGGGGAAGCTCCATCAAGACCAGTCAGGTGACTGAAGCCGAGCACCAGAAGATGGCCGATTTCTACGAGTGGATCATCAAGGAGTACTTCCGCATCATTCCGCCGGAGCAGCAGTGGGGCATCTGCCAGTGGTGTACCACCGACGCACCTGCCCACAGCGGATGGCGCGGAGGCGAGCCTGTAGGCATCTGGGATCTCGATCTCTATCGCAAGCATGTCTATGCCGGCTTCGTCCGCGGACTGAGCGAAGAATAATCCCACAACTTCAAATAAGTGCATCATAAAGAGCCACTGCTACCTGCGGTGGCTCTTCACTTTTTTAATCTTTTAATTTTTTAATTTTCAAAACGGTCCTTTGCCCAAACAGCTCGTTGTTCCGATGGCCGTTAAAAACGCCGTGAGCGCAGCTACTATCACCTTCACCGCCAGCTCAATGATCCTCTGCTTTTTCATTATTTACCTCCTTTCTGCGTTTTGAGTATTTATTTCTCCCCCTAAATTAGGGGGAGCCAGAGGGGGTCTGAACAAGCGAATATTTTCCCGCGTTCTTGCGTCCCTTCGGTAGCAAGCGGCAAAGCCGAGCGCAGACCACCCCCAGCCCCTCCTGATCAGGAGGGGAAGAGATTACCCATTACCACCGCCTCCGTTGTTATCGGGTGCCGGAGCCATGAGATAACTGATCGGCGTCTTCTTCTGTACGCGGCGCTGCTTGCCGTTAACGGTGCGGATCTCGCTCTGCACCACATACCCGTACTCGAAGATGCACTGCTCCTTGAAGGCGCGGCTGGTGAGTTTCTCGCCCTTCACGTTCTCCGGCGTGAAATTAATCTTGATACCGTTGATCATCGCATCAGGACCTACAGCCACGGCCGTCTCCATATCGTTCTTGCCCTTCTTCTGGCCATCGACACTGGGACTAAACGTGCCGAGTCCGTCGAGCTTCACGGGCTGTCCCTGTGCGAGCAGCTCGCTCATGCACTCAACCACCTGCCCCAGTACCAAGACACACATCTGATAGTCGGCGATCTTGCCGTGACTGGTCATGTGCTTGGCGAATCCCTTCAGGTTAAGGGGCTCTTTTGAATCCACCTCGGCGAACCACTTGCCGAATGCGGTGCTGTCGTCATTCGTGTTCTGACGCAGATTAATCACCATTGGAATGTTTGATCTTGCCATAATTCTTAAAGTTTTAAAATGGTATTAAATTATTACGTTTGCCAGGAATTACTCCGGGTCGCTGGCTCCCGCTTTTTCAGGTATCGATTCCCCTCCTGAGTTAGGAGGGGTTTGAGGTGGTCTGAACAGGCGCCTTTATCATCTCACCTTTCCTCCTGATTTCATTTGCAAAGTTAGTAATAATTTTTGACACCACCAAATTATTTTACAATTTTTAGTAAAATATTTTCATTTTACAGTGCCGGAGGTTTACATAGACCAAAGTCAGACTTTACAGAAACTAAACTCGAAGTTTACCGTCACTAAAGTTCTCGTGACAGTTATGACAGATGACAGTTTTAAAACAGCGCCCTATCATCCCAAATTTTAACATACATTATTAATGAATGTTAAATTTTTAAAAACCTATGTATATCTGTTTTCAACATCTGCCCCAAATACCCCCTTTAAAAAAAACTGTCATCTGTCATCTGTCATCAACTCTCCCCCATCCTCTCGCCAGAAAAACTTCCCCAATTATTTGGAACTTTCAGAAATTCTTCATATATTTGCACCGTGAAACAATAACAATGATGGAAGAAACAAGGAAAGATGAACCGACATTGGTTTCAGAGCCAGCTGCGATATACTACGGCACATCGCAAGAGACCAATCCGCTGGTCATGCTTGATCAGTTGGGCGATCTGGTCAAAGCTACAGGTAAGACCTCTGAACAACTTGTTGGTGAACACTTGGCAGAAAAGTACAATCTATGAGACTATTCATTGATACAAACATTATCGTAGAATACATAGAGCACCGCCAACAATACGACTCTGTGCCAATAGGCATATCCCGTACTGATATGCTAAACGCCGTCTTCAATCATGATTTCAACGATTTGGAGGACAGCTTCCAATTTCAGACGGCTGCACAAAATCGTTGTGGTACCATAATCACAATAAACATCGATGACTACAAGAATGCCGACCGGTCTCGGATGGAAATCCTGACTCCATCGGCTTTCGTTGAGAAATATATTAATGAGTAACTCCTAAAAACAAATCGCTTATGGTGACATAGCAAAGACAGAATAAAGACAAAAGACTGGAACGTCCACTTTTGATTCTTGTCATTCGGAAATCGGCAAAATTTCAAGAATATTGCAAGAACTGAAGTAGATAGTTCACGCCGATGGCGTGGGCATTTACTCGTTTAAGCAATATAGGTGTTTGCCGATACCTCGAATGACGTAGACGAAGTAATAGTCCACGTTTTTATTTATGTATATTTAAACGTAACAATAAACTAAAACATATTAGAGTATGAAGAAACAACTATTAATCGCAGTATGTATCATCATGATGAGCATATCTGCAAGTGCAGCAACTATTAACAAGGCATTGTTGGAACACAATGGCGAAGTGACGTTGTATGATGGTGACAAGATTCAAGATGCTGTTAATGCAGCTTCTGATGGTGATGTGATTTATTTGACACTTGGTACATTTAAGCCTTTTAATGTGACGAGAAAGATTACGATTCGCGGTGCAGGCGACACGAGTATCATTGATGGCGATGTGACAATCTCTATACCAGGTGCTTCAAAATTGACTAGTCCTGTACTTGAATCATTGGCTGTTTCTGGAACAGTGCATGTTGGTGCTCAGGTGGATGATCTGATTATCAGGAAGTGTAAGATTGCAAACTTTACAATAGGTGCCCAAATTGATGGTGCTGTCCTTGACAGATGCTATATCACAAGTGCATTAACACTATCCTCTTATATTATAGGTATGACGGTTGTAAATACGAAATTGTATACCGTCAATGCGAATTCTGGAGCCACACAAAATACAACATTTGTAAATTGTAATATCTATGCATTATCTACTAATAATTTTTCTGCAACTATTATGAATTCAATTATTCAAAGTGTAAGCAATTCGTCTTATTCTTCATCTACTTTGAATTCAACAGTAGTTCTTAATTCTTTGATTAACAAATATTCTTCTAGTAGCTCTTATCCCTTTACCTTAGGATCTAGTAGCGTTACTCAAGGATGTTATATCGTAAGTGAACAAAATGTAGTTACTTCTGTATGTGAATGCAAATATGACACATACACTCTTCAATCCAAAGCCTATCTCGGAACTGATGGAAATGTTGTAGGTATTTACGGAGGCGATACACCATACACTCTCGATCCATCAGTTCCCCAAGTGACGAGTAGCGACATCAAGCTCGACACAAAGACCAAGAAGCTGAATGTGAAACTGACTGTATCTCCGCAATAATACGCAAAGCCTATGAAGAGAGTAATAACAAGTCTGTCGTTACTCCTGTTGCTGCTATGCGGAGTTTATGCTCAGAGCATCAGTAAATATGAGTATTGGACGGACGATGATTATGTCCACCGGAGCGTGGTGAATTCATCGGGAGGTGACATCTCGCTGGATATTCCCACTAATAATCTGAGTGCAGGCATACATTTCCTCAACTTCCGTGCAGGAAGAAGCGACGGAGTATGGGGTAACTTATATCGTTACCTCTACTACATCCCAACGCTGAAAAGTGTGGATGCGGGGAATCTGAATATGGAATATTGGCTTGATGACAATCTGGCTGGTAAGAAAAGCGAAACGGTAGGAGAAGGCAATCTCTCATTGGCCATCGATATCAGTACCCTCACGCCAGGCGTCCACTATTTCAATTGCACGCCTATTTCTGCTTCCGGCGAAAGAGGCAGCAGCGAGCGTCATCTTTTCTATGTACCACAAATACAATCTGATTCAGCCGATCCATCTATAAAGAGTTATGAGTATTGGCTGGATGACAATTATGAAAGTAAGGTTTGTGCGACTGACAACAATGCGCAGCAAGTCTTTGCCATCAACATCAGTCAGTTGACCAGCGGCATTCATTATTTCAATTATCGCGCTGTCAATAACCAAGGGACATGGGGCCAGCCCATTCGTAAGGTGTTCTATCTTGCAAGAGCAGACAATCAGGCTACAACCGAGAAGTACAGCTATGAATATTGGTTAGACAATAACACTGATAACAAGGTGACTGGCGAAGGCATGGGGCCAGAGTTTGCATTTGATATCGACATCTCAGGATTCTCAGATGGTGAACACACCTTTAACTTCAGGGCGAAGGATGTGATTGAAAGATGGGGAGATACATTTACTGAAAAGTTCTTGATTAATAGTTCGCTGCCCTTTGTACTTGGTGATGTGAACTGCGATGGAAAGGTAAACGTGGCGGATGTCGTTGCAATGATCAATTATCGGAATGATGTGCCTCTGCCTTCTTCATACGACATCTGGAGAGCTGATATGAATAGTGACAATGTTATCACCAACTCTGATTTCACATCATTGGTTAATCTAATTATGGGTGTAAAATAATCCTTGATATTTCACAACAAATATTAATTAGTTTAGAAGCAATAACAAAAAGATGAAGAAACAATCATTATTCACAATTCTGCTCACCATACTCATGAGTATGTTTGGAGCAAAATCATTTGCATACGACATTGAAGTAAAAAACTCTGATGGTGTTCCTATTTATTATAATTATATAAATAACGGAATGGAACTTGAAGTTACTTATAAATATTCCAAACTGGTTTATGATCTCAGCGTGTCAATTTCTTATGAAGGAAATGTTGTAATTCCAGAAGAAGTGACTTACATGAACAGAACTCGGAAAGTAACCTCTATTGGCGAAAACACTTTCGAGGAATGCAAAAATCTGACTTCTATATCAATCCCTAACAGCGTAACAGAAATTCATTATCAAGCATTTAAGAATTGTAGCAATCTGAACTTCGTAAGTATCCCAAATAGTGTAACAAGGATCCACAATAGTGCATTCGAAAATTGTACAAATTTAAGCTCTGTAGTCATCGGAAACAATGTTATTTCCATAAACGATGCAGCTTTTTTTGGTTGTAGTAGTTTAACCTCAGTAATCATCCCTAATAGCGTAACCTATATTGGTAATCAATCTTTTGAAAGATGCATTAGTCTTACCGAATTGTCCCTTGGAAATAGTGTGGAAACCATTGGAGGGATTGCTTTCGAGGGGTGTAGTGGGTTGACATCAGTGAAGATACCTGAAAGTGTGAAAGACATCCGTCATGGTGCTTTTGCTGGTTGCTCAGGTCTGACTTCCATAACAATCCCTAACAGTTTGAACACAATAGGCGAAGGTATTTTCGGAAATTGTAGCGGCTTGACTTCCATAATAATTCCAAACAGCGTGACCACAATTAGCGGTGGAGCTTTCTATGGTTGTAGTGGACTGACCTCCATAACTATCCCCAATTCTGTGACGAGCATTGGAGTCTCTGCATTCCAAGGTTGCAGTGCCCTTACCTCCGTCGTTTCACTTATAGAAGAACCGTTTGTGATTGATGGAAAAGTATCAGAAACCGGTACTTTTGACCTAGATATCTTCAACAATGTTACTCTTTACGTTCCTGTAGGGACTATAGACAAGTATAAATCTACAGAGGGTTGGAAAGACTTCCTTTTTATTGAGGAGGGAACTGGCCCAAGTGGTGGTGGCGACACTCCTACGGTTCAGAAATGCGCCAAACCGACTATCAGCTATCAGAAAGGAAAGTTGACATTCAACAGTGATACTGAAGGAGCGACATGTCAGTCTACAATAACAGACTCTGACATCGCATCGTTCAGCAGCAATGAGGTACAATTAGGCGTTACATATAATATTAGTGTCTATGCCTCTAAAGCCGGTTATGAGAACTCTGATGTAGCTACAGCCACTCTTTGTTGGATAGATGTGGAGCCAAAGACGGAGGGAATTACCAATAGTGTTACGAATGTCAGAGCCTTGGCTGTCTTGATTCTAAGTAACGGCAATCAATTGACCATTTCTGGGGCTGAAGAAGGGACAATAATCAAAGTCTTTGATATAGCAGGCAGAGACGTTGGATCAGCAAAGGTCTCAGGCGAAACCACAACAATTAATACTTCTCTTCGTATTGGAGATATCGGCATCGTAAAGATTGGCGACAAGACTGTAAAAGTAAAGATCAAGTAAAAAATCAAAGACAATTAGCTATATGTGAGGAGCAGTTCTGAATGAACTGCTCCTTTTTATATTTTGTTTTCTTTCTTTCACAACTTTTTGACTAATAACTCTTTTGGAAGAAAATCCTGCGAAAGGTAATATCGGTTAAGTCCTTATCTTTGTACCCAAATTGGAGTAATACATTTATGAGCTTCTTTTCGTATAGATTTTTAGAATATATTAACAATAATCTGACATCTTCTGTGCAACCAAGGAGCTATTTATATCGTTAATAGCGATACAATAATACAACAAATAAAAAAATTGTTGATGATCATTAGAGAACTTATCAGTTTTTATATTCGGGATGATTGATAAATCTTTGCCGAACGAATAGGTTTATTAAACCTCAAACAAAAAATCATCCGAGTGATGTGAGCCGAGAAGCCTCTAGAGTGAAACAGGACGTCCGTTTCAAAGCTTTCTCACTCACAAGTTTAACAAACAAAACTCGGAGATTATGAGAAAATTCAAGCAAGTCCGACCTGAGGACTTTAATGTGGAGCTGCTGATGGCGGCTGCGCGAGAGGGAAGATTGTATGTTGACGAGACGAGAGATGAGGTCAGCAAGGAAGAAGTGATTAAAGAGGTACGTGCGTATGTGCAACGTATCAAGGTATTTGTTACCAAGGAATTCCGTTCTTCAATTGACGCCCTTTGGGAAGAGATTTTATCTTGTGAAGAGTTCGTAGAATTATTGACCCCAAGTAGAAAAGCAAAGAAGTGCCGGGCGTTCAACAAGTATTACGTGATGCGTATTATTGGCGTGTTGCGTGAGAAAGATGTGTATGAACCCTTTAGCGACAGTAAGTACATCGCTCTTTTGGAACAGACGGACAATGACTGTTCTTATAGGTGCTATTTGGGAAAAGGACTTGATCAGCGGACTTTGCTAATAAAACTAAGGAGAATTGTGGCTCATTATCAACTTTAACTTTTTGATAAATGCAATGCTTTTTATCAGTTTCATTTACGCCGTAACTTTGCACCCAGAATCACATTAACATTCAAATTTAAAGAGTTATGACAAAAGAACATTTATCAGAGCATTTCACTTTGGAGGAAATGACGAAGACTGAGAGCAAGGCAGACAATACGCCGTCGGCTGAGCAGGTGAAGAATCTCAAGAGGCTGTGCTGGTGGCTGGAGATGCTGAGAGGAAGGTGGAACCGGAAGTATGGTGATGGCGACGATCCGATAGTTGTTAACAGCGGGTATCGGTCGGCAGAAGTCAACAAGGAGGTTGGTGGTGTGGCTAACAGTAATCATCTGACGGGTTGCGCCGTTGACATTAGGGTGATGGGCATGGACCAGATGATCAGGTATGCGAACATACTTCTGGACATCAGCGACGAGAACAACGAATTGTTTGATGAGCTGCTGCTGGAACGCAAGAATGGAAAGATGTGGCTGCACTTCGCGGTCAGGCCGACTGGGAACAGAAGAAAGATAAATATTTTGAAGACAACGAATTAAAACGAATTTCACGAATTAAAAGAATTTATTATGCAGACAATGATTTTGAAAGTGGTGCGACAGGGCGAGACCTTCAGCGTACAAAGTAATAAAAATGAGACGGGAGAGATCCAGAAGTGTAATATTGTGCTTCGGGAACTGGGCGGCTCTAAGTTTGAGAATGAGTATGTGTGCGACATGCTGGGCAATCTGGCAGCGTGCAAGTTCTACGAGGGTGATGTGGTGATGGCCACACTCCGATTCTCTACCCATGAGTATCAAGGACAGGTGTTTCAGGATGTCCTGGTAACGGATATAGTCAAGATCAAAAATAGTTAAGAGTTATGGCAACAAAATCGAAAAAGAATCAAGAGAGTAATGTAACCGTCGATGGCATGATGACCTTCGGCAAGTTGGAGAACGGACTGCACACGGCAGACTTCCAGAATTTTCAGGGCGGTGAGGGCATCGAGCCGTTCAGCGGGAAGTGCAAGGTACAGGCGATGAGGGACGGCAATGTCTATATGGAAGAGCTGCCCAAACCCAAGAAGCGGGACAATGATGCAGACCAGTACCGCCATCGTCAGGACAACAGCACCTTGACGCTGGGTGTGAACGAGATGTACTACTTTGAGTTCTGGCTGCCTAAGAGGCGTGTCAAGGAACTGCCGCAGCTGCTGGTGCATCAGGCTAATGAGGCTGCCGCGAAAATAAGCGGATTGATCTGTAAAGGAGAGAAGGAGTAAGGAGAGAAGGAGTAAGGAGAGAAGGAGTAAGTAGATATGATATATCAGATAACTTATACTAAAGACGGGGACGGGCGAAACAAGAAGGTCACCCGACCCGTTAAGGACAGAGCGGAACTGATGGCGCTGAGGAACTCGAAGGAGAACATGGAGCTGTTGGCCAAGGCTCGTCAGGGCGACGGTGAGGCGAAGGCAAAGCTGCTGCAGCTGGCCTATAACATCGGGCAAGTGGATGGTCTGCTGGCGGGTTGCGAGAGTCAGGGCAGTTTCTTCTTCCATGATGTGGACTGTTATGATGCCGAGCAGAGTAAAGCCATTAAAGAGCTAATTCTGAGTAAGAAGGACGAGATTGGGCTGCGGATGCTGGAGCGTTCGGTGGGTGGCGGTTGGCATCTGGTGTGTCGCCGTGAGAAGGGCAAGACTATCTTGGAGAATCAGGTAAGAGTGGCACTTGCGCTGAAGCTGGAGATGGACACGAATACGCACGATCTGCAGCGCGTGGTTTATTCGACCAGTGGTGAGGCTGAAGACTTGGTGTATCTAGATGATGAGATATTCACGGAGCCGATGTCGAAGGAGGAGTGCGAGGCGGAGTGGAAGATGCTGAAGGAGCGTGAGAAGAAAGGACTGGAAGAGGTGCCAGCTGGAGCGAAGAAGGCGAATAAGCACTATAAGCCGTGGGAAGACGGAGCCGCAGGGCTTCTCCCCCTGAGTAGGGGGAGCCAGAGGGGGTCTGAGCAAGGGCATGAGACAGGGCATGAGACGGGGCGTGAGACGGTCGTTCAGACCACCCCTACCCCTCCTAACTTAGGAGGGGAAGGCTGCGCAGAGAAGACACCGCAGATTGTTGAGGCGGATGAGCGGACGAGGTTTATCTTCCGCGAGTGTATGAAGGAGGAAGGCGTGACGGAGAGCGACCTGACAGATGAAGGCGGCAGACACAACTCGGTGAAGATGGTGCTGAGCTGCTGTAACCAGCTGCTGAGTCAGGGTGAGACGCTCGGTGTACTGAAGGAACTGATGCCCGACCACTGGCAGGACGAGAACATCCAGACACTGGTGAACGCCTACTATACGGAATACCTGAATACGAACCAGAGACTGACGATGTTTCAGAAGCGCGTGTTCCGTGAGAGCAGGAGGATAAGCAGTCAGGAGTCGGGATACAGGAGTCAGGAGTCAAGGAGTCAGGAATCAGGAGATGAGCCTCAGTCGGAGCTGTCGAGAATTTTTGCCAGCAAGACGCCACCTGAGCTTCCCCCTACTCTGCCGAAATTGGTAAAGGCAGTCACCTCATGCACGCCCGCGAGATTCAAGGCGACTGTGGCGCAGGCTATCTTCCCGCCGCTGGCGACCTATCCGCGACAATTGGCTTTCGTCTATACTGACAATCAGATTCGCGAACTGCGTATCAACTGCCTGATCGTAGCTCCGACTGGCACTGGTAAGGACTCTTGCACCAGCCAGCCGCTCGAACACATCACTGCCGAGATGGAACAGCGAGATGAAATCAACCGTGAACGGCTGCGCAAGTTCAATGAGGATTATAACAGCCAGGCTAACAACAAGGTGAAACCCAAGCGTCCTGCTGACCTGATCATCCAGTGCATCATGTCGGACATCACGAAGGCCGGACTTGTGCAACGCATGGCCGAGGCTCAGAAAGCACCGCTCTATGTGAAGCTGAACGAGCTGGAGCAGTGGGACAAGATTGAGGGCGCTACAGGCAAAAGCAACCAGTTTACGACCTTGAAGCTCTGCGACGATGAGAGTAATAAGTTCGGTTCCGACCGAGCCGGTACACAGAGCGTGACAGTCTCTGGCAAACTGCACCTGAACTGGAATGCCAACACGACGATACCCAAGGTGATACGATATTTCAGTCATGTGCTGACCGACGGTCCTATCTCACGTCTGTGCCTGGCTACCGTGCCCAAGGGAGAGATCGGCGCAGACATCGCGGTGTTCGGCAACTACGACAGCACGTATGACGAGGCGCTGAAGCCCTTCATCGACAATCTCCGGTCGGCAACAGGCGTGATAGATTGTCCGCAGGCCAAGCGACTGGCCAGAAGGCTCAAGCAGGAGTGTGCGGAGTTCGCCAGACTGTCACAAGACGAGGTATTTGACAATCTTACGCACCGTGCCCTTGTGCATGCCTTCCGCAAAGCCTGTCTGCTCTATGCGGCCAACGGCATGAAGTGGGAAAAGGCGATTGAGTCGTTCTGCCGTTGGAGCCTCTTCTACGACCTCTATTTGAAGATGAAACTTTGGGGAGATCTGATCCGCCATGCCGACGATGATGTACACACCTCGAAAAGAGGCCCGCGCAATCTGCTGGAAAGCATCCCGACGGGTGAAGATCAGATATTCAGATTCAGCGACGCCGTAGCAGCCCGACTGAAGAACGGCAAGTCGGAAGAAGGCACCATGAATATGCTCAGCCAATGGAAAGTGAGAGGATACATATTACAGATGACAGATGACAGTTTTAAAAAAGTGAAGCCAACGAAGCAATAACGGTTGCGTTCTTAATAAAACTAAAATGCGAAGTAATATCAAATAAAATTAGTACCTTTGCAAGCAAAATCAACTTACAGGCTAATATAGACATGAACATTTACAGTTTTTATAAGCGACTCATTTTGCTGACAGCCATCACTCTGACAGTAATCACCGCATACGCTCAGCCTGAGCCGGAAGGCCGCAGGCTGAGCATCAGCGGACAACTGCTCGACGCCGACCTCAAGGAACCGATGATGCAGGCCACCATCCAGCTGTTCCAGGCCTCAGACAGCACCTTCGCCGGAGGAACGGTGAGCAACGAGAAGGGAAACTTCTATCTGGAGGCACCACGCCCCGGCACATTCCGCCTCCGCATCTCCACCATAGGCTATAAGACGATGGAGCGCGAGGTGACGCTGCGACGCAACGAGAGTCAGGACTTGGGCAGCCTGCTGCTGGAGTCGGAATCCACCATGCTGAAAGAGACAGTCATCACCGGACGTGCGGCACAGGTCATCGTGCGCAAGGACACCATCATGTATAACCCTGAGGCTTTCCGCACGCCTGAAGGCTCGGCCATCGAGGAACTGATCAAACGAATCCCCGGCGCAGAAGTTGACGAGGACGGCAACATCACCATCAACGGCAAGGAGGTGAAGAAGATACTGCTCGACGGTAAGGAGTTCATGCTCGGCGACGTGGAGACCGCGCTGAAGAACATCCCCGTGAGCATTATCCAGAACCTGAAGTTCTACGACCAGCAGAGTGATCAGGCGCGCATCACCGGCATTGAAGACGGCGAGAAGGAGACCGTGCTCGATTTCAGCATCAAGAAGGGCATGAACCGAGGCTATATGACCAACCTCGACCTTGCTGGCGGCACACATCATCGCTATGCCTCTCGCGGCATGGCCAGCAGCTTCACCGACAAGACACGCATCGTACTTCTCGGCAATTTCAACAATAAAGAGGAGAATGCGGGCTGGTGGAACCGTCGTGGCCTGAATGCCCGGAAGATGATGGGTACCAACCTGAACTACGATGACAACAAGAAACTGAAGCTCGACTTCAGCCTGCGCTGGAACCACCGCGACGGCGACAACCAGACGGAGAATGCCAGCGAGAACTTCTACAGCGAGGCCTCGCGCACCTTCTCAAACAACAAGACATCGAACTACACGCGCAGTAACAACTGGCGGGGCAACCTCCGACTGGAGTGGAAGCCGGACACGCTGACAAACATCCTGTTACGCGCCAACGGCACCTACGGCTCTGACGATGCCACCAATAAATCGCTCGCTGCCACCTTCGATGCCGATCCGTACCTCTACTCCGCCATTCCCCTGGAAGATGTGGAGAAACTGAATCTGACGGGAGACCCGTCGAACCCGTTAGCCCCATACATCATCAACCGCAACCTGCAGGCCAACATGAGCTACGGCCTGAACAAGAACGCCTGGGCCATGCTGCAGCTCTATCGCCGCCTGAACCCCAAAGGGCGTAACATCGTGGTACGCTTTGAGGGCAGCATCGGCGACAACCAGAACGAGAATGTATCCAATGACGAGGTTCATCTCTTCCGCGTAATGAACAAGGCTGGTCAGGACTCCACCTACTACACCGCACGATATAACACGACACCATCGGACAACAGCGGCTACGTGATCAGCTCCACCTATAGCGAGCCTCTCTGGAAAGGAGCACATCTGCAGTTCAACTATGAGCTGCGCTACTCGCAGAATAAGAGTGACCGTCAGACCTACGACTTCAGTAAAGACCAGCAGAAGCCGAACATCTTTGAAGGCATCGAGCCTGAATACCGCGAGTGGGATCCCTGGCTGCACACCGTCAGAGGCTCCATGGACGACTTCCTCGACAAGAACCTCAGCCGATTCTCTGAGTACAAGAACTACACCCACAACCTGCGGCTCACCCTGCGCCACCGCGAAGAGAAATACGACTATAACATCGGCGTCCTCGTCCAGCCGCAGCGCTCCGACTTCGTACAAGACTACCGGGGCATCTACGTCGATACCGTGCGCGTCGTCACCAACCTCACGCCGACGCTCAACTTCCACTATAAGTTCAGCGACCAGAGCAACCTCTGGGTACGCTACCGTGGCGACACCCGCCAGCCTGAGATGACACAGCTGCTCAACATCGTCGACGACTCCAATCCCCTCTACATCACGAAGGGAAACCCGGGACTGAAACCGCAGTTCACCAACTCGCTCAACGTCTACTACAACAACTACATCGTCCGCTACAAACGCTCGATCGTTGTCTACGGCAACTACCGCCACATCCGCAACGCCATTTCCAACCTCGTGCGCTACGACCCTGTGACGGGTGGAAGTATCTCGCAGCCAGAGAACATCAACGGCAACTGGAACCTGAACGCCGGCCTGACTTTCAACACCGCCCTCGACTCCACCGCCCACTGGAACATTGGCACCGACACGCGCCTGCGATATAATAACTATGTGAACTACGTGGCACAGGACAAGGCTGACGCGGAGAAGAACACCACACGCTCATATAACCTCAATGAACGTCTCACCTTCGGCTATCGTAACGACTGGCTGGAAGTGACACTGGACGGCAACGTGAACTATCAGCACTCCCGCAACGAGCTGCAGCCCTCTGCCGACCTCGACACCTGGCAGCTGAACTACGGCGG
>Ga0265298_10006419_pt1 | contig 14524 bp, 12 predicted proteins | sample AusTroGonzalo_MG_3_FD_193486 | JGI IMG/M metagenome (GOLD analysis project Ga0265298, IMG submission 193486) | Bovine rumen microbial communities from tropical cattle in Woodstock, Queensland, Australia - Gonzalo_01 | ecosystem: Host-associated > Mammals > Digestive system > Stomach > Rumen ... | reverse complement strand
ATCATGGTGCTGCCCGACGATTACGAAGTGGGCAAGCCCGCTGCGTTCTATTTCCCTGTGGAAGAAGACTATACGATTGAAATCGGCCTCACCGCCAACCGCAGCGATGCCACCTCGCACATCGGCTCGGCCCGCGACCTTGTGGCCGCCCTCAACCAGCGCGAGAACACCACGAAATACCACCTCATCCGCCCCTCGGTGGACGACTTCAAGGTGGAAAACCACGACAACGACATTGAGGTCATTGTTGAAGACACGCAGGCCTGCCCGCGCTATTCGGGCGTGACCATCAGCGGCGTGAAAGTCGGCGAGTCGCCGGCATGGCTGAAAAACCGCCTTGCCGCCGTCGGCATCCGCAGCATCAACAACATCGTTGACATTACCAACTTCGTGCTGATGGAAGTTGGCCAGCCCATGCACGCTTTTGATGCCGATAAAGTCACGGGCAAGAAGGTCGTGGTGAAATGCCTGCCCGAAGGCACGCCTTTCGTCACCTTGGACGGCGTAGAGCGCAAACTCAACAGCCGTAACCTGATGATTTGCAACGCCGAGGAGCCTATGTGCATCGGCGGTGTGTTTGGCGGACAAAAATCTGGCGTGACCATGGAAACCACCAATATCTTCCTTGAAAGCGCCTACTTCAACCCCACCAGCATCCGCAAGACCTCCAAATTCCACGGCTTGCAAACTGACGCCTCGTTCCGTTACGAGCGCGGCGCCGACCCGAACATCACCCTCTACGCCCTGAAACGCGCCGCCCTATTAATAAAGGAGTTGGCTGGCGGCACGATTTCCTCCGAAATCAAAGACGTAAAAAACGGCGACTTTGCCCCTGCCCGCGTGGATTTGAAGTTCGACTACCTGAACAAAGTGGCTGGCAAGGTCATCGACCCAACCCAGGCCGTCAATATATTGAAAAGCCTTGAATGCCAAGTTGTTGAACAAGACGACAAGCACGTTGTGGTCGATGTGCACACCAGTAAAGTCGATGTGACACGTCCTGCCGATGTATGCGAAGAAATTCTCCGTATCTACGGCTACGACAACATCGAAATTCCGAGCCGCGTTCATGCTTCCATCAGTCGTGCCGCCAAACCCGACGCCGACAAGATGCAGCAGAAAATCAGCGACATGCTCGTCGCTAATGGCTTCTACGAGATTATGAACAATTCGCTCACCAAGGCCTCCTACAGCGAGGCATTCCCCGCCTTTGAGCCGGAAAAGAACGTGAAGATTCTGAACCCGCTCAGCAGCGATCTCAACGTAATGCGCCAGACCCTGATGTGGGGCGGACTCGAAAGCCTTGCCTTCAACCAAAACCGCAAGGTCAGCGACATGAAGTTCTTCGAGTTCGGCAATGTCTATTTCTTTGACGGAACGAAAGTTGGCGATGAAAAACAGCCACTCAAGCCTTACACCGAACACACTTGCCTCGACCTCTTCCTGACCGGCAACAAGCAAGCCGAATTGTGGAGCAACCAAGCCAAGCCCGTCGATTACTTCGACCTGAAAGAATACGTCATGGGCATTTTGAACCATTTCAAGTTCGACTTCAACGCCTTGGAAGCCAAGGAAGCCGACCTGCCGCATTTCGACTATGCGACCACCTATTGCGTTGGCGGACAAGAGATTGTCACCCTCGGCAAACTCAGCAAGAAGACCTTGAAACACTTCGACTTGAAGAAAGACGTATTTTACGCCACCTTCAACTGGACGCTGATGATGCAGTGCTTGGCCAAGGCCAAGGAAGTGCACTTCGAGCCGTTGTCGAAGTTCCCCGCCGTGCGCCGCGACCTCGCCATGATTTTCGACAAGAACGTCACTTTCGAGGCGGTGAAGAAAGTCGCCATGAGCGCAGAAAACAAGATTTTGCAATCCATGAGCCTCTTCGACGTGTACGAAGGCGAGAAGATTCCGGCAGGCAAAAAACAATACGCAATGAGCTTCGTGCTGATGTCGCCCACCACCACCCTCACCGATAAGGTGATTGAGAAGACGATGGGGAAGATTCAGGGCGCGTTTGAACAGCAGTTGGGAGGAGTTTTAAGATAAAAAGACTATGGCTTATGGCCTATGACTATGGCAACTTTGTCAAAGGCACAAACTTCCAACCTTGGTTTAAATTGCCATAGTCATCAGCTATCGGCCATCAGCCAACTGAACAACTGAACAACTAACTAACTGAACAACTAATAATGGACGTACAAGCAATAAAACGGACATTCGGCATTATCGGCACCGACCCCGAGTTGGACCGCGCCATCGGCATCGCGGCACAGGTGGCCGCCACCGACCTCACCGTGCTCATCACGGGCGAGAGCGGTACGGGCAAGGACGTGTTTCCGAAGATCATCCACCAAAACAGCACCCGCAAGCACGGCCAATATTTCGCTGTAAACTGCGGTGCCATCCCCGAGGGAACCATTGATTCTGAGCTGTTTGGCCACGAGAAAGGATCCTTCACGGGTGCCGTCAACGAGCGCAAGGGCTACTTCGAAATTGCCGACAAAGGCACCTTGTTTTTGGACGAGGTCGGTGAGTTGCCCCTCTCCACACAAGCCAGATTGTTGCGCGTGTTGGAAAACGGTGAGTTTATCCGAGTGGGCGGTTCCAAACTGATGAAAACCGATGTCAGAATCGTGGCCGCCACCAATGTGGATTTGCCAACAGCCATCGAGCGTGGGCGTTTCCGCGAGGACCTTTATTATAGGTTGAACACCATCCCGATTCATATCCCTGCCTTGCGCGAAAGGAAGGCCGACATTCCGCTGTTATTCAGGAAGTTTGCCGCCGATTTCGCCGAACGCAACCACATCCCACCCATCACGCTAATGCCCGATGCGTTGAAAATGCTGGAGAACTACCGTTGGGACGGCAACGTGCGCCAACTGAAGAATGTCACGGAGCAGATTTCCATCATGGAAACCGACCGCAACATCACGGCGGAAACCTTATCCAAGTACCTGCCTGACAGAGTAGTAAGCAACCTACCCATGCTGTTGCCCCACGGCGACACCGCCGACAGCGTCAGCGAGCGCGACCTGCTCTACCGTGTGCTCTTCGACATGAAGAAAGACATCGCCGAGCTGCGCGCCCAAGTCAACAACATGACTGGCGGTCACCCGATGGAACCGACCTACGTACAAACCACACCTGTCACCCAAATCGGCGACACAGTAGTGACCCGCGTAAACCAAAACGAACCCGACATGACCGAACAAGAGTTTACCGAGTTTTTGCCTGCCGAAGAGCTACATTCCAAGCAAGACAGCCTCTCCCTCGAACAACATGAGAAAGAGATGATTATCAAGGCATTGGAGACGCACAAGGGCAAGCGCAAAGACGCTGCCAAGGCTTTGGGCATCAGCGAGCGCACATTGTATCGCAAAATCAACGAATACGGGATAACATTATGAGAATCAGGGCGAAAATAGCGGTTTGTGTGTTGGCTTTGGCTTTTATTTGCCACGGCTGCGGCATCTATTCCTTCTCGGGTGCGTCGATTCCCTCCGAGGCCAAGACCGTTTCGGTGGACTATTTCCCCAACCACGCACAACTCGTCAATCCGCTGTTGAGCAACAACTTAACCAACGCCTTGCGCGATGCGATGACCAACCAAACCACGTTGGACATGGTGGAATCGGGTGGCGACTTGGCCTTTGAAGGCGAAATCACCGACTACAAGACCATGCCTGTAGCCATCACCTCGGGGCAAACCGCTGCCATGAACCGCCTCACCGTGACCGTCAAAGTCAGGTTCACCAACCGCATTGACGAATCGAAGGATTTCGAGCAAACTTTCTCGCGCTACGAGGACTATCCCAGCAACCAAGAATTGACCTCGGTGCAGGAAAACCTGACCGCAACCATCATTGAAGCCTTGGTGGAAGACATATTCAACAAAGCATTGGTAAACTGGTAACACGATGGACAGCAAGCAATTAATCGGATACATGAAAACGCCTGAACGCTTGAAGGGCAAGGCTGTGGACGAAGTGGAACTGATAGCGAATACCTTCCCTTATTTCTCCATCGCTCAGGCTCTTTTGACCATCGCCTACCAAAACACCGACGACGGGCGTTATCAAGAGCAACTGCAACGCACGGCGGCCCTCATGCCCAACCGCGACAAATTGCGCCTTTTCACCCTGATTGCCAAGCGTCGCCTCGAAAGCACGCCCGAAGTCGCCGACTTGCCTGAGGAGCTTCCCGCAAAGGAAAAAGTCGCCAACTCCATTCAGGAAATCGAGGTGCAAAACGGCAACATCATCCATGAGAAGGTGTTCATCATTCCCGAAATCGACCTCAGCGGCAGCCACGAGGAACTTTCCGCCGAAATGGCCCTGTTGGAAGAAAAACGCAAGTCGCTGGACGAGCTGAAGGCCATCATCGCCAACCGATTGCGGGAGTTAGAAGCCGAAAAACAACGCAAGGAAACCGACAAGGAGCCGCAAAAGAAACTTTCCCGTAAAGAACTGATAGACAAGTTTATATTGGAGAATCCAAGCATCTCAAGACCTAAAGCCGAGTTCTACAACCCCCTCACCGTGGCTCAAAACAGCATCATCGACCAAGAGAACATCGTCAGTGAAACTTTGGCCAAAATCTACGAGCAACAGGGCTATGTCGAGAAGGCAATTTCAATTTATGAAAAATTAGGCTTGAAATATCCAAAAAAAAGTAGTTATTTTGCAGCCCAAATTGAAAGGCTAAAAGAAAGTCAAAAAAGTCAAACATTAAATAATTAAACATGTACACATTTGTAGTAATTTTAATCCTGATTGTCAGTGTGTTATTGGGATTGATTGTTCTGGTTCAGAACTCGAAAGGTGGCGGTTTGGTCTCCAATTTCGGAGGTGCCAACCAAATGATGGGCGTGCGTCAGACGACCGATTTCCTCGAAAAAGCCACATGGTGGTTGGGCGGTATTCTGGTAGGATTGTGCCTCTTATCGAGCATCTCCATCCCAAAAGATGTGAAGCAAGGCAACGCTCTCGATACCGAGATGCGCCAACAGATTGAAAACGTTATGCCCAGTGCAAGTAATGTTCAAGCTCCAGCCGCTGAAGCTCCAGCCGAGACACCTGCCGAATAACCAACGCATTCGTCAATCGCAAAAGAAAAGCCAAGGTGGAAACGCCTTGGCTTTTTTGGCTTAAATCCAATTAACCAGACAGAAATCGAAAAAAAAGTCGTACTTTTGCACCTTATTAATACAGCATCTATGCACAAGATTTTCCTACCTATCTACCGCTTCTTCCACAACCATAAGACCTTGATGTACCTCATCATGGCAGCCACTACCATGCTTTTCCTCTTTTTCGGCCTGAAACTGCACTTCGAAGAAGACATCTCCAAACTGCTACCTTCATCGAGCGTCGAGAGTCAACTGGCTTTCAGTTCGATACAACTCAAAGACAAAATCTACATCCAAGTGACTTCAGCCGACGAGCCGCTTCCTTCCGAAACGTTGTGCGAACGGACCGACGAGTTCATTGACCTGCTTTTCGAGAAAGACTCGGCCACCCACTTCATCGCCAATGTGCTGCACAAGATGGAGCCTGAAATGGCCATCAACGCCTTGGATTTCGTGTTGGAGCACTTGCCTTCGTTCATCGACACATCGGCCTACGCCGACTTCGAGAAAGCCCTGCAGCCCGAGACCGTGCATAATCAGATGTGGGTCAACTACGAGCAGATGATGGAAGACGAGACGGGCGACATCACCCAAATGATTGCCTACGACCCGCTCAACCTGCGGCAAGCCGTGCTTGGCGACGCGATTGAAGGCGCAATTGGCGGCTTCAACATCATCAACGGGCATTTCTTCTGTCCCGACAGCACCGTGGCGCTCGCCTATCTTGCGCCCGCCTTCAAATCCTTGGACTCGTGGGCCGCGACGGAGTTTAGCTGGATGCTCTCCAAAACACAAACCGAATTTGAAGCCTCGCATCCCGACGTGAAAGTACACACGCATGGTGACCCCATCGGAAGCGTTTCCAACGCAGGCCGCATCCGCTCCGACCTTGTGGTGACGGTGGGCATCTCACTCGTCCTGATTTTGATTCTTATCGGATTGTGTTTCAGAAGTTTATCATTTATTTTGGAACTACTATTACCTATTGTCTACGGCGCCGCTTTCTCTTTGGCCTGCATCTACTGGATTAAGGGAGGTATGTCGCTGATGGCCTTGGGTTTGGGTGCCATCGTTTTGGGTGTGGCCATCAGTTATTGCCTGCATGTGCTCATCCATCACTTCTTTGTCGGCGACCCCGAAAAGCTGTTGCTTGACGAGTCGACACCAGTGTTTTTGGGCTGCATCACCACGGTTGGAGCCTTTTGCAGCCTGCTGTTCACGGACAGCGACCTGCTCCGCGACTTTGGCATGTTCGCCTCCTTCGCCCTTTTGGGAAGCACCTTGTTCGCGCTCATCTTCTTGCCGCACTTCCTGCCCAAACGCAACGCCGATGCCGACAGCAAGACCTTCCGCCGCATCTCACGGGTCAACAACCTGCCTTTCGACAGGAAGACATGGTTCTTGGTTCTGATTGTGATTATCACCGTCGTGGGCATCATCTTCTCGCCCAAGGTGAAGTTCGATAGCGACTTGCGCAACCTCGACTACAACTCGCCCGCCGAAGTGGAAGCCGAAAACCTTTTCAACACGAAAAACAATGATGGTTTCATGCACCTTTATTTCGCCACCGTCAGCACCGACATTGACGAGGCATTGGAGGCCGACAAGTCACTGATGCTCATCCTCGATTCGCTCGCCCAAAAAGGCACCGTGCATTCCTATACCGACATGATTCCCAAGCTGTTTGTCACCCAAGCCGACCAAGAGCAACGCATTGCCGCATGGAACGCCTATTGGACCAAAGAACGGAAAGACAATGCCATCAAGATGGTGGACGAGGGCGCGCGCGAGTTTGGCCTCGACCCCATGATGTTCTATGAGTTCAAGGACCTGCTTGATGCCGAATTCGAGCCTGCCTCGCTGATGGAAAGCGGTGTGGTGCCCGACAACCTCTTGGGCAACTTCATCGAATGCAACAACGACCAGCAATATATGGTTTTCACCGACGTTTCGATGCACGCCGACAATAAGGACATCGTGACCGACGCCTTAGTCAACAATCCCAAGACCTTCGTCCTTGAGCCGTTCTACTACTGCAAGAGCATGGTGGAGGTCATCCACGACGACTTCAACATCGCCGTTTGGATTTCGTCGCTTTTCGTCCTGATTATCCTGTTGGTTTCGTTCCGCAACCTCATCACCGCACTGATTTCCTTCCTGCCCATGATGCTGAGTTGGTTCATGGTGCAAGGCTACATGGCGCTTATCGACTTGGAGTTCAACCTGATCAATATCATCATCTCGACCTTCATTTTCGGTGTGGGTGTAGATTATAGCATTTTCATCATGGAAGGCCTGCTGACCGAGGCCCGAACAGGCAACCACGACCTCCTCACATGGCACAAGGTGGCCATTTCTTTCTCAGCGGTCATCCTCGTCATTGTGGTCACGTCGCTTCTGTTTGCCGTGCATCCGGCTATTCGTTCCATCGGTTTGATTACCCTCATCGGCATGGCCTCAACCATTATGATTTCATACGCGCTCCAGCCCTTCGCATTCTGGCAATTGATGAAGATTTCATGGTATCGGCAGAGTGTAATGAAAAAGAAAACCAATGAAAACAAACGAACTCGATAGTCTCATTTTCGCTGACATGCTGCGGCAAGGTGCCGCATCGCTCAGCAAGGACAAGAAAGTCATCAACGACCTGAACGTGTTCCCCATCCCCGACGGCGACACGGGCGACAATATGCTGATGACCCTCAAGGCGGGCTGTTTAGCCATTCAAGACCATTTGGGAACGCTCTCCGAGGTGGCTTCGGCAGCCTCTTCTGGGATGCTACTCGGCGCAAGGGGCAATTCCGGCGTCATTCTTTCGCGCATCTTCGCGGGTTTGGCCAAAGGCTTGAAAGATGTGATTGTGGCTGATACCCAATCCTTTGCCAAGGCGATGGAAGCGGCGGTCATGGAGGCATACAAGGCCGTGCCCGTGCCCGTGGAAGGCACCATCATCACCGTATTGCGTGAAGGCGCGGCGGGTGCCAATGCGAGCAGCGACTTGAACCATTATTTTGAGACCTTGTTGGAGGCCATGCAAACCTCATTAGACCATACGCCCGAATTGCTGCAAGTGCTAAAGGATGCTGGCGTGGTGGACAGCGGCGGCGCGGGGCTGCTGAGCATTTTCCGAGGCATGAACGATGCCTTGAACGGCAAGATTTTCCATGAGGAAATTGAGCCGACGGCAACCGCTCCCGTCCCGACGGTCGAGTTGGACAAGTTCGACGAAAACAGCATTTTGGAGTTTGGCTATTGCACTGAGTTTTTGCTCCGCCTGATGCGCTCGAAAGTCGATTTGGACACCTTCGACGAAGCGGTAATCATCGATTATTTGAATAAGGTGGGCGAATCGGTGGTGGCCTTCCGTGAAGGCACGATTGTAAAGGTGCACGTGCACACCTTCACGCCGGGCATGATTCTCAACGAGATGCAAAAATACGGCGAGTTCCTGACTCTCAAGATTGAGAACATGGCGCTGCAACACCATCAATCGACCAACCAAAACAACGCTTCGTTCAAGCTGCCGCCAAAGCAATACGGTGTGGTGACGGTGGCTTCGGGCGAAGGTCTCATCAACGCCTTCCGCGAAATTGGGGCCGACGAGGTGATTGCTGGCGGACAGACGATGAACCCGTCCACGCAGGACTTTTTGGAGGCTTTCGCCAAAATCAACGCACAACATATCCTCGTTTTTCCCAACAATAAGAACATCAAAATGGCAGCCGACCAAGCCGCCGAATTATATAAAAACGCTGACATCCATGTGCTTCCGTCGACTACTATCGGCGAGGGCTATTATGGAATCGGCTCCATCGACCGCGACAACACTAATGCCGAGGAGGTTATCGACAGTGTGACGGAAATCATGCAGTCTGTGGTGACGGGCATGGTCAGCACCGCCATACGCAATGCCGAAGGCGACCATGTGAGTGTACACACGGGCGATTATGTCGGCTACAGTGGCAAGCAACTCCTTTCCGACAGTCCCAACCGCGAAACCGCCGCTAAAGCCTTGGTGGAACGCCTTGGTGCGGCCTCACGTGATGTGATGCTGGTGTTTTTTGGCGAAGATGTGCCTCAAAACAAGGCGGAAAGCCTCGTCGCCGACCTGCAAACCCAGTACAAGAACCTTGAAATTATGTTGAACAACGGCGCACAGCCGGTTTATGATTATATCTTTGTATTATGTTGACATTCTTTAGCGACACCGATTGCGACATCACTCCCAAGGAGTGCGCCGCTTATGGCATCAAATTGATTAGTATGCCCTATACCGTTGGGGATCAGGTGATTTATCCCTACATCGACTTCGACGAGTTCGATTCCCACAAGTTCTACGACATGCTTCGCGCAGGCACCATGCCGACCACCAGCGCCATGAGCGAAGAGGCTTATATCCAGCACTTTGAGCCTGAATTTGCGGCTGGAAATGACATCCTTTATGTGCATTTCTCGTCGGGCACTTCCAACACCTTCACCATCATGAATCAGGCGGTGGAGAAACTGAAGGCAAAGTATCCTGAACGTAAGTTCTATTCCATTGATACACTGGGTATTACAGCACTTTCCTACAATATCGTCCTCGAAGCCGCCGACCTGTACAAAGCAGGAAAAACCGCTGAGGAAATTGTGGCATGGGCCAAGGTGGAGGTGCCGAAGTTCCCGATGTATTTCTTCGCCGACGACCTGAAATTCTTCCGTCGTAGCGGTCGCGTGAGTGGACTGGCCGCCACCATGGGAGGCTTCATCGGCATCCGACCCATCATTTACCTCAACGACGAGGGCAAGATGGTGAGCATCGGCAAGGAAACGGGCCGCGCCAAAGCCATCGCGCGATTAGTGCAATATGTCGAAGACCTTGGCGAAGATGTGAAAGCCCACCGCGTGCTCATCGGCCACTCCGACTGCCCCGACATCGCCGCCGAAGCCGAGCGCCAACTGAAAGAGAAGTTCGGACAAGACCTAAATGTGATTACCAACGTCGTCAATCCGACCATCGGCAGCCATTGCGGTCCCAACGCCATCGGGATCTGCTTCCATGCGAAACATAGGTGATTTAAAGATTTAAAATTCAAAGATTTAAAATTCAAAGATTTAAGATTTAAAGATTCATCTGGTGATAACGATAGTAAAAGTACAAACCAAAAAGCAGCAGAAGGAGTTTTTGGATTTTCCGCTGAAACTCTATAAAGGCAACCCCTATTATACGCCGCCTTTGTACATGGATGAAAAGAAAATCTTCCGTAAGGACTTCGTTTACAACGACATGTGCGACTCCATCCACTTCAACGCCTACAAGGACGGCAAAATGGCGGGACGTATTTCGGGCATCGTGCAAAGGGCTGCCAACGAGAAAACTGGCAAACGACAAGTGCGTTTCAACCGCTTCGATGTCATTGAGGACGAAGAAGTTGCGCGCGAGCTTTTCAAAACAGTTGAGGCTTGGGCCGTCAGCAAAGGGATGAATGAAGTGGTGGGACCTCTAAGCTACTCCGACCTCGAACGCGAAGGACTTCTCATCGGCGGTTTCGATTATCCGGCCACCTTCGAGGAGACCTATAACTACCCTTATTATCAGACCTTTATCGAAGAATTTGGCTATAAGAAGGACGTGGACTGGACGGGTAGCCGAATCCGCATCCCCAAGAATTACGATGGCGAGGTGGACAAGTTGGCCGCTTTCGTGATGAAACGATACAACCTGCACCTCGGCACAGCGCGCAACACCAACGAATTCCTCAAGAAATACGCCGACGGCATCTTCGAGCTGCTTGACAAGTCTTACGAACTGCTTTACGGCACTGTGCCTTTCACCGAAGGCATGAAAAAGATGATGATCGACAATTTCCGTTTGGTCATCGACGTGAAGAACGTGGCCGTCATCTTAGACGAAAACGAGAAGATGATTTGCTTCGGATTGGCTTTTCCCGCCATAGCCGATGCAGTGCGTCCCTCGGGCGGGCGACTGACACCAATTACATTAATAAGGTTGCTCAAAGCCCTGAAAAAGCCCAACGTGATCGACCTCTGCCTCATTGGCGTCGACCCCGAATGGCTCAACCGCGGCGTGAGCATCATTGTCTCCGCCGGACTGATGAACATGCTGAAAAACGTGGAATATGCCGAAACCAACATGAACCTTGAGGACAACTACGCCATCCAAAACCAATGGAAACGCTTCGACGAGCAGAAAATCAAATTGCATAGGTGCTATATAAAACAATTATAATGTAGGGGCGGACCCATGTGTCCGCCCTCTCGAAACAACAAAATGGGCGAACCCGCGGGTTCGCCCTACGAACGGAAAAAACAATAAAACGGGCGAACAAAACCATGATAAAAATCCTGATAGACTGTTTCGGTGGCGACCACAGCCCCGAGGCCAACGTAGACGGAGCCTTGGCCGCCATGGCCAACAATCCTGACCTGCATCTCATCCTTACAGGCGATGAGGCCACTTTGCAAAATTGCCTGAAATCCAAATCTTACGATGCTTCAAGATTGGAAATCGTCCATGCGCCTGAGGTCATCGGTTGCGAGGAACGCCCCATCGACGCCATCCGCCTGAAACGGGAAAGCTCGATGATCAAGGCCGTGCGCCTGCTCCGCGACCGCGACGACATCAACGCGATGGTCAGTACAGGTTCCACGGGAGCCTTAGTTGCAGCAGCCCTCACCCGCATCGGGCGTGTGAAGGGTGTCATCCGTCCAGCCTTCTGCCCTATTCTGCCCACCATGAACGGTGGCATCGTCGGCATCTGCGACAGTGGCGCCAATGTGGAGGTCACGCCTGAGCATCTGCGACAGTTCGCCATCATGTCAAGCCAATACATGGAAAAAGTCTATGGCATTGAAAAACCGCGCATTGCCTTGCTCAACGTGGGAAAAGAAGCAGAAAAAGGCGACGAGATTCGACAAAAGGCACACTTTTTGCTGAGTGAGACCCCCGAAATCCATTTTGTGGGCAACATGGAGAGCCGCGACTTGCTTTCGGGCAACTATGACGTGGTGGTGTGCGACGGTTTTTCGGGCAATGTGATGGTGAAAACGACGGAAGGAACCGCCCTCGAACTGCTGAAAAAGCTGAAGAAGGACATCTATTCGAGGCCAATCTACAAGCTCGGTGCGCTGCTGATGAAGCGGATGTTCATGGAGGAAAAGGAGTTCATGAACTACCAAAACTACGGTGGCAGCGTGCTCCTCGGCACCTCGAAAACGGTCGTAAAAGGCCACGGCTCCAGCAAAGCGACGGCTGTGGAGAAGTGCATTGAGCAAGCTTACAAGATGGAAGTCAGCGCGTTATCCGCAAAAATGGAAGAGATTATTATGAAATATGAACATTATGAATATTGAAACGGCCCTTCGACAAGCTCAGGGATCCAAAGTCGTTGAGCCTGTCGAAACGCCGACCAAAGAATAAACTTGAAAATTAAAATACTATGTTTGAAGAAGTAAAAACCATCCTTGCGCGGCAGTTGCGCATTGCCCCAGAGCGCGTCACCTTAGATGCCCAAATCAAGAAAGACCTCGGCGCCGATTCCGTTGACATTCTGCAACTTCTGATGCGCCTCGAAGACGATTATGGCATCGTCATCCCCGACCAAGAGTTAGCCAAATTTGAAACCGTTAGCGATGTTGTACAATTTTTAGATAGTTTACAAAAATGAAACGTATTACCCTGATTATCATTGCAATGTTCCTTTCCATCGGAGCATTCGCCCAAATGACATTCGACACCGACTTCACCCAAACCAAGGTGATGAAGATTTCAGGCAAGACCACCCCGAAGTCTGGCCATATCCTTTTTGACGGCAAAGACCATCTTTCCATGACCTACACCGAGCCTGAGGGCGATTATTTCATCATCGAAGGCAACCAAGTGAAAATCAACATGGACGGCAAGAAAGTTGAAATCGATGCCCAAAAGGTGAAGATGGTCAAACTGCAACGCGCCACGCTGCTGAATTGTCTTTCAGGCAATTGGGAGCAGGCCGCCGAGGACAACAACGCCGACGTCACCGTGACCGAAGAAGACGGCATCAAGACGGTGTCCATCGTTGCGCGGGGCAAGGTGTCGAAGGGCGGCTATAAATCCGTTGTGCTGACCTATCGTGTCTCCAACAATGCCTTGGTCAAGATGGTTCTGGAAGAGGCTATTGGCATTATTAATGCATACGAAATCAAATAGAATTTGTCTTTGGGAAACGGATAGACCAACATTGTCGCCGACTGCGTCCCGCAGTCGGAAAACCAGATGCTTTTACGCTTTTCAATCTGCGAAACGCAGATTGCGACAATGGAAATGCGACAATGAGGATGTCAATACCATTTGGCATTCTCATTTCTTTTCAATATATTTGCAATCTCAAACCCCAGACAATGCAACAGGAAGAAAGCACACACATTAAGGTTACAATTTGCGAGGACGCAAATTGCGACAATGAATTTCCATATTTCGACCAAAGCGACTTTGATGAATTGAATTGGGGAACACATCTCCCCCATTGGCATCAAGACGGCAAATATGTTTTCGTCACTTTCCGTTTGTATGACTCTCTGCCACAAGAAAAGCTTCAATGGCTATACGAAGAAAAAGAAAGTTGGCTGAAGCGTCACCCACAGCCATGGGACGAAAGGACAACAAAAGAATACGTCGACAAATTTGGGAAAGCCGTTGACAAATGGTTAGACGCCAATTATGGAGAATGTTTTCTCAAGAAAACCAGTAACAGAAAAATAGTTGAAGATGCGCTGTTTTTCTTTGATGGCAAACGCTATGAATTAATTGCATCGGTCGTGATGCCCAATCATGTACACATGCTCATAAAACTTAATGAAGAGCATAAACTGATTGACATCATGCGTTCAATCAAGAGCTACACAGCCAAGAAAATCAATGAAAACGAGAATCGAACTGGTCCTGTTTGGCAATCGGAATCATACGATCGTTTGATAAGAGACCAAAAGCATTTTGACAATGTTGTACGTTACATCATAGCCAACAACAAGGATTTGGCTTGGGTTAAAGCTTCCATTGTCGCCGACTGCGTCCCGCAGTCGGAAAAACAATAAAAGACAACTTGAACATTCAATCTGCGGGACGCAGATTGCGACAATGAGAATGTCGTCTTAATCGGCTGCCGTAATACGACAGCCCTACAACCCCAATGGAACAATTCCACCCATAGACTGTAGGGCTGTCACACCGTGGCAGCTGCAAAAACAGCGCACCAAATTTGGGTACGCTGGTTTATATTAAAATAACGTGAGTTCGATATAAAATAATTGATTGAAAAAGAATAACATAGCGATGTTTTTCGTATATTTGTAGTGCAAAAACAAACGAAACACGCTATGTTATCAGAGGGCAAAATTACAGAAATTTAT
>Ga0265298_10006417_pt1 | contig 14532 bp, 10 predicted proteins | sample AusTroGonzalo_MG_3_FD_193486 | JGI IMG/M metagenome (GOLD analysis project Ga0265298, IMG submission 193486) | Bovine rumen microbial communities from tropical cattle in Woodstock, Queensland, Australia - Gonzalo_01 | ecosystem: Host-associated > Mammals > Digestive system > Stomach > Rumen ... | reverse complement strand
GCGGATCCATCATTCCGTAGTGCGTCAGGCCGAATTCTGCCGCATTGGCGGCCAGGGTCTCGACCTGCTTGCGGGAAACCGGGTCCTCGATGGGCATGTCCTGGTCGTGCGTGGGCGTATTGTGGTCGGGCATGCAGACGATCTTTTCCGGACGGAAACAACGGATGCCCCGTGCGCGAAGGCCGTCGAATGCCTGCGGGCTCGTCACCTCGTGGCAGTAGAGCCGGTCGATATAGAGTTGGTCGGGTCCGTCTTCCACGTGCTGCACGACGTGTGCATCCCATATTTTGTCAAACAGGGTGTTCATTCTTGCTTGAATTTGTTGATACAGTCAATGTAGGCTTCCACGGAACCGCTCACGATATCGGTGCTGGCGCCGAAGCCGTAGTACAAATGCCCGGCGTGCTCCACCTGCATATGGACCTTCGCCACGTCGTCGGAACCCTTAGTGATGCTCTGGATCGTGAATTCCTTGATGACCATCTGCCGCTTGATGATGGTCTTGAGGGCATTGATGGCAGCGTCCACCGGGCCGTTGCCGACGGCGGCCGCCTCGAATTTCTCCCCTGCGATGTCAAGGCCGATGCTCGCCACGGGACGGACGCCCACGCCACTGGTCACCTGCAGGAAGTCGAGCTTCACGTGGTGGTTTTCGGAGCGATCCATGCCGGCCAGCACCAGGAGGTCTTCGTCTCCGATCTGCTTCTTCTTGTCGGCCAGACGGAGGAAGGCCTCGTAGGTCTTGTCGAGCTTGTCGTCGCTGAGCTTGACGCCGAGCGCCTCGAGCCGCGTACGAAGGGCGGCATGACCGCTGCGGGCCGTCAGGACGATGGCGTTGCCGTCGAGGCCGATATCTTTCGGATCGATGATCTCGTAGGTGCTCATGTCCTTGATCACGCCGTCCTGGTGGATGCCGGACGAGTGGGCGAATGCGTTGCGGCCCACGATGGCCTTGTTGGCCTGCACCGGCATGTTCATCAGGCTCGACACCGTGCGGCTGAGCCCGTAGATCTTCTTGGCGTTGATGTTGGTTTCCAGGTTGATCTCCTTGTGGCTCTTGAGAATCATGGCGATCTCCTCGAGGGCGGTGTTGCCCGCACGCTCACCCACGCCGTTGATGGTCACTTCACACTGGCGGGCACCGGCCATCAGGCCTGCCATCGAGTTGGCCGTAGCCATGCCCAGGTCGTTGTGGCAGTGGGTGGAGACGATCACCTTGTCGATGCCGTCCACGTGCTCCATCAGGTAGCGGATCTTGGCCCCGTACTCATCGGGCAGGCAATAGCCGGTGGTGTCGGGAATGTTGACTACCGTGGCGCCGGCCTTCACGACGGCCTCGACGACTCGGGCGAGATATTCATTCTCGGTGCGGCCGGCATCCTCGGCGTAGAATTCCACGTCCTCGACATATTTCTTGGCATATATCACAGCCCGGACGGCCCGCTCGATGATCTCCTCGCGGTTGGAGTTGAACTTGTAGCGGATATGGCTGTCGGAGGTACCGATACCGGTATGGATGCGTTTGTGCTTGGCGTAGCGGAGCGCCTCCACGGCCACGTCAATGTCTTTCTCCACGGCCCGGGTCAGGCCGCAGATCGTCGGCCAGGTCACTGCCTTGGAAATCTCCACCACAGAATTGAAATCGCCCGGGCTGGAGACCGGGAATCCGGCTTCGATCACGTCGACGCCGAGTTCCTCCAGCGCCTTGGCCACCTGGATCTTCTCCACGGTGTTGAGCTGGCAACCGGGCACCTGTTCCCCGTCGCGGAGGGTGGTATCGAAAATATAAACGCGCTTGTCCATTCCGCAGGCTTATTTGTTGTTTTCAGGACGGAGGGCGCGGACGGTCTCGGCGGTGCGCCACATCTCACTTTCGCGGAGTTCCTTGAGTTCCCGCTCCAGGCCTTCGCGGTAATCGGGCTTGCTGTTGGCATCGATGGATATCTGGGCTTCTGTGCCGTTTTTCACCCGCTGGTAGAGCTGCTGCATCACGGGCTTGATGGCATCGTGGAACGGGCCTTTCCAGTCGAGTGCGCCGCGCTGGGCAGTGGTGGAGCAGTTGGCGTACATCCAGTCCATTCCCCTTGCCGCGAACAGCGGCATGAGCGACTGGGTGAGTTCTTCCACGGTTTCGTTGAAGGCCTCGGAGGGCGTATGGCCATTCTCGCGGAGCACTTCGTACTGTGCGCTGAGCAGGCCCTGGATGGCACCCATCAGCGAGCCGCGTTCGCCCGTCAGGTCGGAAACCGCCTCACGCTGGAAAGTGGTTTCGAAGAGGTAGCCGGAGCCGATGCCGATGCCGATGGCCAGGGTATCCTGGAGGGCATGGCCCGAAACGTCCTGGTACACGGCGTACGACGAGTTGATGCCGCGGCCTTCGAGGAAGAGCGAGCGGACCGTCGCGCCGGAACCCTTCGGGGCTACCATGATCACGTCGATATCTGCCGGCGGGACACAGCCCGTGCGGTCGCTCCAGGTGATGGCGAAGCCGTGCGAGAAATAGAGGGTCTTGCCGGGCTTGAGCAGCGGCTTGATGCGCGGCCACACCGACATCACGGCCGCGTCGGAAAGCAGGCAGAGCACGATGTCTCCCTTTTCCACGGCCTCTTCGATGCCGAAGAGGGTCTCGCCGGGCACCCAGCCGTCGCGGACGGCCTTGTCAAAGGTCTTGCCGGGACGCTGTCCAACGATGACCTTGAATCCGTTGTCTTTCAGGTTGAGCGACTGGCCCGGACCCTGCACGCCGTAGCCGATGCAGGCGATGGTTCTGCCACTGAGCGCCTTGCGCGCCATGTCAAGGGTAAATTCCTCACGGGTCACGACGGTCTCTTCCACGCCGCCAAAATTCATTTTTGCCATAGTGTTGTATTTTTAAATGTTGTTGCTTTCTATTTCTCTTTCCTGCAGGAATTGTCGCACGTCATCAATCTCCCGGCAAGAGCGCTCGTTGTCGACTTCATAGTACGACTTGATGACGTCCACCTTCTTTTCTATCTGAAGGACGACAGTCTGGATCTGTGCCTCGGCGGCACGGGTGATGATCTTGAACTTGTGGATACCCGCTATCTGCGAGGGGTACACCAGCAGTTTCTCGATATTGAGGCTGCGACGGGTAAAGATGCCGGCGATCGCGCTCAGAAGGCCCACCTGATTTTCGGTGTAGGCCGTGATTTCAAACAATTTCTCAGTCTCCATAATTGAACCAGTCTTCATTGTTCAACATGATTTCGTCCACGCTGCTTCCCGGCGGGATCATCGGGAACACCATGCTCTCTTCCCTCACATGCACATCCAGCAGGAAGGGCCCTTCCTGCGCGAACATCTGCCGGATGGCGGACGGCAGTTCTTCCCGCGTCTCCACATGGAGGCCGGAGATGCCGTAGGCCTGGGCGATGCCCGTGAATTCGGGATTCAGCATGCGGGTGCAGGAATAACGTTCCTGAAAGAAGAGCTGCTGCCACATCCGCACGTTGCCCAGCCAGTTGTTGTTGAGGAGCACGATCTTGACGTCCGTGCCCTCCTGCATGATGGTTCCCATTTCCTGGAAGGTCATCTGCAGGCCGCCGTCGCCCAGGAAGACGACCACGGTCCGTTCGGGCGCGGCGATCTTGGCGCCGATGGCGGCCGGCAGGCCGAAGCCCATCGTCCCCAGTCCGCCCGAAGAGATGAAACTGTGCGGCCGGACGAAGCGCGAATAGCGGGCAGCCAGCATCTGGTTCTGCCCCACGTCCGTAACGATCAGGGCCTCGCCTTTCACGGCATCGGCCACACAGGCCACCACTTCGCCCGGATTGATTTCTCCCGTGCCGGGTTGGATTTCGGGCTCGATGACCTTATGTTTCTCCACCGCGTCGCAGAGGATCGGTTCCATCTGCCACTCGCGGGTGGTACGCGGAGCGATGCGCTCAGTCAAGCCTGCGAGCACCTTGCGGGCGTCACCCACGATGCCCAGGTCCACGGGAACCAGTTTCCCGATCTCGGAAGGATCGATATCGATATGGATGATGCGGGCCTGCCGCGCATAGGTATCCAGTTTTCCCGTCACACGGTCGTCGAATCGCATGCCCACGGCGACCAGCAGGTCGCAATGCTGCGTCATGACATTCGGGGCCAGATTGCCGTGCATGCCCAGCATCCCTTTCAGGTGCGGATTGCCGGAATCCAGCGCGCCCAGTCCCAGCAGCGTGCTGCCGGCCGGAATGGCACCTTTCTCCAGAAAGGCCGCAAGTTCTTTCTCGGCTCCGGAAAGCAGGATGCCCTGGCCGTAGACCACGAAGGGTTTCCGGGCCTCGTCGATCATCCGCGCCGCTTCATCCAGCTGGGATTCCGAAACCTGCGGATCGGGGACATAGCTGCGGATGAAATGGCAGGGCTTCGGTGCATAGTCCACCAGTCCGGCCTGTGCATCCTTGGTAAAGTCGAGCACGACGGGACCGGGACGGCCTGTCCGGGCGATATAGAAGGCCCGCGATACGGCCCAGGCCACGTCTTCGGCCCGGCGGATCTGGTAGCTCCACTTCGTAATCGGGGTCGCCATGCCGATCAGGTCGATCTCCTGGAAGGCGTCCTTGCCTAGCAACTGGCAGGGAACCTGCCCCGCCACGACCACGACCGGCGTCGAGTCGATCATCGCATCGGCCACACCCGTCACCACGTTGGTGGCACCGGGGCCCGAAGTCACGAGCACCATGCCCGGAATTCCGGAGGCCCGGGCATAGCCCTGCGCCGCATGGATCGCCCCTTGTTCATGCCGGACCAGCACATGGCGGATTTGTGCCTGATAATTCCAATAGTGGTCGTACACCGGCATGATCTGTCCGCCGGGATAGCCGAAAACCACCTTCACCTGTTCTTCCAGGAGAGAACGCCAGAACGCCTCGGCCCCTGTTATCTTCTGTTCCATGGCTCAAAAATTCCTGACGGCGCCCTTGTCGGCAGATGTCACCATCCGGGCGTAGGCCTGGAGGCTCCTGGATACTTCGCGCTGCCGCGCCGGTGCCGTATAGGCCCGGTCGCCGCGTGCTTTTTCTTCTTCGCGGCGCGCTTCGAGCTGCGCGTCGGTGAGGCACACCCGGATGGAGCGTGCCGGAATGTCAATCTCGATGATATCACCGTCGCGGAGCAATGCCACGGGTCCGCCGGCTGCTGCCTCGGGCGAGATGTGACCGATGCTCAGGCCCGACGTGCCGCCGCTGAAACGGCCGTCCGTCAGGAGCGCGCAGGCCTTGCCCAGGTGCATGGATTTCAGATAGGAAGTCGGATAAAGCATTTCCTGCATGCCTGGGCCGCCTTTGGGCCCTTCATAGAGGATCACCACGGCCTCGCCAGCCTTCACCTGGCCGCCCAGGATGCCCTCGCACGCTGCTTCCTGCGAATCAAACACACGGGCCGGGCCGGAGAAATGCCAGAGCGACGGATCCACGCCCGCCGTCTTCACCACGCAGCCGTCCGGCGCTATGTTGCCCCGCAGTACTGCCAGGCCGCCGTCTTTGGTATAAGCATGGGCCAGGTCGCGGATGCAACCTTCGGCACGGTCGGTGTCGAGGGTCTCGTAGCGGCACGACTGGGAACCCATCTCCAGGCTGAAGCGGTTGGCGGGCGCGCTGTGATAGATTTCCTGCGCTTCGGCGCAAGGAGCTTCGGAACGAAGTCCGTAGCGACAGATCGCCTCGCCCAGCGTCATGCCGTCCACGCGGCCGGCCGAGAGATCGACCAGGTCACCGGCGGCGAGTTCCTGCAAGATGCCCAGCACGCCGCCGGCGCGGTTGACATCCTGTACATGATACTGATTCGTATTGGGGGCCACCTTGCACAGGCAGGGAACCTGACGGGAAAGGCGGTCGATGTCTTCAAGGGTGAAATCCGCACCGGCCTCCTGTGCGACGGCCAGCAGGTGCAGCACCGTGTTGGTAGAGCCGCCCATGGCGATGTCGAGCGCCATGGCGTTGAGGAAGGCAGAGCGGCCGGCGATGGCGCGCGGCAGCACGCTTTCATCACCTTCTTCATAATAGCGGAGGGCATTGCGGACAATCAGCGCCGCGGCCTGGCGGAAGAGTTCCGTCCGGTTGGCATGCGTAGCCACGATGGTGCCGTTGCCCGGCAGGGCCAGGCCGATCGCCTCCGTCAGGCAGTTCATCGAATTGGCCGTGAACATTCCGGAGCAGCAGCCGCAGCCCGGGCAGGCAGCCGCCTCAACGCTCGCCACGGCCACATCATCGAGCGTGGCATCGGCCGACTGGACCATGGCGTCGATCAGGTCGAGACGGGCGTCTCCCATCACACCGGCCTCCATCGGGCCACCCGACACGAAGACCGCGGGGATGTTCAGCCGCATGGCGGCCATCAGCATGCCCGGCGTAATCTTGTCGCAGTTGCTGATGCAGACCATGGCGTCGGCCTTGTGCGCCTGCACCATATATTCTACGCTGTCGGCGATGATCTCGCGGGAAGGAAGCGAATAGAGCATGCCGTCGTGGCCCATGGCAATACCATCGTCCACGGCAATGGTATCGAACTCGGCGGCATAGCAGCCCAACTTTTCGATTTCGGCCTTGACCAGCTGGCCGGCCTTGTGCAGATGCGTATGTCCGGGTACGAACTGGGTGAAGGAATTGACGATCGCGATGACCGGCTTGCCGACTTGCTCCGGACGCATTCCGGCCGCGCGCCACAGGGCACGGGCGCCGGCCATGCGCCGACCTTCAAAGGTGATACTGCTTCTGAGCGGATGTTTCATTTTGTAAGTATATTCATAAAAAATCCCCTTTCCCATGCGAACGGGAAAGGGGTTGGTTTCAATTTATAACTTCACAAGCTTCCCGTTCGCATCACCAGATGCAAATAATAAGGACCAGGACCAGCAGGAAGGACATTGCAGTCATGTCGTTACGCTTGTTTACGACACAAAGTAATGAATTATAACTTAGAAAAACAAATTTTTTTTCATCAACCATGCCGGGCCGGACCCGGCATCTTGTCAGCCTAGCTGATGAACAAGAGTTCACGATACTTCGGAAGCGGCCATAACTTGTTGTCTACCAGCTCTTCCAGATTATCAATCGGCTTGCGGAGAGCATTGATTTCCTGGGCGATGCCATAGTAGGCCACCGCCTTCTCATATTCCGCTTCGATAGCATTGGCCCGCTTCCGGTTTTGCCGCATGGCCTCGGCCCGGTCGCTGACCTCCTCGATATAGGCGCTGATTCGATGGACCATGTCCAGTTCGGTGCGGCATTCGTCCTGATTTCCAAACACTTGCTGATGGAGCGCCACCTCCTTGAGCAGAAGGGTCTTATACTCCAGCGCGGCAGGAATGATATGGTTGACTGCCATGCGCGCCATCACGCGGCTTTCAATCTGTACCTTTTTAATATAAGTATCCCATTTCACTTCGTTACGCGCCAGGAGTTCCTTTTCGGTATAGACGCCCGTGCGGGTGAACATCGCCACGGAGTCGGGACGGGTGAAGGCCTTGAACATCTCAGGCACGCGGGTCTCCACGTCGAGGCCGCGGCGTAAGGCTTCCTGCTGCCATTCAGCGGAATAGCCGTTGCCGTCGAAACACACCACGTCGATGACCGATGCGATGATGGGCTTGAGGGTGTCCATCACGGCCACCTGCAGGGTCTTGCCGGCGGCGAGTTCCCTGTCGAGGGCCTGCTTGAAATCGAGCAGCTGCTCGGCCACGGCTGCATTGAGTGTCGTCAGGGCGCCGGCGCAGTTGGCGCTGGATCCGACGGCGCGGAACTCGAAGCGGTTGCCGGTAAAGGCGAAGGGCGAGGTGCGGTTGCGGTCGGTATTGTCGACGAATATCTCGGGAATCTCGATCAGGCCTACGCTGCGGCCCTTTTTGCCGGCGATCTGGATCGGCGTGTCGGAGGGCACTTCCAGAATCTTGTGCAGCACGGCGGTCATGGTCCGGCCCAGGAAGGCGGAGATGATGGCCGGCGGGGCCTCGTTGCCGCCGAGGCGATGGGCGTTGGTAGCGCTGGCGATGCTGGCTTTGAGCACGGAGTTGTGCCGCTGCACGGCTTTCAGCACGTTGACGAAGAAAGTGAGGAAGAGCAGGTTGCCTTCCGGATCGCGACCCGGTGCCATGAGCATGCGGCCCGTATCGGTACCCAGCGACCAGTTGCAGTGCTTGCCCGAGCCGTTGATGCCGTCGAAGGGCTTCTCGTGCAACAAAACCACGAAGCCGTGACGATGGGCAACATCGTGCATCAGGTTCATCACCAGCTGGTTCTGGTCGTTCGACAAGTTGGCTTCGCCGAAGATGGGGGCCATCTCGAACTGGTTGGGCGCCACTTCGTTGTGGCGGGTCTTGAGGGGAATGCCCAGCCGGAGGCTTTCGACTTCCAGCTCCCGCATGAAAGCCGCCACGCGGGCGGGGATTGCGGCGAAATAATGGTCGTCAAGCTGCTGGCTCTTCGACGACATGTGCCCCATCAGGGTCCGGCCGGTAATCATCAGGTCGGGCCTTGCCGCATACAGATCCTCGTCGACCAGAAAATATTCCTGTTCCCAGCCCAGGTTGCATTGCACCTTGCTTGCCTCGGGGTCAAAAAGCCGGACGATGGGCAGGGCCGCGTCGCTGATGGCCTTGATGGAGCGTTTGAGCGGCGTCTTGTAGTCGAGGGCTTCTCCCGTGTAGGCGATAAACACCGTGGGGATGCAGAGCGTGTCCCATTGGATGAAGACGGGGGACATGGGGTCCCAGGCGGTATAGCCGCGGGCCTCGAAGGTCGCGCGGATGCCGCCGTTGGGGAACGACGACGCGTCCGGCTCCTGCTGGACAAGGGCCTTTCCGTCAAAAGACTCGATGACACCGCCATGGCCGTCCATGTCGATGAACGAGTCGTGTTTCTCGGCAGTGCCTTCGGTCAGGGGCTGGAACCAGTGGGTGACATGGGTCACGTGGTGTTCGAGCGCCCATTCTTTCATGCCGCGGGCCACGCCGTCGGCCGTCTTCCGGTCAAGGGGCTTTCCTTCGTCGATACACTCGAAGAGCGCCTGCAGCGTCTCCGGATCCAGGTACTTCCGTATTTTGGCGCGGTCAAACACGCGCTCAGCGAAATATTCAGAGATTTTTTCCTCGGGGATTTCCACGGCGGGCGCCTTCTTGACGAAAGCTTTCCTCACCAGATCGGTGCGGTCGATACTCATAAGGCTTCAGGATTTGAAGTCGTAAAGATAGTGTTTTTCGGGAATTCTTGCGTATCTTTGAAAAATGAATCGGGAAAAAGAAATCGCGCGCGTAACCCTGGCGGGCAGTGTGGTCAACCTGCTCCTGGTGTGCCTGAAATTCGTGGCTGGCATAGCCGGGCACAGTGCCGCCATGATCTCGGATGCCGTACACTCGGTTTCCGACTTCGTAACCGATATCGTGGTGCTGGTCTTCGTGCGCATCAGCGGCCGTCCCGAAGACGAAGACCATGACTACGGCCATGGCAAATACGAGACGGTGGCAACGCTCTTCATCGGCCTGGCGCTGGCCGCAGCCGCCATCGGCATCGTGGTCTCCGGGGGCACCAAACTGGCGGCCTGGATCCAGGGCGAAGACCTGCCGGCACCCGGGAAGCTGGCCCTCTGGGCAGCGCTCATTTCCATCGCCGTCAAGGAAGCCCTCTATCAATATACGCGCATCAAGGGAGAGAAACTGAATTCCCCGGCACTCCGGGCCAATGCCTGGCACCATCGTTCCGACGCATTATCTTCTATAGGTGCAGCAATCGGCATCGGCGGCGCCATCCTGCTGGGCGACCGCTGGACGGTCCTCGACCCGCTGGCCTCGATCGTCGTGGGCGCGATGCTGGTCAAGGTGGCCTGGAGCCTGCTCGGCCCGAGTTTCGGCGAACTGACCGACCAGTCCCTGCCCGAGAAGACGGAAAAAGAAATGCTCGGGATCATCCAGAGCGTGGACGGCGTGAGCGACCCCCACAAGCTCCGCACCCGCCGGATCGGCAACCGCATCGCCGCCGAAGTCCACATCCGCCTCGACGGCCGTCTGACTCTCGCCGAAGCCCATGAAAAAGCCACAGAAGTGGAACGCCGCTTCCATGAGCATTTCGGCCCCGAATCCCACATCATCGTGCACATGGAGCCGGTGAAGTAGGCCCTGCTTTTCTGTCAGTTACCGGCTGGCTGCAGCGCGGCTCTTGCTGACAAGGACCACGCCGCTGACGACCAGGACAGTGGCCAGGATCTTTTGCCAGGTGAGGGCATCAACGCCCAGGATGATGCTCAGGGCGGTGGCCAGGATGGGCTGGAAATAGGAGTACATGCTGACCAGCGTGGGGCGGATGCGTTTCTGTCCGTAGGGAATCAGGAAATAGGCCACGAAAGTGGCAAAGAAAACGAGATAGCCGATCTCCAGGCCCACCTTCGGAGTGATGGCCGCATAGTCGGTGGTCAGCAGTCCCCTGGCCGCGAAGGGCAGGCACATCAGCAGCGAGAAGAGGAACATCCACTTCATGAACGTCACCACATTGTATTTGGAGATGAGCGGACGGAACAGGGCCAGGTACAATGCGAAGCAGAGACTGTTGAGCAGCAGCAGGACGATACCGGCCGGGGTGGTGGCACTCGCGCCGCCGGCGTGGGCCGAGTGCAGGATCAAATAGAGGATGCCTCCGAAACTCAATGCCACGCCCCCGGCTTTCATGCCCGTGATGGGCTCCTTCAGGAACAGGAAAGCGAAGATCATCGTAAAGATGGGGCCCAGCGTGCCCAGGATGGCCGCATCGATGGCGCTGGCCATCGTGATGCCTTCCAGGAAGGTGATTTGCGTCAGGAACAGCCCCAGCAGCGACGCCAAGGCAATCTTCCCAAAGTCGCCCCGGTCAATCTTTTCCTTCGGCAGGAAGAGGGACAGCATCCAGAACAACGCCGTTGCGCCCATCGCCCGGAAAGCAAACAGTACGATCGGCGACACCAGCGCACTGTTGGCGATATCCTTGCAAAACACAAGGTTCAGCCCGAAGATGACGTACGCACCCCCGACCGCCAGATGTCCCGCTAGTTTTTCCTTAGCCATGCATGCTTCTGCTTTGTCGGCGCAAAGATACGAAAAGTCAGAAACATAGACATGACCCGTGGCAGCAGACCAAAGCCTAGCAGTTTTCCAGCTCGGCGACGTGGCGCGAGGCCTGGCCGATGCTTTCGCGGACGAAGTAGCGGCAGGACTTCAGGAAGCGGGCGTCACGCTGGCTGTCGAGCAGCAGCAGGTAAGCCATGATGATGTAGCTCAAGACTTCGGTCAGCGCGCGGGTGCAGTGCTCGAAGCGCTCGGTCGTGGTTCCTTCGCCAGCGGCCAGATCGTAAAAGCGCTTGTAGAGCGCGGTGGCCTGGCGGAGGATCTCGACGCATTTCTGCTGTTCAGCGTCCGGAGCAGCAGCCAGCGCCTCGCTCACGCGGGCGTCATAGCCTTCAATCTGTTTCAGATAGGCACCGTTGGCGATGCCCTTCATGGCGGCCACCACCTGCAGCTGGCTCGTACCCTCGTAGATGGAGAGGATGCGGGCGTCGCGGTAGAGACGCTCGCAAGCATATTCTTTCATAAAACCGCTGCCACCATGGACCTGGATGCAGTCGTAGGCGCACTGGTTGGCATATTCGCTGGCATTGAGCTTTACCAGCGGTGTCAGGATGTCGGCGATGCGGGAGGCCGGCTTGGAGCTGGCGGCCAGATCGACGTAGCGGGCGGTCTCGTACATCAGGCTGCGGACGCCGTCGGTACGGGCGCGCATCTGGGCAAGCAGGTCCTGGACGGCCACGAACTGATTGATGGCGTGGCCGAACTGCTCGCGGGAAGCAGCGTAAGCCTCCGCTTCGCGACAGGCAGCTTCGCACAGGCCGATAGACTGGGCGGCAACACCCAGACGGGCGCCGTTCATCAGCGACATCACATATTTGATCAGGCCCAGGCGGCGCTCACCCACGATCTGGCACGGCGCGTTCGTAAACTGCAGTTCGCAGGTCGGCGAACCCTTGATGCCCATCTTGTTCTCGATGCGACGCACGGTCATGCCGCCGTCTGCCTTGTCGAACACGAAGTACGACAGGCCGCGGCCGTCGTTGGTCCCCTCCTCGCTGCGGGCCAGCACCAGGTGCAGGTCGGCGTCACCGTTGGTGATGAAACGCTTCACGCCGTTCAGGCGCCAGCAACCAGCCGCTTCGTCGTAGGTAGCCTTCAGGCGCACGGACTGCAGGTCGCTGCCGGCGTCGGGCTCGGTGAGGTCCATCGAGCAGGTGGCACCCTGCCAGATGCGCGGCAGGTATTTCTCTTTCAGCGCGTCGGAGCCGAATTCCTGGATGGTGTCGGCGCAGTCTGTCAGGCCCCAGATGGTGGCGAAGCCCACGTCGGCGCGGGCGATGATCTCGGCGGCCATCACGACAGCGGCGCGCGGCATGTTGAGCCCGTTGTAGCGGCGCTCCAGCGAAATGCCGTAGAGGCCCGACTGGATGAGGGCATCAAGGTTGCGGCGGGTACCGGGTGCATACTGGACGCGGCCGTTCTCAAGCTTCGGACCCAGATGGTCGACTTCCCCGGCATTGGGCGCAATGACCTCGCCGGCGATTTCACCCACCAGGTTCATCACCATGTCGTACTGATTCACAGCCTCTTCGGCGGAAGCGGGAGCTTCGGGATGCTGGCCTGCCTCGGCGAAATCCTTCTCCTTGACGGCGACCACCTTTTCCATTTCGGGATGATGGAGGTAGAACGACAGGCTCTCGTTATCGGTATAGAAATTCATGATTACTTCAGATTATTTTTGTAACAAGCCATAAATTGCGGGATGACGGTCATCACGTCGCCGACGATGGTGTAGTCGGCGATGGCGTTGATCGGTGCCTCCGGATCGGTATTGATGCTGATGATCTTGGCGCTCTGCTCCATGCCGGCGCGGTGCTGGACGGCGCCGCTGATACCGCAGGCGATGTAGAGCTTCGGACGTACGGTCACGCCGGTCTGGCCGATCTGGCGGTCGGCTTCGGTGAAACCGGCGTCCACGGCGGCGCGGGTTGCGCCGACGCTGGCCCCGATGAGGCGGGCGAACTGGTGGAGCAGCTGGAAGTTCTCGCGGCTGCCCATGCCGTAGCCGCCGGCCACGATGATCTGGGCGCCCTTGATGTCGATCTTCTGCTCTTCGATCTCCCGACTGAGGATCTCGACGGCCTTGTCGGCGGCGGCGAGCGAAGCCTCAACGGCGACCGGGACTATAACGCCTTTGTGTGCGGGATCGAAAATCTCTTTCTTCATGACGCCCTCGCGGACGGTAGCCATCTGAGGACGGGTCTCGGGACAGAGGATGGTGGCGATGATGTTGCCGCCAAATGCCGGACGAATCTGCATCAGGATGTCATCGTAGTGCTTGCCGGTCTTGGGATCGTCGTGCGCACCGATTTCGAGCTGGGTGCAGTCGGCGGTCAGGCCGCAGCGCAGGAACGAAGCGATGCGCGGCGCCAGGTCACGGCCTACGCTCGATGCTCCGAAGAGCACGATCTGAGGCTGCTCCCGCTGGATGAGTTTCGACAGCACGTCGAAATGCGGCAGGGTGCGATACGGCGACAGACGGCTGTCGTCGGCCAGGAACACGTCGTCCACGCCATAGGGATAGAGCGATTCGGCAGCGGCTTTCACATTGCTGCCCAGCACGGCGGCCTGCAGGCGGCAACCCAGGCGGGTGGCCAGCAGGCGGCCTTTGGTGCAGAGCTCGAGGCTGATGTCGGCGATGGTATTCTTCTCCGACAACTCGCAATATACTAATACGTTGTTCATCGTTTTCAAAGCTTAAGCGGGTTACAGGATGTGCTCTTTGATCAGCGTGGCCGAAAGTTCGTTCAAGGCAGCCTCGGTAGGTTCGAGCACCACCGATTCCTTGTGAGCGAGCACCACGTTTTCAATCTTCTTCACCTTGGTCGGTGAGCCCTTCATGCCCAATCGGTCCATGTCGGCGTCGATCATGTCTGCATTCATCATGCGGACCTCTTCCTTGGCCAGGCGCAGCATCCGGTGCACGTTCGGGAAACGGCAGTCAGTAGCGGCGGATGTGACAGTCACCAGCGCGGGCAGCTGCGCCTTGACGCATTCCGTACCGTGTTCGAGACGGCGGCGGATGGTGATGGATTTCTCATCGACGGCGAGCAGTTCCTCGGCATAGGTCACCTGAGGGATCTCCAGTTTTTCGGCCACCTGCGGACCCACCTGGGCGGTGTCGCCGTCGATGGCCTGACGGCCGCCGAAAATCAGGTCGACCTGCCCCAGCTGGCGGATGACCTGCGACAGGGCATACGAGGTAGCCAGCGTATCCGCGCCGGCAAAACGCATGTCGCTCAGCACCAGTCCGTCGTCGGCGCCGCGGTTGCGGGCGTCTCTGACGATCTCGGCGGCGCGGGGCGGGCCCATGGTCACCACGGTCACCGTGGCACCGGGCATCTGATCTTTGACGCGCAGCGCCATTTCCAGGGCTTTCAGGTCTTCGGGGTTGAAGACGGTCGGCAGGGCGGCCCGGTTCACGGTACCGTCCGGATTCA
>Ga0265298_10006413_pt1 | contig 14533 bp, 8 predicted proteins | sample AusTroGonzalo_MG_3_FD_193486 | JGI IMG/M metagenome (GOLD analysis project Ga0265298, IMG submission 193486) | Bovine rumen microbial communities from tropical cattle in Woodstock, Queensland, Australia - Gonzalo_01 | ecosystem: Host-associated > Mammals > Digestive system > Stomach > Rumen ... | reverse complement strand
CAATGACCTTCATGATGGCGACGTTCACGTTGATTTCCTCGGGCAGAGGTTCGCGAACCACAGTCACCTTGCACTCGGCCTGGTCCTTCTCGAAATAGGCGGGAACCACGGCATCGATGCCCTTGGCGATTTCCGCAATCATCGGGGAGCGCTGGGCATTGATGCTGATGACCTGCCCGGCGCGGACGCGGTAGCTGGCACGGTCGACGATCTTGCCGTCAACGAGGATGTGGCGATGGGAAACTGCCTGGAAGGCGGCGAAGATGGTCTTGGCCAGGCCGGAACGGTAGACCACGCTGGCCAGACGCATTTCCAGATTGGCCATCAACTTCTCGGCGGTATTTCCCTGGCCTTTCTTGGACTGCTGGTAGATAAAGCGCAACTGATGCTCGGTCAGGTTATAGAACGTGCGGAGTTTCTGTTTTTCCAGAAGGAGTTCGCCATAGGTGGACAGTTTGGTGCGGCGCTTGTTGGGTCCGTGCTGGCCAGCGGGATACGCCTTCGGGGTGGATGTGGCTTCGCCGCCCTCGCGGGTCTTGATGACGCGGCTGTTGGTCGGGCAGTTGGGCATGCCCCAAATGCACTGGCCGATGCGGCGGCACAAGGTGTGCTTCGCGCCCTTTACACTGACTTTCTTCTCGTCTGCCATGATAATGCTCCTTTTCAGATTCTCCGCAGCAATGTCAACTGGCGCCGTCTGAAAACAAAGGCCCTCCCGTTTGCGGGTGCCTTCCAGGGAAAGCCCCTGGAGACGACTAATCGCGCGGCGAAAAACTTAATATAATGCGTGACAGGACAAATGTCAATTAACTGAACAATTCCAGGTCAACTCCCGCATAATGTGCGCTTTTCCATGGGCATATTGGCCGAGCGGATGCTCGGTCTCCCTCGGCGATGTCATGTTTCCCCACGGGCACGGCGGCGAGTAGTGCCCTGGGCTATTTATATTTCAATTGCCTGTTTCCCCACGGGCACGGCGGCGGCGAAGGGTCTCGCCGCCCTACCATATCCTTTCCCACGGGCACCTTGGCCGAGCAGAAAGGACGTGGAGATGCGCGGGCTCTGTCCCGCGCAATTCTCGCAATTCTGCTCTGCCCTGCAGAATGTGCACCACGAATCCCAGATTTCTTGGCTTTCCATACGGCAATTTGCCAAATAAACAATATATTATATTAATTGCGCAAATAGCAAATGTCTAGGGGAACATTTTTCCCTGCTCAACTGTCTAAACCAAAGTTTGACTTTTCGTGCTCAGCACATTAAAAATCACCTAAGGACACGAACATGAACTTCAACCGCCGCATACTGTCCATTGTCATTCCCGCTATTCTCGTCATCATCGTCGCCATCGCCTTTTTCGCCCTGCGCGACGAGCGTACTAGCGGCGAAGAGAAATCAAACAAGGTCAACTTCAGATTCAAGCGTCCTGACCGCGACCGCCAGGGGCGCAAGACCATCGTGACCGACCGCCGGTTCCAGCGCCGCCTGAACAACTATGTACGCCAGCTGTCCAAGGCCAGTGCCATGGACAAGCAGGAACTTGATCGCCTGCTCGGCCTGTTGAAATCAGAACGCGAAGAAGATGTCCTGACGGCCATGATTGACGCCCAGGCCCTTAAATCTGAAGTCCTAGTGGATTTTGTTAAGGCCACGCTCGAGTCGCCTGACAAAGATGTGCGCGAAGAAGGCGTTTCCATGCTGGCTGGTGTCACAAACCCCGCCATCCTGCCTGCGGTCAAGATTGCAGCCAAGGACGCCGACCCCGAAATCCGCATTGCGGCCTTGGAAGCGCTAAACTATATCGGGGTCACCTACAATGGTGGCGGCGGTTCCAGCGGACCGGCCAAAGCAGAAGAGGCCAGCGCCTCCAATGACACGAATGCCAGTGACACCGAAAAATCGAACGACGCCAACGAAACAAACGATGTACAGACGGACGACAATGGGGACACCTCCAATACTTCAGACAACGAGGAAACAGCCGAGACAGACGACGAAGAAAACTCCTATGAAATGGAAGAGGACGACGACGAAGTCGACCCCACCGACTTCAGCACCCTAACCGCCAATGACATCAGCACTATCCTCAGCATCCTAAGCGACGCCTTCGAAGATTCAAATATCGAAGTCCGTAGTGCCGCCCTCCAGGCAATTCTCCAACTCGACATCGACATCCAGACCCAGGCCTTTGAAATTGCCCAGCATTCGAAATACTCTGATGTCCGCGGCACCGTCCTGTTCATGACAGCAACCTCAGCCAACTCCGATACGCTGGCCATCGCCTTCAACGCCCTGGACGATGCAGACGAAGCAGTCCGCACCAGTGCTGCCGCTAATATCCGCCTGTTCATCGACAAAGAATTCGGCAGCGCTGCCGAGGCCTTCGACTGGTGGAATGCCAATTCCTACCGTTACGACGATACCTTGTTCCTTTACAATCCTGAAGAGGCGGAAGAACCCTAGGTAGACCAATGAAAAACTCACTCATCCTTAAACTGCTTTTCTGCTACAGCCTGCTAGCCTTTGCCGTGGTCCTGCCGCTGACCTCATGCAGCAAGGCGCGGCAAGAGGCAGAACCCCAGACGGTGGTCAAGCAGCCTGCGCCACAGGAGCAAACTGAACCAGAGCCGAAGCCTGTCTCCCGGACTGCGCCAATCAGCTTTGACTACAGCGAAGGCGAACTGGACGTCGGACATTTGTTCGAGTACGAGACCAGGAAAGTCACTGTCAAGATGAAAAACGAGTCTGACAAGGACATTGTGGTTGCCTCCATTTCGCCGACCTGCAACTGCACGGCAGTCTTGACTTTCCTCACCAATGAGACGCTGGCTGCCGGTGCCACGATGGACATAGTCTTCAATGTCCTCGCCCACAAGATTCCCTTAGGGGAATTTCACCGCAACGTACTCATAGACTTCGACGGCTTCGACTCCACCAAGATCTTCTACCGTGGCGAAGTCCTCCCCGCCGCCATAGTACGCCCCAGTCCTAAAATCGACCTGGGACTGCTGACCAGCAGCACGCAACCCTGGGAAAAAGAAGTGGAAATTGCAGGGGCTGTCAATCTGCCCGAAGAATTAATCATCCCAGAGCATTTGCAATACAAGTATTTCAATCTTGACTTGACCAGGAATGAAAAAAACAGCTACATACTGAAGCTCACACCGCAAGCCCCCTTGCCATACGGCAGAAATTTCAAGGAGACTGTCAGGATTGCCCCTGCCCGCCCCCTGGGCATCAAGCCTTTGGAAATCACCATCACCGCACATGTCGGCGAAAAAGTCACGTTTTCTCCGCAAGACATGAATTTTCCGCCACTGCTGCTGCAAAAGAAAGGCAGTCTGACTGAGGGGGCGGCCTTCGGCCTGGTCGCTGGCTACAAATACGAGCCGCCAGAATCTTACTACAGTTCTCGCAGGGAACAGTTGAACGCTTTCCGCAGACGACAGAAAACCTCCAGCATAACTTTAGAAGATGTGATGACCAATGTCGATTGGAATGTCCTGATGGAGCAACTGGAATTCCAGGCACCTGAACATGTGACAGTGGAAAAAATCCGCCACCCCGCCGGCATAGAGCTCAAGGTAACGGTTACTCCCGAGGCATTCGCACTCTCCAAGAATCTGAAAGTAGTCCCCCACTGCGGAGAAGACACCTTCCGTCCCATCCTTTTGACCAGCTACGAAAATGCTCCTCGCAAGCGCCAAAGGCTTGAAGCTCCGCCACTCCCCATGGGCATTCTTCCCCCAGGTGCCGATGACAATCATTAATTCCAATTCCTCCGCTTACTGTTCTGCCCTGACAAGGCATTGACTTTCTTCCCATGAACAAAGCATTACTGGCACTTCTTCTGTTTCTCACCATGGGCAGCCTACAGGCGCGAACCTGGTTTGCCCTCTTCGGCTCCGACGACTGCGACGAATGCGCCCAGATCAAGGCCATGTGGAAAAGCCGTCCGCAACCGGCCAAAGATCCTGTCCTCATCTACATCTGCATCGACAAGAATGAAAATTACGCCTTTCTCAAGAAAATAGAGAAGGAGTTGAATATCACGCGCCCAAGCCTCTCCTTTCCAGTTCTACTCCTAGGCCAGACCATGATCGCCGGCCTTGAAGGATTCCTCGACGAATTCGACAACCTAGAACAGCGCCTGGGCAAAATCCCAGAACACCCCTTGCTCCAGCCGCTCCAGCAACTCGCCAACACCACAGACGGCAACATGACCGCCTGGAACGCCTCGCGGGAAACGCCTGCCTATGCCCAACCTTCTTCGGATATGGCAGTCCTGCCAGAACAGAAGGCAGAGTTATTGTATTTCCTGGCCAAAGGCTGCCAGAAATGCTCGCGGCAACTGCGCGAGCTGCACCAGCTCAAGGAACAAATCCCCTCACTCCAACTTTCCTGCTATGACGTGGCGACCGCCGACGGGCAGATTCTCCTGCAACGCACCGTCAACCATTTTCAGATTCCCCAGGGAGACGACAACCTGGCTCCGCTCGTCGCCTGGAACCATGGCTATGTCACGGGACGCCTTGCCACTGCCGAGGAACTCGCCCAGGCCCTGACCGCCCAGGCTGAAGACAAAGCAGAGCCCTTCTGGCACGCGCCCATCTCCCAGAAGGAGCGCCAGGACTGGACCAGCCGCCAGACAAGCCTCACGGACACCGCAACCATCGGCCTCGTCTTCCTGGCCGGACTGTTCGACGGGCTGAATCCCTGCGCCTTCGCCACCTCCATTTTCCTCATCGGCTACCTGCTTTACCTCAAGCGCAAGCCTAAGGACATTGTGATTGTCGGTGCCTCCTTCTGCTTCGGCGTTTTCCTGACCTACCTGTTGTTCGGCTTTGGCCTTTCCTTCCTCATCGATTTCCTGAACAGTTTCTTCTGGATCAAGACGGTCATCTACCTGCTGTTCGCGCTGGCCGCGCTAATCCTCGCCGTCATGAACATCAAGGACGGCCTCTCCTACCGCCGCACGGGAAAGACCCAGGACATGGACCTAGGACTGTCTCTCGACACGCACCGCAAGATTCATGACCGCATCAAGGCCATGACTGCCAAGGCCAGCACCTGGCTGATGGCCCCCGCAGCCGTCGTCCTCGGCACCGTAGTCTCCTCCATGGAACTAGCCTGCACAGGACAAATTTACCTCCCGACACTGGCCGCCATCAACTCCCAGGGGCTCGATTTCCGGGCGACCATGCTCCTGCTCCTCTACAACCTCGCGTTCATAATTCCCCTGGTAATCATTTCCATCCTGGCCGCCATGGGCTTCGGTGCCAAGCGCATCGCTGCCTGGGCCAAGGACAATCTCGCCAACACCAAATTCATCTTAGCAGCAATATTCCTGGCCATCGCCATCCTGATGGCCGTCTTCGTCATCCGCGAATGGCCAAGCCAGGACAAGGCGACCACCGCCAGCGACTGCCTCCTCGAAACCACCCCTGCCACCAATCTACAAGACTGACCCGCCATATTATACACACCGAGGTAACATGAAAAGACTTTTCCATCTGCTAACCTGCCTAATCCTCTGCCTCCTGCCTCTGACCGCCACCGCCTTGTCCAATGCCGACATCACGCTTGCCCTCGACCTGCCGGAAAATGTCACCGTCACCGGGTTCACCCAGTCTGGCAGCGACGCAAAATGGGAAAAGATTAAAGGATCTTCTCTGAAGAAATATGTTAGTTCCGGCACGATTCCCGTGACAGGTGAATACGTCCTGCAGGCCAAGACCTGCAAAAAGAAAGACCCCCCAAAAACCGCCTACATCACGATGCGGGTCAAGGGGGCAGGAACCCTGTCTTTCAAGTACCAGACCTCCCTGGACGGATACAACGATTCCAGAATCTATGCCTATCTCGATGGCGACTCGTCGTTCCCAGAATGGGAGGAAACCGGCTGGTTCGCCAAAGACTACATGACCGGCGACTGGTTCTGGTACGATGGAGCAATCAGCCTGGATGGCGAATCCTATACCAGAACCCTGACATTCGCCATCGAATGTCCCGATGGAGACCCGGATTACTATGAGAAACCTGATCTCTGGGAGGATGAAGTGCTAGACTACGCCGCCTGGCTGGACAATTTCACCTGGGAGGAAGACACCTGGACCGATTTTCTGGTCTTCTACCCCGACCCCGAAACTGACAGCATCTTCTCCGACACCTGCGACATAGACATCGACTCATCCTACGGAAACCTGTCGTTCTACTACACCATTGACGGAAGCACCCCCACCAACAGATCCAATCTCTACAATCCCGACAAGGGCATCACCATCAACAAGACGACCACCATCAAGGTGCAGGCCTACGACGGTTCCGACCCTATCGGAAAAATCCACGAAGCCACCTACACCGCCAGACTGCCAGAGCCATCTGTCTTCTACAGGAACGATCAAATCGGTTCCGCCCAAATCGAACTGACCTCCACTGTATCGGGCGTCACTTTCTACTACACCCTTGACGGCACCTCGCCGACTTACGACAGCAAAGGAACCCCAACTGGAACCACCAGGACTGGAAAATCCCTGACCCTCAGCAAAACCACTACTGTCACGGCCATCATCCACAAATCCGGAGAGCCGGACAGCCCGGAAATGAAGGAAACAGTCATGGTGATAACTCCCGCACCGACCATCACCATCGTCGACGAGGATTTCACCGGCTCCGTCACGGCCACCATCACCGGCAACGGCACCTGCCAGTATACTGTCACCTATCCCGGAGGCCAGCCGACGACGCCCGCCACGGGCAAATCAGTCACCGTGACCAGAACCTGCACCATCGACGCCACGGCCCAGGCGGAAGGACAGGAGGTCAGCGAGGCGACCACCAGGCGGATTTTCCTGCCTCCGACCTTGACTGTTCTCTGCGACGGCCAGCCATCGACCACCAATGTCTTCGAGACATCTGCCAAAGTCACGGCTACAGCCACTGGCGGCACGGCGCAATTCAGCCAGGACAAGACGACCTGGGCGACATTCCCCGCCACAGGCAAAACAACCAACGTCCCAGTCAACTGGTATTTCCGTACCATGCCTACAGACTACAATGCCAACACGGATTTCTGCTGCCGCCTGCCTCTGGTGCTGCAAAAGACCGCCCCCATCGACATGACCGCCTTCAAGGACTCCCTCCAGGACGGCTGGAATCTCGTTTCATTCCCCGGACAGCTCTCTGCCAACTCGACAAGTGAATTGCTCCAAGCGGCCAATTTCTTTGCCCTCGACAACCATGTCCTGCACCTAGCCACAGACATTGTCCCCGGCAAGGCGTACTTCCTCTTCAAGCACAGCGGGCTGACATTGCCAGACCAACTCCAGGCGGTAGTCGTCGTCCAGCCACCAATCGCCAGCGGCTACTCGCTCGTCGCCCCCGCCGACCAGGCTCCGCTTGTCCTGCCTAACCTCTGGAAATGGGACAGCATAGGCAAAAAATACCAGACGACAACTTCCGTCCCAGCCTTTTCCGGAGCCTGGCATCACCAGAAATGACAAGCAAAATCCCCAATATCCGCGTCTTGCTGGCAATCTGCCTGCTAACATTGCCCCTGGCTCTCCATCTCCCAGCCATCGACAGCAACACTATCTGCAATGCCCTCGACATTTTACCCTCGAAACAGGCCTTTCTGACTAATTTTCAGGCGGAAATCTTCAAGGTAACCCGTAGCGATGGCACGACCTATGACACCCTTACGCCTGTCACAGCTCAAGACTGGGCAACCTACAACGGCGATTCAGCCGACAAGGGCACCGGCCCCAACAAAATCCTCCAATTCGGCCAATGTCTCGAATCACCGTATGTCAACGCCTACATCGACGCCACTGCCCCTTACATTTTCTCATTGTCCTTTCAGGTTCGCGGCGCGGGCACACTGAATTTCGACTTAAAGTCCGCCCTCGATGCCGACAACTGGTGGGATACCGACAACTGCCCAATCGACTCCTCTGCCGACCAGCGTCTGGAATATTTCCGCGACAGCTATTGCCGCCTCGTCGTACTAGTCGATGGCGAGGAGCAATTCATAACTAACAGCACCGACTTCGAGCCAATGCTGGAGGACATCGAAACTGGCGACGATTGGAGTACGGAGGAATTATGGTTCAATTCCAAACAGTATAATCATTCCGTGCAATTTCTCGTCCTTATTGTCCCCAAGTCCTGCGCCATCCTTGAGGATGGCAACGGCAACATAACATATCAGGACAAGAGTACAAGACAAGCAGTACATGCCTATGCCACCACGCCGCAAACCTACTCTGATTACCAAGACAATGAGTTTGTTTCCAAATGCTTCAATCAAATCTGGCTCGACAATTTCAACTGGACTGCAGAAACAACAGAAAGCGGCTCTTTGGTCAATATTGATCCCGACCCGCGCGCATTTGGCCATTACAGTCCTGATCCCTATCCATTCGAGCAGGACGAGGCGGCCATAGTCTTCATTTCCAGCGACTATCTCAGTCTTGTCTTCTTCTACACCCTGGACGGCTCGGAACCGCAGCTGCTGCCCGATGAAACCCTAGGCTTTGTCTGTGGAGAAAACACTTTCCTATACGATGAGGTCAATATCGACTATTTCCTAGAAACGTTGCGCTCGGGAGTCCGTGGCGACGAGGAGATTTTCGGCATCATACTTGACTCTCCAGCTATCATCAGGGCAGTCGCCTGCGAAAAGGTCAAGGCCGACAACGAATACGGATACAAGCTCCTGCCCACCGATGGAGTCGTCTATCCCAAGAACACGCAATTCCACTACCAGCCCGCCATCGCCGCCACGCCTGGTGTGGACGCCACCAACCGCGTGACCTGCGACTCGCCTGCCATAGTCACCCTTTTCAGCGGCGAACCTGGCGGGGGTATCAAGGTGGCCGATTTGGAAACAGGAGACTTTCTGCCCGACATGTCAAATTACGACCAGGCCTATCTCCAGGCTGGTCTCCATGAGCACGACGGCTTCCTCCCCGGCGACACCTTCTCCCTGGCAACCTGGAACGCCGACGCCTTCTTCCTCCAAAATTTCTCCGATGACGACGGGGTTGTTATTCAGACCTCTTTGGACGAACCTCCCGCTGGCACCGAACTCAAACTAGACGGCATGCCCGTTCAGGTCGAAGATTTGATTTCGACCACTGGAGAGCATATCCTGACTGCAACCGCCCCGGGATATGCTGGACAGTTCCGCCTAGACTTCTTCCTGCACCAAGACGAGCAGGCAACCTTGAACAAAGGCTGGCATCTCCTGCCACTCTACGGCACCATCCTTGACCAGAATATCCTGGATTCACTTCGGCAATACCGCATATTCACTTACGACGAGGCATCCGGCATCTTTACCCATAGTGCTGATTTCTCCGCCGACAGTCCCTCCGCGCTCTGGCTCTTCGCCCCAACCGATAATTTCCCAAATCCCCTCTACAAGCATTGGCAACTGCTCGTGCCCACCCAAGTAACGCCACCAACTGAAGCCTGGCAGCTGACCCCAGCTCCCTTCGCCCCCGCTACCAGCGTCAAATGGTCTTGGCTGGACGGCAAATACCAGCATCAAGATAGCGGTGAAACGCTCTGGTGGTACCTCCCCTAGGATTGGTCGAAATGTTCGACCGTATGTGTCAATTTGCTTGATAATTGCCAATCCTTTTTATCGCAAGGAAAAACATTTTGTTTCTATCTATCATACGCAAGATATTCAGCTGCCTTGGTTTGAAGCATGACAAGGCGGTTCCTGCGCCTGCCGAGGCCGCCCCCAAAAACAGCCGCAAGCAACGGCGCCGCCGGTCCAAGCAAGCCGCACCCGCCGAGAATATCGCCAAGTCGGAAAATCCGCCGCCGACAACGCCGTCAAAAGGCGGCAAGCCGATGCGCGGCCAAGTCCAGAGGCAGACGAAATCGTCCCCAAAGCCGCCGCCAGAGACGGATGGCATTCAGCCCACCGTCCAGCCCATCGGGCAGAAAAAACAGGTTGGCGACTGGGAGCCCCCTGCCCCCGCCGACCCAGAGGACAAGACGCTGTTCCAGAACTTCAACCTGGACCGCCGCCTGCTGAAGGCCATCCTCGACGACTTGAAATTCACCCGCTGCACGCCTATTCAGGCCAAGGCCCTACCAGCCATCCTCGATGATCGCGACATCGCCGGCAAGGCCCAGACAGGCACCGGCAAGACCGCCGTCTTCCTCATCCGGCTAATCCAGAAATATCTGAACGACGACACGCCGCGCAAACTCAACCAGCCGCTCGCTCTCGCCCTCGCCCCAACCCGCGAACTGGCCCTGCAAATTGCCGAGGACGCCGACAACCTCTCCGCCTACACCAAACTCCGCACCATCGCCGTCTTCGGCGGCATCGACTACGAGCGCCAGCGGCGGCTCGTCCAGGCCGGCTGCGATTTCATCGTCGCCACTCCCGGGCGTCTTCTCGATTTCCTCCAGCAGCGTGCCATCGACCTCTCAGCCATCCAGCTGCTCGTCATCGACGAGGCGGACAGGATGCTCGACATGGGCTTCATCCCCGATGTCAAGCGCATCATCGGCCACTGCCCAGCCCCCGCCGACCGCCAGACGCTGCTGTTCAGCGCCACGCTGTCGCAGTACATCATGGAACTAGCTTCGCGCTGGATGCGTCCCAACCCCGAAATCATTGAAACTGAGCCGGAACATGTCGTCGCCGACGGCATCATCGAGACAACCTACGCCTGCACCTCCGAGGAAAAATTCCCCATCCTCCTCTGGACGCTGACCCACGAGGACTGCACGCGTGTGCTCATCTTCCGCAACCGGCGCCGCGATGTGGAGGAACTCCACGACCGCCTGCAACAATGCGGCATCGCTTGCGAAATGCTGTCCGGCGACGTTGACCAGAAGAAGCGTCTGCGCATCCTGGAGCAGTTCAAGGACGGCCTCGTGAAAATCATCGTGGCCACCGACGTGGCGGGGCGCGGCATCCATGTCGATAACGTCACCCATGTCATCAACTACGACTTCCCCTACGAGGCCGAGGATTATGTCCACCGCATCGGGCGTACCGCCCGCGCCGGACACCAGGGGCGAGCCGTCAATTTCGCCGCCGAGGACTGTGCCTTCGTCATCCCCGACATCGAGACCTACATCAAGCGTACCCTGCCCATCACCCAGCCCCAGGATGACATGTTAGTCATCCCCGAGGAATTCAAGGATGCCGCCGTCCAGCGCCATTCGCACGGCCAGGGCGGCAAGCGCGACTTCGGCCCGCCACGGCGGCGCGACGAGTTCCACAATTCCCGCCCTGCCGGCCAGCATGTCAAGCGCGGCGGCTTCCGACGCTGACAACCATGCCATCAACCCCAGAACTCATCCTGGGCGACCGTCCAGATCCTACCAGACCAGACCTCACGCTGCCGCTAGTCCTGGTGCTCGACCACCTGCGCAGCGCCTTCAATACCGGCAATATCTTCCGCCTGGCCGAAGCCACCCGCGCGACCGCCATCTACACCGCCGGATACACTCCGACGCCCCCGCATGACAAACTCGCCAAGACCGCCCGAGGCTGCGATACCCTCGTCCCGGCGCGCAATTTTCCCACGGCACTGGAGGCCATCCAGGAACTGAAACGCCAAGGCTACACCGTCTATGCCGTGGAGACGGTCGCCAACGCCGCGTCCCCCTGGGACACGACCTTCCGCTTTCCCGCCGCCCTGGTTTTGGGCAACGAGGCTCTGGGAATCGCCCCGGAGGCCCTGTCCGCCTGCGATTTCTTCGTATCTCTCCCCGCCTTGGGGCAGAAGAACTCCATCAATGTCGGGAACGCCGGTGCCGTCGTCATCTATCAGGCTCTTCACCAATATCTAGAAAGGGAAATCCAATGATGTACAGTATTCTGCGATTTTTTGCCAAAATCTTCCTGTTATTCCGCTACCGCATCAAGGTCAAAGGTCTTGAGGACATCCGCAAGGGCGGCACCAAGGGCATCCTGTTTCTGCCGAACCACCCCGCGCTCATCGACCCCGTTATCGTCACTTCCGTCCTCAGCGGAGATTTCCAGCCCCGCGCCCTGATTCACGAAAAGCAAGTCCAGACCACGGTGCTCAAGCACCTCCAGAAGCCCCTGAGGTTCCTATCCCTCCCCAACATGGGAATCTCCGGGCACACCAGCAAGGAAAAAGTCGAGGAACAACTCCGCAACTGCGTGACCGCCCTCCAGAACGGCGACAACATCCTGCTATACCCTGCCGGGCGCATCTACCGCAGCAAGAAGGAAAAACTGCGCGCCTCCGGTGCCGTCCAGCGCATTATCCAGGCATATCCGGACGTCAGGATAGTCCTGGTGCGCACGCGCGGGCTTTGGGGCAGCGATTTCAGCCGCGCCAAGGGCTATCAGATTTCCTTTGGCGAAGGCATCCGCCGTCACGCCTGGCAGGTCATCGCCAATCTCTTCTTTTTCATGCCCAAAAGGGAAGTGAGTATCGAGTTGGTAGAGAAGCCGGAAGATTTCCCCGAAAACGAGGGCAAAGAGGCCATCAACCGCTACCTGGAGGATTTCTACAACCAGAACGCCATGCCGAACACCTATGTGCCCTACGGCTGGTGGGAATCCGGAGGCACCCGCGCCATTGCCGAACCCGACAGTTACACCATCACCGAAGACGCCACACAGGTGCCCCAGGAAATACGCGACAAGGTAGAGGCCAAACTACGCGAACTGACGGGCCGCGAATCCTTCCGCGACGAGGATACCCTGGGCACCGACCTCGGGCTCGACAGCCTCATCGTCGCCGAACTCCACTACTGGCTGCAAAAAGAGTTCAACTGCCAGATGGACAGCCCCGAGAACCTGCGGACTGTCTCCAGCCTGATGCTGGCCGCCATCGGCGAGAGCAGCGGGACCGAACCACTCAAGCCCATCCCTAACAACTGGTTCATCCCTGAAGACAAGACCGTGGCCAGCGTCTGCCAGTGCGACAAAATCACCGATGGCTTTCTCTACCATGCCTCCCGCCATCCCGACAAGCCACTGTTCGCCGACCAGCTCAAGGGCGTCCTGACCTACCGCCAGTTGATTCTAGCCGTCCTTGCCCTCAAGGATTCCATCGCCAAACTCCCCGGCGACAATATCGGCATCATCATGCCGGCCACCTCGATTTCCCCCGTCATCTTCCTGGCCACATCCTTCGCAGGCAAAATCCCCGTCCTGCTCAACTGGACTGTCGGCCCGCGCAACCTCAAGCACTGCCTGGAGGCCACGGACACGCAACGCATCCTGACCTCCCGCGTCGTCATCGAGCGTCTGAAAGGCAACGGCACCGATTTCGGCAACATCGACGACCGTTTCGTCTTCCTGGAGGATCTTGCCGCCTCAATCTCCCTCGGCCACAAGTTAGCCTCCAAAATCCGCTCCCTGTTCTGCTGGCACCAGTTGCGGAAGGCTAAAGTTCAGGAAACCGCAGCCATCATTTTCACCAGTGGCTCTGAAAGCATGCCCAAGGCCGTCCCCCTGACTCATCGCAATGTCATCGAGGATTTCCGCTCGGCCCTCAAGCACATCGTCCTCTACAACGACGACTGCGTGCTGGGCATCCTGCCGCCGTTCCACTCTTTCGGACTGCTGATGAATATCGTTCTGCCTTGCACATCCTCCCTCCGTGTCATGTTCCACGCCAATCCCATGGAGGGAGCCATGCTGGCTCGCCTCGTCTTCGCCTACAAGCCGACCATGGCTGTGGCGACCCCCACCTTCGTCGCCAATATCCTCCGCCACGCCACCAGCGACCAGGTTGCCTCCCTCCGCATATTCATCACCGGCGCGGAAAAATGCCCGGAAACCACACGCCAACTCATCAAGGAAAAATGCCATGATCCCATCTATGTCGAGGGCTATGGCATATCCGAATGCGGCCCCATCGTCGCTCTCGAGAAACAGGCCGCTCCGCACCCCGGCACCGTCGGTCAAGTCATCGACAGCCTGGAATGGGCCATCACCGACGAAGACTGTACGCGTCGTCTGCCGCAGGGCGAGACCGGCATGCTGCTAGTCCGAGGCGTCAATGTCTTCGGTGGCTATCTGAACTACGACGGGCCATCGCCCTTCGTCACCTTTGAGGGGAAGGAATGGTACCGCACCGGCGACCTTGTTTCCGCCGAGCCAGACGAGGCAATCACCTTCCGAGGACGGCTCAAGCGCTTCGTCAAAATCGGCGGTGAAATGGTATCCCTCCCCGCCATCGAAGAAGTCCTGCTCAAGAATTTCGGGCAGCGTCTGCCCACCGACAAGCGCACTGGTCCCGTGCTGGCCGTGGAAGCCACTGGCGATGACCAGCACACGGAAATAACCCTGTTCACCACCATTGGTCTGAGTCGCGAAACCGCCAACCAGGCTCTCGCCGAGGCCGGTTTCGCCCCCATTTGCTTCCTGCGCAAGGTCGTCGAACTCCCCGAAATCCCCGTCCTCGGCACCGGCAAAACCGACTACCGCACCATCAAGACCATGGGATGATTTCCACCGCGCGGGACTAACCACCGATGCCCGAAGGCAATCAACTCCAGCCCATAACCCCGA
>Ga0265298_10006409_pt1 | contig 14535 bp, 13 predicted proteins | sample AusTroGonzalo_MG_3_FD_193486 | JGI IMG/M metagenome (GOLD analysis project Ga0265298, IMG submission 193486) | Bovine rumen microbial communities from tropical cattle in Woodstock, Queensland, Australia - Gonzalo_01 | ecosystem: Host-associated > Mammals > Digestive system > Stomach > Rumen ... | reverse complement strand
TCCTTCGCGGTGAAGTCGAGGAAGAACCGCGCCATGTTCACCATGCAGGTGTGGGAGTCCATCACCACCATGCCGCCGGAGCCCATGATCGCGCCCGTTGCGCCGAGCGCCTTGTAGTCAATGAGCGTGTCAAGCAGGTGCTCGGGGATGCAGCCGCCGGAGGGGCCGCCCATCTGCACGGCCTTGAACGTACCACCGTCGCGGATGCCGCCGCCGATGCCGAAGATCACGTCGCGGAGCGTGAGGCCCATCGGGATTTCGACGAGCCCTCCGCGCTTGATCTTGCCTGTGAGCGCGAACACCTTGGTGCCCTTGCTCGTCTCGGTGCCCATCGCGGCGAACGCGGCGCCGCCGTTGAGGATGATCCACGCGACGTTCGCGAACGTCTCAACGTTGTTGATGTTCGAGGGGGCCTGCGTGTAGCCCTTTTCTGCCGGGAACGGGGGCTTCAGGCGCGGCATACCGCGGTTGCCCTCGAGCGATTCGATGAGCGCCGTCTCCTCGCCGCACACGAACGCGCCAGCGCCGGCCTTGATGCGGATGTCGCAGGAGAAGCCGCTGCCGAGGATGTTCTCCCCGAGGAGCCCGGCCTTCTTGGCGGCCGCGAGCGCCTTCTCGAGACGCACGATCGCGAGCGGGTACTCGGCACGCACATAGACGAACGCCTTGCTGGCGCCGATCGCGTAGGCGGCGATGAGCATGCCCTCGATGAGTGAGTGCGGATCGGATTCAATCACCGCACGATCCATGAATGCGCCGGGGTCGCCCTCGTCGGCGTTGCAGATGAGATATTTCTGGTCGCCCTTGGCGTTGCGGGCGGCGTTCCACTTGAACCAGGTGGGGAAGCCCGCGCCGCCGCGTCCGGCAAGGCCGGACGTCTTGATCTCGGCAATCACGTCCTCCGGCGTCATCGCGAGCACCTTGCGAATCGCCTTGTAGCCGTCCACCGCCTCGTAGGCCGCGATGTCCTCAGGGTCGATGAGGCCGCAGTGCCTGAGCGCGATGCGCGTCTGCTTCTCAAGAAACTCCTTGTCGTCCGCCGAAATCTCCAGGTCCTTGACGCCAGAAAGGTCGCCGGATGCGGCGGCCTTGTAAATCCGCTCCGCGTCCTTCTCCTGCACGCGGACGAGTCTCGCGAGCAACGGTTCCCCGTTCCCACCCCGCATTGAGCCGCCTTCGGCGCTCGCTTCGCTCGGGGGATACGTTCCCGGTTCCCCATACACGTCCACGATCGGCTCGAGGTAGCACATGCCGATGCAGCCGGTGATGCCGACTTCGACGGCGCCGTCCGCGTTCAGCTTCTCCACGGCCGCGCGCACCTTGCGCGCGCCGGCGGCGATGCCGCAGCTTCCTTCTCCAAATACGAGTTTCATTTCGACGCCTCCCTGATCTTGCGCACGATGTCCTTGGCCTTGGCGGGCGTGAGGGAGCCGTACGTATCCTCGTTGATCATCATCACGGGCGAAAGCGAGCAGCAGCCGAGGCAGGCGACCGTCTTGATGGAGAAGAGCCCGTCGTCGGTCGTCTCGCCGTCACCCACGCCAAGCTCCTCCACGAGCGCCTTCTCGATGGAGTCCGCGCCGTTCACGTGGCAGGCCGTGCCCTTGCAGAGAAGGATAAGGTTCTTGCCCACGGGCTTTAAGCGAAACTGCGTGTAGAACGTCGCAACGCCCATCACCTTGGCGGGGCTGTTCCCGGTCTTCTCGGCGATGGCGTACAGCACGTCAGTCGGCAAATAGCCGTAGATGTCCTGCGCCTTCTGCAGGATCGATATGAGGGCGTGGTCGTCGCCGGCGAATGTCTCAAAGACAGGCGTCAACAGCGACAAGTCGCTTTTTTCGCAATTTGCGCACATTATGTATTTCTCCAACTATCCCCGCGACGACCTGCCGCGGGACTTTTCAGAATAGTTGAATATTATACCAAAATGCGGGCAGGATTGCGACGGCCCGTCGAAGGGCCTCGTAATCGAACCTACCTCAGTAGGCGATTACATTTCCTCGAACTGGTCCTTGCCCACACCGCACATGGGGCAGGTCCAGTCTTCGGGAAGGTCCTCGAAAGCAACGCCATTGTTGTTTTCGGGGTCGTAGACATATCCACACACTTTGCAAACGTACTTCTTCATTGCATTGTCCTTTCAGTTTGTCCCTCTTCGCTTTCGAGAAAAGGCGTTTGAGGAGATTATGCCAAAAATAGGGCAGTGCGTCAATCGGCGAAAACCGTCACCGTGACGGAAGCGGCCTCGCCAGATTCTGTGGCGCAAGTTATGACATGCTCGCCCGGTGACATCTCCGCGGCAAATGCGCCGCGCCCGACAGTCTCGCCTACGGGCGCAGCGTCAACAAACCACCAGAGCCGAGTGTCGGGCGGCACTTCTCCGACTTGGCAGACTATGCGCTGCTCAAGCGAGCCGGAGACGAGATGGAACTGCGCACCATCCTCTGGCTTCACGAGAGAGAGAGCTGGGCGACTCTCCTCGATCAGCTTCCCGTCTGGCCCGCGCCGATGGATATTGCAAAGCCGCGGCGAACTGCGACCCCTAACCGCCCTCCCCTCCTCCGTCTCGGGGCAGTCAGGCGAGGCACGAAGTCCTGTCTTCTTGCAGACGACGCACCTCATCACGCCGTCGGGCTCTTCAAACCAGGGACCAGTGCCGCTCGGATAGAGCTGGCGCATGACGCTCCATGCGACAGGCGCGGCGGCCTTTGCACCCACGACGCTCTTGTCGCCGAAGCCACCTGTCTTGTGCCCGCACCAGACGCCGACGACAAACTCCGGATTCCACGCGACCGTCCATGCGTCACGGTACGCGCTCGACGTGCCTGTCTTCCACGCGAAACGCGGCGTCGCGACATCTGCAACATGCCCGAGCGCCGCATGGGAGCGCTCATCGCCAGAGAGCATATCGGAGACGAGGTAGGCGCATGCAGGCGCAAACCGTCCATCGCCGCCGCGCGCGAGAACGCCGTATGCGCGAACGAGTTCAAGGAGCGAGACTTCGACATTCCCGATTGCCATTCCAAGCCCAAACGACGTAGAATCTTCGGTAACACGCTTAAAGCCAAGGGCGCGAAGCTCCTCCGCAAAGGACTCGACTCCTACCTCGTCGAGAAGACGGACGAACGGAACATTGAGCGAAAGGACGAGCGCATCGCGCACAGTGACGAGGCCGCGGTACCTGCCGTCGAAGTTCGCGGGCCTATAGCCCTTGAACGAGATGGGCGAATCGACAAGACGACGCTCAGGCGTCGCAAGCCCTCGCTCCATCGCAAGCGCGACGAGAAACGGCTTAAGCGTCGAGCCCGCAGGCCGCGGCGATACGGCGGTGTTTACCTGCCCGTCCTTGCCGTCGAAATAGTCGCCGCTACATGCCATCGCGACTATCTCGCCTGTCGCGGGCTTCATCACGACGACAGCAGACGAAAAGCCGCCCTTCTCCGCCGCCGCAGAGACCGCGTGCTCGCACAAAAGCTGGATGTCGGCGTCAAGCGCCGTCGTCACATCCACTCCGCCTCGACCGCCGCGAAGCCCATGTTCCGAAATGTACCAGTCGCAAAAATGCGGCGCGAGAAACGGCCTCGGCGCGCGGCGGACTTCCGGCTCGACCGAGCGCGCCCCCTCGAGCTGCTCGTCAGTGATGTAGCCAAGTGCCCGCATCCTCTCGAGGACATAGTCGCGCCGCTTGAACGACTGTGCGCGGCGCTCGGGGCTTCCCCACCGGTCTGGGCGGAACCGCGTCGGCGCCTGAACCATCCCAGCGAGCATCGCCGCTTCGCCAAGCCCGAGTTCCTTCGTGCTTTTGCCAAACCAGCCCTGCGAAGCCGCCTCGATGCCGACGAAGTTTGAGCCGAATGGAGCGCGGTTCAGGTACTGCGAGATAATCCACTCCTTCGACTTCGCGCGCTCCATCTTGACGGCCTTGACCGCCTCCTTCCACTTCCACCAGAGATTCTTCGGGTGGGGCTTTAGAAGCCGCACCGCCTGCATCGTAATAGTCGACGCGCCGGAGATGCGCCGCCTGCAACTGACATTCTGCCACGCCGCGCGAAGGACGCTCATCGGCCTCACGCCGTGGTGCGACCAGAACGAACTGTCCTCGGCCGCGACGAGCGCCTTCACGATCCAGTCGTCGGGAGAGGCGACATAGAACGGGCGGCAGTCGACATCGCCGGGGCCAAGTGTCACACGCAAGATCCTGCCCGACGAATCGCGAAGTATCGCGCCACCGGGATATTCGTCCGACCCCTCGTCGCTCCAGTCGATGAAGATCCACGACGCGACAAGAAACACCACCGCGAGCGCGGTGATGATGCGGGCAAGAAAAGCGATTTTCCTCTTCACGCCTTATACTCGCCGCAAAAAGGAAAATCTGACACAGCGTTATACTCGCACGCTTAAGCCGCTACACAGCTACCAAGAGGTCGTTGCGCCTGAGCGCACGAATCGCATCGCAGTCGAGCGTATGCCCCGCGCGATAGGAGACGACCGTTCCGACAAAGCGGGAGGAGCCGCCGACAAGCGCAATGGCCGCCATAAGATCGAGCGTCGCACGATGCCAGACGGGCTCGAGGAACTTGTCCCCGACAGGGAAGCGCGGCTCGGTGTAGAACTTGCGCTTGCCATGGATAAGGATGTTCTTGTCGTTGTAGCCCCAGTTGCGCGTCGCAGCGAAAAGCTTTCCAATCGTCTTTGCGAGGATGTACTGGCGGCGCGTCGCGTTGGTCCTGGCGAAAGCGGCGTAGCGGAACGTCTCGGGCGTGACGTCAAAGAGGATCCTCTGGTTGCCGATGACCGTGTTCCACGAAATGCCGCAGTCGATGCGCAAGTTCCTCTCGCCCTTCTCCGCGGGGAGAAAGAGAAGGAAGTCTCCGCGGCCGCCGCCGAAGGCAACCGGCTCCTTGACCGTGACATAAGTCGCGTCTTCATCGGTCTCTACGATCTTCGCGTGCTCCATCGCCTTGATGAGAGGCAACGACGACTGCTCGAAGAGCGGCGGATCGCCGGAGTTGACCTTTAGAAGAACGTCGTCGACTCCGAGCCCGACTTTAAGCGCGATGATGTGCTCGACCATGCGAAGGTAGTTGTGCGGCGAACCAGAGCGCAGCACGAGGTTCTGCGCGCTCGTCCAAAGGTTTGCTATATCTACCGCAGTGTCTAACTGCGCCGGAAGGTCCATGCGGCGAATCCACCAGCCGGGCTTGTTCGGCGGCGCGAAGGTAAGCGTCTGCTTTTCGCTGCCCTTGAAAGTGCCGATGCCCGCGACAGGCGCATCGCCGAGAATCGTCTGTCGCTTCGCCGGGAAAGGCGACGAGCGATCTTGGGCAAGACGCGTCTCGTCTATCGGCTGGACGTGGAAGCGCTCGTAGGCCGCCGCAATAGACGCGGACGAGCCGAACACTGTCTTTCCGATTCGGTATGACGGTAGGTCCATGTAGGTTGCCTCGCTTTGGTGCGGCCTCAGGCCGTGATGCCGTTCTGCTGGGCGACGAGTCCGGCGGCCCCGTACATCTTGCGGAGCTTCGGCTTTTCGATCTTGCCCGTCGGATTGCGCGGAACTTCCGCAAAGATTACCTTGCGCGGACGCTTGTAGCGCGGGAGATCGAGGCAGAAGTCGTTGAACTCCTGCTCGGTGAGCGTCATCCCCTCCTTGACGGACACGATTGCCGCGGCGATTTCGCCGAGCCGCGCGTCGGGAAGCCCGATGACCGCGACGTCCTTGACCTTGGGGTTCGCACGGACGAAGTCCTCGATCTGCACAGGGTACAGATTTTCGCCGCCTGTGATGATGACGTCCTTCGCACGGTCGACGAGGTAGATGAAGCCGTCGCGCTCCTCGGCCATGTCGCCCGTGAGAAGCCAGTCCGGCTCCTTCATTATCTCGGCCGTCGCCTCGGGGTTGTGGTAATACTCCTTCATCACGCCGGGGCCCTTCAGCGCAAGCTCGCCGACCTCGCCTGGCTTCACTGGCGTGATGCCGTCGGGCCCGACGATTTTCGTCTGCCAGCCGAAGCCGGCGACGCCGATCGCGCCTACGTGGTCGATGTTCTCGACGCCGAGATGGACGGCTCCGGGGCCCGTCGACTCGGAAAGCCCGTAGTTCGTGTCGTAGTCGTGGTGCGGGAACACCGTCTTCCACCTCTTGATGAGGGCTGGCGGCACTGGCTGCGCGCCGATGTGCATAAGCCGCCACTGCGAGAGCTGGTAGTCCTCGAGCTTGACGTCGCCGCGCTCGATTGCGTCGAGAATGTCCTGCGCCCACGGAACGAGAAGCCACACGATGGTGCACTTCTCCTCGCTCGCCGCGCGTATGATCCACTCGGGCTTCACGCCCTTCAGGAGCACCGCCCTGCCACCGACGAGGAAGGAGCCAAACCAGTGCATCTTCGCGCCAGTGTGGTAGAGCGGCGGGATGCAGAGGAAGCAGTCGTCCTTCGTCTGTCCGTGGTGCGCCTGCTCGACGCGGCACGAGTGCAGCAGGCACCTGTGCTGGAGGACAATCGCCTTGGGGAAGCCGGTCGTGCCGGACGAGAAGTAGATCGCCGCCTCGTCCTCGGGCGCCATGGGAATCGTCGGCGACTTCGACGAGCAGTAGCCGAGAAGCGCGCGGTAGGACATCGCGAACGTCGGGCAGTCGTCGCCGACGTAGAAGCGGTCGCGCACGGCGGGAACGCGGTCGATTATCTGCTCGACGCGCCCGGTGAACTCGGGGCCGAAGACGAGCGCCGCCGCGTCGGAGAGCTTGAGGCAGTACTTTATCTCGTCGGCCGTGTAGCGGAAGTTCAGCGGCACGGCCATGCAGCCCGCCTTGAGGATGCCGAAGTAGACGGGCAGCCACTCGAGACAGTTCATGAGGAGTATCGCGACCTTTTCGCCGCGCTTGTATCCTCGGCTCAAAAGGAGGTTCGCGAAACGGTTCGCCTTCTCATCGAACTCGCGCCACGTCATCTCGCTCCTGAACGCCTCGATGGGCGAGCTCTCGATGAGCGAATATTCGCGCCAGGTGGTGTGGCGGGCCTCAAGCTCCTGCGGGTTTATCTCGACGAGCGCGACGTCGTTCGGCCACTCCGTCGCATTGCGCTCAAGTATCTCTGTTATGTTGCGGAAGTCCGTCTTCATGCTCACTTCTCTTTCGCCTTCTCCTTCGCTGCCTTCGCCCTCTCCGCGGCGGCCTTCTTCAGGTCAGCTATCGCGTCCTTATACTCCTTCGCGGAGTCGTCCTTCGGCCATGTCTTGAGGAAGAGGTTGATCAGCCGAATCGCCTCTGCCGGATCGGCCTCGCGGTAGAGCTCGATGTCCTCCTTCACGTCACCCCTCGCGCTATCGATGGCGGAGATTATCTCCTGCGCCTCGGCGGCGACGTTGGGATCCTTCGACTTCGCCTGCTTTTCGAGGTTCTTGATGACGGACGACACGTTCTTGCCAAACGTGAGCTGCTTCTCAAGCGACTTGAACTTCTTGAAGGTTACGTCGCCGCAGAGGGATATCGGCATGCCGATGGTGCTGAGGGTATCCACGATCTTCTCGGTGCCGTCCTTGACCCCCGCGCCGCCGTAGACGCTGACGCCCCTGTGGCTTACGACGTTGAAGAAAGGCGCCTTCTGATGGCCCACCTTGGGATCGGGATCGAGCGAGAAGTTGTAGTAGACCGGAAACGTAACCTTGTTCTTCTGGATCGCCTCCTTGACCTTTTCGTCGTTCTTCGAGCCGACGTAGTTGCCGACGACCTGGAACTTCTTCGTCTTGAACGAGCTCCAGACCTTCTCGACCTCGGGAAGGTACTTGACGCTCGCCTCCAGCGAAAGGTCCCAGTAGAACACGAGGACGACCTTGCCGAGCAGGTCTGTCTCCGTAAGCTTGGGGCCGCTTATATGCGACTTGTCGTCGAGGTTCTTCCACTTCGCCGCGCCGCTCGCGAAAAGCGCAGAGAGCGCGCAGACCGCGACAATGGCTGCCTTCTTAGTCATCATTTTTCTCCTCCTTGTGCATTAGATTTCTCTTCAGCGGACTTCAGCATAGCCGCCGTCCATGTCAAGTCCGCAATGCAGTTCTTCGCCTCCTGCGCAACAAGCGGATTCTCGCTCTTCTTGAGGTCGGCGGAAAGCTCTATCGCCTTCTCCACCTTGTCGACGCTAAGCCTTTTCGCATTTGCGTCCTTGAAATCGTAGTCCTTCGCCTGCCGGGCAATGCGCTCGAGCTTCGCGACGCGCTTTATGTCCTTGTCTTCGTTGAACTTCGCCCAGACGTCGTCGTATACCTCCGCCTCCTTCGGAAACGTCTTGCGGAATTCCTCTATCTCGAGATACGCCCTTCCGGGGAGGACGTCGATGTCGAAGTCGATGTAGTGCTTCCACTGTTTCGGCGTCTGGGGGCTGCGCATCGCCATAAGCGCGCTCGCGATCACGCCCTGGACGCGGCGTTCGTCCTTGCCGCGGTAGAAGGCCTTGCCGGTGCTGCCGATGACGTAGAGATACCCCGTCCTTTCCGGGTCGGCGTCCTTCTGCTCCTGCGTACGGACGATGTCTGCGTCCCTGTAAATCGGATACGTGAGCTTGAGCCCCTCGGCGATGCGCTTTATCTTCTCGGCGCCCGCCTCGCCCCGATGGCTACCAATGAGCACGAACGGCTTCATCTTGAAGGACTGCCAGATCTCCTCCATGCTGCGCATCGACTCCACGCCGCTCTTGTCGCCGTAGTCGCGGCAGTCGACGCACACGACTTTGCCGCGCAGGTACCCGCTGGACGCCATTCGCCCCGCGAGATGGTGTGCCGGATCGATATTCTCCCATTCGACAGGAGTCGCCGCAACTGCAAACGACGACAGCATCGCGGCAAAGATCGCCGCGATTGCGCACATGGCCGACTTGGCGCTTTCGCCAAAAGAAATCAAACCAATTGTCTTCTTCATGTTTCGACTATTATACCACTTTTTTGGTATAATTTGGGGCGTGAAATTCTGCCTGCATATTGTTTTCGCGTTTTTCGCGGCTACGGCGGCGATCGGCGCAGGAGCACCCGCAAAGAGCGTGGTGCCCCCTGCGACACCTCCTGCGAAGCCTGCAGAAATGCCGAAAAAACCGCTTATCCCGACTTCGGAGTGGAAGATGATACGCCAGATCGCCGTCAACTACGACCTGAGCGACGAGGCGACATGGCTCCTCGCGGCGATTCGCCGCCACGAGAACGGACGCCCCGGGCTCGAGTTCGGCGTCGGCGGGCCGATGGATTCCGGGCACAAGGCGCACCGCTACCGCGACGGCGTAAAGTCCTTCTATGTGCAGGGATACTGGGCGGCAGGGACGATCCGCAAGCACTACACCGGCGACCTCACCGCTTTCGGGAAGCGCTACAACCCTCCGCACGCCGCGAAGTGGACAACGGCCGTCACCGCGCTCATAAAGCGCCTCAAGGCCGAGAACAACTCGACGCTCCCAGGCGTTAAGCCCGCCAAGAAAGTCATCAACCTGCCTTGAAAATTCCTTCTCCGGCAAGTCAGTGCTTGCGCCGGGAAAACAGTCGAGCGCAGGAACGCAACAACGAAAAGCGTGGCGTCATGTCGAGGGGCAAAATCACGGTGATGGTCGTTCCCTTGTCCAAGGCGGACTTGCAGTCTATCGTGCCGCCGTACAGCCTGACAACAGAATCAACATAGGCAAGGCCATTGCCGTCGCCAGGGCGCGAGGAACTCCGCTCGGCTCGATAAAACCGTTCGAACATGTGTTTCTGGCAATCTTTCGCCATGCCGATGCCCGTATCGGCGACAGTCAACTTAACACGGCCCGGGAACTTTCGCACAAGCGAGACGGAGATCGACCCCTTGTCCGTATACTTGACGGCGTTGTCGACGAGATTGCTCACAAGGCGCAGAAGTTTTTGCCTGTGCGAACGAATGACTATAGGTTCAGACGGCACATCGCAACCAAGCTTCACGCCCTTTGCCTCCGCAGCCGACTCAAACATATCGGCGAGACCACCGATGACGTCAGACAAGTCAACGTCCTCAAGGGGCTCCCGAACCTCGCCGTTGTAGTTTCTGATGATTTCAGACTGCATGTCGAACATCTCGAGCAGCGTTTCGCTTGACTCCTGCATTTCCTCCAGGGCAGTCTTCGGTTCCTTATAGCCCGCGAGTGCATACTCAACATTATGCTTGAAGCTCGACACCGGACCGCGCAAGTCATGTATAACTTCGCGAAGGAACGACTGAAGAGTCCCCACCGGCTTCGATATAGATGCGGCGGCCAGCAACAGCAAGACAATGGTGACGGCAGACAACGCCGTTGGAATCCATGTTGACTTCCTCGCCTCGAGGACGACTTGCATAAGTGCATCCTTGGACTCTGCCAAGCCCTTCAGCCGATAGGCAGAATCCGCCTCCTTCGCAAGTTTTTTGTCCGTGTCTATGACATGATATGGCATCCACACGAGCATGATCACTGCACCGAGGATTACGACCCTGCGGAAAATTGCGCGCGCAAGCGGATCATTAGAGTATCGCATAGCCAACGCCCTTCTTCGTTTCAATGACATTCCCCGCACCACAGGCCTCTAAGCGCTCGCTGAGGCGCATCTTCGCCTGCCTGACGGCGTCCACCCCCAAGGTCTTCGCCCCCGGGCAGATTTCCTTTAGTATCCGCTTGGTCGGGACGAACCTGCCTCGGTTATCAAGCAAAAGTACGAGGAAGTCGAACGCCTGTCCCTTGAGCTTCAGATCTTGGTCATTGCAGAACGCCGTGCGCTCGGCCTTGTTGACGACGATGGATCGATAGGCAATCACAGACTGTTCGCCACCGACACGCCGCACTAATGCCGTGACATACGAAATCAATTCGTCTGCAGAAACGGGCTTCTCGATATAGTGGTCGGCACCCGCCCGCACCACCTCGAGCCGCTCGGCCTTCCCCACGTGGTTGCTGGCGCAGATGATGATCGTCTTAATCCCGTTTCGCCGCGCGTTTCTGACGATGGTTTCGCCGTCCATGCCGGGCAAGACCTGGTCGACGATGGCGACATCGTAGTCCCCGTTAACGAGCATGGAATATCCGATGTCCCCAGCATGCGCCATGTCGCATTCGTAGCCCATGGACCGGAGCACCACCGTGTAATCCGCCGCCTCGGAGGCGTTGTCCTCGATCACCAACGCTTTTCTCATGCGGTTATTCTACCATTTTTTCGTTGCGTGGAACAGTCCCAAGGCCACACGACAACCGCCGCATGTCACGCAAAGTCACGACTTTCGTCCATTCGTTACTTCCAAGTAACGATACAAATCGACAACACTTGGTAAAATTCCAAGTAAATTGTATAAAAGGTCTGTCGCTATGCACAAAACCATATCCGCACTGATCGCTACGCTCACCGCAGCCGTCGCCTGCGCAGCAAACTCGTTCACATGGCCGCAGCTTCCCGAAGGGGCTCTGCCCGACACCGAAGTGTCGACCAATATCGTGCTTCATGTCAACAGTCAGAGACTAGAGCGGTTCACACTCAGTCTTGAGACAACATGCTGCACCTCCAACGAGGTCCTTGTCGCAATCGGATGCGACTCCGACGGGAACGGCGACCTGTCGTTCGATGAAGCCGACCTTGCGTTCGGCACCGACTGCGGAGGACGGTATCTCGCCGACTACCGTACGCAGGCCATCGTCAGCCATTCCGGTTCCTCTATCATCATCGACAAGAAAAATTTCAATCCCGGCTGGAACCTCGCCAAAATAATCAAGCGCGGGCTCGGCGAAGTCGGGGAGGAGATAACCGAAACAGTCGAGAACGTGCAGTTCACCATCAGAATACGATAAAGGGAGACGACCATGAACATGAACTGGCATCTCGTGGCGTTAATCGTTGGATTCGCCTTCTATGGATTCCTCGCATGGCTTGCCACAAAACGACTCGTTTCCTCTGGTCTTAGCCAGATGCGAAAACTGCCGCGCGCTATGCAGGCGATCTTCCTGATCATCGCCATAGTCGCGACAGTCGAAGCGCAGAAAGCCAACACGAACGGCAACAACAATGCCAGCGGCGGGACAAACGGCATGATGAACGCCGGAGCGCCATTCTTGTCGCCAAACCACGGGCCGCCCGTCGCCCTGCAAAACGGCATGACGGCAATGATGCAGCACAACGCACTTCTGCAACGGCTCCAAAACACAGGCGTCCCGACACTGACCACAAATGATGTCATCAATGGATACTGCGTCCTGACAGAGATACCGGCTCCCGATGTCGAGTTGCCGACGAATGCCGTTCCCGTCGGGAACTGGCACGTGCACGGCGCGTCATCCCCCTTCGGCGCGAACAAGACAGACTTCCCGGGATTTCCCTTCCCGTTTGGAAAGAACGCACTGCCGTCATCCGACGTCTGGTTCTTCCAGGACGGCAAGATACGCGCCGACCTTCGCGATGCTGATACCGAGGTCGATTCGGGAATCGGCGCCGTCACCGCCGTACCTGGCGAAAGCATGCTCGCGAGAAGCGAAGGCGAAGACGGAGAGCAGACAATGTGGTGGTGGCATTTCTATGCGCTGCCCAACACCAACGAGCCAGTCACTGCCGCGATAACGCTGTATCCTGATGGCTGCTTCGCATTGCTGACGAACGGCATCGTGCGAACATGCGCCCCGGTCCGTCCGCTGGATTGGCTTAGAATCTCCGCGCCCTCAGTCATCATGCGCAACGGAGAGACGAACATCGTGTCCGCCTCACTTTCCGCCCCGTACAACGTGGACGCACTTCCAACGATAACGTGTGTCGAAGGCGCAAACCATGTATCCATAGAGACGATAGATGCACAGACTCTCTCCGTGCGCGGCATTTCGACAAGCGAAGCGGTCGACGACGTCAAGTTTGCCGCGAGCGTGACGGTATGCGGCGAGACCTACACCGCGACCCAGTCGCTGACGGTCGCATCAGTCAAGTATCTCCACGTGGATTCTCCGGTCTCTGGGACGAGCCCCAATCCCCCGCCCTTCGCTGGCGAGACGGTCTGCCCGTTCTCAATCACCAACAGTCTTGCGCCAGACAAGCATCTCGTCGTGCCATTCTGCAACGTTGCAACACTTGGCGCGAACGGCTTTTCCATCGCCAACTTCACGATCTACATGAATCTCGAACTCGAGCCAGAGGGAGTCTTCGTGTATGATCTTCCAGGCGAATGGGAGCTAATCGAGGCAATACCACAGGCGAGCGGTTCACTCGTCTCGATATCGCCTATCGATGCAGAGTTCCGGAATCCCAAAAAAGGCGGCATATACCGCTTTAGGGGACGTGTCGGCGGCTCTCCCTGGACGGAGGCCAATATCGTCCTTCCGGTGTGCGGGGCGGGAGTCGAAGACATATTCATAAGCGACCTCGCCATTACGCGCACAATCATGACAAACCTCTGCGTCAAATACGACTGGGAAACGCGGAACAGCCCGATGTTTGGATTAAAATGGTTCGTCCGCGAAGGCGCAGGCGACTATCTCGGACGTCCGGACAACCAGCAGCGCAAAACGACATGGCGATACAATCAGGTAAACGACCTGACCGGCTTCGGCGCAGTCGCGACCTTCTACGGCTATCCAACACGAATGGCAAAGTTGAGCAACATGACAGTCGGCTTCGGATCGATACTGATCGGAGTCAGCAACTTCCGGCAGAACATGTCGCAGTATATAGGAACGGATAACGATGCAACGGCGACACTGAGCTGGAACTGTGGCACAGGGCTCGCTTCGCCAAGTGCCAACATCTCCTCAAATTGCGCCGCTTGCGCAAAGGCAATGTGGAACGTGGCGGACGACAAGGTAAAGCGGCTTTGGCCGAACAACCTGCCGGCGGACAACCACGACCCCTACTCCTACACAGTGGACTACAACTTCTACTTCATCTCCCCGGGGCTAATCAACATGGGTCTGGACGAATTCGGCTTTTAGCCGATGCCCCATGCCATGCACCAAAGAAAACCAAAACAGAAAACATAGATAACGAAAGGACGAGACAAATGAGCCACAAGACAACGACAATCCTCTCTGCACTCGCGACGATCGCCGCCGCGACACTCTGCGCAGCGCCTTCCTCAAACACCGTCGAAGCCGTCACGCAGGACTGGCGGCAGGGGAACTACTCGAATGTCTACGAGCTCGCGCAGGCGCGATTTGCGGTCAACTCAAACGATCTCGTCGCCGCGCATCTTATGATGGAATTCGACACGGCGTTCTCGAGCAGGGAGGCGGCGTCCAATTCCATCATGCGTCTCGTTCGGATATCAGACGAAGTGACGCTTCCGGCATACACGAATCTCTATGGCATGGTCAGATCCGGATGGATCTGGTACGCGAGCGAGTTCTTCCCGTCGCTTACCGATACGCAACTGGAGCAGCATCACACCTGGGCTCTGACGACCCGGCACGAGATGTCCTCTGACTTCATGCTGAAGCTTCTCTGGAAGAACAACCTCTGGTGACTTAGACAAGGAGCCGCACAGAAATGCAAAAAATAAAAACCGGCATACTGATCCATGAGCGCAGGCGCGATGCGCTTTGCAGGCTTCAC
>Ga0265298_10006408_pt1 | contig 14536 bp, 8 predicted proteins | sample AusTroGonzalo_MG_3_FD_193486 | JGI IMG/M metagenome (GOLD analysis project Ga0265298, IMG submission 193486) | Bovine rumen microbial communities from tropical cattle in Woodstock, Queensland, Australia - Gonzalo_01 | ecosystem: Host-associated > Mammals > Digestive system > Stomach > Rumen ... | reverse complement strand
GTCAGTCGCTTGGCTTCCTCTCTGGACTGAGCGAGAACTGGTCAAATGGCGGTCAGCTGAAGAACGAAGGCTTCGACGTTACAGCAACTGCTAAGATTGTGGCCACGAAGGATTGGCAGTGGCAGGCGGGTCTCAGCGTAGGTCACTATAAGAACAAAATTACAGAACTGCCTGATGGCAAGCAGTACATCGACCACGAGGTGTATGGTTCAACCATCCGTACACAGGTGGGACAGGCTGCAAACCTTTTCTATGGCTACAAGTCCAATGGCGTCTTCTCTACCACGGCTGAGGCTCAGAAGGCTGGTCTCTATGTCCTCGGTGACAATGGTATTGATCATATCATGTTCAAGGCTGGTGACGTACAGTTTGCTGACCTCGATGGTAATCATGAAATCAATGAGAAGGACCGCACCGTTATTGGTGACCCGAATCCCGATATCTATGGTAATATTTTCAGCAGTCTCTCTTTCAAGCACTTCACACTTGACCTGCGCTTCAACTACTCGCTGGGTAACGACGTGTTCAACTACCAGCGCATGCAGCTCGAGAACGGTTCACGCTTCATGAACCAGACGACAGCTTTGAACCGCCGTTGGCAGGTAGAGGGACAGGTGACGGATGTTCCTCAGGTCACCTTCCAGGATCCCATGGGTAACAGCCGTTTCAGCGATCGTTGGATTGAGGACGGTTCTTACCTGCGTCTGAAGACTGTCACGTTGAGCTACAACCTGCCGATGAACTCTGAGTACATTCAGGGTATGCAGTTCTGGATCCAGGCCAACAACCTGTTCACGCTGACTAAGTATCTGGGCTCCGATCCTGAGTTTACCATGACTTCTAATGTGATAGGCCAGGGCATTGACGTGGGCCAGCTCCCCCAGAGCCGCTCCATCGTAGCCGGAATTAAGATTAACCTCTAATGATGAAATGATTATGAAACGTATCAAAATATTCCTTAGCGCCATCTGTGTCGCCTGTGGCTTTACGGCCTGCTCTGACTTCTTCGATCAGAGCTCTGAACAGGTTATATTCACCGAAACGGAGCACCTGAACCATGCAACCGACACGGTGTATAGTGTCACTGGCATTATCAATAAACTGCAGGCCATTGCTGATCGCACTATTCTGCTCGGTGAGGTTCGTGGCGACTTGGTTGACGTGACCAACGTTGCTAACAGCGACCTGCGTGACGTCGCATTGTTTAACATAGGTGACGAGAACCGTTACAATCGTCCGAGCGATTACTATGCTATCATCAACAACTGCAACTATTTCGTTGCACATGCTGATACGGCTTTGAAGAACAATCGTAATGAGTATATATTCATGAAGGAGTATGCAGCCGTCAAGGCCATTCGCGCCTGGACCTATCTGCAGCTTGTCATCAACTATGGTTCGGTGCCCTTCGTCACCGATCCTATCCTGACCAAGCAGGAGGCTGAGACAAAGTATCCTTTCTATGGTATTGAAGATGTTTGCCGCTACTTCATCAACGATTTGTTGCCTCTGGCTGAGCGCTATAAGCGTGAGTATCCCGCCTATGGCAATATCGCCTCAATTGATTCTAAGCTGTTGTGGTTCCCCATCAATATCGTGTTGGGCGACCTGAACCTATGGCTTGCCAGCATCACCCACGACCAGGCTACCTATCGTGAGGCTGCCCTGCGCTACTATAAGTATATCAGTGAGCGTAATGGTGACAACTCTTACTATCCGATTGGTGTGAACCTCCTCACGATGACTCCAGGTACCACGGACGGCAACTATATGACGATGTGGGGCTCTATTTCAGATTTCTATGATGAGCGTAATGAGAAGTTCGGTGACAACAATGAGGTTATCACCATCATTCCTGGTGACTCCCTGCGTTCTGACAACAACTACAGCCAGCTTCGTAACCTGTTCAACTCTCGCGACGAGAACGACTATCGCGTCAGCCTCGTTCCGTCGAAGAACCTGTTCAATATCTTTGAGTCGCAGGAACATTGTGTGCTGAGTACTGACGGTCAGACTGCTTATTATGCTAAGAAGGGTCTCACGGAGCATCGCTCTGGCGACCTGCGCTTGTACCGTATTCTTGACGATGAGGGCTATCACATCGACCGTTCTACGAACGAGCGTATTGAGACTCAGACCATCAGCAAGTTTGCCTCTAAGAACATCCATATCTATCGTCGTACGCAGATTTACCTGCGCTTGGCTGAGGCTCTCAATGGTGCCGGCTTCCCCCGTATGGCTTTCGATATCCTGTCTACGGGTCTGAACGACAACGTGATGGAGAAGACGGTTTATCCTTATTACTCTCAGGCTGACTCTTTGTGGGCAAGCCAGATTTACTTCCCGTCTTCACGTTATGACATCTTTACTGAGGAGCACATGGTTAACAACCGCACTAGTGGCTACGTCAACACGATGGGTATCCACACCCGCGGCTCTGGCTGGACGCCAATGAATGAGTACTATCGTCTGCCCGAGGCCGAGCAGCCCGAGGGTGATTCTGAGGCCGAAGAGGATGAAGATGATGACGAGAAGGTGATTGTCAAGGATACGCCTGAGCTGATTCAGAAGCAGCAGGCCTTCGTCGACAGCCTCCTCTTGAACGAGAATGTTCTGGAGATGTGCTTCGAGGGTACACGCTTCTACGACATCATGCGCTATGCCTACCGTCAGGCTGAGCCTGGTAAGGCAATGGCCAAGTTTATCTATGGCCGCCGTGGCGAGGCTGAGCGTGACGCCCTGCGTGGTGAGATTAAGAAGAATCTGGAGGATCAGCGTAACTGGTTCCTGAACTGGAACGGTAAGATCGGTTTCTAAAGATACACTACATTTATAGCGAGAGGGCTTTCCATAGCGTTGGGAAGCCCTCTCTTATTTGTTTCTTCTCACAGTTCCAGCGTATTCGTCTAGAAAGAAAAAACGTTTTCCTTTTGCATTTCTCTCGTTTTTTTCGTAACTTTGCCGTCACTAAGATAAAACTCTACTACAAATGAACAAAAGACTACTGACTATGTTACTATTGGCTGCTGCCGTCATGACGGTAAGCGCCGCTAAAAAGAAGACTGTTGTAACCGAAGAGCCGAAGGACCCGAACGAGATGGTGGCCTATCTCTTTACCTATTTCAACAGCAATGCCCCCGAGGACGAACAGATTTGCTACGCCATTTCCGACGACGGCTACAACTACACGCCGCTCAACGACGGCGTACCCGTCATCGAGAGCGACACCATCGCCCTGACGCAGTGTGTCCGTGACCCCCACATCCTGCGCTGCGAGGACGGCAAGACGTTCTACATGGTGGCCACCGACATGCGCTCTGCCCACGGCTGGTCGAGCAATCGCGGTATGGTGCTACTCAAGTCCACCGACCTCATCCATTGGCAGCACTCCACCATCAACTTCCCCACGCGCTACACGAAGACGTGGAAGAACGTTATCCGCGTCTGGGCCCCCGAGACCATCTACGACCATAAAGCCGGCAAGTATATGGTGTTCTACTCGCTGCGCACCAGCGACCGCGGTTCCTACGACAAGATCTACTACCAGTATGCCAACAAGGACTTTACCGACCTTGAGGGCGAGCCCCGTTGGCTCTTCGATGCCGGCAACGCCACCATCGACGGTGACATCGTCTATAACGAGGCTGACCAGCTCTACCACCTCTTCTACAAGCAGGAGTCTGGTCGCGGCATCTACCAGGCTGTGGCCAAGGAGCTGACGGACAAGTGGCAGATGCTGCCTGGCAACGTTGAGCAGACCAAGGAGAGCGTCGAAGGCGTCGGCGTCTGCAAGGCCATCGACGGCAAGTCGTGGATTATCATGTACGACTGCTATGGCAACGGCCACTACCAGTTCTGTCGCTCTGAGGACCTCAAGACTTTCCAATTTGTGCAGAACACGGAGATGAAGGGCAAGTTCACGCCCCGTCACGGCACCATCATCCCCATCACGCGGGCTGAGAAGGAGCGTCTGCTCAAGGCGTTTGGCAACCACAAGCAGCCCATTCTCAGCGGCTTCCACGCCGACCCCGAGGTGCTCTACAGCAGCAAGACCAAGAAGTACTACATCTACTCCACCACCGACGGCACGCCCGGCTGGGGCGGCCACGACTTCAGCGTCTTCTCCTCGACCAACCTCATCGACTGGACGGATGAGGGCAAGATGCTCGACGTCAAGGGCGATCAGGTGCGCTGGGCCACCGGCAACGCCTGGGCCCCCGCTATCATCGAGAAGAAGGGCAGGTATTATTTCTACTTCTCCGCCCACAATCCCCAGAGCAACCGCAAGGAGATTGGCGTAGCCGTCAGCGACTCGCCCACGGGACCGTTCGTGGACAGCGGTGCACCCATCCTCACCGATGCCGACCGTCCTAAGGAGGCTCGTGGTGGCCAGGCCATCGACGTCGATGTGTTCCAGGACCCCAAGTCCGGCAAGAGCTACATCTATTGGGGCAACGGCTTCATGGCTGGCGCTGAGCTCAGCGACGATATGATGAGCGTCAAGAAGGAGACCATCACCCACCTCACGCCCCGTGGCGGTAATCTGCAGACCTGGGCTTTCCGCGAGGGCGCCTATGTTTTCTATCGCAAGGGCACGTACTATTTCCTCTGGAGCGTCGACGACACCGGCTCGCCCAACTACCACGTCTGCTACGGCACCAGCAAGTCGCCCCTCGGCCCCATTGAGATTGACGAGCAGAACTATCTGGTCATCAAGCAGCGTCCCGAGGACCGCATCTACGGCACCGCCCACAACAGCGTGCTCCAGATTCCTGGCCGCGACGAGTGGTACATTGTCTACCACCGCATCAACAAGAACTTCATCGACCGCGAGCCCGGCATTCACCGCGAAGTTTGCATCGACCGCCTGACTTTCGACGCTCAGGGCCGCATTGTCCCCGTCACTCCAACGCTCAACGGCCCAGCGCCTTTGGCAGCAAAGAAATAAAGCCGTTCTGAATACGCAACGACTTTCAGAAAATACTCCATGACTTTCGCGCAAAAGTCATGGAGTATTTTTCAAAACTCCATGAGTATTTTTCAAAAGTCGTGAGGTGGGCGAGCAGGGATGTCGAAGCCCCGGACTCCGCAAAGTTCGTAGTTCGGAAGTTCGGAAGTTCGGAAGTTCGGAAGTTCGGATATTTGGTGTAAATATTAAATAATTTAACTATTTATATATATATGTCACTGAAATTCGGAACTTCCGAAGTTCCGAACTTCTGAACTTCTATCTGTTTACGCCTGACTGAACAGAAATTGTTGGCCTGCGTGCTCCCAACGGACGGTGCCGAAGCGGATGAGGCGGGCCAGGAGCGTGACAACCTTATGGCGGGGAAGGCGCGAGAGACGGACAATCTGGTTCAGTGTCAGCTGCCCCTGCATGGCATCCAGCAACTGGCGGATGTCGTCGTTATAGGTGAGCATGGCACCCTGTGGCCTCTGCGATTCACGCCATAGGGCAAGGTGTACGGGCGAGGCCACGATGTTCTCGTCGGCAATGCGGATATAGGCCCGCATGCGTCCTTCCTCATCCTGTGCACAGACAGGGCGCTTCGCTGAGGGCGGCACGGTGGCAACAACGATGGTACGCCCCTCGGCATGATAGGTGTCGAACTTGATGCTGGCCTCGGGCTTACAGTACTTGTAAGCCGCCTGATGCATCATGAATATCTCCTCCTCCGAGCGCACGCCCGACAGGTTCCCGTCATCGCGTACGCCAATGAGCAGCCGCCCTCCGTCGGTATTAGCAAAGGCCGACACCGACTTGGCCAGCTTGCAGGCATCGGCTACGCGGTACTTGAAGTCCTGCTGCTGATGCTCGCCCTCACGAATAAGGCTGAGGAGATAGCGCTTGTCATCCATGGCACAGACAGAAACAAATCTTAATATAGCAGCACTAAGCCGGCAAAGGCGGCATAGCAAATCATGCGGATGGGGTTGATGCGGAGGTAGCCCGTGCCGAAGGCGGTAGCAATGAAGAGTGCTGTGCTGATAAAGAACTGCCAGGGGTTGACTGTTGGCGTTGAGAAGTTCTCAGCGTTGCAGAGTAACAAGGTGGCAGCTGCCAGCAGTCCTACGACGGCTGGACGTAGTCCGGCAAACACGGACTGGACGGGCTGTGTCTTCATGTAGCGGATGAAGAGCTTTGATATCAGAATCATCAGGATGAGCGACGGCAACACCAGAGCAAACGTCGCGGTGGCGGAGCCAAGAACAGACATCAGAGTGCCGTATTCGGCATTGTGGACGGCAGTGTAGCCACAATAGGTGGCGCTGTTGATGCCGATGGGGCCGGGTGTCATCTGCGAGATGGCCACAATATCGGTGAACTCTGCCGTTGACAGCCAGTGGGCGCGCTCGACGGTCTCGTGCTGAATGAGTGACAGCATACCGTAGCCGCCACCGAAACCGAACAGGCCAATCTTGAAGAACGTGAAGAACAGGTCGAGGAATATCATGATTCTGTCGGTTTGATGTACATGCCGTAGAGGTAGCCGGCGAGGCCTGCCACGAGTATGATATAAATAGGTGAGACGCCAAGGAGCCAGATGAGCAGTGCCGAGACAAGGGGAATCCAGCAGTTAGTCCAGCCGATTTTTGCCCGTTGTGCCATGCGGAATGTGGGGACGGCGATGAGGGCGACGACAGCAGGACGGATGCCACGGAACATGGCGGCAATGACGGGATTGTCCTTGAATGCGCTGAAGAAGATGGCGATGGCGAGGATAATGAGGAATGAGGGTAGGGCAGTGCCGAACGACGTAGCCAAGGCACCACGCACCTTGCGCAGCTTGTAACCAATGAAGATGGCTATGTTGATGGCGAAAACGCCTGGGCAGCTCTGCGCGATGGCGATGAGGTCGAGCATCTCCTCCTTTGCCACCCATTTATGGCGGTTCACCACTTCCTCTTCAATCAAAGGAATCATGGCATATCCACCCCCGAGGGTGAATATGCCAATCTTAAAGAAGGTCTTAAATGATTCCCAGTAGATATTGCTCACTTCAATTTTTCAATTCTTTAATTCTTCAATTTCTCCTCCACCCACTTGCGAGCATTGACGAAGGCCTCTATCCACGGCGTAACCTCGTCGTTCTGGCGGTCTTTCGGATACCAGGCGTTCTGCCAGGGGAATACGGCACGCTCCAAGTGAGGCATCATGCAGAGATGACGGCCGTCGGCAGAGCAGATGCCTGCCACGTTATAGTCGGAGCCATTGGGGTTAGCAGGATAGCCAGCGTAGTTGTACTTGGCAATCACGTTGTATGCGCTCTCAGCCTCAGGCAGAGAGAACTTGCCTTCGCCGTGAGCTACCCACAGACCAAGCTTGTTACCGCTCAACGTACCGAACATCACGCTGTTGTTCTGAGGAATGCTGAGGCTGATGAACTCACTCTCGAACTTGTGAGAGTCGTTGTGCAACATCTTAGCTCCTGCTGCGCCAGTAAGACCCAGTTCGACCATCAACTGGCAACCGTTACAGATACCCAGTGAGAGGGTGTCCTTACGGGCATAGAACTTGTCGAGGGCCTCCTTGGCCTTGGGATTGAAGAGGAAGGCGCCAGCCCAACCCTTAGCTGAACCAAGTACGTCGGAGTTGGAGAAACCACCACAGAAGACAATCATGTTGATGTCCTCGAGTGTCTCACGACCGGTAATCAGGTCGGTCATCATGACGTCCTTCACGTCGAATCCGGCGAGATACAGGCAGTAGGCCATCTCGCGCTCGCCGTTGGTACCCTTCTCACGGATGATGGCTGCCTTGATGCCCGACTTCTCACGACGGTCGGCCGAGATTCCATACTGGGCAAGCGTGCCCTTGAAGTCCTTGTTGAACTGCATCTCGATGGGCTGCTTCTTATAGTTGGCGAAACGCTCAGCAGCTTTGCCGTTGAAGCTTTGCTTGCGGTCAAGGAGATATGATGTCTTGTACCATGTGTCGCGGAGGGCATCGATGTCGAAGGTCTTCTCGTCGTCGCCTGCCTTCACCACGATGGTACGGCTGTCCTCTACGGGATAGCCAATCTTTGCGAATCCAACACCCTGAGCCTCCATGAAGTCCTTGAACTCCTGCTTGTGTTCGTCGCTAACCTCGATGACGACGCCCGGGTTCTCGGCAAAGAGCGTCTTCACGATGTCACCGTCCTTGCAGATGTCGTGGAGATTGATGTGCATGCCGCCCTTCTGGTTGGCGAAGCACATTTCCAGCATGGTGGTGATGAGACCACCAGCTGAGATATCGTGACCAGCCATAATCCAGCCCTTCTCAATCATCTGCTGAACGGCCATGAAGGCATCGGCGAAGTATTCTGCGTTCTTCACCGTGGGCACGTCGTCGCCCACCTTGCCAAGACTCTGGGCAAAAGCAGAACCGCCGAGGCGCTGCTCGTCGAATGAGAAGTCGATATGATAAAGTGATGCGTTCTTGTCGTTTACCAGCACGGGCGAAACCACTTTCTTGATGTCGCTGACCTCACCACCGGCGCTGACAATCACAGTTCCCGGAGAGATAATCTTTTCGCCGTTGGGATACTGCTGAGAGAGCGACAGCGAGTCCTTACCTGTCGGAACGTTGATGTGCAGGTCGCAGCAGAAATCGCTCAGAGCCTTAACACCCTCATACAGACGGGCATCTTCACCCTCCTGAGAGCGGCAAGGCCACATCCAGTTGGCTGAGAGACTCAGCGAATCCATACCCTCAGCAAGCGGTGCCCAGACGATATTGGTCAGTGCCTCGGCTACAGAGAGTACACTGCCGGCAGCAGGGTCGGCCAAACCGGCCTGAGGCGCATGACCTAAGGCTGTGGCAATGCCTTTCTTGCCACGATAGTCGAGGGCGACGACACCACAGTCGCTGAGTGGCAACTGGATCTCACCTTGACACTGCTGACGCGCTATCTTACCTGTCACAGAACGGTCAACCTTGTTCGTGAGCCAGTCCTTACAAGCCACAGCCTCCAGCTGGAGCACGCGGTCGAGATATTCGTCAATCTTATCTTGGCTGTAGGTTACGTCAGCATAGTGACGCTCAACAGTATTATCCTTCATGATGGTCTTCGGCGAGTGTCCGAACATCTGAGCTACGTCAAGGTCGAAAGGCTTCATGCCGTCGCCCTGCTTGAATGAGAAGTGGGCATCGCCCGTGGTCTCACCAACCACATACAGCGGGGCACGCTCACGCTCGGCAATCTTACGAACATGCTCAATGTGCTTCTCGTCGATGAGCAAGCCCATGCGTTCCTGACTCTCGTTGGCAATAATCTCCTTGCTCGAAAGGGTTTTGTCGCCGATGGGCAGCTTGGTCATATCAATCTCGCCGCCGCACTCCTCGACGAGCTCGGAGAGACAGTTCAGGTGACCGGCAGAACCGTGGTCGTGGATAGACACGACGGGGTTCACATCCTCCTCGCAGAGAGCACGTACCAAGTTGTAGGCGCGCTTCTGCATCTCGGGGTTGGCGCGCTGGACAGCGTTCAACTCGATGCCGTTGCTGTAACGGCCAGTATCAACAGATGACACTGAACCGCCACCCAGACCGATGCGGTAGTTGTCACCACCAACCACTACAACTTTGTTGCCAGGCTGTGGTTCTTTCTTCAGACAGTCGCGTTTGGTGCCGTAGCCAACACCGCCTGCCAGCATGATAACCTTATCGTAGGCATACTTGGTGTCGTTGGGCTCCTGGTGTTCGAATGTCAGCACGGAACCGCAAATCAGCGGCTGGCCGAATTTGTTGCCAAAGTCGGAAGCACCGTTAGACGCCTTAATCAGAATCTGCTCGGGTGTCTGGTACAGCCACTGACGAACAGGCAGGATGTTCTCCCAGTCGCGAGTCAGCTTGTCGTCATCCGTCAGACGCGGATAGGCAGTCATATAAACAGCCGTACCTGCAATAGGCCATGAACCAACACCACCGCCCATACGGTCGCGGATTTCACCACCGGTACCAGTAGCAGCTCCGTTGAAGGGCTCTACAGTGGTGGGGAAGTTATGTGTCTCGGCTTTCAGCGAGATGACGCTCTCAATATCTTTTATTTGGAAATAGTCGCTGGTACTCTGATCCTTCGGTGCAAATTGCTCCACAACGGGACCTTGTGCAAAAGCCACGTTGTCTTTGTAGGCAGAGAGAATCTTGTTGGGGTTCTCTTGTGTAGTCTTCTTAATCATGGCAAAGAGCGAAGATTCCATCTCCTTGCCATCGATGATAAAGGTGCCGCCGAAAATCTTGTGACGGCAGTGCTCAGAGTTGATCTGGGCGAAACCGAAGATTTCAGAATCTGTCAGGGGACGGCCGTTCTGTTTCTCCAGTCCGTGAAGGTATTCAATCTCCTCAGGCGAGAGAGCCAGACCTTCCTGTTCGTTGTATTCTTCCAGATTGTCCACATACTTAATGGGCTCCGGCTTGATGTTGATTGTAAAGATGTCCTGGTTCAGACCATCGTACATTCGCTGAAGCATCTCGTCGTGCTCGGCATCTTTGCTGGCAACGGCGAAGTACTCTTCTATACGCAAAATGCCGCTGAGTCCCATGTTCTGAGTAATCTCAACAGCATTCGTTGACCAAGGGGTCACCATCTCACGGCGCGGACCGACATAATAGCCGCTGAGGCTTTCGCCTTCAAGTAGCTGGGCGTCGCCGTAGAGCCAGCAGAGTTCACGCACTTCTTCCTGATTGAGCTGATGGTCCGTTTCGGTAGCAATCACGCTCTGTTGTGGAGTCTTAAAAAAGAGAATCATACCTTATTTTTTATTATATATTTCCAATTTGCGTGCAAAGGTACTGCAATTTACGCGAAAAGCCAAATTTATCGACGATTATTCATCAGTGGCCAACTGGCTTCGAGTACCTTGTTGCGGAGTAGGGGTTGGAATTTTGGATGTTCTTTCAGAAATGTTTCTACAATCAGGCGGGCTTCCTGGCTCTTGTGACCTGTAAACAACGACTTCACCCAATCGCCGCAGAAGAAAATGTCGCTTGTTTGCTGCAGATACTCAAGAGAGGCAAGACTTGATGTGATGTAAACGTTGCTTGATGGCTCTCGGACGTCTGCATTGAGCAGCTCCAGCACATGAAGCGCCCATGATTCTTGTTGGCGTTTCTCTGGCTTGAGTAATTCGTTAAAGAGCTGTCGCTGAGCATTAATGTCGGGATTGCAGGCGCGACTGACGTAGTCGAACTCCTGTCGAAGCAAATCTGTTGTCAGGTATTGCCGTTCGGTGTCAATAATCTGCTGCCATTCATCAGGTCGCATGATGGCCAGATGATAGGCCATCTCCATGTAGTCGTGAGCATCAAAAAGTTGATCGTCATGTCGACTCCAAAGATCGTAGATGTTGTTGAGAACTTCGGGCGATGTCGCATGACGGGCTAATTTCCGGATGATGATACGCCGACACTCGCTGTTGCGGTTTTCGGGAATAAGATCCATCATGCACAGTTCCAATGTCTGCCGTTCCTTGGTGGGCTGGTCAAAAGCGATGTTGAACATATGGTCAATGCAAACCTGCATGATAAAAGGATTCTTTTCTTTCGTCATATTGCGATAAAGTTCGCCGAAATAACTCGGTGCAATGCGCCCCATAAGGTAGTTGTCGTGGAGCGTCAGTAACAAGGCGTAGCGCTGTAAATCGTCGCGGGTGATAATCAGTCGCTGTGCCAGTTTGCTTGTGTATGCTTCGTCAAGTGTAAAACGACCGTAGCCGTAGCCGTTATAGTTGGGAATGATACAGCTGGGTGCCTGACTCAGGTCGAAGGTCATTGTCGGTTGCTGCATGTCAACGGTAAGGGTACGGCTGCTCCCTAAGTCGTAAATTATACGGATGTCGAATTTTTGTCGCAAGCAGCCCTCTTGGCTGTAAGGATTGGCTTGAGTGACAATAAGTTTTCCGTCCTGATAGGTGATGTGTATCGTTGGTATTCCTTTTTGTTTGGTCCACGCATCTACCATCTGGCGTATGCCGATTGCGGGGGTCTCGCGATCGAGCGTTTCAACAAGGTCATCCCAGGAGGCGCTTTTGAAGTAGAATTTTCGTAGGAATTTCTGCAGGCTGATCTGCATTTTCTTTTGTCCCATCAGCTGTTCTAGTATTCGCATCATGACGGGAGTCTTGTCGTGGATGATGTTGTCGGCGAGAATGGTTGTCTCGTCTGGGCTTGTTTGTGGCTGGACTATCGGATGGGTGTCGTCGGTGCGGTCGATGGCGATGGCATGGGCCTGGAAGGTCTGAATATAATTCAGTTCGAGGTCGATTTTGGGGAGTTTGTCGCGTGTGATTTTTGCGGCCATGTAGTTGGCTAAGATCTCTTTTCCCCATACGTCATCTGATTGTTTTTGTGAGACCATATTGCCAAACCATAAATGGGCTGTCTCGTGGGCAATGAACTCAGCCCGGCGCAGAAGCTCTTCTTGGGAAGGGCTCTCTCCAAGGAATAATCGACGGTCATGTAGTTGGATGATGCCTGAATATTCCGTACCGCTATGTTGAAAACCTGGTAGGATGAGCATGCCGTATTCTGGGAATGGACTTTTGATGCCGGTGTAATTCTCCATCCATTGCAAGGAGTTGCTTACATGGTTGAAGATATCATGCAGTTGGCTCGTCTTTTGTGGATTTGTCTCTAAATAAAATGCACGGATTATTTTGCCATTATATGGATTGCTCATCTCTTGAAATTGACCGGCAGCAAAGGCAAAGAGGTGAGTGGGGATGGGATTGATGCTGTCGCTGACCATCGTTCTCCATCCCTTCGGGACTTTGAAAGCTGTGGTAAAAAGAGCTCTCATGTCAGGCTGGTCAAAGCATGGGAAGCATGAATGGGCGTGGTCAGTGGCAAACGATGTGTATAGGTAATTGGGATGGCGGTTCAGTGCAGTGTTACGACATGCAAAATTTAATACTAATGTATTGAGCCCTGCCTGCACATCTTTCATTGGCAATACAATATGTTCCTCTTTGTAGGGGGCAACGCGTTGCTTCCCGTTAATGATACAGGCTCCGGAGAATTGTCCTTGAAAGTCAAGTACAACGTCGTTACGCTCTCGCAGCATAAAGGAAATATTGGCGGTGCCTGTTACATTCTCTTTTGGGGTTGAGGGAATGTTGAACGTAAACTTGTAGCGTATCTGGCTGATGTTCGCCTTTCGATGGTCGGCAAGCTCCTTGCTGACGCCTTTCTGTAGTGTCTTTAGGGTGTACTGCGTTTTTTGGTCAAGGTTCTTCTGGGCCGTGGCACCAATAGTGACAAGGCATAGGAGCCAGGTTAATAGCAGGTGTTTGGTATTCATGATGACTGAATGTCGGTTTTCGCCTGCGAAGGTACAAAAAAAACTGTGTATAGCCAAGGATTCTTGACGAAAAGTAAAGAAAGAATACATTGAAATAGAGGTTAAATTATTCTAATTGAACTGAACAATTGACGGATTTGCTCGTTAGATGCGTATATTTGCAGCCGAAAACTTGTTTTATTTAATTCAAAAAGGTATGAAAACAAAGGTATTAATGATGGCACTTGCTGCTGGTCTGATGATGACCAGCTGTGCCAGTAAGAAGGATTTGGTAAATTGCCAGACAGAGAATAAGTCGCTTACAGCAAGCTTGATGAGCACCAAGGAGGACTTGGCTGCCAAGAATGCCCGTATCGCAAGTTTGGAGGAACAGCAAAAAGGCATGCAGCAGGCGCTGAAGGCTGCCGAGGCTAAGTATGCCCGTCTGCAGGAGTCGCTTGATAAGAGTCTGACGAACGCCTCTCAGAACAATATCTCCATTGAGAAATTGGTTGATCAGATTAACGAGTCAAACCAGTATATCCGCCATCTTGTGGAGGTGAAGTCGAAGAGTGACTCCTTGAATATGGTTCTTACCAATAATCTGACCCGTTCGCTCTCTAAGGAGGAACTGAAGGAGGTCGATGTGCAGGTGCTGAAGGGTGTTGTCTATATCTCTTTGGCTGATAACATGCTCTATAAGAGTGGCTCGTATGAGATAAATAATCGTGCAGCAGAGACGTTGTCGAAGATTGCTAAGATTATCAAGGATTACAAGGATTACGATGTGCTTATTGAGGGTAATACCGACAATGTGCCCATCAAGCGTGAAAACATACGTAATAACTGGGACCTCTCTACGCTCCGTGCATCCTCTGTTGTGCAGGCTCTGCAGAATGATTATGGTGTAGACCCGAAGCGTCTGACCGCTGGTGGCCGTGGTGAGTATAATCCCATTGCCGACAACAATACTGAACTGGGTAAGCAGCGCAACCGTCGCACGCAGATTATCATCACTCCGAAACTCGACGAGTTCATGGATTTGATTGGTCAAGCACCGCAGGAGTAATATTATAATATAAAGGTGATATATGTCGTCCTCTTGATACGTGTCAAGAGGGCGATTTTTTTTGAGAAAATATAGAAAAAACTTCCTGAAAAGTTTGTTTGTTTTAAAAAAAGTGCTTACCTTTGCATCCGCTTTCGAAAACGAGGGCATGAAGAACTTCTTGAGCAGCGAGAGAAATGCAAGTTCACTTGAATTTCCGAGT
>Ga0265298_10006407_pt1 | contig 14537 bp, 6 predicted proteins | sample AusTroGonzalo_MG_3_FD_193486 | JGI IMG/M metagenome (GOLD analysis project Ga0265298, IMG submission 193486) | Bovine rumen microbial communities from tropical cattle in Woodstock, Queensland, Australia - Gonzalo_01 | ecosystem: Host-associated > Mammals > Digestive system > Stomach > Rumen ... | reverse complement strand
AATGCTTCGGCGTCGCCGCGATGCGGTTGCTCTGCACACCCCGGACCAGACTTGCCGCCTGCTTACCCGCCAGCAGGGGATCCTCGGAAAAATACTCAAAGTTCCTGCCGCACAGGGGATTCCGGTGGATATTCACGCCCGGTGCCAGCCAGACCATGATATTGTTTTCCTTGGCTTCCAACGCAGCCGCCGCGCCGACCTCATATGTGATCTGCGGATCCCAGGTGCATCCCAGCAGGGTAGCGCAGGGGAACGCCGTGGTTGTGACTCCCAGTTCGGGAGTAAACCGGATACCTGCCGGACCGTCTGCTGTCATGATATTCGGAATCCCGTAAACCGGATTGTTCCCATAGCCGAAAGTGTTGGCAAGGCCCATGTTGGGCTGTCCGCCCAGCAGGCTCGCCAGATCATCGACGGGCAGCGCGGCGATGAATTCCTTCAGGCTGATTTTGCCTTCCGCCACATCCTGAAGTTTCATCACTGTCGAACGTCCGAAATCTTTAATCCGCGGCACATGGCGCACTTCCGGCGTCGAGTGCATGGCCGCATTCTCCATCGGTATCAGGACGTTCGCGGTTGGATCGTTGCACGGTGATGCGGGCAGGCTTTCATATGTTCCGTCCGCCAGCAGCCGCTTTTCCAGGCAGGCGGGAACCATCCGGGCCGTCAGCTGTTCCGTAATCCGGTCTTCCTCCGGCTTCCAGGTCTCCGCTGCCGTCACAGTGTCCTGCACGCTGGTTCCGATATGGAAGAAGTATTCGCCCGCTTCCAGCACCCAGGCGGATCTGGCCACCTTGCCCAGGTCGTCGTAGCTGGCCATCTGCGAATAGGGGAACCGGATGATAACCCGTTCCGTTTCTCCCGGAGCCAGAAGCCGTGTCTTCCGATACCCGGCCAATTCCCGCTTCGGCTTGCTCAGTTTGCCTTCAGGCGCCGAGTAATAAACCTGCACTACTTCTCTGCCGGAACAGTCCCCCTCGTTGGTCACCAGTACACTGATCTCCGCCTCTTCCTCGCCGAAGGCTGCTTTCTGCTCCGTCAGTGAGAACCGGGTATAGCTCATCCCGAATCCGAAGGGATAAACCACCTTCTCCGCGGCCCCGGGAATCGTCTCGAAATACCGATACCCTACGAAGATATCTTCCGTATAGTTCACATACTCATCGCTTTCGTAGAAATCCGCACAGCCCGGATAATCATCCAGCTCCGCGGCCCAGGTATCCGTCAGTTTTCCGCAGGGCGATGCCAGTCCCATCAGCAGTTCGGCCTCGGCGCAGCCACCCTCCATACCGCCCTGGCATGCCAGCAGCAGTCCCTGGATCCGCGGATTGTCCCGGAAGCAGGCAGTCTCCATGATACCGCCGGTATTCAACACCACAATCGTCTTTTCGAAGGTCTCGCTTACCGTCTTCAGCATGCTTTGCTCCGCGTCGGAAAGATAGAAATCTCCCCGTTCGAACAGCATGTCGCTCATGCTCACTACATCGTCGGTCACCGGTTCCTTCCGCGTAATCTTCGCTTTCGGATGCTTTCTGTCCCATCCTTCCCCGGAAAACCGGCTGAAGGAGACAATCGCTGTGTCGGTAAATGCCCGTGCTTCGCGCAGCAATGCTTCCGGCACCGGCGGTTCCGCCATCATTCCCGGAAGCCAATGCGCCGCGTACTGTGAATCAACATATTCCCGATAATACTGTACCGTTCCCTGAAAGATTGCCTCCGCTCCGATAATCTCCGTCAGTCCGTCGCAGAGATTCCGGATATAGGGAACCGTCACGTCCCCGCTGCCTCCTCCGCCCTTCACATAGTCAATAGTCGCCTTGCCGAACAGCGCCACTTTGCTCCCTCCGGCCAGCGGAAGCGCGTGACCTTCATTCTTCAGCAGTACCATGCCCTCCCTGGCCGCTCTGCGGGAAAGCGCGATATGCTCCTTCCCGGCCGTAACCCGGCGGCCGTCCCTGCCGAGGGGCAGTCCGGGCATAAAACGTGAGCGAATCCATCTCTCCATATTTCTGAACCTCCTGTCTGTATTCTCATTTTCGTCGTCCGTAATTATGTCATCTTAAACGGATACGCTGCCGAAACCGACAGCGTATTTTCGGGTGATAGCTTGTCCGTCCTCCGTTACTTTGCCTCATTCATCTTTTCGATCAGTTTAAGGATCTGCTCCCGGGTCAGTCCGCCCATACCGAAGCTGAACGCGCCGCGCAGGGGCATATAGTTCATCATGGCCATACTCATATCTTCCGTCACAGCTTCCTTCGCCGCTTCGGATCCGCCGCCCTGCTCCTCGTGAACAAAGATCTCCATCGTCTTGCGGATAACGGGCATCATGACTTCTTTCGCCTTCGGATCCGCCATGATATCCATGAAGATGCTGTCCAGGGAATAATTTCTGGGCAGTTCCGCCGTGGATTCCACCGTCACCTCTGCCTTCAGGGGCAGCTCCCTGCTGGAGGCGCCGACTTCTATCGTGAAAGCACCGGTCTCCACATGCCAGTCGTGGATCTGCTGATTCCAGTAGGCAAAGGAACGCTTGTCCAGCGTGAAAGTAACCTCTCTGCTTTCTCCCGGCTGCAGCAATACCTTTTGGAAACCTTTTAGTTCGCGTACAGGACGGAGCGGAGTGCTTTCCACGTCCCCCACATACAGCTGGACCACAGCCTTCCCGGCCCGGCTGCCGGTGTTTTTCACGGTCACCTTCGCTTCCAGTGTCTCCGTATCCCTGATTCTTTCTGTGCTGAGCTTCAGGTCGCTGTATTCAAAGGTCGTATAGGACAGCCCGTGCCCGAAGGGGAACAGAACGTCCATTTTCTTCTTGTCGTAATACCGGTACCCGACGAAAACGCCTTCCCGGTATTCGGTCACGTTGCCTTCCCCGCCGTAATAGAGATAGGAAGGATTGTCCTCCAGCTTATACGGGAAAGATTCCGGCAGATGACCGGAGGGATTCACGTCGCCGAACAGCACTTTCACTTCGGCTTCGCCCACCGCCTGCCCGCCCAGATAGGCTTCCAGCACGGCTTCAACCTTTCCGATCCAGGGCATCTCCACCGGCGACCCGTTGTGCAGCACCACGACGGTATGGGGATTCACTTCCGCCACTGCCTCGATCACCCGGTTCTGGCATTCCGGCATCCGCATATGGGTGCGGTCATATCCTTCGGATTCATAGGCGTCCGGCAGGCCGGCAAACACCACCGCCACTTTCGCTTTTTTCGCTGCTTTGACCGCCTCCGCGATCATCTCCTCCGACGCGTTGTCATCCGCCACGGAATATCCCTGCGCGTAAGTCACCTTCAGCCCCTGCTCTTTTGCCGCTTCAGCCGCTCCGGTCGTTCTGAAGCAGTTGATATGACTGCTGCCGCCGCCCTGGAAGCGCGGCTTCACGGCAAACTCACCGATGAAAGCGATGTCGTCTTCCCTGGAAAGGGGCAAAACATCGTTTTCGTTCTTCAGCAGCACCATGCAGTCCGCGGCAATTTCCGCTGCCTGCGCGTGCTGTGCTTCCTTGTCCCAGGGCGTATCCGGCTTTGCATTCTCCAGATACCGGTACACGATGTTCAGGATCCGCTCACAGGCCAGGTCGACAATCTTCTCATCCAGCTTTCCGGTTTTCACTGCTTCCACAATCAGGGCATCGTTCACTCCGCCGGACGCAGGCATCTCCAGATCCAGGCCTGCGGCCACGCCGGCCACCCGGTCGCTCACCGCACCCCAGTCCGAAACCACATAGCCTTCGAAGCCCCATTCTTTCCGGAGCACCTCCGTCAGCAGCCAGGGATTCTCGGAAGCGAAAACCCCGTTGACCTTGTTGTAGGAGCACATGACCGTCCAGGGCTGTGCTTCCTTCACCGCCTGCTCAAAGGCCGGGAAATAGATCTCCCGCATGGTTCGCTCATCGCAGTCGGAAGAGGAGCTCATCCGGCGGTGTTCCTGGCTGTTCAGGGCAAAGTGCTTGATGCTTGTACCGATGTTGCGGCTTTGAATTCCTTTGATCAGGGCCGTTGCCATGGCGCCGGAAAGATACGGATCTTCTGAGAAGTATTCGAAATTACGGCCACACAGCGGTGAACGCTTGATATTTACCGCAGGCCCCAGAATCACGGAAACTTTCTCGTGCTGGCAGCTGTCACCGAGGGCCTCGCCCATCCTGCGAAGCATGTCCGGGTCGAAGGAGGCCGCCGTCGCGCTGGCTGCCGGATAGCAAACCGCCTTGATGCTGTCATTGATGCCGAGATGATCCGCTGCCTCATCCTGCTTGCGCAGGCCGTGAGGGCCGTCGCTCACCATGGTCCTGGGAATGCCCAGCCGTTCCACGGCCTTTGTATGCCAGAAATCGTCGCCGGAGCAGAGCCCGGCCTTTTCTTCCAGGGTCATCTGGGAAATCAGGGCTTTGATGTCCATTTATTCGTTCTCCTTTTCTGTTGTCGGATCGTTTCAGGGGAAATTTGCAAACGTTCTCATTTCTGTCTGTATTATGACATTTTTTGCGGCATGTTGTCAACCGTCTATTTCCGCCGCAGTTTGTCCGCTGCCTCCTGCATGGCCTCCTCACAGTCCTCCGGAACGTAATACCGGCTGTCTTCAATCATGCTGAGCAGGAAAACGCCGTCATCGCTTTCCACATAATATCTGCGTTCAGGATAGCCGGAATATTTCGTGCTGTATCCCCTTGCCATCCGGATTCCCTGCGGGTTCGTATAGATTTCAGCTTCTGTCATCCAGTCGCAGTCCCGCAGCACGGCCTCCGCGTCGGCAAACCCCTGTGAATGCTCTCCGCGGATTTCCGCATCAAAGACCAGCACACCCGGCTTTTTCCCGCTTCCGTTATATTTCCAGGTCGCGTAGCGCGAATCCGAAAATGTCTTCGTATACCCATCCGGCGGCGTCACCACAATGTTCCCGTAACTCCGTTCCGGGCCGCCCTGTCTGAGCGAAACAAACCCGATGATCATCAGAACAAACAGTAAGGGAAAAAATAGCATCCTGATGATCCGTGTCCTGGTAGCGAATTTTTCCTTCTGTGCCTTTTGTTTTTTCTGCCGCTTCCGGCGGACAGCAGCTTTCTCTTCAGGGTTCAGCTTGTTCCCCGTGAACAGTTTCATGACCGATCTGCATAGGAAACGGAACAGGATCGATGCAGGCACGGATGCCGCCAGTACCGCCAGAATATACAGCGCGACGGGCTTTTTGATATAGATCAGGCTTTTGCCCACATCCAGGAAGTTGAACCCGAACAGTTCCACAAACAGTCCGTGCATCAGGTAGAATTCAAGCGTGAAACCGCCGAGCCAGGCAAGCGCCCGGTTGCCGAACCTGACTTTCATCATCAGCAGGAAGCAGAACGTCACATAAGCAATGCCGACCAGCCATTGGGAGAGCGTACTCGGTATTCGCAGCTGCCATTTTCCGTAATATCCCCATCCGTGGTTGAGCATGTATTCCGACCAGTTGAACAGCACGAAGATCGCCGCAAAAGAGAAAATCAGCCAGAACCAATAACCTTTCCGGAAAAACCTCGTAATTTTCTCCTCGTATTTGGCGAAAACGATCCCCAGCGGAAACAGAATGATGCTGTTGTACCACCATTCTCCCCGCATCCACCAGGTATCCTGATGATCGATACGGCAGCCCAGAACCGTATATCCAAGTGTAAAGATGAAAATGAAGAAGATGGCCGTTCCTTCCCTTTTGCAGAACCGAAACGCCGCCCAGAAAACCAGATAGAAAAACGGGATAACAATCACATACCAGGAATAGTCGTTGGCCATCCGCAGACCGGAAAGGTACCACAGGATCTTTGTCAGGTCCATCTTCTGCCCCGACAGCAGGCGGACGCCGGTATAGATGAACTCAGACAGGTAAAACGCGACGATAATCGGCAGGATTCGCCTGCGGAAAAAGCCCTTCAGATAGTCGGGTTTGTTTTTGAAGCTTTTGTATAATCCCAGACCGCTGCAGAACAGGAATACGGCTACGAACATATAGCCCATGGGAATGAAAAAATCCAGGCCGTTCACGATATAGCTGCGCTGCAGCCAGGGTGCGCAGGTCTTCTGCGCCATATGGTGCAGAGCAATTCCCAGGGCTGTAATGCCCTGGAGTATCTTTGTCTGCTTCAGGGACGTATACTCCTCGTTCCATTCGCCTTTCCCGGTGCTGCGGGCTCCGAAGAACATCAGCAGTCCCAGCGAAAAGTAAACCAGATACATCCAGTCCATATCGTTTCTCCCGCCTTAAAGATGAAGCCATTATATCAGAAACCGCAATCCCTGAACAGGGGAACAGCCGTGAATTCACTTGACGCAGCGGCTGTTCTTCGCTATACTGTGGGCAAAGGAGGTTCGGTCTGATGTTGTGGAAGATGAGCAACGTGCTGCTTTTTAAAGGCGTTATTGCTGCCCCGTAAGGGGGAAGTATGCCTTTTTTGAGCCGCCGAAGTCATCCGCTCAGCCGGATCCCGGCCCGCTGGTATATGTTCTCCTTAACCAGATCAGAAAACGTTAAGGAGTTATTTTTATGTTCAATATCAAAAATCAAATCAGAAAACTCTATGCTTCATCCGTCCTGGCAAACCTGTCCCTGACCGGTGCCTGGGTTGCCATCCTTGCCGCCCGCGGTTTTTCCCTTCCGGAGATCGGCCTGGCCGAGACAGCCTACCATGCCGCAAGCCTTCTGACGGAAATCCCTTCCGGTACACTGGCTGACGTGTTCGGCCGCAAAAAAATGCTGCTCATCAGCACCCTGATCCATATTCTGGCCAGCGCCGTCATGATTTTTTCCAACGATCTCTTCATGGTCTGCCTGTCCATTGCCCTCTATGCCGTATGCGACAGTTTTGCCTCCGGCTCGGGAGATGCTCTGGCCTATGATTCCCTGAAAACCGCCGGGAAAGAAGCAACCTATGACCGCTATGAATCCAATCAGCTGATCATCTACCGGCTCTTCGGCGGGATTTCCACCCTCTGCGCCGGCTTTGCCCTGATCATCGGGTATCGTGTCGCTTATGCCACCGGAATCGTGACGAGCCTCATCCAGATCGGGCTCCTTGCTTCTCTGAAGGAGATCCGTGCAGACAGCACCGAACCCCGCCCGGTTGCGGTCTCTCCGCTGAAGGCGCTCCTTGGCTGCTTCCGGGACAGCCTTCGCTTCCTGAAGCAGGAAACCAAAGTCTTCTGGCTGATGATGACCAACTCGCTGGTCGGCGCGGCGGATATTCTGCTGCTGTTCTTCCTGCAGGCCAAACTGCCCGCTGCCGGAATCCCCGAAGAATGGCTCGGACCCGCTCTCTTCCTGATGCAGTTGGGAGGTATCATCGGAGCAAAACTGATCCTGAAATTCAAGAAACAGAGCTACCGGACGATCTTCATCATCACCGCGGGGCTGGTCCTCGCCGGCATCGTGCTGGAGCACACCGGTGTCAGCCTGCTGATGACAGCCGGCGGCTTCATTGCCGCCCTGGCAGACGATGCCCTGCAGGTGCGGACCAATACGAAACTGCAGAACATGTTCCCCTCCGAGCAACGCGCAACGCTGATCTCCATCGAATGCTTCACCTTCTCGATCATCATGATCGTTCTGTCCCCTTTGGCCGGCTGTTTTTTCCAGATCTGGTAATCATTTTGTTCACCTTTTCTTTCCTCATTTCTTACGATATAATATCATCAACAAATCCAGTTGGAGGAATGGACAATGAGTGAAAATACTTTGCTGCCTGAAGAGGAACCGGTCCTCACCGGCCAGCCCCTGGCTGCCCGCATGCGGCCCTCTTCGTTGGATGAGATCGCCGGGCAGCAGCATCTGCTCGGCCCGGGCAAGGTCCTTCGCCGCCTGATCTCCTCCGACAGCATCTCCTCCATGATCTTCTGGGGCCCGCCCGGGGTCGGGAAAACCACCCTCGCCCGGGTCATCGCTCTGCAGACCAAAGCGACGTTTATTGACTTCTCCGCCGTCACCAGCGGCATCAAGGAAATCCGCCAGGTTATGATGAAGGCCGAGGAAAACCGTGTTTACGGAATGCGGACCATCGTCTTTGTCGACGAAATTCACCGCTTCAACAAAGCCCAGCAGGATGCCTTCCTCCCCTTTGTGGAAAAAGGCAGCATCGTGCTCATCGGCGCCACGACCGAAAACCCGTCCTTCGAGGTGAACAGCGCGCTCCTTTCCCGCTGCAAGGTGTTTGTACTGCAGGCCCTCAGCCGCGAGGATATCCTGACCCTGCTGCGCCGCGCCCTGACGGATGAGCGCGGTTTCGGCCAGGACAAAGTCACCATTACGGAAAAAGCCCTCAGCGCCATCGCGGATTTCAGCAATGGTGATGCCCGCAGCGCGCTCAGTTCCCTGGAGATGGTCGTCCTCAACGGCGAGGTCGGGGAAAACGGCATCACCGTCACGGATGAGATCGTCGCGCAATGCCTGAGCCGTAAAAGCCTCATGTACGACAAAGACGGGGATGAGCATTACAATCTGATCTCCGCCCTGCATAAATCCATGCGCAACTCCGATCCCGACGCCGCGGTCTACTGGATGATGCGGATGCTCGAGGGCGGTGAGGATCCCCTGTATATCGCCCGCCGCGTGCTGCGCTTTGCCGCGGAAGACGTGGGCCTTGCCGATCCCCGGGCCATGGAAGTCGGCGTGGCTGCCTATCAGGCCTGTCATTTTATCGGTGTGCCGGAGTGCAACGTGCATTTGGCGGAAGCCGTGGTCTATATGTCCCTGGCTTCCAAGTCCAACGCCATGGAAATGGCCACGATCGAAGCAAGGGAAGCCATTGAAAAGGAGCCGGATGCCCCCGTCCCCCTGGTCATTCGTAACGCGCCGACCCGCCTGATGAAAGAGCTTTCCTACGGCAAAGGCTATAAGTATGCCCACGATTATGAAGAAAAAATCACCGCCATGCAGTGCCTGCCCGACGCGCTGAAGGACCGGCAGTTTTATCATCCAACCGACCAGGGGCAGGAAGCCCGCTACAAGGAGCGTCTGGAGCAGATCCGCGCCTGGAAGGAAGAGCAACGGAAAAAGGAAGAACGCCGTAAATGAAAAATGATCAATTCTTCTTTGTTATTCTGAACATGATTGGAAGGATATTCATAAAGCCTTCCCCTCGAGGGGAAGGTGGCCGAAGGCCGGATGAGGTGTCAACAGTTTTCCCGCACCGCCTACTTCAAATCATTTTTTCCCTGCTCCTGTGCCTTTCCCTGATCCTGCCTTCTGCCCTGGCTGCAAAAAACGCTGATCCTGACCGGGCGGATATTCGGGTATCGCTGCGGCGTCTCAACCTGACGGACGCCGTCTGGATGACGCTGGAGGGCCGCTACCTGGCCCGCTGTGCAGAGGGGGCTGAACTTCTGCTCCCGGCCGGCGCGAATGTCACCGTCTTTCTGCGAAATGGAAAGCTGATTCTTTTTCCCGGCGGTATCTCCCTGTCCGCCGGAAAAAAACTGACCCTCCTGCGGCAGCAGGAAGGCGATGCCGCCCCCGGCATCCGCTTCAACCTGCAGCAGGGCTTCTATCCCGGAGATCTCTCCCTGTCCGTGAAGGATGACAGCATTCAGGCGGTGCTGACCCTTCCGCTGGAAACCTATCTGCAGGGCGTCGTGCCCTATGAGATGAGCGACTCCTTCCCGCTGGAAGCCCTGAAAGCCCAGGCTGTCTGCGCCCGGACCTATGCGCTGAGCAAGATGAATCCCGATGCGGATTACGACGTCGTGGATACCACCAACGACCAGGTCTTCAAAGGGCTGAATCCCGAATACAAAAACACCGCCCTCGCCGTTACCGGCACGGAAGGGCTGGTTCTGACATACAAAGACAAGCTGATCACCGCCTGGTACAGTGCCTCCAACGGAGGCCAGACCGAGCTGCCGCAGCATGTCTGGGGCGGAGACGATGTCCCGGCCTGCTTCGACATGACGGACGATCCCTGGGATGCCGAAAACCCGGGCAGCCTCGTCCGGAAGGCGGTTCTGAAAAAAGACGGATCGAATCTTTCTCCGGCTTTTCTCCGTCTGCTGCGCGAAGCGCTGAAAGCTGAGCCGGAAATGAAGGACTTTGATCTGGAAGACGGATCTCCCTTCCGGGTAGATGCGATCCGGAGCATGCAGCTGACCGCGCCCCGGTACAAAAAACCCAGCCGGCTGATGACCCGGCTGGAGATTTCCTTCTCCTGCTCCGCGGCGCTGAAATCCGGGCTGACCCGTCCGCAGGAAAACGGCGATGAATTGGATATCCGGGATCTGATGGGTGAGGAACCGACCCCGACCCCCGCCCCGACGCCGGAGCCGTCAGAAGGCGAACATGTACCGGTCTCCGCCGGTAGCTTTGACATCTCGCTGGAACTGTTCCCGGGTGTCCTGAATGCCCTCGCCCTGAGCATCTCCGGCGCGAACAACGAGATTGTTACCCTCACCGAAGACGACAGCGCTTTCACCCTCGCCTCCGCCCGCTACGGCCACGGCGTCGGCCTGAGCCAGCGCGGCGCCGAGTACCAGGCTAAAAAAGACAATCGCGGTTTTGAGGAAATCCTCTCTTTCTATTATCCCGGCGCAAAGCTGAAACAGTACAGCAGGGAATCCGCTCCCCTGCCCACGCCGGATCCCGCCCTGGCTGTCACGCCCGGCCCGGTGCCGACCGCCACACCCCGGCCGACCCTCATGCCCGTCACGGAGGATCTTCCCGAGGGCGCCTGGCTCGCCGAAGTTGAAAACATCGATGACGACAGCAGCCTGAACCTGCGCGCCGAGCCCTCCCCCGCCGCGGAAATCCTGATGCGCCTCTTCCGCCACCAGAAGCTGATCGTCCTGGAAAACGCCGAAGTCGACGGCTGGGCCAAAGTCAAAACCGACGCCGTCGAAGGCTATGTGATGCTCAGTTTCCTGCAGCCCGTCCCCTGACAAATAAGCGCTTCCCGCATCAGTCCGGGAAGCGCTCATTTCATCTCTGTGATCAGAACAGCCCTGTTATTTTTCCGTTCTCGTCCACGTCGATCCGCTCTGCGGCAGGCGACTTGGGCAGTCCCGGCATCGTCATGATCTCGCCGGTCAGCGCGACCACGAAGCCGGCGCCTGCGGAGACCTTCAGGTTCCGCACGGTCACGGTGAACCCTTCCGGCGCACCCAACAGGGCAGGATCGTCCGAGAAGGAATACTGGGTCTTCGCCACGCATACCGGCATCTTGTCAAAGCCCAGCGCAGTCAGGCGTTCCGCCTGTTTTTTCGCCGCGGGTGTCAGGGCGATCCCTGCACCGCCGTAAATCTTCTTTGTCACGGCCTCCAGCTTTTCCTCGATGGAAGCATCCAGCTCGTAGGAGAAAGTAAAGTTGCCCTTCTCTTCCTCGCACAGGCGAACAACCTCGCGGGCCAGGTCCTCGCCGCCCTTGCCGCCTTCGGCCCATACTGTGGAGAGGATCGTGTTGACGCCCAGTTCCCGGCACTTGCGGATGATAAAATCGATCTCCGCGTCCGTGTCCGTCGGGAAGCGGTTGATTGCCACCACGCAGGGCAGCTGATACACGTTCTTGATGTTGTTCACATGGCGAAGCAGATTCGGAATCCCCTTCTCCAGGGCCGCCAGGTCCTCATTCGCCAGTTGTTTTTTGTTCAGCCCTCCGTGCATCTTCAGGGCGCGTACCGTGCCGACCACCACCACCGCGTCCGGGGTCAGTCCGGCCATGCGGCACTTGATATCCAGGAACTTTTCCGCGCCCAGATCCGCACCGAAACCGGCTTCGGTCACCGTGTAATCACCCATCCGCATGGCCATGCGGGTGGCCATCACGGAGTTGCAGCCGTGAGCAATATTCGCGAAGGGGCCGCCGTGCACGAAGGCCGGCGTTCCTTCCAGGGTCTGCACCAGGTTGGGCTTCAGTGCGTCCCGCAGCAAGGCAGCCATCGCGCCGGTTGCCTTCAGGTCGCCGGCGGTCACGGGCTGATCGTCATAGGTATAGGCCACGATGATCCGGCTCAGGCGCTCCTTCAGGTCCTTCATCGAGGAAGCCAGGCAGAACACCGCCATGATCTCGCTGGCCACGGTGATATCGAATCCGTCCTCCCGGGGTGTACCGTTCATCCGTCCGCCCAGGCCGTCCACCACAAACCGCAGCTGCCGGTCATTCATGTCCACGCAGCGTTTCCAGGTGATCTTTTTCACGTCGATTCCCAGGGCATTCCCCTGCTGAATATGGTTATCCAGCATCGCCGCCAGCAGGTTATTCGCCGCGCCGATGGCATGGAAGTCGCCGGTGAAGTGCAAATTGATATCCTCCATGGGCACCACCTGGGCATATCCGCCGCCGGCTGCGCCGCCCTTGATACCGAAGACCGGGCCCAGGCTCGGTTCCCGCAGGGCCACGGTCACGTCCTTGCCGATGCGGGCCAGGCCGTCCGCCAGCCCGATCGTCGTGGTGGTCTTGCCTTCGCCGGCGGGTGTGGGGGTGATTGCCGTCACCAGAACCAGCTTGCCGGGTTTTCGGTCCGTTTCTTCGATCAGGGACGGATCGATCTTGGCCTTATAGCGGCCGTATTGCTCCACGTACTTCTCATCCACGTGAGCCTTTTTCGCGATCTCCATAATCGGCTTCATCCTGCACTGCTGGGCGATTTCGATATCTGACAAATAAGCCATGATGATTCTCCTCGTTTTCAATGTTTTCACTAAACTCATACCGCCCGAAGGGGTTGGGCGATGTCGCGCGCGGTGCGTGAGCCGGCACACCGGCCGCGGTGCGCGTGCGATTCCTTGCGGAAAGCCCCCTTATTTAAAATACTCCACCGCGGAGCGGAACATCCCGATATCGTAGTTTCCGGGCACATTCTTGTACAGATCCTTCCCGGTCCGCTCGCTGTGCCCCATCTTGCCGAAAACCCGGCCGTCCGGGCTGGTGATTCCTTCGATGGCATAGAGGCTGCCGTTGGGATTAAACCGCAGATCCATGGAAGGCTGCCCCTCCAGATCCACATACTGGGTTGCGATCTGTCCTTTCGCTTCCAGTTCCCGGATCAGGTTCTCTTCCGCCAGGAAGCGGCCCTCACCGTGGCTGATCGGTACGCTGTATACTTCACCGACCTTCGTTCCCCGCAGCCAGGGGCTCAGGGTACTGGCTACACGAGTCCGGACAATACGGCTCTGATGCCGGCCGATGGTGTTGAAGGTCAGCGTCGGGCAATGCTCATCCGTCTCAATGATTTTTCCGTAGGGCACCAGTCCCAGCTTGATCAGCGCCTGGAAGCCGTTGCAGATGCCGCACATCAGGCCGTCCCGCTTTTCCAGCAGTTCCGAAACCGCTTCGCTGATTCCTCCGTTCCGGAAGAACGCGGTAATGAATTTCGCGCTGCCGTCCGGTTCATCACCGCCGGAGAATCCGCCGGGAATAAAAATCATCTGACTCTTCCGAACCTCGTCGGCAAACGCTTCCGCGCTGCGGGAGATCTCTTCCGCCGTCCGGTTCCGGACCACAAAGATCTTTGCTTCGGCACCGGCGTCTTCCATGGCGCGTGCGCTGTCAATCTCACAGTTGGTTCCCGGGAAAGCCGGAATCAGCACCCGGGGCTTCGCTGTGCGAACCGCCGGCGCCGGCCAGCTCTTCGCCTCAAAGCTGAAGGCCCTCGTCTGATCCTTTGCCCGGACCGCCGGCCAGCAGGCATCCGCCTCCGCCCGGTCCTCCGGCGTCCACTCGGGATTCAGCGTCGGGTATACCTTTTCAAGCTTGTTCCGCCCCAGCTCCCGCAGCTCCTTCAGCGTCACGCTGTCCTCGCGCCACGTGAACACCGGCTCCTCCAGCACAGTCCCCAACATCTGACAGCTGAATTGGTTTTTACCCTCACAGCAGCTTAATTCTGAATCCTGAATTCCGAATTCCGAATCGCCGGCTTCAGCGATAAAGCTTCCGTACCTGCACTCCGCCAGTTCAGACAGTTCCTGATCTTTTTCAAAAGCGAAGCCCAGTCCGTTTCCCAGTGCCATCTTCATCACGGAGGCCAGGCTGCCGCCGGTTTCGATCGTCCGGCAGGAGACAATCTTTCCCTCCCGGATCCATTCGGTGATCCGGTCATACAGTGCCAGCAGCGATGCCGTCACCGGCAGTCCCCGCTCATCCCGCTCCGGCTCCAGCAACATCACGGGATGCCCCGCCTCTTTGAACTCAGAGGAAATGATGTCTCCTGTTTTCGCCGTCGTCACCGCAAAGGATACCAGCGTGGGAGGCACGTCCAGCTTTTCAAACGAACCGGACATGGAATCCTTGCCGCCGATGGCCGCGATGCCCAGATCCATCTGTGCGTCGAACGCCCCCAGCAGCGCCGCCAGCGGCTTGCCCCACCGCCTTCCGTCACCTCCGGGCTTCTCAAAGTATTCCTGGAATGTCAGATATACGTCTCTGAAGGAAGCGCCGGAGGCAATCAGCTTGCTCACCGAATCCACCACCGCCAGATATGCGCCGTGATAGGGGCTGAAGGAAGTCAGTTCCGGGTCGTAGCCCCAGGCCATCAGGGAGCAGTCATCCGTGTGCCCCTTCTCCAGGCTGATCTTCTGAACCATCG
>Ga0265298_10006406_pt1 | contig 14539 bp, 15 predicted proteins | sample AusTroGonzalo_MG_3_FD_193486 | JGI IMG/M metagenome (GOLD analysis project Ga0265298, IMG submission 193486) | Bovine rumen microbial communities from tropical cattle in Woodstock, Queensland, Australia - Gonzalo_01 | ecosystem: Host-associated > Mammals > Digestive system > Stomach > Rumen ... | reverse complement strand
GATCTCACCTACGATGCATATCCTGGCCTCGCATCTGAAATCGGCCTTCAATCCCTTCGATACTGCGAGCTCGTAGGTATCCTTGGTGCATCTTGTGATCATGACGCATTCTGAACCGTTCTCCAGGAGCGTCTCTGCTATCTTGACAGATTGCTCGGGAGTCTTGCTGGCCCCGTAGATGACCTCCGATGCTCCCTGTCTCTGCTTCCTTTGCGTATCGACCTTGGCGAATCCGAGATCCACGAACGGCTGGGAACGGAGCATGCGCTCTGCATCATCCACCGACAGCCTGCCGTCCCTGACGGCCTCGAGAATCTCCCTGCCATCGGTCATTGAGTCTTCCTCTCTCTGTAGGAGACCGAATCGTACTTCTCCAGAAGGAGCTTCTCTATGTCGGGCTTCATCTCCTCCAGCATGTCCTTCTGAGACGGTAATGTCTCCAATGTCGCGGCCCCGTTGCTGTCGCGGACCCTGATGTCCTTGAATCCCATGAGCCTGATCTCCTTCTCCACTAGATCAGCGCGATGGAGTGCTTCCTCGGTGATCATGTTTCCATAGGGGATGCGTGTGGCCAGACAGGCCTCCGGAGGACGGTCCCATGAGGGCAGCCCGGCCAATTTGGACAACCTGCGGACCTCTTCCTTGGTTATGCCGCATTCTCTCAACGGAGAGCGGATACCGAGCTCCTCCAGCGCCTTCATGCCCGGCCTGTCAGCCGATTCATCGGAGGCGTTGGTCCCATCCATCACATACTTCCTCTCGACCTTCTTGGCCCTCTTCTGGATCAGGCCCATCATCCTCTTCTTGCAGAGATAGCAACGGTCCTCGTTGTTGGCGATGACGTCCTTGCACTCGAAGATGTCGTCCTCGATGAACTCAGGGGTGAAATTGTAGCGCTGACTGGTGTTCGAAGCGTTGGCCAGCTGAGCGACTGTCTGGAATCCTCCAGTGTAGGTTATGGGGATCATATCCACTTCGAGCCTCCTGCAGACATACATCAGGTATGTGGAATCCACTCCGCCTGAGAATGCAAGGGCCGGCTTGGGATTGTCCTCGAAGAATTTCACTAGGTTATCGGGTATTGTCTCCATGTTCTCGCAGCGCATATATCCTAGTCGCGCTTATTAGCGATTACGTTCGCTCCGTGGTGCTACTTTAAATATATTATATACATCCCCGACAAACAGTGAGACGCTTAGCCTCACGAACGGAAATGTGCCGTAACTGGTGAATCCGTAAAGGTGATAAAATGAGCGAAGAGACTCAAGAAACACGCCCGGTCAACGGGAAGAGCATGTACAGCTACATCGCTGATGCATGGGATGTACCTGAGAAATCGTACGTCAAGGCATTGAACTACGAGCGCCGTATCAAGTGGAGGAAGGAAGAGAACTTCACCCGTGTCGACAAGCCCACCCGTCTGGACAGGGCCAGAGCACTTGGATACAAGGCAAAGCAGGGATACGTCATCGTAAGGGCGAGGGTCAGGAAGGGATCCTTCCGTAAGAGGGCCATCGTCACAGGTAGGAGAGCAAAGAGAAAGGGAATCAACCAGATCATCACCGGCAAGAGCATCCAGAGGATGGCCGAGGAGAGGACTGCGAAGAGATACCCCAACCTCGAGGTTCTGAACTCCTACTGGGTTGGAGCAGACGGACAGCAGGAGTGGTATGAGGTCATCCTCGTCGACCCCGCACACCCCGTCATCAAGGCCGACCCCAAGATCAACTGGATCTGCGGCAAGGAGCACACCAACCGTGTCTACCGCGGAAAGACCTCTGCCGGACAGAAGGGACGTGGAATGAGGCACACCGGAAAGGGTGCTGAGAAGGCCAGGCCCTCAGTCAAGGCAAACAAGAGAAGAATAAAGTGATCTTAGATTACGGTAATTAAACACTTTAACCGCCCGCAAGGGCGGATTCCTTCTATTATAATATCAATATAGCGGACTCAGAGACCCTGGACTATCGCGTCGTAGATCTCCGATACCTCATCGTCGGTCATACCGATGGTTGGGAAGAATACAGGATATGGATACTGAGTGACATCTACGCTCCCAAGGTCGGCGAAATCCGTTCCCATGACGACACCTAGGATCCTCTTCTCATCATCCTTCTGGGGATTGAACTGTCTGAGGTATGAATCGTACTGCTTGAGCATGGAGAAGTCCGCATCACCTTCGATCATGACCCTGCACCCGCGCTTCATCATCAGCCAAGCGGAGACTATGCTCCTCTCGGAACCGTCCAGATGGGCTATGACCTTTCCCTGTGTACCTACGGGGAGGCCCGCATGGCATTTGATGTAGTCCTGGAAGATGAATGCACGGTTGTCACGTGCTTCGACATAGAATATGACATCAGGATTCGTCAGGTCCACCTTCACACCCTTATCCTCGTTGGCTAGGAATATGGCGGAACCGATCTCCCTCCCCATATCGAGACTGGTGTAGTCCTGGGAACCTTCCCTGCGTGCCTTCACGGCGAAGGACTGCCCCTCGGACAGCCTAGACAGAGAATACTGTGCCCCGACTGCGCACATGTCCTCCATCTTAGAGGTGCTCTCCTCGGCAATGGACATGGAGGCGATGCCGAAGACCTTCCTCAGCGATCTGACGGCGGAGTCGATATCTGTGGCCTCGACATAGAATCTGGCGCCTCTGCTGGTGACCAGTGCTTCCACGCCATCCTGCATGAGCATATCGAGCATGTTGTTCTTCATCGTGCTCTCGAATCTCTTGCGGACTGGCGTGCTCTTCAGCCCGATCTCGGCGTATCTGATCAGTATTATGGCCACGTTTCCACATCGGCCCGACATTTAATAAGATGTCCTACAGATACATGCAGCATGGAACTCCTTATCCTGCTGAGTCTGATTGCCCTTGGAGCGGGCGCTGGAATCATGGGTGCCCTGTTCGGTCTGGGAGGAGGAGTGATTTTCGTTCCTGTCTTGATGCTCTGTTTCGGAATGGCTCCGGCAGAGGCCGCGGCTGTAAGCTTGGTTGGGATCGTCGCAGGTTCCGTCGGAGCTTCAAGCGTCTTCGTGGAAAAAGGATTGGCGAACGTCCGTTTGGGCCTGCTCCTCGAGGTGACGACCACCGTAGGTGCTATCGCCGGAGCGCTCATAGCGGGATTCCTCGAGGAATGGATCCTAAGCCTTGTATTCTGCGCCGTGATGATCTACAGCGCAATCAGAATGATCATGAGCCCGGAGAAGGTCATAGAGCCCAACGGAAACGGCGGCAGAATGAGCTTCGAGTACAAGGACGAGGAAAACGGTGAGAACATCTCCTATGAGGTGCAGAACGTGAAGGAAGGCAGCATCGCTTGCGTGTTCGCAGGTATGCTCTCGTCCATGACCGGCGTAGGCGGGGGAGCGATCAAAGTTCCCGTCATGAACTTGATCATGCACGTCCCCATGAAGGCTGCAAGCTCCACCAGCAGCTACATGATAGGTATCACCGCATTCTCCGGAGCGATAACGTACTTCTTCAGCGGTCAGCTGGACCTTGCCTTTGCTGGTGCAGTTTCCATCGGAGCATTCCTTGGGGCCATCTCGGGAACCTATCTGGCCAGGAAGCTCAGCACCAAGCATCTCAGGAAGTATTTCTCAGTCGTCCTGATCTTGATGGCGATCCTGGTACTCCTACGCGTGGGAGGGATACTGTGAACATGAACAAATCCATCACATGGACCCTTCGCATTGGAATCGTTCTAGGATTGATCCTCATCATCATCGGAGAGTTCCTGGAGGAGGGCAATCCATTCCTCTATTACGGTCTGCTGTTGCTCATCGCATCCCCCATGTTCGCCGTCATAGCGGCACTGATAGGCCTGGTCAGAGAGAAGGACTGGTTCTGGGCACTAATCGCGCTCATAGTCCTGGCCATAGTCATTTCCGGAGCGGTACTAGCGGCGCTATGATAATCAATTACAGCCCCATAAATGGAAAACAAAATGAAGGGCGAGGCCTTCCGGCCCCAGCCCTAAAAAGTTTCACTCTGCCAGTTTGAAGGTGTTCTTGAAGATCATGTAGGTGCCGTCGGCATTGTCCGCTGTTCCGACAAGAGTGATCTTCTTAAGGTCCTTGGATATCGTTCCGATGTAGTATCCCCAGAACGTTTCCCCGCTGTTATCATAGACGGATTCCATGTAGAAGCTGTAACCTGATCCGTTGGGGAACATCATCGCACCCATGTAGGAATCTCCCTCGAGCGTATACAGAGTGACCTCCATAACATTGGTGCTAGAATCGACGAGGTCGAATATTATGGACAATTCACCGTCCATAGATCTCAGAACTTCTCCGTCCTCCTCGACATAAGCATTGAAGGTTCCTTCGTAACGCTTGCCCGAAAGGGTGCTGGGAACTTTCACTGCTTTGCTCTCGTCTCCGTAACATACCTGCCAAAGTTCGATATCTCCATTGGTATTGTCGTAGGATGCTGTATAGATGACCCCGTCTTCGATATGCACCATGTCGATGAGCCAGGTACCGAGATCGTAGTAGGAGATTGCCATCCAGTCGTTAAGTGAAATCCTGACCGCGACGAAATCAAGATCGGTTTGATCACCGCTACAGTTGTAGAACATGATTCCGGGCTCAATCCTGTAAATTGTAAGGGAACGGTTCTCGGAAAGGTGGTCGACAACACCGTCCTTGGTATATTGATTCGCAATGAAGGCATCATACACACCGCCTTCGTTGAGTCCATAGGATTCTTCCGCTACCTCCCTCAACTCCGCTTGAAGCCTGTCCTCAGAATCCTGACGCTCAAGAATCATGCTGGCCACACCGGCTTCATCGGACAGGAACGATGAGATTACTATCATTTCCCCGATCTTGGCCAATACCGATGTGCTCGTGAACTCGTCAATGCCTCCTGTCATCATTATGTTGTTGTTGGCCACACAGATGTATTCTTTGTCATCCAGATGCATTGAGTATATTCCGTCTCCGATCGTCTCGAAGGTCGCGACCTTATCCGGCAGATCCTTCGGGCCATACTCCTCGTACACGATGTTGCCTTCCTCATAGTATCCTTCAGCATACGCTATTAGATGCCAATCGCCATCCAAATCCATCTCTTGCTGTCCACCGTTACCGTTGTAAACAATAAATGAAGCGAATAGCACCAGCACAACTGCTGCCACGGCCACCACAAGAGGCGATGCCTTGCGCAGTTTACCAGCGCCATCAATATGTCCTGTCATGAAGCCCATGTTAGCTTTATTCGGTTAAATAATATGCTCGAGCAGATTGTAATCAAAAAGTGGTGCAAGGGAAGGTTTGCACAACCACCCTGTCCAGCATATACGAAAAAGTACTAAAAAACGCCATTTTCGACCCCATTTGCATTGAACGTCTTGCACCGAAACAGTATCCTTTATTGGTGCAAAGCACACCTATTTGCCTGATAATCAAACCAGATATACCGTAAATATAATATTGATAAAATCTTATCAGATTAAAAGGTGACAAAATGATTGTAGTCCCAAGTTCCGAACTCAGGAACAGATACACCGAACTCACTGATCAGTATCTTCCTACTGGTGAACCTATCTATCTCACCAAGAACGGTCACGGTCATGCCGTACTGTTGAGCATAGAAGAATACGAGAGGCTCAGTAGAGAAGATACGGTCAACAAGATCCGTGTCGGCATACAGGCGGCAAAAGAAGGCCGTGTCAAGTCAATCGACGAGGCTGAGAAGTATATCAGGAAAGAACTCGGCCTATGACAACATATGAGGTCGTGGTGACTGATCCGGCTATCGAAGACATCGTTGACATTGTCGGATATATCCAAAAGCTCACAAAGAGCAACAATACAGCGGACGAGTACATGGTGGGAATCCTGAATGTTATCAAGTCCCTTGAGGAAATGCCCAACAAATTTCAAATCGTGGACGATCCGGATCTATCCGAACTAAGTGTCCGTTATGCTTATTTTAAGAACTACACCATTTCATATTCCGTTCTAGAGTCCAAAACCAAGGTCGAAGTGTACAGAGTTCTCTACTCCAGATCCGATGTTAAAAACAAACTACTCGGAACAATACAAGAGTGAGATTCTACCGCACCCTTTCTCCATTATCGAGAGATCCCCTGCATGTGCGATCTCGGCGACCGTATCGTCTTGAAAGCATGAACAACGAGCGCATTACACCAAAACTACATGCTGGCAAGTGAAAAAGTGGTGCAAGGGAAGGGATTTGAACCCTCGAACTCCTACGAGAATAGGCCCTGAACCTATCTCCTTTGGCCAGGCTCGGATACCCTTGCACGTCAGGCCAAAGCAAGTGATTACGTCATATTATAAAAATTAAAGCGGAAAGGCCCGTTCCTTTCGGAACGGAGTTTTTCTTGGTTCCTGAAAGAATTAGGAGGCCATCAGGCCTTCATGATCTTCATCCAGCCGCCAGACTCGTAGATTGCGAGCTTCCTCTCTTTGAGGATCTTCTCGAACTCTGCCCACTCGATGACATCGAGTCTGTTGTTCTTTCCCTTTGTAAACTGGATTCCAGATGTTCCCTTTACCTTTCCAGGTTTCAATCCCTTGTTCTTTGCAATTGTCTTTGCTTTTTCCAGGTCAATGCGTTCCATAACCAATAGAATGCCCCCAGGCTTTGTATCCAGATTATAAGTATATAAATATTATTTGAAAAATGACATGTCTGGCTCGATTTTTTTATCCCGAAATCCATCCAAAAGGGGGTTTTTTGCTCACTTAACAGCGTTTATTTTTCCTTGAGGATAGTGCCACATTAGGCCTCAAAATAATTGGTGTTAACATCCAACATAGCTTCCTACTTTACCATCTTCTAGATAGACGACGGCGTCCGCCTGATCGATCAAGGCCTGATTATGACTAATGATGATGACAGTACGGCCTTCCTTATGGGATTTCAGCCTATCCAGAATCAGCTGGCCAGTGATCGGGTCGAGTCCAGCTACGGCCTCGTCGAGGACCAGTATCTTCGGATCACCGATCAGGGCGCGTGCCATTCCAAGCATCCTGCGTTGCGCCAATGGCATCTCCGAGATATCCTCGCCTATGTAGGTATCATAGCCGTCAGGGAGCATACTGACATACTCGTGGAGTCCCGTGAGCTGAGATGTCGCTAAAACGTCCGCGTCCGTCAGCTCGGGGCGATTATAGATAATGTTCTCTCTAATAGTGCCGCTGAACATCCATGGGTTCTGCAGAACAGCTGTGAGGTTCCTTCCTAACTCTGAGCGCGGGATCTGCGGGACCTCTTTCCCATCTATGGTGATAGTTCCCGAATCGGGACGGTAGAATCCCATCAGGATGTTGGCCAATGTGGTCTTTCCTGAACCTGTGGGGCCCGTTAGTACCGTGACCTCTCCGGGACGGAATTCGGCCGTAACATTGTGGAGGATCTCATGGCCGTCCTCGTAGGAGAACGATACATCCTGTACCTTTATGATTCCGTCTTTGATAGTAAAATCATCATCTGGCACATCTACTTCTTCCTCAGGGAGATTGAGGAGTTCGATGACCCTATTGAGGGCTATTGACTCCACGCGTATGTTGTCGAAGACGGTCACAGTCAGGAGCAGAGGGGTGCTCAGGACCCTGACGTAGATCATGAACGTCATGAACATACCTACGGGCATATCATGGTAGTACAGCAGAAGCACGCCGATGAGGACTGTGATCAGGTAACCGGCATTCACCATGATGTTGACCATGGGGGACAGCATACCGGAGCGGATATGCTTCGAAACGTATGCGGATGTGAATTCCTCGTTCGTAGCGTTGAAATCCTCCATAACCTTGGATTCCAGGTTTTCCGTTTTTATCGTCTTGTGCGTGGTGATGATGTCGCTCATCTGAGAGTTGAGCTCCGCCATCTTCAGACTCATCTCGGCATAATCCTTCTCGGACCTCTTAGTTATCCTCCTGCCAATAAGGAGGACCACCGGGATCAGTATGATGTAGAAGATTCCGAGGAGCGGCGTCGAAACGAGCATCATGACCAATATCGAGACGATCATGGTCAGATGGGCGATGAAACCTGTGTAGTCTGAGGAGATGAGCTTCGATACTGCGGGGACATCATTGGTGAAACGCGAGGAAAGGTCTCCGGCAGGCATGCGGTCGATCTGTGCGACAGATATGCGCATCATCTTGCGGTTGAGGTCCTCCCTGATCCTCCTGGTCAGCTCCAATGACATCCTCGCCATCCTGTTCTTGGATTCACTGGAAGCTACATACCACAGCACCACGCCCAGGACTATGACCGTGCAGATGTCTAGCAGAATGTCTACCTCTATTCCCTCTCCCGTCTCTATGCCTTCCACCATCCAATCCAACAGGAAACCGCAGACGAACGGGATGGTGTAGAGTATGGAAGTGGATACGAGGGTGAGGATCGCACAGTAGCGCATCTCCTTGACCTTGGACTTGTCGAATGATTCCAATGCCCTCAGGGATTTGATGGCTGTGGTGATCATGCCCATGATCCGTTCCTCCCCTGTCCTGTCTTGTACAGGTTTTCGTAAAGCGTCGAATCCTCCAGAAGGTCGGAATGGCTTCCCTGCCCAACGACCTTTCCGCGATGCATCAGGATTATGCTGTCCGATACGGCGACGGTCGATGCGTCGTGCATGACGTAGAGAACAGTCTTCCCCTTGCATATCTCCGATATGGTGGAGACAGCACTGGATTTGGTCTTGTTGTCCAATGAGAAAAGGCAGTCGTCGAAGATGAATAACGATGAATCGGTCAGCAGACTGCGCACCATAATGATGAGGAGCCTCTGGCCTCCGGACATCGATGAGACATCGTCCTTGAGGTGGGTGTCCAGCCCTTCAGGCAACCCAGACAGGTAGCTGCCCAGACCTATCTTCTCGCAGACCTCCAGAATCTCCTCGTCAGAACGGCTTCCTGACGGGTTCAGGTTGTAGCGCAGGGTTCCTCTGAAGATATGCACCGAGTTGCTGGCGTATGAGAATGATCCGCGTATGGCCCTCGGATCGCTCGAGGAGACGTCCATCCCGTTCACCTTCAGCGTTCCGGATTCGGGCACCGAGAATCCCAGAATCATGTTGACAAGATTGGAAGACCCGGACCCGTTGGGCCCCAATATGGTGACCGTCTTCCCTTTACCGATCTCCATGTTGACATCGTCCAGAATCTTTCTGCCCTGATGGTCTGTGAGGACCACGTTCTTGGCCGAGATGCTGATGTCGCCCTCCTCGCTCTGGACTGTTTCGGGATAAGTCTTCTCCCTGCTCTTGGCGCCCTGTACGACACCCTTCATGTGGTTGTAACAGACGCTGACCCTAGGTATCCCGATGCATATGTACGGGATCAAAGCAAGCGTAGCGATGATCGGGGTCGCGAACTGCATGAATATGATTATGTCCGCAGGGTTGAGGCTGTTTCCTTCCTCAAGCGCTGAGGCGACGAAGATGAATACTATGAAAATCCACATGATGGCGACGGCCATGTTTGAGACGAAGTAGTTGTTGAGCGCGATCCTCCTGTTCGTCACCCCGTAGTTCTCACTGTGACCGAAGAACTTCTTCTCCTCGTACTCGTAACCGTTGTAGGCGCGGATGGTGCGTGCTCCCAGTATCTTCTCCCTGAGGCTGGCGTTCACATCCGCCATGTACTCCACCTGCTTGCTGAAGAGTGGCTGGATACGCTTGGTGATCAGATACGCCAGTATTCCGGTTACAATGATCGTCAGGAGCAGTATGACACCGATGGTGACGTTGGTCTCGAATGTGTAGATCAGAAGGAACAGGAGGAGGATGGGCATGGGGATGTATGTCCTCAGCGTCTCGAAAATAAATTTCTGCACCCTGGAGACGTCGTTGGTCAGACAGACCATGGCATCGGCAGGAGTCGTCCCCAGAGCGTTGATGTCGTTGGAATTGACCGCCGCCTCCATTATGCTGTTCCTGAGGATACCGGCCGCATGTGTGGCCACTTTGGATGCGAGACGGGTGGTTATCAGCAGGACCGCAGCAAGGATCAGCGTACAGGCTATCAATATGAAGCTCATCGTTGCCAGGATCGTCGAGTCATCGCCATACACTCCGATAAGGAGGATAGGTTTGAGCAATACGATGGTCCCGACCTGAGCGACAGCACCTATGATCTGCAAGGCCACAATCAGGTATACAGTCTTCCTGTATGGCTTGAGCAGGCCAAAGATAGTCCAGTCGGTACTGTCTCTCATCGGTTCCTCCTATACACTCCGCCGTAAAAAGGATATCCTTTTTAGTAGGGTGAACCTAGCGGTCTGCATGAAGGAAGGGCGCCCTTACCTCGTCAATTACGCGCTGGGGATCATTTTCGTGATGTCAGTGCACCTTCTCTTCAACGGAGTGGCTGCTCTGGCGTTCCCCGAGCTGTTCCATACCTCGAGGTACGAGGGCGAGTTCTTCCAGGTGCTCTTCATCGGGGTCGGAATCGTAGAGATGATCATGTTCGTCAGCCTCTACATAGGATCGGGGATCGCATACAAGTTCACGCTGTTGCTGCTCGTGGGGATACTGGTCGCTACCGTCATATACATCTCATGGAAGGAGGATTTCGCCTTCGACATGACGATTCAGTCTGTTTTGAGCGTAGTTTGCCTTGTTCTCCTCCTGACACCCCGTGTCCGCAGGTACTACAAGAACTGGTCGCTCGGAGAACTGCCCTCTTTTGAGCTCTGACCAGCGCAATGCCTTTTTATCGGTAAGCATGTAAAGGCTGTCATGGAGCAGTCGGATAAACTGTTGCTCAGGTCATCCTCGTCAGAGGATACCACTCCCGAGATGGGAATCAGGATCGGTCATGCATTGGCAGAGGATCACAAAACTGTGATCGTCGGCATGGATCTGATGAAGAGCAGCCCCATGATGAAGAACGCGGTCGTTTCCGGAATCATCTCTTCCGGATCCGATGTCATCGATATCGGGGTAGTGTCCGAGCCCGTGGCAGCTTTCGCGGCCAAGATGGGCGACTGCTGCGTTTATGTCACCGAGTTCCGCCAGCCCGAGCTCGTGAGCGGTTACCTGCTCATCGAGAAGGATGGCAGTTTCTTCAGCAAAGAGAAGCTCAGGCATCTTGACAACATCTCGCAGAAGGAGTGCGAGCTGCCTGATTACAAGTCCATAGGAACCATCAAGCTCTACTACAACGCGATCAGGGACTACAATGATGCACTTCTGGAGAGGTTGCAGGGAGTCCCCGGAGGTTCCATGATCCTGGACTGCAACTGCGGTACGGCCACAGATTCCGCACCTCAGCTCCTCAACGCGATAGGTACGGACATCATCTCCATCAACGCCCAGAAGGACAGGAACTACTTCTCCAACTCTCTTTCGACCAAGGAAGCGGACATCAGGCACATGAGGTCCCTGGTCGAGATCAACCTCGGTTCGATAGGAATATCGATCAACCGCATCGGTACGCTCATGAGGATCTTCAACGAGAAGGGCGAGCCCCTGACCGATGAAGAGGCGCTTGGACTCCTCATCCTCTATCTCAGACCAGAGAAATTGGTCGTTCCGATGAACATCACATGGCTTATCAGCGACATATTCAAGGGAAAGGTCAAGGTCGACATCGACACACCGCACCCCATTCCGGATGCCGAGAAGATGAAGCTGCTGGTAGCTGTTCCCAATGCGAGCGACATCCACAAGGTTCAGGTCGAGAACGAGGCCAAGCTGGCGTACTACGACGGAGGATTCATCTTCAGCGACCTCAGCTATGCCCCGGACGCTATCTATACAGCGATCCTCCTTTCACAGTTCTCATCCAGCAACAATATCATTGATGTTTTGAGCCAATTCCCGGAGTACCACTCCGAGACCAAGTCATACAAGCTCTCCTGCAGCCAGGCGGACTTCTCCCGTATGATGGATCAGAACGTTGTGGAGGTCAGCCCCATCGTGGAGCACGACAAGGGATGCTGGAGGGTCGACATGCCCGAGGGCGGTTTCTTTGTCCAGCTGGACAACGACATGGAGGACACCGTGAACGTCACCGCGGAGTCCAACGACAAGCTGTACCTCATCAGCCTTCTCGAGATCATCGATGACTTGATGGACAAATGCGTCTCAGGTCAGTAAATGACCTCGATATCTATGGGATCACCGCGAGAATTGTATGCCTTCCAGCTGTTGCGATCGTAAGGCTGGCAGGTTATGAAGTGCACCCCGCCCATGTTGCTGAAGAAATCCTTGTCGGCATCAGAGGGCTCGTTGCAGTATCCCGGATGGGAGTGGGCCGAACCCGCAATGGAGTAATCGATAGGCTCCATCCACTGGTTGATGAAGCTGTGCTCATCGCCGAATACCGAACCCGGCAGCATGACCATCTCTGATATGACTCCGTCTATCTCCCTGTGGACGCAGACGAACTCATCGGGGTAGGCCGACTTCGCGGATTCGTTGAAACCGTCGATGAAGTCTACGCTGACCCCTCTGATCTTGTTCATAGGTAGTTCACCAACTTCTCGCGGACGCGAGAGAAGAAGTCCATGTTGAACCTGATGAACTTCGCCTTCTTTTCCGACAGCATGAACTCCACCTTGGAGCCGCCTTCCATCGGGATCTCCTCCTGTCCGTCGAGGACTATGACGCAATCCTTGTCAAGGACCGACTCGACAGTGATCTTGCAGTTGGCAGGGACGATGAACGGCCTGGAGGTCGACTTGTACGCCGCCATGGGAACGACCATCAGCGCATCCACATGGGGATCCATGTAAGGGGCACCGAGGCTCATCGCGTAGCAAGTGGAGCCGGTAGGCGTGGAGATTATGACTCCGTCGGAACGCATCTCGCAAGCGAGAACCTCGTCGACGTAGATCTTGTAGTGGCGTATCTTGGCCACAGACGATGTGTGGATTAACGCTTCATTGACTGAATCCTTCAGATACTCGCCGTTGTACCATGATGCGAGCTTGAAACGGGTCTCGATGGTGTAATCCTCCTTGAGCAGCCTGTCGATACCGTCCTTGATGTGGTCACGGTCGATCTCCGCCAGGAATCCTACGCTTCCGCCGTTTATCCCGATGACCATCGCATCGGTCTGCTGGAGCACCCTCAGGAGGGTACCGTCCCCTCCGACGACTATGACGATGTCCGCATCCATGTCCTTGATCGGGACTCCGGACAACCCCATGATCTCCGCGATCTGAGTGTCCACGACGTATTCGTGTCCTTCGAGTGCATCGATGACCTGCTGAGTGTATTCCACAGCCTTCTCGAGCGATGTGTTGGCGTAGATTCCGTACTTGTGGTCCTTCACAGGATCCTTCCCGCGGACCAGATAATCGAAGACGGACTTGTGGCCGACTGCCATGACGTTGCTCCTGTGCTCCAGGTCGAAGGTCATGTTCAAGACGTTTCCCTCGAGATCATAGATCTCTCCTCCGGCCTCCCTGAGGATGAGCACGGCGGCCGCGATGTCCACTATCCTCTCGCAGTGAACGTAGTTCTCGGAGTACATGCAGAACGCATCCGCCTGCCCCTCCGCAACGACCACGGTCTCCAGCGAAGAACAGCCCAACCAACGGCTGGACGATGCCTTCTTGGAAATGTTGAATGCCTCTGGATGGGCATACCTGCCCATGTAGTTCATCACGAAGAGATCCTTGAAGACAGGTTCGCGTACATGAATCGGCTTCCCGTTCTTGAACGCCCCCTTGCCCTTCTCCGCCCAATACGCATCACCTGTGACCAGGTTGCGGATGTAAGCGAGCCTAATGCCCGCCAGGGATTCCTTCCCGACACCGAGGGATACCGTGTAGTAGGGTATTCCCGCGACTGCGTTGTTGGAACCGTCTACAGGGTCCAATACGAGGGTCTCCTCCCCTCCCCTGTCTACGAATCCAATCTCCTCGCTCAGGACGTTGAGCGGGACGGCGTTCCTCTCCAGATACATCAGCACGGCGTTCTCCGCCACCTTGTCCAAACGGGAGGTGGGGGTTCCGTCCGCTCCGATGCAGATCTCATCGCCCATGCTGTTGGAGTCCGGTATCTTGCGGACTTCCTCCTGCACAGCGTCAGCGATTGCCGAGAGGGTCTCGATCGTGATCATACTGTGCCGATTGACAGGATTTTATAAAGAATATACCATGGACGACTCGATGGAGCCGCTGACCTTCACATCGGACAGGGTCTTCCTGGACAGAGGACGCCTGTACACCATATCCCTATGCCCCGGGAAGAGGATCTACGGGGAGAGGCTGTTCACCCTCTCCGGGACCGAATACAGGGAATGGGATCCCAGGAGGAGCAAGCTGGCGGCCTATCTGACAGTCGGCGGGAAGCAGTTCCCGTTCAGGAAGGATTCCAAAGTCCTATATCTGGGGGCTTCCAGCGGTACGACCCCCTCCCATGTGGCTGACATCTGCTCAAAAGGGAAGGTATACTGCGTTGAGTTCGCGCAGAGGATGTTCAGGGACCTTGTAGGGACGTGCGAGACACGCTCCAACATGATGCCCATCCTAGGAGATGCCACCAAGCCCAGCGAATACTCGATGTTCGCGGACGGAGTCGATATC
>Ga0265298_10006405_pt1 | contig 14540 bp, 16 predicted proteins | sample AusTroGonzalo_MG_3_FD_193486 | JGI IMG/M metagenome (GOLD analysis project Ga0265298, IMG submission 193486) | Bovine rumen microbial communities from tropical cattle in Woodstock, Queensland, Australia - Gonzalo_01 | ecosystem: Host-associated > Mammals > Digestive system > Stomach > Rumen ... | reverse complement strand
CATAGATAAAGCACACGTAACATTCCATGTAGTGTCCCACGTGTGTACATCTATGTTGTTAACAACCCTTTATACGTTCAGTTGTTAACAACAGTATCCATATTAAAGCAAGAAGTATCCAACCTACCTTGCCAATTGATTAAAACTTGTTGTTGACAACAAATTTACTGAACTAAGTTGGAATAACTCAGTATCATAGTTGTTGACAACTATAAGTAAAGTAGTGCGTGACATCCGGAGTCCCACAATATGGGTACCCTAATTTTAGAATGTATTCATCTCGCAAGAAAATCAAGAACCAAAACAACAGGCTGATGGAGTTGTACATCAATAGCCGAAACAATCAACAATCACGTTGTTGACAACTCGATAACGTAACAGAAAGGACAATCGCTATGGCACTTAACAAAAAATCTTTAGGAACACTTTTACTTCAGAAGAACAAGGGAGAAAATGAGAAGCTCAAGGATGCAGTATTCACAATCGATGAATTTGCAATTGTTAACGAAGAAACAGAAGAAGAAATGATTTGCTTCACTGTATGCGAAATCGAAGACACATACTTCTGGGCATCAACACTTCTCTATGATTTCCTTAAGGATAACGTAGAAAACGCTATCTGGTCTGATGAAACATTAGCATATCACTTCTCAGATGAGGATGAAGTTACAATTCGCTACGAGGGTAAAGTACCTCTTAAGTCGGATGAAAAGAAATCCTGCAATGTTTGGAAAGTATTCTGCTAATTAAATTCAGTTGTTGACAACTACTCTTCTCTGTTCTGCAACCAGTCTTCGAGTAGTTGTTGACAACAAATTAATTCAAAAGAGGTGAAACAATGGCACGACACAAAAGACAAATCTGTAAATCAGATTTTTCACCTGTGTTTAGACATTTCACAAATGTCTTAATTAATCGTGTAGTTGTTGACAACCTACCTGAAGAAATTGACTCTAAGTTTCTTCTCTATCATGTTCTATTATTCGGCAGAGTTTTATTCTTCAAGTCCAATGGAAAATACCACGTAATGTGGTTTTCCGGAAAAGGACATCTGAACGAATATTACATTCAGAAAGATTTCTTAATCGTAAACCCATGGGCAACTGAAACAAATGGGGATTATGAAACAGAAAAAGATGCGTGTATTTTATATTCAGATATAAATGCATACATTGAAAATGCCGACGTAGGTTTATATGATATTGTTGAAGAATATGCAGAGATTATCAACCAAATCGACAAGTCAATTAAAGCTCTTGCTAAGAATTCAAAAGTCATCGCCTTTATAACAGGCTCAACAAATTCGTTTGTTCATACAGCTAAACAGACAATTGAACGTTTACTCAATAGTGATGACTGTATCGGAGTAATGGAAGAAACATTAGTAGACAACATCAAAGTAAATCCTATATCTGAAAAGATGGATTATAAATTCTCCGAATTAATCAAAGCAAGACAGTACTATATCTCTGACTTTTATCAGAAAATAGGCATTTCTGCAAACATGAACATGAAAGCAGAACGCTTAACAGATAACGAGTCACAGCTTATAGACTCATGTGCTGAAGTTGATTTTGAACATATCATTGATAATCTCAATTTCTCAGTAGCAAAAATCAACGAACTATTCGGTTTAAACATCTCATTCAGACTTAATGAAGATGTTGTTAACAACAATATAGAGGAGAATGAAAATGAACAAGATGCCGGAAATAATAACTCTGGAGATGATAGAGAAGGAACTCAGACTTCTGCTGGCGAATCTCCAGTTTCAGGAGAGCAGGGACATTCCTATAGCACACTCGAACATAGCACAGGTACAGAAAATAATGATGTGGCTGGAACACTTCAAGAACCAGACTCCACAGAAGAAGACAAGGAAGTCAACAACGGAGTAAATGTTGAAATAAACATTGAAACAGAAAACGCTGAAGTAACTTCAGACGAGGAAGAAGTTGTTGACAACAAGGAGAGTGATGACGATGTATCTTCCACCGAGAGAACCGATACTTGAGTTACAACCTCAACTGGTTCACACAGTAAACTACGATAATCCATCAGAAGTTCCGGGTGCAATAAATACATTATTCACTGGAATAACACTCCCAACAAATTTCGGTTCACCAACTGATTTTTGGGCATTCCTCGAAAACAAATATGGAATGCATTTTCTCCTACCAGAATATACAATATACACAAACACACCACCTTGGCAGATGCAAAATCATTATCAGCCAAGCAATCCGAAAATAAACTTTGCATTATCTTCAATCTTCCTTGCAAATGATGCAAAGTATACTCGCCTTTTATCTTCAATCAATGAAAAATATGATGTACTCGCACCATATAACATTCAAGAAGAACACAGTACCGGTGAAAAAGTGTCTGATTACTACACAGATTACAAACAGAGAACTAACAATGAATATGAAACTTCAATGGATAGTACATCTCTGCAGCAAACAGGACAGTCTACATTAGGCTCTCATAAAGACGTATTCAGTTATGAAAACAATAAGAAGACTACATTTGCTGGTAATGATTTCGAAGACGGTTCCACGTCAACACAACACACAAAAGACAGTCGCGTAGGTAATATAGGCAACCACTCTTTCGCTGAACTCATCGAAAAAGAGATAAAACTTGCACGTTACAACCTATGGGACATCGTATCAAATGACATTATCGATATGATATGTTATAAAATATTTGCAACGAGTTGTTAACAACTCAGAAAGGATGAAAGTATATGAACTATAAACAGATAGGTATCATACTCAACGACGTATTCGCTGAAGAAATTGGCGAAAATGCACAGGTTGCTGAAGACCTTTCAAACATCGTTGAAGTAGGACAGACAATCACAAGCAACTCTGTTTGGGGTGACCAGTTTGAAAACTACGTAAAGAAACTTATCGACAGAGTCGGAAAAGTAATCTTCCGTGAAAATAAGATGAACTTACAGCATCTCCCAATCTTCAAAGACTCATGGGAGTTCGGTTCAATCGCAGAAAAAATTCGTGTTGAAGCACCAGATACAATTAATGACCAGACTTTTGAAGTATGGGACATTAACTCATATGACCCATCTGATATTTTCACACCTGTACTTCCTGAAGTATCAGCTAAGTTCTTCAACAATAGCACAACATTTTCTATCAAGATTACAATTCCTAAGCGTCAGGTAAAGTCAGCATTTACATCTGCTTCAGAAATGTCACGTTTCATTTCACTTATTGAAAACAGCATCAAGCAGAAACTTGCTATTGACTTACTCGCTCTCGAATACAGAACAGAAGCAAACCTCATCGCAGAAAAGTTCAAGTCAGGAAATCCGAACTCACTCTGTAACCTCTTATATGAATGGCTCAGAGATGTACCACAGGCAGCATCAGTATATTCTGGTTATTCAAATCCAAGAGATGTAATTACAGACCCATACTTCCTCAGATATGCCAATATGCGTATCGGTATGTATCGTGATTTCATCAGAAAACCATCTGTACTCTATGCCGATGGCGGTTATATCAATACCACAGCAGACAGTGAACAGACACTTCTTCTCCTCACAGATTTCGATAAGGCACTCGATACATGGCTCTATTCAATGAACCGTCATAATGACTTTGTCGAACTCGACGGTTACACATCAGTACCATACTGGATGTCAGGCGGTAATGATGACTCTTATACAGTACGTTCATCAATCAAAGCCATTCCAGCATCAGAGGGTAAACAGCAGGCAACACCTGACCCACGTCTTGTTGTAGAAGTATCTGACGTACTTGGTGTACTTCATGACTACAGAGCATCAGCTGTTACTTGTGAACACCACGATGTAGAGTCTATCAATGTACCAAATAACCGTACAATCAACTATTGGTATTTTGCAGATGCAAACTACATCAACGACACAGATGAAAACGTAGTAGTCTTCTACCTCAGCGAATATTACGCTATCGGTTCATTTGACACAGAAGCTGATTTCATTGCAGCAACAGGTGCAACAGACTGGTCAACAGATGGTAGCAATTACTCATACTTCTCAGGCGGTTCAGCACAGTATACAGCATACACAGGTTCAGAACAGTTCCCATCAGGTGTACCGCTTTACGCAAATATCGCAAATATGTAATATCCAAATCATACGGAGTTGTCAACAACTCAATGTATCCCTACCAAATGGCTCAACATTTACCCCCATAAGTGTTGAGCCAAAATTGTTAACGCATAGGCGGCGGCGTGCTATGAGCTATGGGCTTAGGGCTTATGGTTTAAACGAAAGGAGTTAATGGTTATGGCGATAAAGGTTAAGTTTGGAACGTATAGCTGTGAGAATAACGAACTGGATAAATCAGATTGGCTGACAATGGATAACACTTATACAGATTGTCAGTTAGTTAATACTGATATATTGAACCCAATACTTAAGGTTTCAAGTGGAAAGGTTAATAGTACGTATGTTGAAATTCAAGACTTTAATAGGTTCTACTTTGTTGAACGTGTTGAAAGTATTCCCGGAAGTCATTGTCTTTTGCATTGTCATGTGGATGTTCTTCACACTTATAGGACTGGAATAAAGGCTATGGAGTGTTTGGTGACAAGGAATGAAGATAAATCGAAACAAGCAAGTGAACTCGTAGACACGTGTATGCTTATTGACAAGAAGAGAAGATTTAAGAACAGAGGATTTGGCGATAGTTTAATAACAAATGATGTTTGTTATGTTATCGGTGTAATTTAATAGAAAGGAGTTGTTAACAACTTATGGCTTTAGTACAAGATATGACAGTCCGTTATAACAGTGCACCTGATGGTGAAAATTTTACATGGTCACTTTCAAAAACGTTAAACGAACTAACAGCTGATGATATAAAAACACAGGACGCGTTTACCGGTTTTAATTCGTTCGCAATTAATCAAATGAAAGAAGGCGTTTTATCACAAGGTGCACCGGAAAATAACCCGAACCATTGTTACATGTGGGCAACAGTCGGAAACGTTTCTGGTTTTCCGGTCTCATGGAATACAACATTTTGGAGTTATCCCGCTAACAATCCAAGTGGTGTTTATATGCGTACAATATTGGTGCACAGACCGCTTAATAAAGGTGCTAACACATCATTAACAAAAGCACTAAACGACGTTAGAATTGTTTTAGATGTAACGCCGGACGCAAATACCAATATGCAGAATCTCGCATTTAATAATCCCTATGTAGAAGTAAGATATAATAACAACGCCAACGGTGAAATACGATTAACAGATAATTATTTTATTTCACCGGCGTGTATTATGATAGTAAACAACGTGCTGTATTTATGGGTTTATGGCGGTTTAGCATGGTTTAATAATTATTCAAACGGCGGAAGTGCGACAATAGATCAGGGATACAGCGACGGTTACACTAATTTTGATAATCAAGGCACTTACCATAGATTGGCGTTTGGCTGGACATTGGGATTAGTAGATACGCCAATAACGACAGGTTTAATAATAGACGCGTCTTATCCTTATGCCGGTAACGGGCATTTTGACAATGTTGATTTTAACGGTCACAGCGGACGCTTAAATGTCAACATGGGTGCTACGAATTATAACAAGCGTAACAGTATATCACTAACCGACAACGAAAATAAAACAATAACTAAAATGTACGCCGCTTTTTCTGGACTTAAATTCATAATAGATAATGTATGGTATAAACCAATAATACAAGGTGGTGTAGTTACTGGTTACACAGATGATATGACAGTACCATCTGAATGGGATAACTGGACATCAGCAAAAGGTCATAATGTACCTGATAGTGGCGGCGGTGGCGATGATGGAGATGATGCTGAAGCTGAAACATTTGGCTGGGGTGGTAGTGAAGTACACGGTATGGTAAGGTATTACTTACTTACGCAAGCTGAAATGGAAAGTCTTCAGAGTTTTATGAGTAACGCCAATTGGAGAATGGATTATAGAAACTGTGTTATTGGTATGTTTGTTGTTCCTAATGACGGAATGTTTTTTGATGCTGCAGTTCCAACTACACTAAAATTTAGAATAGGGCTTAATGAGTATGAGGGTGCTATACCACCAGATGAAGAATTAGATACTGGAATTAGTTGCAAAAGAATAACTGGTGTTGTTAACAACGATAATGCTGTTATTGAAATTCCGAGAATGAATGGTAATTTCTTAGATTATGAACCATACAGTAAGTATATGGTTTATGTTCCATTTTGCGGTGTAGTACCTTTACCGGATTATATAGCAGGTAAGGAAATAAAAGTTGCTATTTATCCTGATGTACCTACCTGTATGTGTACAGCTGTTATAAGTAGTGAGGGTAGAAAAATTGCTACCGTGTCAGGTGCATTTGGTAGCCAGTTGCCGCTTACTTCCGATGGTAGTGGACTTAAAGCATTAAGTGCTATTAATTCCATTGGAAATATGTTAATGGGTGGTGGAGAATTAGCACTCGGTATTGCTACTGGTAATATACCATTAGGTATAATGGGCGGTGCACAGTTATTAGGTAGCTCATTACAGACTGATTTAACATTAGGTCAGGCATTTGGTTACAGTATTGGTTCAAGTGGCGATACATCATTTTTTGGAGCGGGTAATAGATGTGAATACTATATTGCATTTCCTGAATGGAATAATCCGGATGGTACTGACACAAATATATACGGACATACGTATGGATTTGTTGTTAATAAAAGAGGTGTTCTTGGTGACTTTGAAGGGTTCACTGTGTGTGATAATCCTCACGTTACTGGTTTTAGTTGCACTTCTGAAGAAAAAGATGAGATAGAAAGATTGTTAAGAGAGGGTATTATTATTCATAACCCGAGTGAATGAATTAGATAAGGAGTTGTTGACAACGCTATGGGGAACGAAAGTAAATATTATGACTGTAGTAAGATACTGTCAGAGGGTAGCATATATAATATTGTTATAGGACAGAGAAGTAATGGTAAAACATACGGTTTCATTGAGGAAGCTCTTAATGAGTATTGCGAAAATGGACACCCAAGTGTTTATATCAGAAGATACGACGAGTCTATAACAAGTGCGAATATATTTAAATTATGTACACCACATATAGACAGTATGATAATAATGAGTGGCGGTAAGTGGAATAACTTTGAGTATAAGAATAGGTGTTTTGTACCTGTAAGATTGAATGAAAATGGTAAGGTAGAAGAACGTGGAGAGCCATTTTTATACTGTGTTGGTATGAACTCATGGGAACATAAAAAAGGACAGGATAGAGGATTTGTTAGGTATATAATATTTGACGAGTTCTTAACGAGAGATACGTATCTTAATGATGAATACGCTAAGTTCATGAATTTGTTGAGTAGCTTTATACGTGACAGAGTTGGTACGACTATTGTTATGCTTGGCAATACTGTTAATAAGTTCTGTCCATACTTTTCAAAGTTCAAGATAGACATGAAAAAAATCAAACAGGGGTTCATTTACAATTACAGGTATGGTGATACAACTATGTCACTTGAATATTGTAAACCATCCACCAATACAAGTAAAGTTAATAAGGCGTACTTTGACTTTGATGAAAAGCAGCTCGATATGATTAAGTCAGGTTATTGGGAGATTTGCAGTTATCCGAGATTTTATAATGGTAAGAGGGATGACTGTGAAGAACTTGGACATATATACATACATTTCAGTACCCATGTATTGAGATGGGACTTACTTATTGACGATGATAAGAATGTCATAAGTTTTATAAGCCCGAGTTCATTTGATAAGGCATTGCAGTCTGGTGATATTTTCATGACTGATGATAGTTTGACGCTGTTGGATAATAGGATGGCGTTTGCTGAGTTACCAAAGTTAAAGTTGACACAGTTATTAATAAATACTTGGAAAGGTAAAAAGATATACTTTTCAACAGACGATGACGGTGATGTATTTGAAAACTGGATGAAATCTGCATTAAGAAATAATGATTTTAGAAGTTTTTAAATAGAACAAACCCCTGTGTTGTTAACAACAATAACAACATAGGGGTTTAATTTTTAATTATTATTTATCATATTTTTCTTGTCCAAAGAAGTAATCGTAGATGTTTTTATCTTCAAATTCAATTCTTCCATATAAGAAGTTAAAGAAATCATCTGATAAGCACATTGAGAAATCAGCAGGTGTAAGGCATACGCCGGAACGTGTATCAACAATTGAAACATTTCCAAGATAATCTGTTACAATTAAATTGCGATGTCCTTCAACATATGTGTGCGTGAGTTTGCAATTTTCAAGTTTGAAACTGTTTTTAAAGTTTATAAACTTTTCTTCTGTTGTTTCACCCAAATGGTCAGCCATATTTTTTGGTGCCCCAGCTACTGTAGTTTCTACAACCCACTTTTTCTTTTTTGGATGGAAGAATTCGGTGATATAACGTTTAGAACCAAGTGATTTAAAAGTGCGATAGTATGGTTCTTCTTCAAAAACACCCATAAAGAATTCTTTTTTATCTTTATCAAAGAAACGATAATCTTCTTCAGTGAAACCGTGAAATTTCATAGCATTGAGAAAGTCTTCTTTTATTTTGTTGTTAACAACATCCCAATATCTGTCATATTTTTTCCATCCGAGGTATTTTACTGAGTCTGTATCGCAATATACTGCGTTTTCAGACATATGTTTTATTGGAGTGAGGATTTGACGTCGAGCGTAAGATGTTACCCAAACGCCTATTGAATACCATAAATACTGTTTTGGATTACCTATATATTTTTTATAATCTGCGAATGTTTTTTCCTCTTTAATGAAACTCATATTGGATATTTCGTCAAAATAAACTCCAGAGTTTAAGAGGTTGAATACAGCTGAACCATAAACACCATTTATACGGTTTTTGCTACGCATATAATTCTCTTCTTCACCCTCAACACCTTTTAAAGCAGTTTTCTGTTTAAAAAGTTTGAGTATAACAGCAACTAATTCTTTAGGGAGATATTCTTTCTTTGAGATGTGTACGGAAGATAATGTGATTTTGTCAAAGTTATAAAAGTCACATATGTTCTGTAAATCAATTTCGTTAATATCAAACTCAAGGTATGATGCTGATACGATACGACCGTTATCGATGATATTATCTTCAGAGATTTTCTTTGCTTTGTGCAGAGATAGGATGTTATGGCAGTGCTTTGCTCTTATGTTTGTAAAGGTTGCATGAAACGCCCAAGCATATTCATCCGGTGGGTAATCTTCAGTTAACTTTTTCAAGTCTGCTAAGCAATTGACGTCAAAATTAATCTGAAACCAAATGGTTGGATATTTACGGGCTACCATTTGATACGGATAGCTTGATGCGATATCTCTACATTTTAAGTTGTGTAATGTTTGGTCAATATAGAGATAATTACAGTGAGTATATGCACCTGCGTAAATTGAAATGAGTAGATTTTGAAGTTCCATTGTCTGTGCGGAGTATAATTGCACCAATGAGTGAATTTTCTTCAAAGAATTTGTTGTTGACAACTCTTCAATGAAAAGGTATCTAACTTCACCTGTAGATGTTGTTGGGATATTTTCAAGTCTTTTGTATTCCTTTTTCTTTTTTGCTATGTAAGCACATACCACTTCAGTATCTTTTCTTTGATAGTTAAGTTCTTTATCGGTTATTGGTGTTGTTGATGTGCGAATGAGACTATAATCAAGGTCACCGACAGCTTTTTCTACAGACAGATGTTCATTTTTTGCGAGCTTTTCAAGTTTGCAGTTTGCTAATGCAAGAGAGTCACGAAATTCTATGTTTCGGTAAGTGCATTTGAGTACATTGTGTGCTTTTCTACAGAAGACATCTGTAAGTTTCATGAAGTCTTTCATGAATTGAAATTCAAATGATAGGTTATGCACCCAGACTATATAGTACCAACCTTTAGCACAAAAGTCCGATAGTCTGTCGAAATAGGCTACTACGTCTTTCCAAGTACGAAAAGTGTTATGATGGTAAGTATTAGCGATATTTTCACAAATATCTGCTAAATACATCCAAGCGTATTTTCGTTCTACTTCACGTGTTACAGTTCCATCACGATGTGTAACATCTTTGTACTCTACGTAAGATGTTGTTTCAATGTCGAACGAGATGATGTTTTGTTTATAATTTCTGTTTAAAAAACTCATGTTGTTGACAACTCTCCTTAATGTAATTTAGGTTTACTTCTTAAATATGTAGCTAAGGTCTAATGGTGAAATATCGCTATTCCAGATTTTTTCGTTTAACTTTTTCGAGTATTCTTGCTGTTTTTCAGTTAAAATTTTGTTTTTTAATCGTGATGTATATTTTTCAAAAACATCGATTGGATTGTCAGACTCTGCTAATGCAACTTTAACCTCATTGTAAGTTAATATTGCAAAAAGCTCATGGAATTCTTGTGATAGGTAAGACAAAGTATCAAATGCTTTTATATAGCTGGTATTTGATACTTTTTTGCCTAAAGCTGACCATATTTGTTTAGCCCTTTCAAAGTCTTTTATGTTTTTATTGAGTTGTACTCTTGCTTCTTTTGCATCGGCTCCCTGAATTGTGTAAATTGTTGCATAAAGAGATCTTAAATCTTCATAAGATTTTATCTGATCTCTAAAAATCTTACCCGCATGGTATTTTGTTTCTTCCATACCATATTTTTGATATAATGAGCGTAGATTTTTGTTTGCTACTTGCATAGCAGGAGAACCTTTGTATAGATCATTCTTTTTCCACCTTTTTAGTTTGCGGACTGCTGGTGTAATGTTGTGTGAAATGTACTCACGCATTTCCTGAAAACCTATAGACCGTGGTTTCTGACGATTGTACTTTTTTGATTTTGCCATGTTGTTGACAACTCCTTTTTAAAATGGTAGGGCATCGATTGGGATACCCTCGATGTCGGTTATATCTTCATCATTGAGAGATAATTCGTACGTAGAAAGTGTCTGAAGTGTACGCATTGGGTATATACCATCAAGATGATTTTTTCGATAGTCAACTGAATTACATTCCTCAGATGAGGTACAAGTGATTGTGTTGTTGACAACGGTTGCATATGGACAGTTGTATGCACCTGTTGCAACTTCGTGATAACAGCAGTATTTCATTTAGATACCCTCACTCTCTTATATTTTCATCGAAAAGTTCAGAGTCAACACTTAAAACTAAGTATATCGGAATTTTCTTTTCTTCATGTGATTTATAGATGTAAAGTCTAACGTGGTCACGGTAGAAGTTTACGTGATGTACGTTGTTGACAACTTCCTCTTCCTGTGTTGTTTCATTCCAAAATGCTACTTTCATTTAGATACTCCTTCTATACTTATAATGGTTCAACAGATAATAACTGATATTTGTCTATCTGCATCTCGTGCTTTTGTCCATTAAGATTGTAGAAAATTCTCATACGGATGTCTGAAATCATAGCTATTTTATAAGCTGGTACTTCTCTGAAGTCGTATGCATCTTTTTTACCCTCTTTTATTACCACTCTAAAGATGTTTTCTGACTCTGCTTTTTCGTAGTTAACACCATGAATATCGTTTACTATATCGTAAACCATGTTGAAAATGTCTGTTCTTGTAAGTCTTTTCTTTCCTTCATACTTTTTATTGATTAACTTGTCATAATTCATTCTTATTATATTGATGATACTTTCATCTCTATCGTTTAAGATTTCAGATAATTCTTCATCTGTGTAAAAAGGTGAATTTGTGAGCATAATAAATCTTCCTTTCATGAATGTGTTGTTAACAACTCGAGTAGTTTGTTTTGATACCCGAGTTGTTGACAACTTAATTCTTCCTACCTATTACTTTTCGTATGTTTCGATGTACCAGACGTTGCATGTACGAGACGGATCTGACTTCACAGGGACTGTGCCCTTGTGGGTGATTTTAACAACGTCGTCTGGGAAATACATACAGCGGGTGTTTGGGTTGAGTACTGCGTTCTCGACGTTCTCTTCAAGGAATGTGAAGAGTGATGTGGATGCCCAGAAGTAGTATTCAGGGTGTTCTACGATTGTGAAAGCTATCATTTTCTGCTTTGTTGCTGAGTTGTTGACAACTGCAAATTCGTTGAGAGTAACGTCAACGAGAAGTGCATTGTTGTTCTTTTCGAGGTTGAGAATTGTTGGTCCGAGTGAGCTTTTGTTAAGTGCCATAATATACGTTCCTTTCTATAATGCGTATGTTGTTGACAACATACTGGTTTTGATACCCAAGGGTGTATTTTGATACCCGGGGTTTAAAATTATAAAAATTTGTTGTTGACAACAAAATTTGTTGTTGACAACAAAATTTTCACGAAAAATAGTACTATATAGGGAAAATTTTCCATGGGAAAATGTGTCAAAACTGGGAAAATGTGTCAAAACTGGGAAAATGTGTCAAAACTGGGAAAATGTGTCAAAACTGGGAAAATGTGCCAAAACTGGGAAAATGTGTCAAAACTGGGAAAATGTGTCAAAACTGGGAAAATGAGCCAAAACTGGGATATTTTTCCAGTTTGTGGGTAAAAATGGAAGTATGCCAGAATTTGCATACTTTGTAATATTTTTCCAGTTTGTGGGTAAAAATGGAAGTATGCCAGAATTGACATACTTTGTAATATTTTTCCAGTTTGTGGGTAAAAATGGAAGTATGCCAGAATTGACATACTTTCCATAGTTTTACTTTTTTGTTAATATATCGTCAAAAGCACCATTTTTTACCATTTTTGCAAAATCATGAAATGTTTTAGCAGATTTTACCTTATAACCATTTATTTCCAGATATTCATCATTTACCATGGCATAAATTTCCGTGGAATTATCTGCAAGGTAAACTTTTACAACATCTGCCTTAAAATTACAGGCAAGTTTTACATGGCAAATATATGACATTGCAGTAACATTTACCATGTCAAATTCTTCATAATATCCATTTCTTAGTAACATTCCACCAATTGGATATTCTTCAAAATTTATGAATGTTTCCATAATAATACTCCTTTGTCGGATGTTGTTAACAATACTTTTCTTTGGTAACTCAGTAAAAAACTGTCAGTGTTGGAAAAATTACTTATTTATTGGCATTTGCTGAGCATTCGCCTAAAAACTTGATAAACTGGTTTGTTATGTCAGAGTCCTTAAAAATTTCCATTTCTACCATGGAAATTATGTCAAGAATTGACTGGAAACGTTCTGCATCTTTGGAAACCTTTACCTTGATTTCACCATTTTCCACTTTTTCCTTTTTCTGCTTCTTTTCCTCTGAATTGGTATCTTCGCCAGATTTTAACGATTTTACCACTTCACGGATGGCAGAACATGGCATGGAAGCTTTTACCTTTTCTTCCTGAATAAGGGTTAAAATGTCAGGTGTTTCCAAGAATGCCATTTCCTGCATTTGGGTAATACTGAAAGGAAAACCATATTTATCCTGTAAGCCTTTAACTGCATTGGTATTTAATGCTATATCCAAATTTCTGCCATCTTTGGCAATTAGTCCTGTATTCTGGGAAGTTGTGGAAGTACCAACAAGACTTTCCACGTTTTCAATTGTTAGGAATTTTTCCGCAATTTTGGTAAGTTTGTAAACATGACCTTTACTGTAAGAAAATTCCTTTTCACAGTAATCGACAAAATTGTCATAACCTGCCAGTGTAAACACTTTTTTGTCTAACTGGGAAATACTGTTGAGAATGAGGGCAATTGTATAATCTACCTTAATTTTACCTTTTTCCAGATTTTTTACACCTCTGGTAAGATTTCCTAAGGTAATTTTTGGCACACCATTTTCTTCCACTGTTGGGTTGAGGCTGGCATCAATGGCAAAAGTTGTTAAAGCTGTTACATTTGTGTTAGTATTCATAATAATTACTCCTTTGTAAAAAACTGTCAAATTTCGGATGTTGTTGACAACACTGACAGCTTTTTACCGAGTTACCATTTCATACCATTTATTCAAATTTCAAGATACTTTGGAATACTTTATCTACCTTGGGATTTTCTTCCAAGCTTGGTTGTTGTTGACAACACTTCCAAGTCTGAGCCAAAAATGTATAGCACTCCCTTGGTGGCTATGCCAATTTTGGTAATATTTGTCCGTACCACTTCTTTCCATTTTTTATTATATTTTTCCATATATCGCCTATATGGTAGCATTTACTACATTGGGATGTATATTCTATCTCATCCACTATATATATTTTACTCCTCTTGTGTGAAAAGAATATGATAGTTTTGTGAAAGTTATGTGAAAGTGTGTGAAATCTTTGTGAAAACATTTTATGGAATATGTGTTGGAAATTGGAGTTGTTGACAATACTTGGTATTGGTAGGTTGTGGATAATATGTCAAATAACTGGATGTAAATATTTGGAATTGTTGACAATACTTGGTATTGGTAGGTTGTGGATAATATGACAAATAACTGGATGTAAATATTTGGAGTTGTTGACAATACTTGGTATTGGTAGGTTGTGGATAATATGACAAATAACTGGATGTAAATATTTGGAGTTGTTGACAATACTTGGTATTGGTAGGTTGTGG
>Ga0265298_10006404_pt1 | contig 14543 bp, 13 predicted proteins | sample AusTroGonzalo_MG_3_FD_193486 | JGI IMG/M metagenome (GOLD analysis project Ga0265298, IMG submission 193486) | Bovine rumen microbial communities from tropical cattle in Woodstock, Queensland, Australia - Gonzalo_01 | ecosystem: Host-associated > Mammals > Digestive system > Stomach > Rumen ... | reverse complement strand
TATAAATCAACTATCCTGTTAAAAACGTGCAACTTCTCCGGCAGCGAGGAGGAGAAAAACGCGCCGGTGATACTCGGTCAGGTCGAAATGGACGAGGTGTGTCTGCAGAGCGTGAAAAGCGGTATGAAGCGCTCGAAGGAGCTGACCACCGCCACGAAAAACTATAAATTCCCCGTCGGTACGAAAACCGGAACGGCGCAGACGAGCCAGACGAACAACAACGCGGTTTTCGTCGCTTTCGCGCCGTATGACGATCCGGAAATAGCGATATCCTGCGTAATAGAAAACGGAGCCGCGGGCGGAAACGCCGCGCCGCCGGTCTTGAACACCATATCGTATTATTTCCACCTTGACAAAAACGGCAATCCGCTGCCATACGAAAACTGATATTAAACGGTATAAAACCCTATATCATATAAAACAATTTAAGAAAGGAAGATCACTATGAAAAAAATCATCACACTGCTGCTCGTTCTGCTTCTGGTATCGTCGCTTTTCGCCTGCTCAAAGCCGACAAGCAGCGACACGGAGGCGGAAACCACAAAGGCGGCGAACAACGTCGCCGATACACAGAGCGGCGCGCCCTCAGACGAGGACCTCGGCTGGATACAGCTCGACGTGCCGGACGGCTTTGTCATAGTAAAGGAATCCGACCAGTATATCACGGTAATCAACCAAAACGACAAAAACCAGTTTGTCCGCTTTACGCGCGATTACCTTATGGGGCGCACGCTTGACGATCTGTCGTTTGCGCAGATCTCAAACAACACCTCAAAATATTCTAAAGGCGCGGACGGCTATTTCAGCGGCTTTTCGTGGAACGTAGTCAACTATCAGGAAAACGGCGCCGACTGCAGGATCTTTTTTGCCCTTGCCGGAGACGGCGAGCATTATCTTCGTGTAACGGCGATAGGGCTGACGGAAAACGATTTTGCGCTGCAGGTTATAATGGGTCATCTCGTTATAAACCTTGAGGAGCTGTAAAATCGCTTTATGAAAAATACGGTTATAGTATTATTGGCGCTCGCGCTTTCGGCATCGCTTTTCGCCTGCGGCGAGGGCGGCGACGTACTTACAGACACGGTCGCGCAGACTGGCGGCGTGACCGCCGATACCGCGGCTGATACGGGTAAGACCGCCGACACCGCGGACAGTACCGGCGGCGCGACTACGGAAAACGGCGGGCAAACGCCGACGGGCGAAGTAAAGACCGAGGATTTTTACGGCACGTATTACGGCGAAAACGGCGTCATAATGAAAATTGACGAGGGCGGCACAGGTATTTTCACCGAAGACGGCGTTGATTACGAGGCGACGTGGATGATAAACGACGGGACGCTCGTTGTGTGGGATTATAACGACCACAACTTTTCCGGCAGTCTTATAAAGGCGAATTCCGAGCTTTCGGGACTGTGGCAGAGTGCGGCGCGGATGAGGTTTTCGTCCGACCCCGCCGTCGTCACCGACCCGTCGTACCCGAATCCCCCGTACAACCCGACGGTGTTCGAGCCTAAGACCGCGGAGCTTTACGGCGGCTTTGAGATAACGATACTCGGCGCGGAGCTTTTCAGAAATAGCGAGAGGGACGAGGCGATACGGATTTATTTCGACGTTAAGAATCTGAACGATACCGCAAAGAGCTTTTACGACGTTTACGGCACCGTGCTTGAAACGGGCGTTATCGACCACGTACACTGCAGCGTATACGACTGCGCGGAGGCTGAGGTGGTGAACACGCCGATACAGCCGGGCGAAGCTCTGCGCTGCGCGTCGGAATTCTACTGTAAATGGGACATAACGGAGCCGCTTACGTTTGAAGTGCAGAACGAGGACTACAGGTTTGCAAAGCTCATAGACGCCGTTGATTTGCTTGACCCCGGCACGTATACAATAGGCGCACAATTTGATATGCAGAAGCTCCCCGCGTTTCAGCAGGGCGGGCTTCCGGCAAAGCCTTAATATATAAACGAAAGGACAAAACAAATGAAAAACGGTATTATCGATTATCGCGGCGGTGCTCGCGCTTGTAATCGCGTCAGGGCTCTGCGCCTGCGCGGGCGGCGCCGACACGCCGAAGGATACGGACAAACAGACCGCATCGGAGACGAACGCGCAGACAGACAACGCGCAGACGACCGACAAAACCGCGGAAACCGAAACCGGAAATAACAATCAGAATGAAACGACCGCGGCGGAGCAGGGAACGGAGCCCGCGCCGGTCGCCGGCAGCGAGGGGCTCACCATAAAGGTATATGACGATATGTGCGAGGTGTGGGACATAGGCACCTTCACGGGAGAAGAGCTCATAATACCGTCGCACGTAAACGGCGTACCGGTGACGCACATCGACGAGGACTCGCTGACAAACGACACGATGAAAAGCCTTTATATACCGTGGACCGTCACGTCCATCGGCGAGGACGCGGTATCGGAGAGCAAAAATCTTGAAACGGTCACGTTTTCCGAGGGGCTTATCGGCATAGGCCTCGGCTCCTTCGGCGGCTGTGCTGCGCTTAAGACGGTGACCTTGCCAAAAACGCTTGAAAGAGTCGGACAGTCCGGATTCACCGCCTGCACGGGGCTTACCGAGGTGACGCTCAACGGCAACGCCGACGTAAACAAAGCCGCGTTTGAAGGGTGCACCGCGCTTCAAAAGGTCACGTTTACCGACAAGAGCGGCAGACCGTATTCGCTTATGTCGCGCGCGTTTGAAGGCGACGCTGCGCTTGCCGAGATCACTTTGACAGAGGGGCTCGAAACGATCGGCTCGTTCTGCTTCTCCGGCTGCTCGTCGCTCGGCACCGTATATCTTCCCGCGACGCTTACGAAAATTGACGCAAACGCGTTTGCCGGCGTCGGATCGCTTAAGATATTCTATGCGGGAAGTGAAGAGCAGTGGCGGAATATAACCGTCGCAAACGGCAACGACGCGCTTAACAGCGCCGAGATCACTTATAATTATAAATAAGACTATGAAAAAGACAAGTATAATTTTAATATTATCACTCCTGTTGTCCTGCATTTCCCTCTGCCTGTTTTCCTGCGGCGGGGGCGGCTATGACGACGAAGACGAGGAAGAGGAATCGCCCGAGGGGCTTCTGATGGCGCAGACCGCGGACGGCGACTATATGGTGGCGGGTCTCGGCACGTATCCCAAAAAAGACGTCGTCATACCGTCAAAATTTAACGGCAAGCCCGTCGTCGCGATCTACGACAACGCGTTTTACAACGAGGAAATAACGAGCGTCGTTATCCCGGGAAGTGTGAAAAGGATAAGGGAGAGCGCGTTTCAGGAATGCGGGCAGCTGACCTCCGTCACCTTCAGCGAAGGGCTTACGAAGATAGAATCCTACGCTTTTGACGCCTGCAGCAGCCTTAAAGAGCTCACGTTTCCCAAAAGCCTTGAACTCGTTGAATATACGGCGTTCTCCGACTGCTATGCGCTTGAAAAGATAACGTTTCTCGGCAATACGAGCGTCGGAAGCTCCGCCTTTGACGACTGCGAAAATGTGACCGAGGTGATTTTCTCCGGCACGGATAAACGGGCGTATAATATATGCTCACAAGCGTTTTCGGACACTAAGATAGAGACGATAGCGCTGCCGGAGGGACTTGAAACGATAGAATTCGGTGCGTTTTTCGGTATGACGACGCTTAAAACGGTATATTTGCCGAAATCGCTAAAATCGGTCGGCGACGATTCGTTTGGGGCGACGGGGATAGAGACGATTTACTACGCCGGATCTGAGGACGACTGGAAAAACATAACGACGGAGTATAATCAGTATAACGTTTACGAAAATCCGCTTGAAACAAAGCCGGTCGTATATAACCACGCATATTGAAATCGGAGACAGTAATGAAAAAAATAATAATTTTTGCGGCTTTAATACTTGTTTTCGCGTTTATCGCTTCGCTGTCGGGGTGTTTCAAAGTCAACACCGATCACGGCGCGGCGACGTCAGCCGAAACGAAAAAAGACGACCGCGAGGGCACGGTCTTAACACCGCCCGACGATAAAAGCATTGAAACGTTTACGGTGCCGGACGGGACGGTGAAAATACCGGCTTACGCTTTCAGCGGCTTTACGGCGCTGAAAGAGGTAAAGCTGCCCGACAGTCTTACGGAAATAGGGCAAAACGCGTTTGACGGCTGCGCGTCGTTAACGTCTGTCACCATTCCCGCAAATCTGCGCATAATAGGAGAATACGCGTTTGAGGAATGCGGCGCGTTAAAAGAAATATCCCTGCCCGACACCGTTACGGATATAGGCAAAGGCGCGTTTTATAATTGTTCCTCACTTCAAAAGGCGACCCTTCCCTCATCTCTTACGGCGATCCCCGTATATCTTTTTAACGGGTGCACGGCGCTTACCGACGTTGCGATAGGCGATAAGGTGACTGAATTATGCAAGGGTGCGTTCTGCGGCTGTACGGCGCTTGAGCAAATAACTCTGCCAAACAGTCTGACCGTGATCGGGGAGCTTGCGTTCTGCGACTGTAAATCACTTAAGACCATACGCCTGCCCGACAGTCTTGTTTCGGTCGGTGAAAAATCGTTTTACGGCTCGGGTTTGACCGGGATCGTTTTCCCAGAGCATTTTAAAGATATAGGCGAGCGCGCGTTTTACGAATGCGGCAGCTTAAAGACCGTAACGTTTGACAGCGAGCTTAAGTCGATAGGAAACGAGGCGTTCTTCCATTCGGGCGTTGTTGAGATAGTTTTGCCCGATTCCGTAACGACGGTCGGGGAAAAGACTTTTCTTATATGCGACGAGCTTAAAAAATTCACGGTATCCGAAAAAACGCTTGACGCGCTCTCTGTCGGACACGATGAGATATCCGTCCGCTCGTTCTTCGGTTTAAGAGATTACGCGGAAATAATCATACAGGCAACACCTGTAAGCTGAAATTAAAAAAGGAGAAAGAAAATGAAAAAGGTTTTGATAATATTTTTAGCCCTGATACTCGCGCTTTCGTTTGCGGCGTGCAGCAAAAACGGCAATACGGATAATACCGCAAAAGGCGATCAGACTGACGCCGCGGAAAACAAAGACAGCTCCGACGGCGGCACGATAGATATAGGCGGCTACAAAATAAAGCTGACAAAAGAGGCCAATCACGGTGATCTGTATTTTAAAGAAAACACAGCCGAAATGGAGCTTGCGGGCTACGAACAATCTTTCAATATGTACTGCAATAAAGAAGAGGGACAGATCTTCGTTATCCGTCTCGTATATTTCAAAGGCGCATCGATCGACGAGGTGATGAGCGGGTCGGACGCGACACTTACCGACAAAACGGTAAACGGCATACAGTACAAGTATTTTGAATACGAGGAAAACGGCACGCCCGCCCACAACTACGTTTACAATTATAACGGCACCACTTATACGATAATCTTTGTATCAAACTACGATATGACGTCGCTTGAGAATACCTTTTTGGGAAGCGTTTATTTCAAAGCGTCTGAACAGTAACGATACAGCTGAGAGGATGAGCCTTACGGGAAACCGTAAGGCTTAATTTATTAAAAATGAATTGATGCTTACGCATCATGAATTGCACCCCCCGGCGCAATTCATAAACGGACAAATAAACACTTGACTTTTGCCGCCTTCTGTACTATAATGAATTTAAATAATATAACAGGAGACAAAATGAAGAGATTTCGTTTTTTTACCGTCCTGCTTGCGCTGATACTGCTTCTGCCGCTCTTTGCCGCGGCGGCGGGCGCGGAGGATACCGTTATTTACTTAAGCGATCTTGACACGGTCAAGCACGACCTTATAAAGAGCGCCGGTATCACAAACGGCATAAACCAGGGCTTGCAGCAGAAAAAAATGTCGGTCAACGGCAGAGTATTTGAAAAGGGCTTCTGCACCCACCCTGTCGACGCGGACAATCCTTCGGTCATAACGGTTGACGTGAGCAGATACAGCACCGATTACCCCGTTTTCCATACCGTCATGGGCAAAGACGATATAACAAAGGACGGCGGGACGGGTTTAACGGTCGTGCTCTGTATATACGTTGACGGCAAAGAGGTTTATATGAGCGACCTCTTGGATTTAGGCGACGTCGTGGAGCTTTATCTCGACGTGGAAGGCGCGAAGGAAATTCAGCTTTTGTGCTTTGCCGCGTCAACGTTTGCGTGGCTCACCGCCGATTTCGGCGACACGTACCTCTGCAATTACAAGGTCAAGGAGGTGCGCCTCGCAAAAGCGCCGATAAAGAAAGAATACATGGTCGGCGAAAAGCTGTCACGCGTCGGCGGCGTGATAGAGACGGAATACGAAAACGGCGCGGTCGCGAGGACCGAGGTGGAGGAGGATATGATCTCCGGCTTCGATCCGGACAAGGTCGGGACACAGCAGCTGACCGTAACGTATAAGGATCACGTTTTCACGTACAGCGTCACGGTAAAGGACAGCGGCCCCGTGACCGAAACCGTCCCCGTGACGGAGACGGAAACGGAGCCTGAAACCGAAACAGAGACCGAGGCGGATATACAGACAAAAGACGCGGAAACGACGGAGGAGAAGACAGAGCAGGGCGGCGGAAATTCCCGGATAATCATAGTCATAGCTGCCGCCGCGGTATTGGCCGCCGCGTGCGCCGCGGCCGCGGTGATAATCAAGAGGCGCGGCAGGACAAAGGGGAATTAAAATGAAGACAAAAAGGGGAATTACGATCATGTCAATGCTTTTGACTGCGGGGATCCTCGCCTCCTGCACGCCGGGCGACACAAACGTCACCACGGCAGCCGACCCCGTAACGGCGCAGGCGACGGTCACCGCGGAGCAGACGGAGGAGACCGGCGCCGACACTCCGGACGAGGGCGGATATAAATTCACAAATCAGACCGGCGCCGGCGTGTATCCGGCTATGGAATTAAAAAAGAAGACCGCCGCAAAATACGACGCGTATCTTGCCGACACCTCGACTTTGCCCGTGTCGTTCGTCTATGACGGAGTTGAGTACCGCGGCATACGGACGGGCGACGGCGCGCCTTTCAAGGAGCTTTCACGCGGTACGGAAACGAACGGCAGCAAGGTGAGCACGACAGTCGTATATGAGTTTACCGACGGTATAGAGGTAACGCTTTTGTCGGCTGTATATCCCGATTACTGCGCGTATGAATGGACGCTTTACTTTGAAAACAAGGGCGAGACGAACACAAAGGTGCTTGAAAAGCTGAACTGCGCGGATATAGTTTTTGAGGGCGGCGACCCCGTGCTCAAAGGCATCTACGGCGACGGCGGCGCAAACGGAAGCACGCCGTACGCGGAATACGAGTTTTCGCTCAAAACAAAAAAGAAAATACACATGACGCCGGAGACGGGGCGCTCGACGTACAATTATTTCCCGTACTTCAATATCCTGCACGGCGACGGCGGCACGTACGCGGCGGTCGGCTGGCCTATCGCGTGGGGCGCGGATTTCAACTACGTTGACGACGGAGGAGAGGGCGTCCGCTTCTTGGCGTATCAGCAGTCGTTTAAAACGTATCTGCAGCCCGGCGAAAAGGTGCGCTCGCCGCTTCTCGCCCTGCTTGAATACGAGGGGCGCGACGCGGATATATCTTCAAACCTCTGGCGTCACTGGTTCATAGACTGCAATATGAGAAAGATAAACGGACAGCTGTTTGAGACGAATATCTCGGGCTACACGGGAACGATCTACGGCGAAATGACCTTCGCGACGGAGGAAAATCAGCTTGCGGCGATGCAGAAATTCTTGGACAACGAGGTGCCGCTTTCGTACTGGTGGATGGACGCGGGCTGGTATTTTGAATCCGGTACAAAATCGCTGAAAGAATGGACGGCGACGGGCACGTGGATGGTCGACACGACGCGCTTCCCGACAAAATTCAAGGCGATAAGCGACAAAGCGGCGGAAAACAACATGAAAACGCTTTTGTGGTTTGAGCCGGAGGTCGTCCGCATTCCCGAGGATCAGAGGGACAGGGAAAACGGCATACCGCTTGAATATATGCTTTGCCCGGTCTTAGCGGACTTCGGCAATCCCGATTTTATCGACTGGATGCTCGAGCGCGTCTCGACGATAATCACCGAGGGCGGCATATCGCTTTACAGACAGGATTACGGCATAGACCCGCTTTACTATTTCAATCAGACCAACACCAAGGGCAGAGTGGGTATAAGAGAAAATCTGTACGCGCAGGGATATTACACGTACTGGGATAAGCTTATCGAGCGCTTCCCGTCCATGATGATAGACTCCTGCGCGGCGGGCGGCGGCAGAAACGATATCGAAAGCATGCGCCGCGCGGTGCCGATACACAAGACCGACCACGATTACTCAAACACGTCGGATAAGCAGTCAATGCACCAGGCGCTTTTCAACTGGTTCCCGTACTTCGGCACAAACCTCACCGGCGGCGTAGTCGATCTGTATATAATGCGCACGAACTACACGCCGTGGATAAACCTAAATCTCAACATAAACTCAAAGATCCTCAAATGGACCACGGTGAGCGAAACCATGTACGAATGGCAGACGATAGCGAAATACTATTACTGCGATTACTACGAGATAACAAAGTGGGCGGACGGCGACGGCGCGTGGCGCGGCTTTGAATTCTTCTCGCCCGAGGACAACGAGGGCTTTATACAGATGTTCCGCCCGAAGGAAGCGGAGGGCGACGCCTACCGTATGAAGCTGAAAGGACTTGACGCAAATACGACGTACGACGTAAGGAATATCGACACCGGAGTGACCCTGACCGCAAAAGGAAGCGAGCTTATGCAGGACGGCTTTGACGTTCCACTCTCCCCGAGGAGCACCGCCCTGTTCACGATCATGAAAAACGGATGAGGATATGAAAAAAGTTATTTGTTTGGCATTGGCGCTTTTGTTCGTCCTTGCCGCCGCATCGTGCGGCGCGGACGTGCAGGAAACAACAGCGGTAACGACGGAAACGGAAAAGGAGACGGAGGCTTTGCAGTTCGATACCGTGACCGACGCTGAAACGGAGCCGGAGCCTTTATCGCCTGAGGAGGAAATAAAGACAAAGACCGCGCTTTTTGTAGGCGACGCGTTTTTGACGGGCGCGACTTCGGATGACAAAACGCAGAAAAACTTTGCCGACCTCGTCGGCGAAAAGCTCGGTCTGTCAAGCGTTAAAAACAACGCGGCCGAGGGCGCGACGGTGTCGCTGATAGAGGGCAAGCCGACCGTGGTATCACAGCTTGAGGCGGAGAGCGGCGAAAAATACGATATAGTTATAGTCGAGGGCGGCATGACCGACGCCGCAAAGGTCACAGACATAGGCAGGATAACTGCAAAGCGCGCGGAGGAGACGGCTGATACCGACCTTGACGCGGCGAAATTCGCGGGCGGGTTTGAAAATCTGCTTCTGACCGCAAAAAAACTGTTCCCCGACGCCGCGATCGGCTGTATCATACCGCCTTTGATAAGCTCGTCCGTCGGCTGCGTGTCGGATATGCAGAGATACAACGCCGTAATGCGCTCCGCGTGCGAGAAATGGGGCGTCTTCATCCTCGATCTGTACGACGGCGGGACGGCTGCCGAATACCGCCCCGAAAACGGTTGGACGGCAACTACAAATATGAATATTTACCAAAACAACGGGCCCGAGTACGCGATAGACGGCGATTATTCAACGCTTTTCTGGGCGGGCGGCGCGGCGGTCGAAAACCACGCGCTGACGGTTGATTTGGGCGTTTTGTCCGACGTCACCTCCGTGCGCCTTATAATGGGCTCGGAGAAATACCCGAACAACTATATGCACTCCGCGGTGCTCGAGTATTCGTCCGACGGCGAGACCTTCACAAAGCTCTGTGATCTCAATAAAAAGAGCAGGGAAACGTATAATGCGGACGATTTCACGGCAAGATACGTCCGCGTACGCGCGACCGCGTACGACGTCGAATGGCCGCTTATAACGGAATTTGAAATAGAAGCGTCGCCCGTCAGGGGCGCCGACGAGGGCGACCGCGTAAAGCCCGTGCGCATAAGCGCGGCGGATTACGAAAAGCTGACGGAGAGGATCACTGATTTCATAAAGGAAATATATAATAAAAAAGCCGAGCCGACGTTGAATATCGGTCCGGGACTGTGCGATATCGCGTCCGTTCTGTCCGGCAAAAAGGTGCTTTACTACGGCGACTCTATCTGCGATAAATCCTTCCACGACGACCCCGCGCGGACGGTGTATTATTCGTACGCCGGTCGCATAAGGGAGCTTTACGGCACAAAAACGTACAACCGCGGCAAGAACAGCGCCTCTCTTTCCACAACGCGCGGCGCGAATACGATCATAGCGCAGACAAAGGAGGACCTTACGCGCGAGGTTGACATGATAGTTATAGAGGGCGGCGTAAACGACGCGATGGACGCGGCGCCCGTCGGCGCAGTGTCCGATATGACGGCAAAGGATTTCGACGCGTCAAAGCTTGACAAAAAAACGATGGCGGGCGGGCTTGAAGAGGTGCTTTACACGCTTACCGAAAATCACAAGGAAGCCGTTATCGTCTATCTGATAATCTACAAGGTTGACTTCAGCATGGGCAGATGCAGCGATATGGAGGAGTACGTACAGATGATAAAAACGCTCTGCGACAAATGGGGCGTCACGTATCTCGACCTGTATCACGACGCGTGGTTCAACGCACGGTTCGATATTAAGTCGCGGTATTATTCAAACGACGGACTGCACCCGAACGCAAAGGGCTACGATATGCTCACCCCCGTCCTTGCCGAATTCATGGCGGATACTTATTTAGCGAAGAAGAAGTGATAACAAACGAGCCTTACGGTGATCCGCAGGGCTCGTTTTTTTAGAAAAAGGGGGGTTGTCATCGTAAGCTGACAAAAGGAGTTTGTTTTTCTATTATTTTGTACTTATCCACATAACCGGTCTTATCGCGTCGCTCGGGAGGCTGACCTCGTAGCCGTAAACGTTCACGTAGCCGGAATAGAAGACAAACGACGTATAATCCGGATAAAAGCCGGGCGTGCGCAGCACCCACCAGCAGAGCGTTTTGCCGAATTCCTCAAAGCTGTTTCCCACGCCCACGCCGCGCGCTATCGCGTATTCCGTCGGTTCGCACATTCTGTCGTCGTACGTGCTGAAATACCTGTTCGCCTCGCTGACGCTCAGAATGAATATCCTGTCCGTCGTGTCGCTGCCGGGATCGGTCGCGTACGCCGGATTTTCGTCCGCCGTGACGGCTGCGGGGATCACGCGCTCCTGTTCATCATCATCGAACGCCTCGTTGTAAAACGTGCCGTTCAGCCACGCGCGCAGGGCGCAGGTGTTCCACGTCACCACGTCCTTTGAGGTGTGATACGGGTGACTGTCAAGCGCGTATTTGCTTATGACGAGCACTCTGTCCGCGGCTTTGTCGATGACGAGCCACTCTATATCCTCTTTGCCGTTTGATCGGTCGTTGTCCTGCTCGTATTTACCTAAATACACGGTGTCGCCTATATCGGCGATCTTCAGCTTTTCGTCCTTGTATCTGCCGAAGATCTCCTTTGCCTTCTCTCTGCTGTCCTTATAGCCGTCAAGCCCGATAAGCGTTTCGTATATGCGTATCACGTCGCCGCCGTTCATTTCCGCTACGGCTTTGTTATATATTATATCCTTCATCGCGGGCCCGCACGCGGCGATATACGCTTCGCTGTCCTTATATCCGGGGAACAGAGAAAAGATCTCGAGCGCCTCTTCGTATGCTCCGGTCTCGTACAGCCGCACCGCTTCCTCATATCTCTGCTCCTTCAAAGCCGCTCTGCATAAGACGGTACGGTCCGTGCTGTCCTTGTATTCCTTAAGCGACTTGAACTCGGCAAGCGCCTTTTCGTAATTGCCGGAATTATACAGATTTATCGCGTTGCTGTATTTAACGCCCGGTATTATCACCGTTATCAACAGTATTACGAAAGCGACGCATAAAGTTAAGGCAAGCGCGGCGATCGCGACTGCGGTTTTCCGTTTTTTCGCCGCCTTTTCGGGGTCGTAATCCGGGTCAAAGAGCCTTTTGAAGCTTTTCGGCAGTCTCTGCTTTTTTCCGCAGGTACCGCAAACGCAAAACTCGTCGTCCTGCCCGCACTCTACAGCGGTTTTACACCTTCTGCATCTGTAAACTGCCATGTCGTTCCTCACAAAAAAGTTTATTGTCTTATATTCTATCATATAATCCTGTTTTTGTCAATAGTAAAGTCAGATCTTTGCGCCTTCCGCGCGGGATACGCGGAAGCAAAGCTCGTTTTTGTATCAAACGGCGAAAAAAAAGCCGATGTGTAACGGTTGACATGACAGGAAGATTATGGTATAATAACAATATAAAAAACACAGAGAGGTTTGTATGCTGTTATTTGCACTGTCAATAGTGAATACACCGGAAGAAAAATCAAAGCTTTCGGAAATATATGACCTTTATTTTCTGCAAATGTATAATTACGCCGTGTCAGTGTTGGGAACAAAACCGGAAGCAGAGGATGCGGTGCAGGAAGCGTTTTTGTCACTTGCGAAAAATATTGACAGAATCGATGATCCCGCGTCGTTCGCAGCGGCGGGATACGTTATGACGACGCTTAAAAATAAGATCATAGATATCAAACGAAAGAAAAAGCGCGAAGAAAAACTGCTGAACAAAATCGTACCCGAATACAGAGAATTTGATGACGACGCTATTGGTTTACTGATAAGAGATGAGCAAAAAGAGAGTCTGAAAAAAGCCGTGGAAACGCTGAAAAGTCGTGAAAGACATATCTTGCTTATGCGGTTGTACGAGGATATGAGTTTTGAAGATATATCAAAACAAACGGGTATGAGTGATGGCAGCGTTAAGAATATTTATTACCGTGCGCTTGAAAAACTGAGAAAATTGCTGGAGGATATATAAGATGAATAACATAATAAAATCGAATCTTATAAACGCTTTGCTTGAAGCCGAGGGTGCGGAGCTTGAAAACGTCGAGTGTACAGAAGTGCCGTCAAAGGCTTTTTCACGCCGTATGCGGCGTTTAGCCGAACATCCGGAAAAATACTCAAAAAATCGTCGTACTAAAAAGATAGTTATAATTCTCATAGCCGCCGCCGTGATTCTTACCGGCTGTACCGCGATAAAACCGATAAGAACCGCAATAGCTAATTTTATAATAACAATATTTGATAACGGATCGTTTGTTGATAAAAGTACGGATAAAAACGGAAAGGACAGAATTACGGAATTTTATGCTCCCGCGTTTATACCGGAGGGGTATGAGATTTTCCGAGAAAGAATTGATAGAGTTAACGACGGAAGAGCGGTAGAATATGATATAGAATATATAAAAGGTGATAAACATATTGTATTTTCTCAGCTAAACAATTCGACCGCTTTATCTCTTAATACAGAAAATACAGAGATGAAATCTTTTACTGTTAATGATATTGAGTGCTTATACTTTTCAAATTTGGGCTTATGTGACTATTTGTGGGAAAAAGACGGTTACAGATTTATTCTGTCTGTACCGAATGAGATAGGTTTGGAAACAGCTAAAAAAATAATAGAAAGCGTAAAAAAGACGAATTTACAAATAATTAACAACTGTTTTTGATAATTTTTTGATATTTCTCCGTTTTAATAGGCGGGTTTGCCAAAAAAAAGGCAAATTTTGCCCTGAAAGGGGGTGATATCATGAAAAAACTGTGTTTACTGCTTGCCCTTATTCTCATGTTCGCCTGCGCAGTTCCGGCGTACGCGTACGAGATAGAGGAACCGGAGCCGGAAGAACCTATTGATGAATATAGCTATACCGAAAGAACCTTAGAAAGACTAACCGTTGTCAATGATATAGCTGAAGTAACGGCAAAATACTACGGTTACAGCGGAATTACCACCGGAGCAACAATAGAGATCACGCTGCAAAAGAGATTTCTTCTGTTCTGGTGGACCGACGTTGAAGGCGGTCACTGGACAGACACGTTCACAACAAGCTCCGGCACTTCAAATCACAGTCTTGCGGTCCCGTCCGGCACCTACCGCGCCGTTATAACCTACAAGGTTTACGGCAGCGGCGGAGGCTATGACGAGATTTCCAAGACCATAACGGAATAAGCGCGCGTTCTCACAAAGGGTCAACGCCCGAAAAAACAAAAAGTTAAAATTATCAAAAAGGAGATTAATTAAACAATGAAAAAAACAATACTTATTTCTTTAGTTTTGGCGGTAATACTTGCCGCTACTATGTCTGTTGGATGTTTTGCTGCTGAGACACCATCATATTTAAACACATCGGGTAATGTTTATTCAAACAATTTGAACTTAAATATTGCATCTGTGACAAGATATTATTCATATTCTTCAATATCTTTTAACATGACTTGTACTTTAAGTGTTCAATCAAAAGTAATTATGGGTATCTCTAGTAGATCAAATATTCAACTTAATGTAAGAAAACTTAATTTAAGTTTTTATGATGCAAAAGTTATTTATGGGGCTAATAATTTGGATCAGTATTTACTTACTGTGGCTCCCAGTTTGTCATATACTTCTATTTATACCTACA
>Ga0265298_10006403_pt1 | contig 14544 bp, 8 predicted proteins | sample AusTroGonzalo_MG_3_FD_193486 | JGI IMG/M metagenome (GOLD analysis project Ga0265298, IMG submission 193486) | Bovine rumen microbial communities from tropical cattle in Woodstock, Queensland, Australia - Gonzalo_01 | ecosystem: Host-associated > Mammals > Digestive system > Stomach > Rumen ... | reverse complement strand
TATACACTTCACGCAAGTTTGCTGCCGGACTCGTCGCTCGCAATTCTGGTACGACGACCATCACCAACTGCCAGATTGGCACCGTCATCCACAGCAGCGTCTCCGACGACGGCACCCACGGCGGTATCGTGGCCATGCCGGCAGGCAGCACGACAACGACCATCACAGGCTGCGTATATAACGGCCGGCTGCTGACCACCAGCAGCACCCAGTATTGCGGCGGTTTTGTGGGATGGAGTGGTGACAATACTGTTACTGTCGCCCATTCACTCTATGCCCCAGATGCCAACATCGTCGCCGCTGCGGGTGAAACGGCCATCAATCACGGCGCCACCTTCGTGCGTGGCAACACCCCGACCGTAGAAACCAGCTGCTACTACACCGAGACGATGGGGTCGGCACAGGGTACCCGTGCCATTGGCACCGCCACCGCCCCCGCCAACTTCGGCAACCTGGTGCAGGACTACGGCATGTTGCAGGTCTACGATAACGGCATTTTATACGATGGCACCTACTACGTGGCGCCCGCCAACGTCACCCTCGCCGACAACGCCGACAACAACACCGCCATCAGCAGCGCTGACGGTTATCTGGCCGACGTGACACTGCAAGGTCGCACGCTCTACAAGGACGGCGCATGGAACACGCTGTGCCTGCCCTTCAACGTCGAGCTCAAAGGCTCAACTCTCATGGGCGCCATAGCCTGTCCGCTGGTCAGCGCTAACATCAGCGGTACGACGCTCAATCTGACCTTCGGCGACGCCGTCGACGAGCTCGTGGCTGGCACGCCATATATCGTCAAGTGGGAGAAGGCCAACGACTATGTGGACGACGACGAGCATAACATCGTCAGTCCCCTGTTCACCGCCGTCACCATCGACGCCACCCACCGCAGCTATGACAACGAGGTCGATGGTGAGCAGCGCGTCAGCTTCCTCGGCACCTACAAGAGCACAACGTTCGATGCCACCGACAACAGCATTCTCTTCCTCGGTGCCGCCAATACCCTCTACTATCCCAAGGCCGACGACGGTCAGAACCCCGTCATCGGCGCACAGCGCGCCTACTTCAAGATAGGCGACGGCACCGCCTACGCCCGCCAGCTCACCGCATTCCACATCGACTTCGGCAATGGCGACGGCGGGGTAACGGGAATAAAACTCCTCTCCGGCTCCCCCGAGGGGGAGAGTAAAGAAGCCTCCTCCCGGGGAGGTTTGGAAGGGGTCTGGTATACCCTCGACGGCCGCAAGCTCGACGGGAAACCGACGAAGGCCGGATTGTATATTAATGGAGACCGTAAGGTAGTGGTGAAGTAATTGGAAAAATGAAAAAGAAGAAACTAATGATGATGGCAGCCATCATCGCCATCATTGTATGTGGCGTGAGTGTCATCACAGCATGTACGTCGGACGACGACAACGCCGGGACGAAGGAGAGCGGCCACGCCAAGAAAGCTCTTCTGATTATTCTCGACGGTTGGGGAGTGGGCGACAAGAGCAAGGGTGACGTGATTGCACAGACAGCCACCCCATATATGGACTACCTGAAGGCCAACTATCCTCACTCCGAGCTGCAGGCTTCGGGAGGGTACGTTGGTCTGCCCGACGGACAGATGGGTAACTCAGAGACGGGTCACCTGAATATCGGTGCCGGGCGCATCATCTATCAGGACCTGGTGAAGATTAACCGCGCCTGTGCCGACAACACCATCATGGAGAACCCGGAAGTCAAGTTGGCTTACAGCTACGCGAAGGCCAACGGCAAGAGCCTTCACCTCATGGGGCTGACCTCTACGGGGGGCGTTCATGCTTCGTTCGACCACCTGCTGAAACTCATCGACATCGCCAAGATGTACGGCATCGGGAACTGCTATGTTCACTGTTTCATGGACGGCCGAGATACCGACCCGAGGGCGGGCAAGGGTTTCATTGCCGACTTGCAGCAGTATATGGACAAGGCGGGAGTGGGCGCCATCGCATCTGTCATCGGGCGTTTCTATGCCATGGACCGCGACAAGCACTGGGACCGCATCAAGCTGGCTTACGACTTGCTCGTACACGGCAAGGGTCGCGAGGTGACCGACATGGTGGCGGGCGTGCAGTCGTGCTACGACTCGCACACGGAAGAGCACAAGAACACCGACGAGTTCATGGAGCCGCTTGTCAACAGCACCGTCGACGGGCGCATCAAGGAGGGCGACGTCGTCATCTTCTTCAACTACCGCAGCGACCGCGCCAAGGAACTGACCATCGTGCTCACGCAGCAGGACATGGGAGAGCAGGGCATGACGACCATACCCAATCTCCAGTACTACTGCATGACACCATACGACGACACCTTCACGGGTGTGCATATCCTCTTTCCCAAGGAGAACGTGGTGAACACGCTCGGCGAATATATCGCTAACAGGGGGCTGAGGCAGCTACACGTGGCCGAGACGGAGAAATACGCCCACGTCACCTCGTTTATCAATGGCGGGCGTGAAGAGCCGTTCGAAGGTGAAGACCGCATCTTAGTGAACTCTCCCAAGGTGGCTACCTACGACTTGAAGCCTGAGATGTCTGCTTTCGAGGTGAAAGACAGACTGGTCGAGGCGCTCAAGACCGACAAGTACGACTGGATAGTGGTGAACTTCGCTAATGCCGACATGGTGGGTCATACTGGTGTCTACATGGCCATCGAGTCGGCCGTGAAGGTGATTGACCAGTGTCTGAACGATGTAGTGGAAACAGCGAAGACGATGGGCTATGAAACCATCATCACCGCCGATCACGGAAACGCTGACCATGTCCTCAATGCCGACGGCACACCGAACACCACCCATTCGGTCAACCCCGTTCCCTTTATCTACGTATCCGCAAATAAAAACGCGAAGGTGGAAAGTGGTGCCCTGGCCGACGTGGCTCCTTCCATCCTCCACATCATGGGGCTGCAGCAACCCAAGGAAATGACAGGCAAGTGCCTCATTGTTGAATAGAATTAGAAAATTAGAAAATTAGAAAATATAAAAAATTGGAAAATTAGATAATTAAGATATTACAAAAGCTTCCTGAGTATAGGAATTAGAAACCTGGGTAATAGGTTTGCAACAGCAGATGCGTCCGTGTCAAATGAGAATGACACGGACGTATTCGTTGTATCGTGCTGTCTGTTTTCTTTCGTTTTCTGCAGGTCCTGCGGACGCTGTGGCTACTGAGAGGCGACTGCTTTGCCATCTTGCCGGTGGTATAATTGCGGATAATCATAAATTTATGACGAAACATAGCCAATAATTCAAATATAAATTGTATCTTTGCGGCATCTAATAACCTAATGAATGCAATTTATGATGAGAAAACTAATGATGATGGCTGCCCTCAGCCTGATGGGCATGGCAGCGCAAGCCCAGCAGAACCTGAGCTGGGGTCAGGGCCCGCAAGTGGCTTCGCCCGACGTACATGCTGACAACACCGTGACTTTCAACCTGATTGCCCCCGAGGCCCAGAAGGTGCAGATTACCGGCGATTTCCTGCCTCCGAAGAAGGTGGAGTATCAGGGCAACACCTACGACACGCCGGGCATCGCCGACTTGGTGAAGGACGAGAAGGGCGTGTGGAGCTTTACCACGGACAAGCTGCAGCCTGAGCTTTACACCTATAACATGATTGTCGACGGCGTGAAGATTATCGACCCGCTGAACGTCTACAACATCCGCGACATCAACAACCTGTTCAGCGTGCTGCTGATTGGCGGCAACCAGCGCACCGACCTTTACAAGGTGAACAAGGTGGCGCACGGCACGGTGAGCAAGGTGTGGTACGAGAGTCCTACGGCCGGTCTGACGCGTCGCCTGACTGTCTACACCCCTGCCGGCTACGAGACCAGCGGCAAGGATTATCCCGTGTTCTATCTGCTGCACGGCATCGGTGGCGACGAGAATGCTTGGAGCGAGCTGGGGCGTGCCGCACAGATTATGGACAACCTGATTGCTCAGGGCAAGGCCGAGCCGATGATTCTGGTGATGACCAATGGCAACATCTCTGAGGAGGCCTGTCCGGGTGAGACGTCGAATGGTTTCCGTGTACCCACGATGATGCTGCCCAAGACCATGGAGGGAAGCTTCGAGACCGCCTTCCCCGACGTGGTGAAGTTTATTGAGAAGACCTACCGCGTGAAAAGGGACAAGGCCCACCGTGCCATCGCCGGACTGTCGATGGGCGGTTTCCACAGCCTCTTCATTTCTATCAATAATCCCGACCTGTTCGACTACGTGGGCCTGTTCTCTGCCGCCGTCGACCAACAGCAGAACGGTCAGGGCGGTTTCCCCAACATCTACGAGAACCGCAACGGAAAGATTGACCAGCTCTTCGCGAAGAACCCTAAGCTGTTCTGGATAGGCATTGGCAATACCGACTTCCTCATCAGGAACAATAACGACCTGCGCGCCTACCTCGACTCGAAGCACCACAAGTACACCTACATGGAGACCGATGGCGGTCACATCTGGCGCAACTGGCGCATCTATCTCACGGAGTTTACGCCGCTGTTGTTTAAATGAATTCCATGATTCCGCTTTTGGTCGCGCAGTTGCTCCTTTAGGGGAGTGGCAACGCATCGTATTACCATTTTTAGAACATCCAAATAAATTAAGTCTATGAAAAAAGTATTGTTTTTCGCCTTCGGCATGGCAGCCCTCATGGTGGCCTGTAATCCTGCCGACCAAGTGACAAGGAACACGATCAATCAGGACGAGGTGCTGGCCAAGATGTCGCTCGAGGACAAGGCGCGCTTCGTGATTGGTGTGGGTATGAAAGGTTTTTCTGGTGATGATGCCGTCATTGGTGCCACACAGAGCATCGTGCCTGGTGCCGCCGGCACCACCTATCCCCTCGACTCGTTAGGTATTCCCGCCGTGGTATTGGCCGACGGCCCTGCCGGTCTGCGCATCGACGCCACGCGCGAAGGCGACTCTGCCACCTACTATTGCACCCACTTCCCCATCGGCACGCTGCTTGCCTCTACGTGGAATACCGAGCTCGTGGAGGAGGTTGGAAAGGCCATTGGCGAGGAGGTGAAGGAGTATGGTGCCGACGTGCTGCTGGCTCCTGCCCTCAACATCATGCGCAACCCGCTCTGCGGCCGCAACTTTGAGTACTACAGCGAGGACCCCGTGGTGGCCGGTAAGACCGCTGCCGCTTATATCAAGGGTGTGCAGAAGAACGACGTGGGCACGAGCATCAAGCACTTCGCTGCCAACAACCAGGAGACGAACCGCATGAACACCGACGCGCACATCTCCCAGCGTGCCCTGCGCGAAATCTACCTGAAGGGCTTCGAGATAGCCATCAAGGAGTCTAAGCCCTGGACGGTGATGACCTCGTACAACTACATCAACGGCGTCTACACCTCGGAGAGCAAGGATCTCGTCACCACCATCCTGCGCGACGAGTGGGGCTACGAGGGCACGGTGATGACCGACTGGTTTGGCGGCAAGGACGGTGCCAAGCAGATGTGGGCCGGCAACGACATGCTGCAGCCGGGCAAGGACGAGCAGTTCGACTCGATTGTGGCTGGCGTGAAGAGCGGCAAGCTCGACGTGGCCGACCTCGACCGTAATGTGCGTCGCGTGCTGAATCTCGTGGAGAGGAGTCCGCGCTTCCAGGGATACAAGTATTCCAACTACCAGAACTCCAACAAGGCCGACTTAGTGGCGCATGCCTCTGTGACCCGTCAGTCGGCAGCCGAGGGTATGGTGCTGATGAAGAATGAGAAGACAGATAATGGAAAGGCAGCGCTGCCCTTTGACGAGAAGGTGAAGAACGTGGCGCTCTATGGCTGCACGTCGTACGACTTCATTGCCGGCGGCACGGGCTCCGGCAATGTGAACCACGCCTACGTTGTCTCGCTGCTCGACGGACTGAAGAATGGCGGCTACACCGTCAGCGACGAGCTGAAGACCGCCTACGAGCAGTATATCGCCGACGCAAAGGAGGCACAGAAGAAGGCCATCGAGGAGCTGGCAAAGAAAGACAAGCAGGCAGCCATGCTCGCCAGCTTCATGCCGGGCACACTGCCCGCCGAGAAGCTGTTTACGGCCGAGGAGCTGGGCGCTCAGGCAGCGGCATCGGACGTGGCGCTCATCACCATCGGGCGCATCTCCGGCGAGTTCCTCGACCGGAAGGTGGCCGACTTCAACCTCAACGCCTCTGAGCTGCAGCTCATCCAGCAGGTGTGCGACGTCTACCACAAGGCCGGCAAGCAGGTGGTGGTGCTGCTGAACATCGGCGGCGTCATCGAGACGGCGTCGTGGAAAGAGCTGCCCGATGCCATCCTCTGCGCCTGGCAGGCTGGCCAGGAGGGCGGCAACAGCGTGGTCGACGTGCTCAGCGGCAAGCAGTCGCCTTCGGGTAAGTTCACCATGACGTGGCCTGTGAAGTTCAGCGATGCCTACAGCTCGAAGAACTTCCCCATCGACGAAGATCCCCGCATCGATATGCTGAACCAGGGCAAGACGGGTAACGTGAAGAACGTAGACTATACCGACTACGAGGAGGACATCTACGTGGGCTACCGTTACTTCGACTCCTTCGACGTGCCCGTGAGCTACCCCTTCGGCTATGGCCTGAGCTATACTACCTTCGACTATAGCGACGCGAAGATTGGACAGAAGAACGATATCTACGACGTGACCGTCACCGTGAAGAACACGGGCGACCACGAGGGCAAGGAAGTGGTGGAGCTTTACATCTCTGCCCCAGACAACAAAGCCGCCAACAAGCCCGCCAAGGAGCTGAAAGCCTTTGCCAAGACCAAGCTGCTGAAGCCCGGCGAGAGCCAGACACTCACCCTGAGCATCACCGCTCCCGAGCTTGCCTCGTTCGACGAGGGTGCCTCTGCCTGGGTTGTTGCCGAGGGCGAGTACCAGTTCCTTGTTGGCGCCTCAGCGCAGGACATCAAGGCTACGCTCAGTGCCCCGGCCAAGTCGTTCCAGACCAAGGTCAACGACGTGATGAAGCCTCAGGTGCAGATGAATCTCCTGAAACGGTGACGTTCGTTTGGAAGAAACGGCAAAGCAAGGACAATGGCAATGGCAAGAGGCGGGCACCTCATGGAAAGGCGTCGGCATCTACCATCTCACGCTGACGGTTACGTCGCGTGAGCCATTGTTGGGCACGCTCGTGATTCCGAATAACGACCCGGGGCAGGCTTGGGTGGAGCGGACGGCGCTGGGGAGGGCGGTGTTGGATTGCCAGCTGGCGGTTCCGGTGTTTTATCCGGAGATACAGATTTTGCAGTACTGCCTTATGCCCGACCATCTGCATAGCATTTGGTATGTGCGCCGTCCGATGGAGAAGAGCATTCGCTATGTGGCCCAGGGCTTTTGGCGAGGGGCGAAGAAGGCGGGAAGAGCCTATACTTTCTTGAACAGCGCCCGCCTCCAAGGCGGCTTTAACAACGCCCGCCTCCAAGGCGGGCAAACGAACGAAAGCGCGGCAGCATTAGGAGGCGGCGCGGCGGCAGCATTAGGGAGCGCAGCGGCATTAGGAAGCGCAGCGGCGGCAGCAGCAATGGGAGGCGCGGCAGCATTAGGAGGCGGCGCAGCGGCAGCAGCAGCAATGGGAGGCACGGCAGCATTAGGGAGCGCAGCGGCGACATTAGGCGGGAGCGCAGCGGCGGCAATATTAGGCGGGGGCGGCGAGCTTTCCCTTTCGTCCCTTGCTCCGGCTAACAGCCGGGAGAACCCGCTCCGCGAGCTCCTCGATGGCGACAGCTACAGCCGCCTCGCCCCGATCTTTACCGAGATGCCGTTCATCCGCCCCATGTCCCGCCGCGGCCAGCTGCAGACCATGATCCGCTACGTGCAGCTCAATCCCCAGCGGCTTGCCACCAAGCGCCTCTTTCCCGGCTTCTTCCGTGTGCAGGAAGGCGTGGTGATAGCTGGGCGCACCTACGCCGCTGTGGGCAACATGGTGCTGCTGCAAGCCGCGAGGTATGCGACCGTCCATGTGCGCCGCGCAATGGTGGACGCGGCGGCTCAAGGCGACAGCCAGCCCCTGCGCGACTATATGAATGGGTGCGTGCTGGCAGCGCGGCAGGGCACGGTGATGGTCTCGCCATTTATCTCCCCGAAAGAGAAAGCGGTGAAGGCCGTCCTCATTGCCGAGCAGCATCCCTTCATTGTTCTGGCGACCAACGGCTTCCGGGATTACTACAAGCCACCCGGCGACCTCTTCGATGCTGTTAGCGCCGGCAGAGTGCTCATCCTTAGTCCATGGGAATACGACGCAACCAGACAGCATATCAGCCGGGCAGACTGTGCCGCCCTGAATGTCATGGCCGAGCAGATTGCCGCTATGTAAAAAGCGCGCAATACGAAAAAAGTTTCCTCTGTAGTTAGTAATCCCCAAATAATTCGTATCTTTGCAGCTGGAAAGTATGCCTGTGGTTGCTCTGTTGGGCTTGCAGCGGCTACGCACAGAAAAACGCAATGATTATTAATAACTATAACGATTATGAATAGAACCAGAACATTTGCGATGGTAGCCATCGCCAGCATGGCAATGCTTAGTGCTTGCACAGAGAAGGCAGAGGATGTTACTCTGCAGGTAAAAACCCAGTATGGCGTGCTTGAGGGCATTGAGGAGGACGGCGTGAAGAAGTTCCTCGGCGTTCCCTTTGCCCAGGCTCCCGTGGGCGAGCTCCGCTGGAAGGCGCCGCAGCCCGTGCAGCCCTGGGAGGGCATCCGCGAGGCCAAGGCCTTCGGCGACGACCCCATGCAGCCCAACGTCTTCGGCGACATGAACTTCCGTGGCTCCGGCCGCAGCGAGGACTGTCTCTACCTTAACATCTGGACAACGGCAAAGACCACGGCCGACGCGCTGCCTGTGCTCATCTACTTCAACGGCGGCGGCCTGATGGCCGGTTCGGGCAGCGAGCCCCGCTACGACGGGAGCTCGATAGCCAAGGAGGGCGTCATCGGCGTGACGGCCAACTATCGTGAGGGCGTGTTCGGCTTCTTTGCCCACCCGGAGCTCACGTCGGCCTCCGACTATAAGGGCAGCGGCAACTACGGCTTCCTCGACCAGGTGGCAGCCATTAAGTGGGTGAAGGAGAACATTGCGGCTTTCGGCGGCAATCCCGACCGCATCACCATCGTTGGTGAGTCGGCTGGTTCCTTCTCTGTTTCGCTGCTGATGTGCTCGCCCCTCTCCAAGGGCCTCATTGCCGGAGCCATGCTCTCGTCGGGTGCCGAGGTGCTGCCCTACCAGCCCAGCTCGCAGGCCGATGCTGACGCTGCCGGTGCCGCCCTGCTCAAGGAAGCAGGCATAGCCAGTCTGGCCGATGCGATGGCCCTTGCTGCCGACTCACTACAAAAGCTGCTGCCGCCTAAAGGCATGGCCAACGTTGTGCTCGACGGCTACTTCATGAGCGAGAGCGCCGACGACGTGTTCGAGAAGGGCGAGCAGGCCCAGGTGCCTTTGCTTGCCGGCTGGAACTCGCTCGAAGCTCACCCCATGCAGGTGCTTCAGGGAAAGGCTTCCACCGTGGGGAACTTTAAGAACGCCCTGAGAGCGCAGTTTGGCAATATGACCGACGAGATCTTTGATGCCTACGCCATCGTTACCGACGCAGACGTGCTGAGCCAGAGAGGCTTCGACCTTGCCTCCGACCTCTTCACGGGCTTCCCCACGTGGAAGGTTTGCGACTACCACGCCAAGAGCGGCCTGCCCGTCTACCGCTACCACTATATGCACCCGCGCCCGCAGGTGTCGGCCAAGATGGGCGACAAGACGGCGGCTCTGGCTGGTGGTGTGCGTGAAAAGACCGCCGAGGAGAAGAAGGCCGAGGCGCAACAGCCTGCCATCGCGCCCGGTGCCGTCCACTCCGCCGACATTGAGTATGCCATGGGAACGCTCGACAGCAACGAGTATTACGACTGGCAGGAGGAGGACTACGCCATCTCCAAGCTGTTCCTCAGCTACTACGCCAACTTCTGCAAGACCGGCAATCCCAACGGCGAGGGCCTGCCCCAGTGGACAGCCATCACCAAGGACAACATAGAAATGGCCCCTGTGATGATTATCGACGTGGAGTCGAAGGAGGTTGGTTCGCCAGAAAAGGAGAACGCCTACCGCACGCTCGAGAAATTCTACAGGACAATGAAGAAATAGCAGAGGATGAACGAGATAAAGTGTCCTAACTGCAGGCCGAACAAGTATTTCAACGGCGGCTCAGTGAAAGCGGGCCTTGACTCTTCTGTGCGTGATACCTGAAAAGATGGCAAAATAAGCAAATTATTCATAATCGTCTTGCGTGGTGTCGGTTTTTTGTCGTAACTTTGCATCATGACTTCATCAACACAACAAAACGCAAGACAGTTGGTTATCGCCGCCCTGCTGCTGTTCGCAGTAGGCATTGCCGCCATGACCATGAGTACAGGTGCCGCAAGAACAGGCACCATGACACCTAACGCCGCCCAGGGCGACACCGTTAAAACCGATACCGTTGAGACCGACACCATTGTGGTGTGCGACACCACGGTGTGCGACACGGCGAAGACCGCCTCGGCAGATAAGGCGAAGGCAAAGAAGCACGAGTGCTGCGAAGACTCGACCGTGGAAGACCACACGACGCCCTACCACAAGGTAGTGAAGGAAGGCGGTTCGATGCGCGAGGGTATGTTTACTGTGCGTCATATTAAAGACGACTGGTACTTCGAGGTGCCCGATTCGCTGCTCGGCCGTATGCTGTTGGCTGTGACGCGCTTCACGAGCGTGCCGCAAGACTTCAGGATGTTTGGCGGCGAAGAGGTGAACCGCTCGGCCGTCTATTTTGAGCAGTATGGCGAGAAGGCGCTCTTCCTGCGCGAGTATGTGCAGTCGGTGTTTGCCAAGCCCGAAGACCGCATAGCCATCTCGCTAAAGCAGGCCACCACCGACCCCATTGTCTATAAGTTCGACGTCATTGGGCGTAACCCCACCACGAATGCGCAGCTCATAAACGTGACGAAATGGATTATGGCGGACAACAAGGTGACGAGCTTCACCGCCTCCGACCGTACGCAGCTGAGCCTCGGCGCCGTGCAGAACGACCGCACGTTCATAGACACGGTGAAGACCTATCCCATCAACGTGGAGATACAGAGCCTGCGTACCTACGGCATGACCTCAAACCGCATGCCGGCTTCGAAGAGTGGGTCGGCCACGTTGGGGCTGAACACGTCGATTGTGTTGCTGCCCGACGAGCCGATGCAGCCGCGATACAGCGACGACCGCGTGGGCTATTTCAACAATAAGATTACGGAGTTCAGCGATAACCAGCAGACCACCACGCACGAGTCGATCATCATGCGTTACCGCTTAGAGCCAAAAGACCCGGCAGCCTACAAGGCCGGTAAGCTGGTGGAGCCGAAGAAGCAGATTGTCTATTACATTGATCCTGCCACGCCGAAGAAATGGGTGAAATACCTGATTGCCGGCATCAACGACTGGAATGTGGCCTTCGAGGCGGCCGGTTTCAAGAATGCCATCGTGGGCAAGGAGTGGCCTGAGAACGACTCGACGATGTCGGTCGACGATGCCCGTTTCTCGATGATCCGCTACTTGCCGTCGGAGACTGAGAATGCCTATGGTCCCCGCATCGTAGACCCGCGCTCGGGCGAAATCATCGAGGCTCACGTGTGCTGGTACCACAACGTGATGAACCTGGTGAAGAAGTGGTATATGGTGCAGTGTGGCGTCTTGGACAAGCGGGCGCAGAAGATGGACTTCCCCGACGAGCTGATGGGTCAGCTTATCCGCTTTGTAAGCAGTCACGAGGTGGGGCACTCCTTAGGTTTGCGCCACAATATGATTGCCTCGCAAGCTACACCCGTGGAGAAGCTGCGCGACAAGGCGTGGGTGGAGAAGCACGGCCATACGGCCAGCATCATGGACTACGCCCGCTTCAACTACGTGGCGCAGCCCGAGGACAAGATTGGCGAGAAGGGCCTGTTCCCCCGCATCAACGACTACGACAAGTGGGCCATTAAGTGGGGCTACCAGTGGCGTCCGGAGTTCAAGGATCCCACCAAGGAGAAGAAGGTGCTGATGAGCGAGACGTCGAAGGTGTTGGAGAAAGACCGGAGGCTGTGGTGGTGCGGCGACGAGGGCAGGGGCCAGGATCCGCGTTCGCAGACCGAAGACTTGGGCGACAACCAGATGCGCGCCAATGAGTATGGCATCAAGAACCTGAAGCGCGTGATGGAGCATTTGGAGCAGTGGACGGCGCAGCCCGACGGGCAGTACGACGACTTAGACGAGATGCACCGTGCCGTGCGCTCGCAGTATCAGCGCTACTATGGCCATGTGCAGCGCTACCTCATGGGACGGTACTTGAACAATGCACCGGGCGAGAAACCGTATACTTACGTTCCGCGTGAACTGCAGAAGGAAGCCATCGCATGGTTAGACCGCAACGTGCTCACTGCGCCGCTCTGGCTTTATCCGCAGAGCATCGTCACTAAGACGGGCAGCGATGGTGCCGACGAGGTGCGCACACGACAGCAGGGAATACTTGCCATCATGCTTGCGCCAGGTCTCATTGCCACGAAGCATAACGCCGAGCTGCGCGACGAGCAGCCCTATCCCGTGGAGGAATACTTGGACGATGTGTTTGCTGCCGTGTGGAAACCGCTTACCGACAAAGACGAACGCCAGAACGACTACCGCCGGCAGATGGAGCGCACTTACGTTGACTATGTGGGAAGCATGCTCAACACTTCGGGCTTGGACAAGACTACTGCCGCTAATCTCCAGCACAGCGACGCCCAGCTATATGCCGAGCAGCATTTGGATAAGATTGAGAACTATCTGAAGGAGCAGAATGCCGACGGCATCAATGGTCGCCACTACAAGAATCTGCTGCTGCGCATCAAGAAGATCCGCGAGAAATATGAGTCGGGGAAAGATTAAGAATTAAAAAATTAAAAGATTATAAAATTAAAAGATTAAAAAACAAATTCAGATAAAGAAAAAGATGAACGAGAACAACAACAACCAGCAACAACAGGGCCTGCAGATTGAACTCTCGCAGGACGTGGCACAGGGACAGTATGCCAACTTTGCCATTATCACCCATTCCAGCAGTGACTTCGTGCTCGACTTTGCACGTGTGCTGCCTGGTCTGCCTAAGGCTCAGGTGAAGAGCCGTGTCATTCTGGCTCCGGAGCACGCCAAGCGCCTGCTTGCCGCCTTACAGGAAAACATTATGCGCTACGAGCGCGAGTATGGTGCCATTAAGATTCCGAAGCAGGAACCGCGCACCATAGCGCCGTTCAACGTGAACAAGGGCGAGGCATGATGCAGAAAGCCGGAAAACAATCGTTTTCCGGCTTTCTGATTATTATTTGGGCTGTTCGGCATCAAGGCGCTCAACGGCGCCAGAGATGGGATTGAGCCACAGATGGGTGGTAAAGCGCTTGTTGAAGAGATCGGCGCTGAGCAGTTCCACTTGTCCGAACTGTGGTGCCGGGTACTCGGCCTGACTCAGCTGGTCGTTGCCGCAATAGATGGTGACCCGCATCTTCGACGGTACGTTGACATAGAGTCCGTCGTCGGATTTCTTCTTCTTGCTCTTGGCAGCAGCGTCACGGTCGGCGGGCGGCACGGTATTCAGGTTGTCAATACTAATAAAATAAGGTACGCCCGAGAGGTCGTCGCTGTCAACGAGCCCTAACCAGCGCGAGAAGCGGAACAGGGGCTGGCGGTCAAGCTGGCGCTCGGGGCACACAATGAAGTCTTGTTCGAGGGTGTCGCGCACGGTAGTGCCGGCAAACATGCTGGTGAGCACCTCGTCCTGGGCAGTGAGCTGGGCCAGCATAAGGCGCAGCTGCTCGCCGTCCTTGGGCATGAAGTCGGCCTGTCCCTTAATGAGCAGGCTTTTGCTCTCGCGGATGTCGTAGATTTCTTGTGCAGTGAGTTCGGCCATCTTGGCAGTGCTGCCGGCGGCAAGGATATCCTCGTTGAGGAAGCGCCGCGGGTTCACGGCCGCTTTCTTCGGTGCAGGCACAAAGGGCTTGGGCTGTACCACCGTTGAGGGTGCGCCGTTGAGGGCCAGCAGCACACCGTCGTCGGCAAGTGCCACATTGGCCACCACGCTCTTCGGGTCGAACTTCACAGCGTAGCACTTCGTGGTGTCGGCCATGCCGAAGGCACTCTGCCGGATAGTGGTCACCCGGTAGGTGACAGAGGGCTTTCCCGACACGTTGTTCAGGCGCATGTAGCGCTGGGCATAGCCGGCAAAGTCGCCCGGCGTATAGGTGGTCTTCTCTATCTGCAGGGTGATGCGTATGGCCGTCTTCGGCAGGAAGTAGACCACGCCCTCCTGCGTCACGCCCGGCGTGTAGGGGGTGGTTTGGGCTACGCTCATGGAGATCTGACAAAAGATCAATGACAAAGCTATCAGTATACGTCTCATATCGTCAATGGTTATTGTTTGTACTTATTGGTTATTCAGCGCTAAAAAGGCCTTGGGCAGGTAGCGTATGAGATCGGAGGCGATGAGGCTCTCCTGTCCTACCTCGGC
>Ga0265298_10006400_pt1 | contig 14548 bp, 11 predicted proteins | sample AusTroGonzalo_MG_3_FD_193486 | JGI IMG/M metagenome (GOLD analysis project Ga0265298, IMG submission 193486) | Bovine rumen microbial communities from tropical cattle in Woodstock, Queensland, Australia - Gonzalo_01 | ecosystem: Host-associated > Mammals > Digestive system > Stomach > Rumen ... | reverse complement strand
CCGCGTTGCGACAGCAACTCAACGAAAAGGAAGCCACAGTTTCCTCTTTGAACAAACAAGTTGTCAAACTAAACGTGGATGTGGAAAAGCTCAACAAAGAAAAGGAGGAATTGAACAAGCAAATCGCTGCACTCACGAAACAGGGTGACAAAAGCGGCGAGATCCAGCGTTTAACCAAGCAATTGAAGGACAAGGATGCCCAAATCAGGCAACTTGACGCCAAGATTGCCAAGAATGAGCAGACCATCGATTCGCTGAAAAGGAACAAGACGGTTGTGGTGCCTAATGACAAAGACCAGCAGTTGAAAAAACTGCGTGATCAGATTGCGGAAAAGGATGCAACCATATCTAATTTGAGAAAAGACCTTGCCGATTGCAGCAAGGGTCTTTCCAAGCCAGCTCCGACCCCTGTCATCGGCGTCGAATTTGGCTATGGTCCCGCCTTCCCGGGAAGCAGTATCAACGAACCTTGGGCGAAGGAAGTAAAGTCGTGCATTAATGCCGACATCTATTTTGGCTCGGCTAGGCTGTCGGAGTCATTCCCCATCTCTATTGAGGCTGGCTTGGGCATCCGTAATTTCAGTATGGCGGCACGTCTTAACGAGTATGCCACAACAGTTGAGACTGTGGACGTTGATGGCGACAACTATCAAGCTATCTATGCCTATAACGGCCTTGAGGAAAACCTCTCCTTGACTTATTTCGACATCCCGCTTCGTCTGTGCATTGGTCAACCAGCCAAGAACCGTGTAACGGCGTATGCCAAATTAGGTCTCACACCATCCATCAACGTGGCTTCCACGTTTACTGGCACTGGTACTTACAGTTTGAAAGGCTATTATCCCCAATGGGACGTGACGCTGGAAAACGTCGAGCATTTGGGCTTTGGCAGCGACTTGGAATGCTACGAGAATGTCGAACCTGAGATCAACGTCTTTAACTTGTGGGGCACTGTGGCCTTTGGGGCCTACGTTCCTTTCAAGGGTTCATCTGTATTGCTCAACGCTGGTGTCAAGTTGGATTATCCTTTCATGTCCATTGGCACTATAAATGGAGCCGACAACTTGCCGTCTGCCCAGTCGGGCTTGTTGCAAAACGGCGGCAAGGTGATTATCCCAAGTGTAGAAGTCGGTCTTGTTTATACCATAAAATAAGATTCCGAAATGGAAGAAGTAGAAATCAAGGAATGGGGTAAGGAAGTCTTCGACTTGTTGTCGTGGTACAGGATGGACACCGTGAAGAACGCCAAAGTGATGGTGGTCGGTGCCGGTGCCTTGGGCAATGAGGTGTTGAAGAACCTTGCCTTATTTGGCGTGGGCAACATTTATATTGTTGACTTCGACACTATCGAATACAGCAACCTGACGCGTTCGGTGCTATTCAGGGAGGATGATGCCGACAAAGGCTATTTCAAGGCAGAGGTGGCTGCCCGCAAGGTTCGCGAGATTAATCCTAACATCAACGTCCAGTATATTTGCGGTAAACTCAACACTGATGTGGGATTGGGTCTCTTCCGCAAGATGGATGTGGTGATAGGTTGCCTTGACAGCCGTCTTGCCCGTCTACAACTCAACCGCCTCTGTATGCGTGCCGATGTGCCATGGGTGGAAGGTGGTATGGAGAACCTGACAGGTAATGTGCGTGTCTTCAAGCAGGGCGAGAATTGTTATGAATGTGGCCTCACAGAAAACGCCAAGCAAAACATATTCCAACAGTTATCGTGTGCTGGCGTAGCGCACCGTAATGAAAACGTGGGGCGCATACCCACAACACCGGTTATCGCCTCCATCATCGGAGCCGTTGAAGTGCAGGAAGCCATGAAGCTGATTCACAAAGATGAAGTGCAGTCAGGCGTGTTTTCCACACTACTAGGCAAGTGGTTCCACTACGAAGGCATGCACAACCATGTCTCCATCTACGACTCGGGCGCATTCTTCGACGATTGTCCTTCGCATGAGTGTTGGAACGACATCATGAAGATGCCTTCACTGAGTGCCAACACCCGTATCAATGATACTTTTACCTTGATTAAGGAGACACTTGGCGTGAATGAAGTGGAAATCAACTTGCGCAACGACAAGTTTGTCGACATCATCGTGTCGAAGAACGACAACCAGCGTTTCACGCCTATGTTGCCTGAGTCGAAGATATCGGATTACATCGACGGCAATTATGACCTTTATACCCGCTCCCGTTCTGACTTGAACCAAAACGCCTACGAGAACATCAATGAGGAATTCCCCTATCAGCGCCTGACGCTGAAGGAAATAGGTGTCCCTTATCTTGACGTAATCGAAGTGACTACTGAAAATGGTGTGTTTCACATCGAACTCAGCGGCGACGAAGACCTTTATCCCATCATCGTAAAAGAATAGCAACCTTATGCCTTATATCGACAAAGATCCTGATAATGAGAATGTTTTAGCCGAACTTTTGCTCTCCACCTACTTTCCGGATGTGAATGAGTGGAATGCGGAATACGGCAGTTTCTTCTCGCGCAACTACTCTGGTGACTTGCTGACGGTTCATCAGGAACAGAATACGGTTGCGTTGTCGCGCAACGGCATCTATGACATCTTGCCCGAAAAGATGTTTTTCGACGTGGATGAGCTTCGTTACAAGGAACCGCGCGAGTTTGCTGCGCTCATCACCGAGATTTATGAGATGGAGAAGAGCATCAAGGACTATTTCCAGCCTTTTGATTCATATTTCTTCAACCAGTCAATGAGGCTTCACAAGGTGGTCTGGCACATGGTTGACGGAAAGACTGAATTGCTGCTCAGGTCGTTGTTTGACTACCATATCGAAAACGAGGAAAACCGCTTTGTCAAGCAGTTGGCTCCACTTCTCTTGGATGTGACGGAGCTTCGTGGCGACTTCACTGTTTTATCCCCCGTCCTGGCTGTGATACTGGATTGTCGCGTGGACTATAGCTTCCCGCATCAGGATGAAGTGCTCTTCACGGTTCATAAGGAAGGACTCTCTAGCAAGGAGTATCTCGCTTTTATGAAAGAATTGAAGCCTCTTTTCGATTTTGTCAAGTATTGGTTTGTCCCGATGGAGATGGATTGCATCTACAAAGTGAAGGATTATCATCAAAGATTTATCCTTTCGACGGAACGACCTTTGGTTCTAGATTACAACACTCAAATATAGTTTTAATTGAAACATAGTTAGTTAAAATGAATACAGACATTAGAATAGATTGGCAGTCGGGTATGGAAATCACCCCCCAGACCTTCATCGACATGGAAAACAACATTTCGGAAAACCGATTGTTGATCCGTAAGATTATTGCTGCCACCAATTTCGGAATCATACCAAGAACCAAGTTCTTGATAAACCACGAAATCGTCAATGGTACTTTGATACTCAAACAGGTGGATTGTGACCTGCTGATGCCTACGGGGCAAGTGGTTGTTATTGAGACGAATGCCAACACTGGCCTCGGCGTTCCGCCCAAAGATGTCAATGAGTTGTATCTCACTGTCGAGGTAGGCGAAAATGTGGTTCCTTTTGTTAGGGATGGCATACAGCATTTGGCTAACGAGTATAAGTTTGACATCAAAACGCTGGCCGAAATCCGCAATGCAGTTCCGTTGCTCAAACTGATGTTGGTCAATGGCGCGTGGACAGTCTATGAGCCCTATATCATGCCCGTTATGACGGCTCGCTCTTCAGTGGCTTTGCTCGAAAAACTGGATGAGTTGAAGCAGGAAGTCCAGAAAGTCATCAACCATGAACATGCCGAGTTGTTGGAAGACCGTGTGCTCGTGATGATCCTGCTCGAGCAACTGAATTCCTTCTCAGTCGACGAGTCCTCGCGCGAACTAGTGTTGCTCTGCAAACGTATTGCCACAGCACTGAGTTATTCCGTTTATAAGCGCAAGGCAGAACTCCCAGCCCCCAACATCATGGACATTGAGCCTTACTTGAATGCCTTCAAGGTTTTCATGAGCGACATTGCCGTGGCCATGAACGACCTGAAGCCTATGGTAGTGGAGGTGAAAGAGAAAGAGCCGGAACCGGTTGAAGATGTTTTCTGTCCCATTATCTAACCCAAAGCCCGATAGATTATGTTTATCAGAAATCCTTTGCAACTTCGTTATCCGATTACCGATTTGGACAACAACAACATCAAGGCGTCTATCGATGCCTTTTTGAAGTTGTTGATCTCTTCCAATAAATACGATAGTATTGCGGATGAGGAATTTGGCTTTTGTCTTGAGAACTTCCGCTATGAGGGATTCAGCTCGGAAGAGGCTAGATTTCTTGATAGGAATCAGATGATAACCGACTCTTCCGAGAACACTATGCTGAGTGCCATCAAGGATCCGCTGTATTCCAAAAAGCTGATTGGCAACAGCAAGAATTCAGACACTTTCGCTAGAGAGCTGAAGGTGTGCATCGAAAGATACGAGAAACGGTTGAAAGATGTTGCTGTCACCATGGATTTCCAAAAGAATGCAAGGATTATCCATATCATCGTGACCGGCACCATAAATAATGCAGCCAACACGATTTATTATAATGAGTTTAACGTTGAAGTTTGGTAATAAAACCGAAAAATCATGACACAAGAAGAATACGATATCCAGATACAGGTTGACAGCCTACTGCAAAAGGTTCTAGAATCATGGAAACGCGAAGGCAAATGGGATGGCAACAATCCCAATTCCCCTTTCTATGGGTTTGAGAAAGATCCTTTGCTGCGCGTTTTGATTACAGCTTTTGTCTATCAAACCAATGGACTTAAATTGGATATACAAAATCTTGAAAAAGAGACTATTGGAGAATTTCAGAGCACTTTGCTGCCGTATCAACTCACCAAGGCTGTTCCTGCTTTTACCATGATAAAGACGGCTAAGACCGCAAGCGAGAAAGACGAGGTTTTTTGTGACGAGACTTCCACCTTCCTGGTCAAGAAGGAGTCGTTGCGCGTCAAGGAGTTGTTCCCGTTCCATCCTTTGTTTAGGTCCAAAATCCTTGGTGTAACAGTCAATGGTGTGACCAAGATTGCCAGCGACAAATGGAATGTCAACATTGACGTCAGTGACGAGCAGTCAGATTTGTCTTATTTTGGTTTTATGGTCAACGGTTTGAAATACAGCGACTTGAATGTATATTGGAATAATGAAAAACTGCCGCTCATTAAGCCATGGGAATTTGACCGTTATCCTAAGACACCTTGGTTCACCGAGGCCAATGTGGTTTTCGACAAGTCGATGATTTTTGGCGGCTCCACGCTTTGGCATGACCTGTGGTCGGAACTGAATGTCAATTACTATATGGTGGCGCCTACGTTCCGCCGTCCCATCAACTCCGACATGATTAATTTTGTTTTCGAATTCTCAGGCATGTCGAAACCTTTCAATTTTGAAGCGGAGAACTTGGTGTTCAATAGTTTCCCTGCGGTCAATGTCATCAAGAAGGATTTCAATCTGTCCAACGCCGAACCGATACTCAAATTGGCTTCCGAGACTGAGTATGAGGTTGATGATAATGAAACGGTGAAGATGATTGCAGCTAACAATACAGAGAACAACCATGAAGACTTCTTCATGAACTTGATCATGAACCCCAATTCATCGTTGGAGGATCTGGATAAGTTCAGCCTCAGACGGTTTGGGTGTGAGCGGTTTGATATCAATGAGCTTATTCGACTCGCCAATCATCTTTCGGTACGTTACGAATCTGATTTTTATGCCTTCCAGAAGATTCACAAGATGCAGAATACGGAAAAAATCCGTCGTCTCGACATTGTGCTCAAGGACATTATTGATGTCATCACAAAGAACAGCGCCCCGAAAAGTGGTGTGTATGCCATGTTGAAGAGGGGAAAGATGGATTCAAATATTAACATTCAGCTTACCGCTTTGTTCACTGATGGCGCTTATTCAAACGACATCGACATGTTCAGCGAGGTGATGCCTCCAAAGACCTTTGAAAAAAAGGAAACCCGCCTGCTGTTCAAGACTTTCGGCGGCAAGGATGAGGTGATTGACAAAGACGAAAAGACCATGCTGGCCAAGTATTATGCCCGCACCAATGATCGTATCGTGACCCGTGCCGACATCAAAGCCTATTGTTTCCGTTATTTCACCCAAAACGGCATCGTAGACGCACTCCTTGATGTTACCAGTGAAATTGAACGTAAAGATGGTGCTGCTACCCAACATATTACCCTTCAACTGAAAAACGACTTCATCAGGAATAGGGAGGACATCCCCATGCTGCTTGACCACCTCAAGAAACTCATTCAGGTGCGCAGCATCAACATGATTCCAATTGTGGTAGATTATTTGGCCATGGTTTGACGAGGCCGTTTCTAACAAATTATGATGAAAACTATGAAAAAAGTATTGATTTGCATGGCGTTGCTGTTCCCAGCCATGGTTTGGGGACAAAAGGAACTTGTCATCGAAGGCCCCAACGACAAGGTCGCGCCCATCGTGTTACAGGTGAAGTCGGACTATGACCAAGACAAGGGCATTTTGAAACTCTCCATTACAGGCGACAACACCGCCGAGAGCAACGCCCTATGGCTTCTGGAGACGCCCACCGCTTATGATGAGCTTGAAAAGTGCTTCAAGAAACAACAAGGTAAGCTTAAAATCTCTAGTTTCGTCAAGGAACAGGTCAAGTTCATGAACCTCAAGGGGAAAAACGCCAAAGAGGTCTTGAAAGTTACCGGAGCCGAAGTGACGGACCAAAACATTTTGACGAAAGAAGGGGTGAAGGCACCCATTCAGAAGCAGATCCTTCCGCTCGACAACCGTTCCACGTTGGTGATGAACCTGAGTGTGCCAAAAGGTATGGAGCAAGTGACCCTCGAATTTCACAATCCTCTGTTGCTGATGCATGACAATGGAAAATACGAGTTGGCATTCATCGGACAGGATGTTTCGGTGAGTTTCGATGTGGTGGCCGACTATTGTGGTCCTAATGCCCGCCTTTTGCAGCAATTGGGTGAATACAACGCCATCTTCGCCCAAGGTGAGGCGGCATTGCAGGAGATGCAGGCAAGTGGCGGAAGCTGCTTGGAGAAGACGAAGTCGCTGCTCACCAATGCCTACGGACAAATCAACCTGAAACGTTTTGAGAACACGAAGTGCAAAGAGATTGACGACGCGTTGGCTGCCCTCAAGGCTACGATGGGGCGCATCAAAGCCATGGGAGCCTCGGCAAGCGGTGGAGGTGGTGGCGCCTCGGGACAAGCGGGCAGCGCCGCCGTCGACGACTGCAACATCAAGAAAGTCAACGAAGACTTGAAAGCAGCAGTGGTGAAATTGAACACCTATGCCAACGACTGGATGTCGGCCTCCGACGCCACGGTGAAGCAGGCCAAAAAAGTGGCCTTCGATGCCTTGGTGAAAGAGACCGATGCCAAACTCAACGCCCTCACGCCCACCTGTCGTAGGAAAGTGGACGGCATCCTGTTTAAGAACTACGAAATGGCTAAGAAACTGATTAAATAACTTTAAAAACTATATTTCTATGGCTATATCTGCAACATTTGAATTAAGAGAAAACGGTGGGTCTTCCTTGTATGCCGCGTTGTTTAAATCCTATACGGTTGTCGATTTAGACTACACTTTAAAAAGGTCGTTTGACAAGACTGGTCGCCCATCTTCCGGTGTTTCTATCGACTTTATCAAAGTATCCATAAGAGGTACAAAAGAAGTAAATGCCTCGTTCCATGATTGGATTAATGGAAATGACAAAATGATGGCAGGCATTATTAAGATATATGACTCTACAGGTTATTTCACCGCGATGACTCAGGATGCAACAGGTAGTTATGTCTTTGACTCCATTGGTGAAGGGAATGATTTGTTGAAAGAAGAGGCTGAGGAAAGATCAAAAGAGAACCTGGATCCAGCATTGAAGGAGGGTTTGGGGTATAAAGAAGCTGAAGTCCCTGTAAGTGATGATTTCTACGATGAAATGGATCGATCGGAATTGTTGAGTTATATCGCCTCAAAGAACCTTAACATTGAGACAAGTAGCAGTGATTCAGCAGATACTATCAGGGAAAAAATCCGCTATTACAATAAGATTCACAATATGTCTTTGAAAGAATTGGAATCAGAGGCTGCTCAAAAAAATGTTACTATAAGCGGAACTACCAAAACTAAAGAAGATTATTTGCGTGAATTAGAAAAATACAACAACACTAATACAAAAAGTAGTAATAGTAGTAGCAGTACTAGTTTAACACCAGAGGAAAAAGTTGGAAACAAAGCAATTGAAAGAATAGGTACAGGTACGAAGGATACAGTTATTAGTGCAGTCAATACAGTTACCAAGGGCGTGTTAGAGTCGGCACGCTCAATCACATTTAAGAATGCCTATTGCGTCAGTTTGAGGGAGCATTTCCATGGTGATCCTGATGATAAAGCAAAGTTTGATGCCTCATATCCTTGGATTCTCGAAATCGGCATCAAGCCGGGAACTGTTGAGGTTACTGGATGGAATGTTGCAGGAGGAGCAGCAAATTCACCTGTTGCAAATGCAGCTAAGGTTAGTTTCGAATTTTTCAAGGTATAATGGATGGGAGGGTAGGATTATGTCGATGTGTGAAATAACAAGGTTTACTATCGGTGGAAAAAAACTTGATGAGATTGGTGAAGTTGATGGATTTGTGATTACAAGCATTGGATGCTCTTTGTTGGATCTCTCTTTGGAGATGAATTTCCTTCAACCCAACAAGTTTACTTTCACTTTGCGCCCTAATGCTTTCAAAGATGGAAAAAAGAATGCATTGATTATAGTCGAAAACTTGATTGGCAAAGAAGTGAAGTGCGAGGTGGAAACTACACTTACCAATCCGCAGCCCAATGTCACGTCCAAATCCACATTGAGATTTACCGGCACCGTTGCCAAAGTCTCCATTGCGGGAATGAATCTCACCTGTGTCGCATATAGCCCTGATGCAGACCTTCAAGGCCAACCTAAATGCAGATGCTTCTCCAATTCGACTCTCCAACAGATATTTAACGAAGTGACACTTGAAATACCAACAATTAATGTTGGGATTCATGGTGTTTTTGACAATCTGGTTTTCCCTTATATTGTTCAATACAATGAAAGCGATTACGATTTTTTAGCCAGACTGGCCAAACGTTTTGGGGCGTTTTTTTATTATGACCACAAGGCAGACCAACTCGTATTTGGAAAACTGGCAAGTCCTGCTGTCAAGGAGATACAGTCTCCCAATGTTGCATCTGTCAGCTACGAACTTCAAACGGATGATGCCAACTTCAAGTTTATAACGCATTATGATAATAAAAGCATGGATTTGCAATCCCAAGGATATGCTTTTAGTTCACTTCTTTCTAAACAATTATTCAATAAGGCCGTTGGTGGCTCGAAAGATTTAGAACGTGATTATTCATTCTATATAGATAATCCATATTGCTTGCCCGAAGATCCTGCTGATGATGTGATGGATAATTATAACAGCATGATGTTGATCAGTAATACGGGTAAAATGGTGATATGTAAATTCACATGTTTTCTGTTAGATGTACAGCCTGGCGACATTGTCAAAATCAATGACAATGGCAATCTGGTGGTGACTTCCGCTCATCTCTCGTGGGACTGCAATGGTTCCCCGCAAAACGAAATAACGGCCATGATGCTTTATGATAGTACGATTGGCCTTGAAGACATCGTTGCTCCTTATATGGACATCAATGCCTATCCCAAGTCGAGCGCGCAGCGCGCCGTGGTGGTCAACAACGTCGATCCGAAGAAGATGGGACGGGTGCAGGTTCGGTTCGTATGGCAGACTGATCCCAATGCCGACCCGAATAACTTCCTTTGGATTCGTATAGCCCAACCTTATGGTGGTAACCAGAAAGGCTCCTATATCCTGCCCGAAATCGGAGAGGAGGTGATGGTGGGCTTTGAGCATGAAAACATGGAGAAGCCTTATGTTATCGGCGCATTGTTTCATGATTCCGACAAAGACGATCAGAAACAAATGCCCGATGAGTCATGGGTAGAAACCGACAAAGCCAACAAGGAGAACGAAGTGAAAGCCTTCCGTACAAAAAAAGGTCACACTATAGAGTTCCACGACACCAAGGATGGCGACGGTTTCATTCGCATTTATGGCAATAATAAGAAAGACAAGGAGAATTATGACATTATCTTGTCTACTGACAAGATCCAAAAGGCCAATGGGAACCAAAAGGAAGACTTCCAATTTATCAGCGCTGACGAGCAGGCTGAAGCAGACCAGGACATCAAGGAAAAGAAAGATTACAAGGCAGAAAAGCTACGTATTATGGTGAGGAGCAATGGTGGCGACATCATGCTCGATGCAGGTGAAGGTGACATTATCATGAACGCCAAAAACATCCGCGTTAATGCCACAGGCAACACCACTTCCTTCGTCAAGGGCAAGAACATCGTTAAGGTGGAAGGTGCACAACTCGTTGATGTTGGTTCCAACTCCCTGATGGTACAGAAGGATCAACAAGTTCATATCAAAGGCGCTGATAATGAAAAATACGATAAAACGATACTTGTCAATGTTTTGAAAGATGTTAAACTGGAGGCAAAATCTCTGGATTTAAAAACCGACCAAAAGACCGAAGTCAAGGCAGGGACTATCGCGGCCAATGCCAACCAGGATATAGAAATGAATGCAAATGGTTCAGCCAAGATGACTGCCAATTCAGGTATTACGATTGATGGAGGGAGTAAGGTTAAGATGGAAGCTATGACCATTACCATTGATGGTATGGGGACGACCACTATTAGTAGTCCAAATACTACGGTAAAAGGCACGACAACCTTATCTATCCAAACCCCAACGGGAACTCGTTCTGGAATCTGGACGGACAAATAACCAATGTTTTAAATTTCTAACTACTAAATAATATGGCAGGTGATCCGAATACAGTATGCATGGGGGCGATGATGAAATGCAGCATGGGCATGACACCCGCGCCCCTTACGGTGTTACCACCGCGCAACTCCATGATACAAGGCATGTTTGTGGCTAATATCATGGACAACAAACCTATGGTCAACATCCCTACTTTTGGTATGTGCCGCTCGTTGGCCAACCCGACCGTGGCCTCCGCCACCTCAGCGGCATGCGGCGTGCTTACACCCATGCCGTGCGTACCAAGCACTGTGGCACCGTGGGCACCAGGCAATCCGCAAGTGTTGACACAAGGCGCGCCCACACTTACCAACACAAGCAAGTTGATGTGCATGTGGGGTGGTGTCATCGACTTTATTAATGCAGGTCATGTATAGTAGGAAACGAAAAAACATATCTTTGCAAATTCAATAATAACAGATAACCACTGAACCCATGGAAGAAGATTTCTATGTTTTTATGAGGTACCGGAACAAGACCATCAAATTCAAGGTCTCCGACCCCAACTACGAGATGGAACAACTCATGAGCAACCTGAAGAATGCCGTCGACAAGCAAGGCAAGCGCTTCTTCAACCTGCCCGAGATGATCGACTTCACCCCAACGGAATACTTTTTCGGCAAGATGGACGAGACCACAGGACAGTGCATCATTTTACAACCTCGCATCGGGAAGACGCACATGAAGATGTCGGACTATGCCATTCAAAACGGCGACCTTCTGGATGTCGTCCCCGATCCCATCGCAGGATAAAGTCGCAAAACCTTCGAGCCATGAAACGATTCACCACCATCTTTCTCCTGCTTTCGCTCTTGTTTGCGGTACCCTGCGGCCTATTCGCCCAAGTGCCGGAAGGACAGGAAGAGCAGACAGAGCAAGCCGAAGAGGACCATACCCTGGAACAGAACCTCAACGCCCTACAATCGGACTTGACCAAACTCAGCGCTGAGCTGCAAACTTTCGAAGACATCGAGACTTGCGACTACGCCTTCCAAGAGGCAGGCAACCGTCTGAGGGCTTTTGCCGCCATCGTATCCAAGGACAGCCCGCTCTATGAGACCTACGACAACTGCAACCAGATGTACTATCAGCTGCAGAAACTGATTGACGGACTTCGCGAGGACCATAGCCACAAACAGGACTATGACGCGCTGATGAACCGCCTTCAGGCTGCCATCACCGATCTCTCGACACTGAAGGAACAAGGCGAACATTTTGTTGCGGAAAACGACAACGACTCCCTAATCATCATCAAGAAGAAGGCCACCAAGGTCTACGCCAAGGCCGAAGCGGAAAGCGAGGCGAAAAAACAACTGCTGGATGCGGATCCCGAACTGCAACAGCTGATGGATGCCGTGGACGATTCCAATGAGAGCATACAATCCTTGCAATGCCGCGACAGGAGCCGCCTCTACGAGATGGGATTCCGCATCATTATGGTGGTGCTGGCCGTGCTTATGGTAATCAATATGCTGCGGTCTAAGTTGAAGGCAAAGAAGATGACGAAAGAAGCCCAAAAACAGATGAACCAATTCATGGGAGGGGATGAGACCCCGACCTTATAATTAGAAAGGAATGCAGATGAAGAGAATCATATTGACATGGATGCTTTTGGCGATTGCCGCACCGGCGTTTTTCGCACAGGAGCTCATTATGGACTACCCGCGTTTCAAACCAGGATTGGATACCGTGTTTGTGGATTTCAAGGTGGTCAAGGATGGCAAGTCGAATGAGAAAGTGAAGATGGGCAACATAGCCAAAGAATCCATCATCCTTTCGGAGACAGGCTACAACGGCGTGAACGATGCCACCACTTTGGTGGATGTCTTGGACATCCGCAAATACGACCCTGACTATGCTTCGGGCAACTATTCTGTCATTGTCCTTGCCGATCGCGCGGCCAGCGAAGACCAAATGCAAGCCCAGCGCAATGCCATCACAGAGTTGTTTCAAGGCTTCCCTAAGGCGCATTTCTACCTCACTGCCATGGATGCCGGACGCACACCGACGACGCGCATCCAGGACATGTACCAACTGAGTCTTTGGCTCGACTCCTGCTTTGCGGTACCCTCCCCCCAGGAGAAGTTCATCTATAAGGCAGTGGCTTCCGTCATGGAAGAGGTCACTGACACCGAAGCCCATGATTTCTATCCTGAGACTGAATACAACGCCGACCTGAAGGCCGATGGCACCAAAAAAGTGCTCTTCGTGATGACCAACGGGGCATATACAAAGAGCGACGGCAGCTACATCGGCGGGGAAGACTTCTTCAGGATCAAGATGGCCTTGATTTCGGAGTTGAACCAAAAGAAGGAAGTCCAGATGAATGTCGTGTATTTCGGCGACGGCACCATGCAAGACGACTTCAAGAAGGAGATGCAGTACGTGTTTAAGGAAGGCGACAACTTCTTCCCTGTATTTAACTTGCAGGGCATCAAGGAGCAACTCATCATGCATCCCGATCCCGATGCCATGGACTACCGCATGGTCGTCTCCAACGAGTCGCGCAAATTGTATGACGGTCAGAAAGTCACGCTGCACGCCTATCTTGAGCAGGATGGCATTGACGCCAGCGGCACATATACCTTCACCATGGGCACTCTAATCGACCCCGTCCCTGTGCAGTCCACGCCACAAAAGCTGTATCGCCTGTTAGCCATGTGTCTCGTCGTCGGTTTGGTGCTGGTCGGCATCGTGTTCCTGTTCTTCAGGTATCTGTTCCCCAGATGGAGATATAGGATTTTCAAGAAACGCTATGTCAAGACGTTTGAGAAGGCCAACTTGCTGCCCATAAACGCCAAGGATTTCGTTGGCCAGAAGTGCTACTACTGCAAGGATGCCTTTGAGCCCGGCGATGAGATTGTGACCAAATGCGAGCATACCATGCACTACGACTGCTGGAAGGAGAACGGGTACCAATGCCCCGAATATGGTGTGGAATGCGACAACGGGCCTTTCTTCTTCGACGAAGACCATCCGAGGGACAAGCGCAATAAACCTTATTTCCTGAAATGGCTCATCACGGGTTGTTTGTTTGGATTGGTTGGCTGGATTGTGTTTAGGCTATGTACCAATAACGAATTGTTCTATAACCTCATTGGCGACATGATGACACTTTCGAAGAAGGTAGGCTTGGATGCTTCGGGTAACACCTTCAACGACAAGATTCACGACATGCTTTTCTTCGGCACCATTATTGGATTCTTTGTCACTTTGGGTGCCTCATGGCTGCTTGAACGCCGTAAGAAGACCTTGACACGAGTGTTGGTCATCGTTGGTCGTGCACTGGGAGGTGCCTTGGGTGGCTTCCTGGTGTTCCTGCTTGGCGGACTGATTGCCATCATCACGGGCAAGGACTATAATTGTTTCATCGTGGACATCATCCCATGGCTGTTGATGGGAGTGTTAGTAGGCTTCATCATTGCCTACCGTACCGAGGTTTCGGTCAAAAGGGCGGTGTTGTGCGGTTTCCTGTTCGCCTTGGTCGGATTCTGCATCCTTTACCTGTTCAGTTTCGACGACAGCGACTTTGAATTCCACAATATCGGATTGCTTGCCAGCGCCCTTTGCATGTTCGGCGTGATGTTTTTTGCTGGCGGCCTATATGCCTGTGTTGCTGTTCATGAACACCATTCCAAGCATTATTTC
>Ga0265298_10006399_pt1 | contig 14548 bp, 12 predicted proteins | sample AusTroGonzalo_MG_3_FD_193486 | JGI IMG/M metagenome (GOLD analysis project Ga0265298, IMG submission 193486) | Bovine rumen microbial communities from tropical cattle in Woodstock, Queensland, Australia - Gonzalo_01 | ecosystem: Host-associated > Mammals > Digestive system > Stomach > Rumen ... | reverse complement strand
AAGACGGATACGACATGATGGTCTTTCATCCATCAAACTCGTGCGACAAGGAGTTTATGCTTAGCATCGTCCAAGACGCACGTTTCCAAGATTTTTTGAAGCACGAGAACATTCTGTTCGTATTAAGAGATATTGGCAACTTCCAGCCAACGAGTAACATTCGTATCATAAAAGAGGCAATACCTTTTCAGGTATATCAACAACAATTCCTTGCCTCGGATGTGATTCTGGTCGCCTATCCTGACGATTTCCGATATCGAGTAAGCGGTGTCAGCTATGAATGCGCGGCAAACGGCAAACGCATGCTTGCGAAAAAACTTCCCGCACTAGAGTACTGTGAGTCGTTCCTCAACTATAGTCCATTCTTTAGCAACGTAGATGAGTTATGCTCTCAATTACGTTATCTGAAAGAAAATCCTCAGGCACAATGCATAGCAACGCCTGAAAGTCTGAGACCAGACTATGCAGCCATTTTATCATGAATCATCAAATGAACAAGAAAGTATTATATATAGGCTTTAAACGATACAATAGCATTCTCAATGGCGGTGGACTGGAGAATGAACGGACGTTGCGCACCCTCCGAAAAAGATTCGGAGACACGCAGGTCGATGAGTACTACATGATTGACGAGCGCAAAGGCAGAAGTCTGTGGAGCAAACTCATGGCAGTCTATTACACCCTGTTCGACCTACACAACGGACTAACTCCCAAAAAGGTACGCGAGATAACCGCCAAGGCCCATGAAGGCTATGACTATGTGTTTATATCTACCAGTGTACTGGGAATTCTGGCCAAAGCTCTTAAGGAGTCTGGCTACCAAGGGAATACAATTGTTCATTTCCATAACATCGAGGAGATCTATTATGATGCCATCACTCCGAAATGGCTACCTGGTCGTCAGTTTGTAGTGAGATGTGCCGCCCACAATGACCGTTATGCCTGCGATTATGCCGACAAAATTATCACTCTATGCAAGCGTGATTCGGACTATCTCGCCAACCACTATGGCCGCACGGCAGACGCGGTTATCGGCATCGGACTGAAAGACCGATGCAAGCAGGCGGAAGATCAAGAGGTGATGACCAACGAGGTGCCCAACTGTTTGTTCCTCGGCTCATATTTTGCTCCAAACAACGAGGGCGTATTGTGGTTTGTCAACAACGTATTGCCTCATGTCAACATCCAATTCAAGATTGTAGGAAAAGGAATGAAGGCACTGAAAGAACAGAATGAATGTCTGAAAGATGTGGAAGTGCTCAGCGATGTGCCCGACCTAGAGCCCTTTTTCATAGAGGCCGATTTCATGATTCTCCCCATCTTCTCTGGCAGTGGTATGAAAGTAAAGACCTGCGAATCGCTGATGTATGGCAAGAACATCATTGGTAGTGATGAGACCTTCGAAGGGTATGAATTGAATACTGATGAGGCAGGCAAACGATGCAACACCGCAGAGGAATATATTGCAGCTATCAATCACTTCTGTCAACATCCCGTCAAACGTTTTAATGCATATTCCCGTCAGATATTCTTAGAAAAATATTCGGAAGAAGCTACAGAAGAAAAAATACTGAACATATTATGAAAATTTGCATATTAACACCTCGATTCTCTTTCCCTGAATGTGGGGGCGACCTATTGCGCATCAATAACGTGGCCCGCCATCTGAAAAAACAGGGCCATGAGTTAGTCCTCGTATCATACACAGAGGGGGGGGCCAATATGGAACAGGCTAAAAAGGTTTTCGATAAGATATATACCATCAAGCGCAGCCGATGGAACTCATTATTCTATTCAGCGCTATTCCTGCTGAGGAGACTGCCCATCCAATGCGGATACTACTATTCAAAAGCGTATTTAAAACTGTTCAAGGAGGTGATTAGCAAAGAGACCCCCGACCTGTATGTGGCTCATTTGATTCGCATGACGCCCTTTTTGGAGCAGGCTAGAGTATGCAACAAATCAATCGTTGAGATGACGGATGCACTATCGAAAACCTACACGCTGACAGGTAAGGCTAAAGGCAGTCAACTGAAACGTTTCATGTATAGTCTTGAGAAGCACTTGATTGGCAGCTATGAATTGAAGGTTATCCGTCGTTATCCCAAAGTTGTGTTGGTATCAGCTGCAGACATCGATTTCCTAAGTGCTCAACTGAAACCAGAGGAGAGCAAGTCTTTGGCACTACACACCAACGGTGTGAATCATGCATCGGAGATCAGCACAACGTATGACCCAAACAAAATCTGCTTCCTTGGCAACATGGTGTCACTACAAAACCAAGATGCAGCACTCTATTTCGTGAAGGAGATATTTCCAAAGATTCTGGAACGGAAGCCTGACGCTCGTTTTTATATCCTTGGCAATAATCCTCCCAAAAGCATCATCAATCTGCACAATGGCAAGAATGTCATTGTAACAGGATTTATCAGCGAGATGGAACAGTTCATCGTTGATGCCTGTATGATGGTTGCCCCTATCCGTATTGCCGCAGGCATACAGAACAAGGTGCTGATATCAATGGCTAATGGCATCCCAGCTATCCTAACGCCACTAATAGCTGTCCCCATCCCCCAACTCGTTGATGGCGACAACTGCTTTGTGGCTGGCGACATCCCCACATTTGCCAACCGCTGTATCCAGCTGATGGATGACAGCACGCTACGCAACAGTATGGGGCGTAAGGGTTATGAAATGGTGAAAGCCGATTATTCCTGGGATGCGCAACTTAACGGCTACGAAATCATCTGAACACAGATATGAATATAATAAGAATACTCCGTCGGCTATGGATGCTGAACCTATTTAAGACTGTCTTCTTCAATCTCAGGTACTTTCCTATCAAGACAGCCTTACACATGCCAGCACTTATATATCGCCATACAAGTCTTCGCCATACAAAAGGACGTATTATCATCAATGGTAATCCGTTCATGGGCATGCTTAACATTGGGCCTCACGAGCTAGGAACACAGGACATGCGCTATTCTAGGACCATCTGGGATGTAGAGGGAACACTTGTTATCAACGGCAGAGCGACCTTCGGGCGAGGTAGCCGTATCAGCATACGACAGGATGGTGTTCTCACTGTTGGACAGGACTTTTCTCTTACGGGACGTTCATCTATCATTTGTGAGAAGAACATTGTCTTTGGCAATGATTGCCTTCTCTCATGGGATATTCTCATCATGGATTCAGACTTCCACCCGATCTTAAACAGTTCAAACGAAATCATCAACCCTCCCAGACCCATCCTGATTGGCAACCATGTATGGATAGGATGCAAATCGACGATTCTCAAAGGTGTAACAATCTCTGACGACACCATCATCGCAGCCTGTTCACTGATTGTAAAAAGCCACAAGGAAAGCCGTTGCATCATAGGTGGTCAGGGCACAGAAGTACGTACGATCAAGGAAAATATCACTTGGCAAAAATAAAAGTAGTAACGTAAGCAATATTACGCCCCTTTTTCTGTTATATATGTAAAAGCATCATCTATGACAGAACATATACTACTGATTCTTGCATTTTTCTTCAGCGCATTACTTGGATTTATCTTCATCCCGGTAATTCTGAATTATTGCAAGGAAAAGAACCTATACGACCTTCCAAGCATCCGGAAAATGCACAAAAATGCAGTTCCACGATTAGGCGGAATCAGCTTTCTTCCAAGCATGCTCATGGCTTTCATAGGAACACTATTCGTGTTCTACGATCAGGCTCAATACGGACAGATAGCTTTCAGTCTATGGTCCATTTATTTTTTTATCAGCCTATCCATTATCTACGGTATCGGACTGATTGATGACATCATGGGATTGAGTGCGCGTCCAAAGTTCATTGCACAGATTCTCGCAGCAAGTCTGATGCCTGTGGCAGGTCTCTACCTGAACAATTTCTACGGATTCTGTGGTATTCACGAGATACCCTATTACATTGGTGCGCCTCTAACGGTATTCATCATTGTATTCATCACCAACTCCATCAACCTCATCGATGGTATCGACGGACTTGCAGCAGGACTTTCGCTGATTGCCCTCAGTGGGTTCCTTGTTTGTTTCCTCAATGAAGACTTGTGGCTGTATGGTATTCTGATTGCCGGCCTGATGGGCGTTCTAATTCCCTTCATCTACTTCAACATGTTCGGCAAATGCGAGAAGAACCGCAAAATATTCATGGGCGATTCAGGGTCGTTAACCCTGGGCTTCATCCTCGGATTCCTGGTAGTCAAATACTCGATGGACAATCCCAACGTGATGTTCTGGCGTCCTGAATGCATGCTACTGTCCTACACGTTCATCATCGTTCCCGTATTCGATGTGGTTCGTGTGTCAGCAGCACGTTTCTTCCATCGCACTCCCGTATTCAAGGCCGACAAGAACCATATCCACCACAAGCTCATACGCGCAGGAATGACTCAACATCAAGCACTGGCATGTATTCTGTCCCTTGCTGTTTTATTTATCGGAATAAACATTGCCCTCTCTAAATTCGTCACTTCTACATTCATTGTAGCTATTGACATCATCATTTGGATTATGTTCCATTTTGTACTGAACGCAGTTCTTCGGAAGAACGGGCTGCCTGTTTTCAAGAAGGAGGGAGCCTATGAATAATTTTACGAAAAGATTATTTGATTTCTTTGGTGCTCTGGTGGGGCTATTGCTTTTCTCACCATTACTGATTGCCATCTATATCGGACAGAAACTAAGTTATAAAGGACCGGCATTCTTCCAACAAGAGCGAATCGGAAAGGGCGGCAAGCCGTTCTTCATCTATAAATTCCGAACGATGATCGTAAACAACGAAAAGGACGGCATTCCCCAGTTGGCCGAGGTAGATGACGAACGTCTGACCAAATTCGGTAAGTTCTTACGTTCGCATCATTTAGATGAACTTCCACAACTCTGGAACGTATTGATAGGCGACATGTCGTTCATTGGTCCGCGCCCAGAACGCAAATATTTCATCGACAAGATTATGGAGCACGACCAGCGTTACGAGCGTCTCTATTCTATTCGTCCTGGAGTAACAAGTTATGCCACACTCTACAATGGCTATACCGACACTATGGACAAAATGCTTCGACGCCTGGAGCTGGATCTTTATTACATGGAAAACTGGTCATGGAAATTTGATCTTCAAATTCTCATTAAAACATTTCTCAGCATCATCTCTGGCAAGAAAATATAAGGAATCTGCTGGTCAAAAAAAATCGGTATATCATCTATAGGGATTTTCCTCAAAGCAATTAGGGAAAATCCCTTTTTATTTACCATCTTTCGCATTACCTTTGTCATCGAAAACAATACAATATTGTTCTCACGTGAAAAAAAAACTGATTGTCTGACTCATTAAAACCATACGATTATGAAAAAGATCATACTCACCCTGATAGCACTTATAGGCATCACAGCAAGTGCATGTGCCATGAGTTACGAACAGGCTCGCAACGAGGCTTTGTTCCTTACCGACAAGATGGCTTATGAGCTGAACCTCACAGATGCTCAGTATGAGGCTGCTTACGAGATCAACCTCGACTATCTGATGAGCGTTACTAACCGCGACAACGTGTTTGGAATATACTGGGAGCATCGCAACCACGACATCAACTGCATTCTTTATGCTTGGCAGTGGGAGGCTTTCTGTGCAGCGACCTATTTCTATCGTCCATTATTCTGGGAGGCAGGCTATTGGCATTTCGGCATCTATGCCCGCTACCCTCATCGCACACATTTCTACTATGGTCGCCCCCACTTCTATATATCCTACCGAGGCGGACATAGTTGGTACCGCAACGGAGGACGTAGCTACTACTCCCACCACCACGACCACTACCGTCCACACATCTCACACGACAGTCATTTCGGAATGCGAGACAGATGGAATCGTGGAGACTTCAACAACCACCGTTCTGGAAACAGTTCAACACGTCACCATGAAGATGGGAACATCCGTAACAGAAGTATTGACACCCACAACAACAATAATTCAGAGAATGCCCGCAACAGAAGTACAGGTAGCGATCACAGCATACGTCATGGTGCCACAATAGACAATCGGACTTCTAGTCCTTCTCGCGACTTCAACACGCACAAGAACAACGCAACGAATAGCATAAGACAAAGCAGTGTGATGAATAGCGCAAGACAAAATGAAACCATCAGCAATATGCGTCAAAGTGGAGCGACAAGCAACATACGCCAAAGTGGAGCCATGAGTAGCATGCGTCAGAGTGGAGCGACAAGCAGCATGCGCCAAAGCGGAGCCATGAGTAGCATGCGTCAGAGTGGAGCGACAAGCAGCATGCGCCAAAGCGGAGCCATGAGTAGCATGCGTCAAAGTGGAGCTATGAGTGGAGCGCGACAGAGCAGCACCCGTCAGAGTGTTTCTCGACAGAGTAGTGGTCGCCACCGTTAAGAATGATAATAAAACAAAAGAGAAATCCCTACCTCGGTCTTTTGGCCGAGGTTTCTCTTATGACAAGCTTTTGTGGAACAATCTCACGATACACTTTCTCGTCACCTCCGATATGACGGAACAACTGCTGACAAGCCCTGCGGCCTATGAGTTCCGACTGGTCTTCAATAACCGAGAGACGCGGAGTGACATATCCAGTATGCACATCATCTGTAAAACCAATGAGTGCCACATCCTCTGGTATTCGCAATCCACATTGTTTAATGGCAGTAAACGCGGCAAAGGTGATAATATCATTAAACGCGAGAATAGCATCAGGACGATTATCCCGACGGAGCAGTTCCAATGTAGCTTCGAGTGCCACATCATAATCAATACGATTACAAACCACCAGTTCGCGTTCAATCGGCAATCGATTTTCCCTTAGTGCTTCCAGATATCCGTGTTTTCTGCGTTGTACCATATCAAGATGATTCGGGCCACCCACAAAAGCTATACGCCGTGATCCTGTATCAATGAGGTGCTGAGTAGCCTTCTGAGCTGCCTCGTCACCATTAGCAGTAACGCAGGAAAATTTATCACTTTGATACGTTCGTCCGAAGAACACAAGAGGAATACCCATTCGAAGGATTTCCTCATAATGACTGAAATCAGTAGTATCCTGAGCCAGACAGGCAATGATACCTTCCACATGAAGGTTGATGAAATTATCTATTGCTCGAGCCTCGTCTTCCTGCGATTCATGACTGTTTGCACTCAGCACACTATATCCAGCCTGTCGAGCCTCGCTCTCTATTCCGTCCAATACGGCTGCATAATAATGAGTAAGCAGGTTCGGAACGACAACACCAATGATCCGAGGTGACTCACTACGCAGTCCCTGAGCAAAGGGATTGGGTCGGTAGTCCATCTTCTTTGCCAAGGCCTTCACTTTCTCCTGCATTTCTTTTCCGATCTCAGGACTATTATGAAGTGCACGACTGACTGTAGCGATGCTCACGCCTAGCACTGCAGCAAGATCCTTCAAAGACACACGATGTTTCGACATAACTAGTTTTTGGTTTAATAATTAAACAATCAGAATTGTGGACGGAACACGAAGCGAACTCCATGTTTCTGAGACGTTGGGAGATCGAGATAGTTTAAACGACGAACATATTCGATCTGCAAAAAGTTCAGGATATTTCCGATTCCGAGCGCATACTCCATATAGGGCTGACGTCCGTTCATGATTGTACTTCCTTCCGGGAAATGCATCAGAATACGACTGCCCGCATTTTCTTCCATCATGGGATTGTTCTTGTGCGACAGCGTTCCCCAGAGTCCTTTGAACTCCACGATCTCACGCCACTTCAACTTTCGTAACAATGGAATGCGATTAAAGATTTTTCCTCCCAGCTCCCATGTCAACATCAACGAAGCATAGCGGTCATTGAGAAACTCCATGTTGTTTATCATGTAGAACGTGTTGTTGGAAAGAATATACGAAAGGTTGGCAGGCGGCATGATCAACAACGGATACGGTACCTGGTTCCACTGTACCCCACCCTTCAGTCGCAAGTCAATATATCCCCAGCTCATCGGCATCCAGGTACGACGATACAGTTCAGCCTCAGTGAAGTTATATTGATATTCACCTCCAAGGAAATGATTCAGTCCCAACGTGTGTTGCAGACTTACATACCAGGCATCGCGATTGATCTCGCGGCGTCGCTGTTTGGTGTTGTAGAACTTCTCATTGGGGGCCAGTCGCAATCCGAATGTCGATTCCGTATAACGTATGGACGGCAGCCCAACTCCGTCAGTCGACAATGGAGTTAAGCCGATATTCCCCACAGGTTCAATCCGTTCTCTTTTCAACCCTAAGGAAAAGCGCAGATGTTGCTGTGTCTCGTAATCGAAATTAAGGGCTTGCGTCTGATATTTGAACATTTTATCAAGCTCATGCACCTTGAACGAAGAGAACACATTATCCTTGTCTGTCGTAATAAACTTATCGCTGGGGAGTGCCACATCACGCTTCATCGATAATGTGATATTTCTCAACGGAAATTCCTGGGGCAGGTAGTTACAACGACGCAACGAATAGGTTAGTTCTGCATTGTAGTAGTTTTCCTTCGACACCATGCCACGGGCATAATAGCCTTTCAGGAACCAGTGAGGATTGAGGTTGGCAGTTGTCTGGCCTCCTACCCTCAGTCGCCACTTGTCATAGAAGTTCTGGGATATCATGGTATTGATAGGTCCTACATCGAACTTACTTGGATGTTCGCGAGAACCTGTCTCCATATAATTCTCGAAGAGCATCTTCAGACCGAAGATGACATACTTAAAGCCTCCAAGTTGTTCTATGTGATCGAGGAAAGTACCCATCTGCCGTTCACTCTTCGTAAACTCTACCTGCCGATGTTCGTTCCAGAATTCCTCTGTACGTTTGTTCGACCCAGCTTCTACCTCTTCCTCGCCTCCTTTCATCATCTTGTTAGGAATAGGCGAAAAATCGAAATCACTCATACGCGTAGTACGGGTGACGATGGCACGGGTGATAAAATCGGTAACCATCAACTCCACAATCATATCATCGATGGTGAGAAGCCACTGTCCGTCAGGCTGTTTGGTAAACTCCTGCATACATTGGAATCCCTCCACCCAGTTTACTGCGTTTGACTGCGGTAGTGACAACTCACAACGTTTCACCTGATATGATGAGTCGTCCATCACATAGAGTTGTCCACGAAAGCCAAAGTCCTGAGGATTGTTGGGGGTAAAGTCGAGATGAATACAACGGTCCTGTCCTACATAGACGGTATCTGTGATGTAGAACCTATAGAACTGAATGGCATCGCGACCGATAGGACTACTGAACTTATGGCGTAGCAGAAGGATATAATCGTCGTAGAGATTCACATCGGCAAACACATCACGCATGATCGTGGTAAGGATATTACCTGTCTGAAACAAGTCATTGATGCCAGACGATTTCTGTCCTACGATGATTGAACGTTCCTTCTTCGGCTGCTTGCGATAAAGATGATGGGTCACCGTCTCATCGACTGTCAGCGGCAGCACCAGCTTATCGTTATACTGGCTCACTTCCACTTGATTGACCAACCAGGGATAGCGCTTGAAAATACCCTTGTCAAGCATCTCTGGATTGATGTCGTTCAAGCCCAGCCCAATCTTCTGGTAGTTCGTATATCGACAGAAGTCATTCTGCTTCAAGTCGTTGCGTTTCTTAGCAGCGATTACCTTCCGCATGAGCTCCACTGCAGGATTCTCCTTTCGGCGATAGCGCGACTTGCGCTTACTATTCACTGTCACCTCCTGTAGTGTTTGATGTTCTGGCTTCAGACGAATCGTCAGTTGTGCTGGCGTAGATGGACCTACGTTAATCACCTGTGACTGATATCCCACAGAACTGAACGTGAGTCGCCACCCCTGATGACGTTCAATCGAGAAGCGTCCATCGGCATCACACTTCGTTGCAATATTATTACCTTTATAGACAACGCTTACATAAGCCACAGGATAGCCATCGTTGGCATCGACGACCACACCTTTGATTTGGGCATGAAGTACACATAAAACAGAAGAAAGGAAAAGCAGCGCAACAGTAGCAACCACTTTCAGTTTCCATGTTTTAGCATATACTTTTCCCATCCTCAGTCTTTATGTCGGATTAAACAAAAATCAATCGATTTCCTCATCAGCCTCATAGCCACCCATCTCACGGATGGCATTCTTCAACATCGTATGCTGACGATACAGGTGGTTCACAGCCTCCTCACCCTGGGTATAGTCATGCATGGGCGACTTCAGGAAGAACGAGAGGAAGCGCTGCGTTCCGCAACGTCCTGCGCGGGCAGCCAGATCAATGAGTAGACAGAGATCCAGACAGACGGGGGCAGCCAAGATAGAGTCACGGCAGAGGAAGTTGATCTTGATCTGCATGGGATAGCCCATCCAACCATAGATATCAATATTGTCCCATGACTCCTTGTTATCATTACGAGGGGGATAGTAGTTGATACGCACCTTATGGTAATAATCGGTATAGAGGTCGGGCTGTTCATCAGCCTTCAGGATGGTCTCCAGCGTTGAGAGTTTCGACACCTCCTTCGTACGGAAGTTCTGTGGCTCGTCCAGTACCAATCCGTCACGATTACCCAGAATATTGGTTGAGAACCATCCTTCGAGACCCAGACAACGAGTGCCGATGATAGGCGCAAAGCCACTCTTCACCAGCGTCTGTCCTGTCTTGAAGTCCTTGCCTGCTATCGGCATGCGCGTCTGTTCAGCCAATTCCCACATCGCAGGAATATCCACCGTCGTATTAGGAGCGCCCATCACGAAGGGAGCACCTTCCTTCAAGGCGGCGTAGGCATAGCACATCGAAGGAGCCACATGCTCGCGATCATCGGCCTTCATTGCTGCCTCCAAGTCGGCCAACTTATAATGCACCTTCTCATCTACAGGCACATAGATCTCCGTAGAGGCAGCCCAAAGCACCACGATACGCGAACAGCCGTTCTGCTGTTTGAAATTTCGGATATCATCGCGCAGCATCTCCACCATTTCCCAACGGGTAGGAATCGAATCTCCTGAGTTGGGGGAGACCTTCACGTTCGTACCATCCAATCGCTTGGCATAGTTCTTGTCGAAGGCAGCCTTCATCGGAACGATTTTCTCCAGTTCATCGCGCACTGGTTCAATATCCTGGGGCTTCAATACCTCAGCATACATAGCTGCCTGATAGGCATTCTGCGGATAGACGTCCCATGTGCCAAAGACGATGTCATTCAGCGAGGCTATCGAGACAATATCGTCGTATTTCAGATATTTCTTTTCCGAACCACGTCCCACGCGAATTTTATCGTACTGGGTCATTGAGCCAACGGGCTTTGCTAATCCTTTACGAGCCATGAGAACACCCGTCATGAACGTTGTTGCGACAGCACCATTGCCCACCACCATTATGCCCAGCTTTCCTTCTGCGGGGACCACATTTGTATTTTTCATTTCATTATCTTTTAAATTAAACTCCGCAAAGGTAGTGTAAATCGAGCGAAATACAAAATAAATTCACTTTTTTTGTATTTCCAAGCGTGAGTACCTTCGCCAAAGGCCAAAGGCAGTGTAAATCGAGCGAAATACAAAACAAATTCATACATAGCTCATACTTCATGCAATCATGCAAAATAAATGCAAACAAAAAAAGATGATATTTGAAAAGATTTTTGTAATTTTGCGTCGTTTTTGCAACCTACAACTTAACACGCATTTGCAACCAACAACCTATAAATGAAACAAATCTTCCTAATGCTCGTTTTCTGCGCAACGATACTGAGTTGCGATAATAGCTGCAGCAAACATCAAAAACACGTACTTGAAGGAGTATGGGTACTCCAGCAGTCTGAATACCCTGGAGGCAGTACCTCTGATTTTACATCCGAAAACCGTTACATGCTCATGTACGTAGGAGACAGTTTGCTGTATCGCGGACAGTTGATGCAGACGCCCTCAGCCATCGTGGTAAGCACCACAGGAAAGAGCGATATAACACTCATTGACATTGGCGGCAACAACTGGGTATATATGGAGGACGACGGGGAGCATCCACTGTATATCGAGAACGATTCCACCATCGTCATACAACGCAGAGGCATACGCTACAGATGGCGACAATTGACTGGTATCTATCAGGATTGGGGAAGGGACATTCAGGAGCTGGCCGAGCGCGAGTTAGGTAATGCTGATGCCGAGCCACACAGCTATGTGCTCTCAGCCAAGGAACGGCAGCAGGCCAGTCTTATCCATATGTTCACCTATGCCAGCATCCTATTTCTGATTATCATCGGTATCATCGTGCAGATTGCTGTTACCAACCGAAGAGCCAAACATCGGCTACAACTGCAGCTACAGCAGATTCAGGAAGAACACGACCAGCGCCCGCAACCAGTGCGCCAAGCACTCGAATCGGTTGCAGCTTCCTATTTCGGCTCCGACGAATACCGAGCCCTGCTACGACAGATTTCCTCAGGACAACGACTAAAGGAAGAGGACTGGAACAACATGGAGAATCAGCTCAAACAGGTGTATCCCGGCTTTTGCAATCAGTTGCGTACGCTCTACTCAATGTCGGAACTGGAATATCAGGTTTGCCTACTCATCAAGCTCCGCATCGCCCCTACCGATATGGCTACCGTACTGATGCGCGACGCAAGTACCATCAGCACAGTGCGCAGCCGACTCTACAAGAAGGTGTTTGGCAAGAAAGGGGGAGCGAAGGAGTGGGATGAGTTTATCCTATCCATCGGAGCGTGAAAACAGTTTGCAAAGACTTTGCATATACAGATGCAAAGAACATGCAAAACAGATTTCTTGGAAGCAGAGCGAAAAAGTCCCTATCTTTGCATCGGAATTCCAAACCAAACAGAATGTCTAACCAAATTAAAACTTAAACCTTATGAAAAAGATTTTGTTAGTGATGGCATTGGCACTCATGAGTGCCGTGCAGATGAACGCCCAGACGAAAGTGACCGACAAGGATATCGTAGGCGTGTGGACACTGGAGTACATGCAGTATGATGGCGAGAAGAAGACTCCATGCGGAAAAGGTCAGAAGTACACATCCTTTAAATACTATGGTGCCGATGGTGAGTATGCCTGCTGCGAGATTGCCCTCTCATCAAAAGGAACGATACACCTGATGCCTCACGAGTATGGCAAGTACACCTACAAGAACGGTATTTATAGTGAGATGGGACGTCCTGCATTGAAGGCGGGGGACATGAAAATGACCGACAAGACCCATTTTCAATGCCGCTGGATGAACCGCATCGAGGGATGGAAAAAGATTCAAATGTCGGACAAGGCTTCGCGCTTCATCATAGAGAGTTGCAAGACAAAGGAGGTGCCAGCCGACATACAGAAGCACTTAAAAGAGACGCTTTTCTGAGCCAGTAATAACAAACTGATTCTCACATAGTTTGAAATAAAACGTTCGATCAATCATAGACCATAAGCCTAACCGCTGGAGGGCGCAGTGATGCGTTCTCCAGTTTTCTTTTTTCAGACATATTATTTCCTGTTTGGAGACTTCATTTTCTTTTTTATTAATAAGGAGGAATCAGAGGAGAAACGTCCTGAATTGTTAAATTGATATAATTCTTTGCAAAAACAGAGTACTTTGTATTGCAAGGTACTAAAGTTTTACCTATATTTGCACTCGAAAACCAGTCCTTCCCCATCATCCTCATCCGGAGGGGAGCAAGGGAAGGCAAAAAGAAAGGAAAAGAAAAGTATGAACATCGAGAATGCAAAGTCACAGATGAGGAAAGGAATGCTAGAGTACTGCGTGCTACTGCTCCTGAACCATCGGCCATCCTATGCCAGTGACATCATCCAACAGCTGAAGCAGGCCGAGCTGCTCGTGGTAGAGGGGACGCTCTATCCGCTGCTCACACGACTGAAGAATGACGGACTCCTGCAATACGAATGGCAAGAATCCACTCAAGGACCACCTCGAAAGTATTACGCTCTCAGTCGCGAAGGCGAACAATTTCTGGAAGGACTCGACAATTCCTGGACAGAACTCTCAAACACCATTAACTATCTAAAGAACATCCAACCCGAATTTCACCTTTAAACCAACATGAAAAAGAATATCACCATCAACCTCTGCGGCCGTCTGTTCCAGATAGACGAGGATGCCTACAGCATGCTGCAGAACTACATCGACTCGCTACGCTCACACTTCGGACATCAGGCCGAGGGCGACGAGATCGTGAACGACATTGAGGAACGCATCGCCGAGCTGTTCGATGAGTTGAAGACACGTCATATCGAAGCCATCACCATCGAGCACGTGAAGGATATCATCACCCGCATCGGCAAGCCCGAGGAGCTGGCTGGCGAGGAACAGAAGGAGGATTTCAGCTGGCAGCAGGAAAGCCATCGTGTCTACGACCACGTGCGCTCGAAGATGTCTGGCCGCAAGCTCTATCGCAATCCGAACGACAAGATGTTGGCTGGTGTACTCTCAGGCATCGCTGCCTATACGAACACCGACGTGACGTTCTGGCGACTGGGTACCGTATTATTCACGTTTTTCTATGGTGTGGGC
>Ga0265298_10006397_pt1 | contig 14550 bp, 5 predicted proteins | sample AusTroGonzalo_MG_3_FD_193486 | JGI IMG/M metagenome (GOLD analysis project Ga0265298, IMG submission 193486) | Bovine rumen microbial communities from tropical cattle in Woodstock, Queensland, Australia - Gonzalo_01 | ecosystem: Host-associated > Mammals > Digestive system > Stomach > Rumen ... | reverse complement strand
GCGGACGTTCTCGCCGAACTCGATGACGCCCTCGATCTTGGCGATCTCGGCCGCGTCCTTGGGCTGGCGCGCCTCGAAGAGCTCGGCGACGCGGGGAAGGCCGCCCGTGATGTCGCGGGTCTTCGCAGCCTGGCGCGGGGTCTTGGCGAGCAGCATGCCCGGCGCGGCCTTCATCCCGTCGCGCACCATGACGATGGCGCCTGTCGGGATGTCGTGGGTGTCGAGGACCTTCGAGTCGGCGTCCGCGCTCTCGCGTATGATGATCCTCGGATGGAGGTTCGACTCCCTGGTGTCGAGGACGGCCAGGGTCTTGGCGCCGGTGGAGCGGTCGACTTCGGTCTTGACGCTGACGTCCTCCTCGAAGTCCATGAACTCTATGACGCCTGCGGTCTCGGCGATGACAGGCACCGAGTGGGGGTTCCACTCCGCGACCTTCTGGCCCTTCTTGACGCTCGCGCCGTCCTCCACGAGGAGCGTCGCGCCCATCTGGAGCTGGTATGTGTCGAGCTTCGCGCCGCCGGCGGACCATATCTCGAGCGTGCCGTTCTTGTTGAGAACGACCTCGTGGCCCTCTTCGTTGCGCACCTTCCTGACGTCGACGAACTTCGCGATGCCGTCGTTCTTCAGGACGATCTCCGGGACCTTCGCCGACGCGGACGCCGTTCCGCCGATGTGGAACGTGCGCATCGTCAGCTGGGTGCCGGGTTCGCCGATGGACTGCGCGGCGATGATGCCGACGGCGGTGCCGATCTCGACCTCCTTGCCGGTCGAGAGGTCGCGCCCGTAGCACTTGGCGCACATGCCGTGCTCGGCGTCGCACGTCAGGCCGGAGCGGATCCAGACCTTGTCGACGCCGCGCTTGTTTATCTCGGCGCACGCGGCCTCGTCGATCTCCTCGTTGGCCTTGACGATCACGTCGCCGGTCTTCGGGTCGCGGATCTCGTAGAGGGCAGTCCTTCCGAGGACGCGGTCGCCGAGCGAGACCTTGACCTCGTCGCCCTCGACTATCGCCTCGACCTCGATCCCGTTGACCGTGTTGCAGTCCTCCTGGGTTATGATGACGTCCTGCGAGACGTCCACGAGCTTGCGCGTGAGGTAGCCGGCGTCGGCCGTCTTGAGGGCCGTGTCGGCAAGGCCCTTGCGGGCGCCGTGGGACGAGATGAAGTACTCTAGGACCGAGAGCCCCTCGCGGAACGACGCCGTGATCGGGCGCTCGATGATGTCGCCGGACGGGTTCGCCATCAGGCCGCGCATGCCGGCGAGCTGGCGTATCTGGAGCTTCGAGCCGCGGGCCTTCGAGTCCACGAACATGTAAACCGGGTTCAGCTCCGTCGGGTTCCTGTTCTCTGGCGAGATGTTCTTGTCGATCGTCTTGTAGAGCTCGTCGCCGACCTTCTCGGTCGTCGCGGACCAGATGTCGACGATCTTGTTGTGGCGCTCGCCGTCGGTTATGATGCCCTGCTGGAACTGCTGCTGGACCTTGTCGGCCTCCTTGCGGGCCTTCTCGATCTCCGCGTCCTTGTCGGCCGGGCGGATCATGTCCTTCAGGCCCATCGACGCGCCGGAGATCGTCGCGAACTTGTAGCCGAGGGACTTCAGCTTGTCGATCGCCTCGACGGTCACGTCGTGGCCGGCCACCTTGTGGCAGTCGAGGATCAGGCTGCCGATCGTGGACTTGGAGCACTTGTCGTTCCAGAAGCCCATCTCCTTGGGCCACACGTCATTGAATATGACGCGGCCCGCCGTCGTCACGATGGTGCGCTTGTCGGTGACGCCGTGCGGACGACCGGAGGTCCCGAAGTCGGGGTTGCGGAAGCGTATCCGCGAATGGTACCCGATCGCGCCCTCGGCGATGCCGAACTCCACCTCGCCGATGTCGTTGAAGACGGGCAGGTGCTCGCCCGACGCGTCGGTCTTGCCGGCGATCCTGCCGGCGAGCTTGTCGCGCTGCGACGGGACGGTGAGGAAGTACAGCCCGAGGCAGACGTCCTGCGTCGGCGTCATGACGGACTTGCCGGACGCCGGCGAGAAGATGGACGTCGACGCGAGCATCATCAGCTTCGACTCCATCTGGGCCTCGATCGACAGCGGCACGTGCACCGCCATCTGGTCGCCGTCGAAGTCGGCGTTGAACGGCGTGCAGACCATCGGGTGCAGGCGTATCGCCTTGCCCTCGACCAGCACCGGCTCGAACGCCTGTATGGAGAGGCGGTGCAGCGTCGGCGCGCGGTTGAGGAACACGGTCTTGTCCTTGGTGACCTCCTCGAGGATGTCCCAGACCTCCGGGTCCTGGTGCTCGATCTTCTTCCTGGCGGTGCGCACCGTGTGACACTTGCCGAGCTCCTTGAGACGGCGGATGATGAACGGCTCGAAGAGCCTCAGGGCCATCTCCTTCGGAATGCCGCACTGCGGGAACTTGAGCTCGGGGCCGACGACGATCACCGAGCGGCCGGAGTAGTCCACGCGCTTGCCGAGGAGGTTCTGGCGGAAGCGGCCGGTCTTGCCCTTGAGTATCTCGGAGAGCGACTTGAGCGGCCTGTTACCCGGGCCCGTGACGGCGCGGCCGTGGCGGCCGTTGTCGAACACCGCGTCCACCGCCTCCTGGAGCATGCGCTTCTCGTTGCGGATGATGACGTCCGGCGTCTTGAGCGCGAGCAGGTTTCGGAGGCGGTTGTTGCGGTTGATGACCCTGCGGTAGAGGTCGTTGAGGTCGCTCGTCGCGAACCTGCCGCCCTCGAGCGGGACGAGAGGCCTCAGCTCCGGCGGGATCACGGGCAGGACGTCGAGGATCATCCACTCGGGCTTGGAGTTGGAGAGGCGGAAGCCCTCCACGACCTTCATGCGCTTGGATATCTTCTTGCGGTTCTGCTTGGAGCGGGTGTTCTCCATCTGCTCCTCGAGCTTCACCATGAGGTCGTCGAGGTCGATCTTGCGGAGGAGCTTGCGGATCGCCTCGGCGCCCATGTCGGCCTTGAACGCGTCGTCGTACTTCTCCTGGGCGTCGGCGTACTCCTGGTCGGTCAGTATCTGGCCCTCCTTGAGCGGCGTGTCGCCCGGCTCGACGACGAGCCAGTCCTGGTAGTATATGACGCGCTCGAGCTCGCCCATCGTCTTGTCGAGGAGGAGTCCCATCCTCGACGGCGAGCACTTGTAGAACCAGATGTGGCTCACGGGGACCGCGAGCTCGATGTGTCCCATGCGCTGGCGGCGGACCGACGAGAGCGTGACCTCGACGCCGCAGCGGTCGCAGACCATGCCCTTGTTCTTGATGCGCTTGTACTTGCCGCAGGCGCACTCCCAGTCCTTGGTCGGCCCGAATATCTTCTCGCAGAAGAGCCCGTCCTTCTCAGGGCGGTACGTGCGGTAGTTTATCGTCTCGGGGTTCTTGACCTCGCCGTGGCTCCAGCTGCGGATCGTCTCGGGCGACGCGAGCTGGACCTTCACCGCGTCGTAGTGCGCGGATGCGTTGAAGGAACCTCCGAATATGTCGGATGTGCTGTAGGGGTTGTTCATTTTCGAAGTACTCCTGGAAGATTAGAGGTTGAGGGCGCCGTCGAGCAGGTCGTCGGCGGCCTTCGGCTCGGGCGACGGCGAAGCCGCCTGTCCCTTGCCGTCGCCCTTGCGCCGGCCTTCCTGCTCGCCGCCGAGCAGCTGGGTGTCGAGGCACAGGCCGCGAAGCTCGTGGATGAGCACCGAGAACGACTCGGGCATCCCGGAGTCGAGTATGTTGGTCCCCTTCACGATGGACTCGTAGATGCGCGTGCGCCCGTTGACGTCGTCGGACTTGACCGTGAGCAGCTCCTGCAGCGCGTACGCGACGCCGTACGCCTCGAGCGCCCACACCTCCATCTCGCCCATGCGCTGGCCGCCGAGCTGCGCCTTGCCGCCCAGCGGCTGCTGCGTGACGAGCGAATACGGCCCGACCGCGCGGGCGTGGATCTTGTCCGTGACGAGGTGGTGTAGCTTCAGCATGTAGATGACGCCCACGACGACCTTCTGCTCGAACGGCTCGCCGGTGAGACCGTCGTAGAGGACGGTCTTGCCCTCCGGGCATATCCAGCTCTGCTCGCCCTCGGACTTCTCCTGCACGGCGCGGGCCTTGCGCAGAAGCTCGTCTATCTCGCTCTCCTGGACGCCGTCGAACACAGGCGTCGCGGCGTGGAAGTTGAGGTAGCGGCACGCGAGGCCGAGGTACGTCTCGAACAGCTGCCCGAGGTTCATGCGCGACGGGACGCCCAGCGGGTTGAGGACGATGTCAACCGGCCTGCCGTCCGGCAGGAACGGCATGTCGCAGCTGGGCAGGATGCGCGAGACGACGCCCTTGTTTCCGTGGCGGCCCGCCATCTTGTCGCCGACCGAGAGGTTCTTCTTGTCCACGAGGAACACGCGGACCTGCTTGACGACCTCGCCGTCGCCGCCGAAGTCCCCGAAGAGCCCGTCGCCGTCGGCGGCGTCCTCGATCGCCGCGAACTCCGCCTCGGCCGGCGCGAGGAGCGTCGCGATCCTGTCGCGCGCGGGCCCGGGATCCATCTCCCAGTGCGCATGCGATTTCGCGAGCATCGAAAGCTGCGACTTCTTTATCTTCTTGTTGGCCGGGATGATCACGTCGCCCGTCACCGTGTCCGTTATGTCCACGGGGAGCTTCTCGTTCATGATCTCCGACATCAGCTTCGCGACGAGCTCCTTCTCTATCCTGGCGAGCTGGTTCTTGCGCTTCTTCTCCGCCTCCCTCTTCGCCTTGCGGATCGACTTGTCGTCCGTCGGCGCGAGGTCCTGGCTCGTGGAGACCTGGATGCCCATGACGACGCCCGTCGTCCCGGGCGGGACGGTGAGCGACGTGTCGCGGACGTCGGCCGCCTTCTCGCCGAAGATCGCCCTCAGGAGCCTCTCCTCGGGGGAAAGCTCCGTCTCGCCCTTCGGCGTCACCTTGCCGACGAGGATGTCGCCGGGCTTGACCTCGGCGCCGACGCGGATGATGCCGTCGGGGCCTATGTTCTTGAGGGCCTCCTCGGACACGTTCGGGATGTCGCGGGTTATCTCCTCCGCGCCGAGCTTCGTGTCCCTCGCGCCGCACTCGAACGTCACTATGTGCAGCGACGTCAGCACGTCCTCGCGCACGATGCGCTCGTTGATGAGGATCGCGTCCTCGAAGTTGTAGCCGCGCCAGCTCATGAACGCGACGAGCAGGTTCTTGCCGAGCGCGAGCTCGCCCTGGTCGGTCGCGGGGCCGTCCGCGAGGCAGTCGCCAGCCTTCACCTTCTGGCCCTTCTTGACGATCGGCTTCTGGTTGAAGCACGTCCCCGCGTTGCAGCGGCGGAACTTCTGGAGGTTGTAGCGCCTGACGCCCTTCTCGGGGTCGTCCGCGAACCTTGCGTCCCCGGCGGGGAGCTTGCCGTCCTTCGTCACCATCAGGAAGTCGGCCGACACGTACGCGACGACGCCGTCCTCCGCCGCCGTCACGATGACGCGCGAGTCCTTCGCGCTCGCGCCCTCGAGGCCGGTCCCGACGTACGGGCGCTCGGTCGTCAGGAGCGGCACTCCCTGGCGCATCATGTTCGCGCCCATGAGCGCGCGGTTCGCGTCGTCGTGCTCCAGGAACGGGATGAGGCCCGCCGCGATGGAGATCACCTGCATCGGCGCGACGTCCATGTACTGCACCGCGCTCGCGGGCTTGTCGCAGAACTCGGTCCTGTAGCGGCACGTGACGAGGCTCTCGGCGAAGCGCCTGTCCGCCTTCAGCGGCGCGTTCGCCTGGGCGATCACGTACTGCTCCTCGGTGTCCGCCGCAAGGAACTCGACTTCGTCGGTCACCCTGCCGCCGACGACCTTGCGGTACGGCGTCTCGATGAAGCCGTACTGGTTGACGCGCGCGTAGATGCCGAGGGACGAGATGAGGCCGATGTTCGGGCCTTCGGGCGTCTCGATCGGGCAGATGCGGCCGTAGTGCGACGGATGCACGTCGCGGACCTCGAAGCCCGCGCGTTCGCGCGAGAGGCCGCCGGGGCCGAGGGCCGAGAGGCGCCGCTTGTGCGCGAGGGCCGACAGCGGATTCGTCTGGTCCATGAACTGGGAGAGCTGCGACCGCGCGAAGAAGTCCGTCACGACCGAGCTGAACGTCTTCGAGTTCACGAGCCTGCTTGGCGTCAGGGCGCCGGAGTTGGGGTCGTGGATCGTCATGCGCTCGCGTATGAGGCGCTCGGTCCTGGCGAGGCCGATGCGGCACTGGTTCTCGAGCAGCTCGCCCGTCGTGCGGATGCGGCGGTTGCCGAGGTGGTCGATGTCGTCAACCTGCTCCTTGCCGGAGTGTATCTTCAGCAGAAGCCGTATCGCCTCGATGACGTCGATGCCCGACTCGTGGAGCGTCCTGAGGTTCTCGTCCACCTTGCCCGCCAGGTTGAGCTTCTTGTTGATCTTGTGCCTGCCAACGTAGCCGAGGTCGTAGTGCGCGAGCTCGAAGAAGAGGCGGTGGATCATCTGCTTGGCGTTCGTCGCCGTCGGCGGGTCGCCCGGGCGCATGCGCCTGTATATCTCCTTGAGGGCGTCGTCCTCGTTGTGGATGCCGGCCTTCGAGTCCTCGCGGAGGGTCACGATGAGAGTCCCGCCGTCGACGGACACGTCCACCGCCTCGACGTACGGGATCCCCGCCGCCGCGACCTGCTCCATCATGGCCGGCGTCACCGGGTCGTACCTGCGCGCGATGACGACCTGGGACTCAGTGTCAACGAGGTCCTCCTTGACGACGAGCATGCGAAGGTCCTTCTCGGCGTACTTCCTGTCCGTCGGCAGCCTCTTGAAGTCGTAGAAGAGGTTCATCAGCTGCTCGTCCGAGCCGTAGCCGAACGCCCTCAGCAGCGTCGTCGCGAAGAACTTCCTGCGGCGGCGGCGCTGGTCCATGAAGCACCACATCACGTCGTTCGTGTCGAACATCACCTCGATCCACGAGCCGCGGTCAGGGATGATGCGCACGGAGAGGAGCGGCTGGCCGTTCGCGTGGACCTGACGCTCCGTCGAGATGCCGGGCGAGCGGTGCAGCTGCGACACTATCACGCGCTCCGCGCCGTTGACGACGAACGCGCCGTCGGGCGTCATCACCGGCATGTCGCCGAGGAACACCTCCTCCTCGCGCACGTCCTCGCCCTCGCGCAGGCGGAACGTAGCGCGGAGCGGACGCGAATACGTCTCGCCGTCGATCAGCGCCGCGAGGTACGGCTTCTTGGCCTCGCCGAGGTCGTAGTTCACGAAGTCGAGGCTGTACCGGCCGTCGTAGGACTGGATCGGGAATATCTCCTTGAATATGGCCTGCAGGCCCTTGTTCTCGCGCTTCGCGGGCGGCGTGTCCGCCTGAAGGAAGTCTTCATAGGACTTGGTCTGTATCGCGATCAGGTCCGGTGGAGTCTCGGCCATGCCCTGGAGCTTGCCGAATACCTTGCGTTCTGCACTCATTTTGCGGCTTACCTTGTTTTTTGTTTGTAGAACCTGCTGTCCCCCGAAAGCGCCTGAAGTGTGGTAAGCGACCACTTTGTTAACTGTGCAATTTCGGGTGTCGTGACATTTTATCAAAAATCCCCCCTTGAAATCAAGAGGGAATTCTGGTAAAATGTTTCGCATCTTTTGGACCGGTAGCTCAGTCGGTCAGAGCAGGGGACTCATAATCCTCTGGTCGTGGGTTCAAGTCCCGCCCGGTCCACCATCCTCACCGTCTGCAGGCTGAGCCTCCAAAAGCCAAGGTGACGGAGGCTGCAAAGCCCGACGTGTCGGCAAAATCGTTTCGCGAATATCCTGTAAGCCTGTCCACCGACCGGCCAAGGGAAAACGAGACACTGCCCACTAGCCACCAACCACTAGCCACTAACTATCCCCTCGCATCCGCCGTATGATTGTTCACAAATGGCAATTGACACAAGTGTTCACAAATCGCAAATGATAATTTGCATTTCTGGCAATGGTGGCAGTTGTGGACAATTGTCATTTGAGAACAATGAAGTTATAGGCAAGGGAAGTCAAACCCTCCGTGCAGGGAGAGCCGAACCCCCGTGTAGGGGAGTCGCGACTCCCGTACAGCTCCAAGCTCTAAGCTTCAAGCTCTCACTTGACCTTCGCCTCCACGCTGACGGGCTTGGTCGCCTTCTCGCCCCTCGACAAGCCCAACATCCCCGACATACTGGCGAAGGTGTGAATCTCGCCGCGTAACTATATCGCAGCCCCTTCCATGCATTATATCGTGGTCAGTAGCGAATCAAGCGTACCGCCGGGCGCAATCGTGCCGGTGAAGATTCGCCCGGCCACGCGAAGCACATAGCGGTTGCACCATATCGCGCGTTGTTTGTTGACGCCAGCACCTTAAGGGACTGGCGAAATCACAAAACCCCAGCCCTCGGTGCATGCCGTCGCAACGCACGAGGGCAGCGGGTCGCGAATGCCGCTGGGTGAAACCCACACAAAGGGGCGTCGCTTTTCAAGCCGTCGCTCGAGGACGCCGCGCCCTTCAAAGCCGGTGAAAGTAGAGATAAGGGGGACGCACGGAGGCGTCTCCCGCACGAGATTGGACGCTCCTCTGGCGTTAAATTCCTGCCAGGCGCGAAGATGCGGCGTCTCCTTGCTCCAGTCGTCGCGTGTGTCGGAGGCCACGACCGTCTTGTTCTTCGCCACCTGAAACGTGACGAAGAACCAGCCGTTGAAGTAGTTGATGTTGGCGTTGCGCAGCGGATTCATCGCCACATATTATAGCAAAGTTCCCCGGACTTCGTGGCAAGATCGCGATCTCACGCCCTTCACCTACGCAATATCGTGTCCCCACGCCCTCCGTGACGTGGGGAGGGAACGCCCTATAAACGCCACTTGCCAACCAGCTGTCGCCCAGTCAGGCCAAAGCAATCGCGCGGCGTGACGGCAAAACGGATTTGCCTATCGACCGGCAGCTCCTTGAGCGAAAAGAGGCACTCGCCCGGAATGTCGGCATCCTCCTCTGGATAGGCAAACCCAGCCGCGATAAGCTTGCGCGTGACAGGCGGCAGTCCCTCTGCGCAAGCCTCAACGGTGTAGTCGAAAACTCGGCTTCCCTTCACGGTCTTTGCACGGGGGAATGACACGTAGATGCACGGCTCGCCTTTATGCCCTACGCCTTCGAGCGCGTGGCCGTTTGGACAATACTTCGCCGTAATCTTCGCATCGGCGGCAAACTGGGTGACCGCACTCTTTGCCATGCGCTGCGCCGTCCGTTTCGCAAAGTCGAACGGGCCGTCCTTCCGCGCCGGAAGCGGCACAACCCAAGCTGGGCCAATCGGCCGCCCAAAAACGATAGACTGGCGATGTACAACCAGATGGTCGTCGAACACCTCCACCAGCTCGCAACCGCCTCCCTTCGCGTCGCCGCCCCACGATTGAGGATCGGCCATCGACGCCATGAACTTTGTCCTGTAGCTCGGATGCCAATGTGCTGTGCAGTTGTCGTAGTAGAAGCCCATTCCGCCCTCGTGCAAACAGCCCGCGCCGATGGACGTGAACGCACCTTGCCAAACCGTGCGCTCGTCCGAAATCGCACAGTGTGAATGACCGCTGATTGCGACCGCGTTGGGAAACGCCTCAAGCGCGCGAACAGACTCGCCGTTGTCGTCCCCGAAGGCATAAGTCCCGTGACATGTTCCCTTTGGATGCTGGTGCTGGCAATAGAAGAACGGCTTGTCGGCGTCCAATGTCGCGGCGTTCTCCTTCATATACGCCTCAATCGGCGGATTGAGGCTTGACCACTGCGAGCCGATGAAGGTATATCCCTTCACCTCGCGCCGCCAAATCAGCTCCCACCTCTGCCCGAAGAGCCGCCGCCACGTCTTTTCGAGATTTTCCCCGTGGCAGAGGCACTGTGCGCGCAACTGCTCTTCGGTATACTTCGCCCATCTTCCGCCCCAGCCGCCGATATCGTGATTGCCCGTGGAGATCATCAACTCCACCTTGCGCCCGTCTGCGGCACGCCCACCCGAAAACACCTTGTACCAGACGGCGGCAAACTTCTCCATCTCGCCAATATGCCCCGAATGCGCGATGTCGCCCGGACACAGAATGGCATCCACGTTCTTCGACGCAAACCAGCGTAACGCCTTTTCGACAGTCTCGACCGCATCCGGCTTGGCGCCGATATGCAGATCGCTCATCACGCCAAACGTCAGGCGAGGCGCCGGACGCGACGCTCCCAACGCGCCAAACGCCAACACCCCGCCAACGAACCCCCTGCGAGAGACAAGCATCTTATTTAATCTTGCCGTTGCAGCCAATCAGTGGAAGGTAATCACCATGCCTTTTCTCTGCCACTTCCATGTAAGGCGCACCTTCGCAGGATCAGTCCCAACGGTGTAGGTGTAGGACGTATCAGAATACGATATAGCCGCGCCCCATGCATTGCCTTCCCAAGGTTCAATGGTATAGCCGACCAGATGCAACCTGCCATTCGCATCCCTCACGTTACTTGCCGTGAATGTGTAAGACCCCTCGACCTCGTACACGCCAGGCGCAACGCCCTCGTAGGTGTCGAACTCTCCGGCGACGACGACATTCGTAACCAAAAGCGCACCGTCAAAACGCGCCGCGTCAACCTTGGCGTTGTGCGCAACTTCGGCGGCGGTAAGCTCTCGGTCGTATATGCGTACGCACTTCATAAGGCCTGTGAGCTGCCTCGCGTACCACACATGTGAAGGCTCGTCCAGACGGCTTCCGACAACCCATGTCGCCGCAGGGATGGCACAAGCTGTTGCCGTCGTGCGTATTCTTGTGTCCTTCAGCACACCAAACTCATAGGCATGGAGGCCCACGTCTCCCGCCGCACCAAGCGTGAACGAGGCCTGTTGCCATCTCCAGTTGGGGATCATCGGCCTTTGGCTGTTGTTATTCCCCGTCCAGCCATCGGACTTGAAGCGCAGAATGTTGTCTGAGGGATCACCCATGCAGATGCAGTTGTTGGAGGACTTGCCGTCATTTATGAAATACGGTCCCCAGCTTCTTGCCGTCTGCGCCGCCTCGCTTCCTTCAAACACGAATTCGAACGTGGCGAAGGTCATCGGCGCCGTTTCGTAAGCGAGTTTCGCATAACTGACACTCCCGTCGTAGTTGAAGTAATAGCCGCATCCGTCGCGCCAACCGCTTGAATTGCTGGCTACAAGCCGCGCTGGCTTGCTAGCGTCCGCAAGGTTCGCCCACATGCTCGCAGAAGAATCGTGCGGCTGGTCAGCGCTGACATTGTGGACGCCGTCGAGCCACACGACCAAGCCGGCCTGCACGTAGTCGGCAATGCCGTAGTCGGCAGCGGTGCGAAGTCCGCGAACGGGCGTCCACCTCCAGATGATGCGAACCTTCTCCGACTCGGTGACCGTGCAGGACGTACCGCTCATCGTGGAAGCCGTCCCCCATGCGCCGCCATCCCACGATTCAAGCGTGTAGCCAGCGCATTCGTAGGTCGTGTTCCCGACCGTCACGGAGGACGGCGCGGTGAATGTGTGCGAACCGTCAACGGCATAGACACCGGGAAGTTCCGTGCCGTTCGCGCCAACGACCGAGGTTGCGACAACGGCATTCGTCACAGGCACAACACCGTCGAAACGCGCGGCGTCGATGACCGCATTCTCCGCCACCTCCGCCGCCGTCAGCGCACGGTTGTAGATGCGTACGCACTTCATAAGGCCAGTGAGCTGTCTCGCGTACCATACACGCGAAGGCTCGTCCAGACGGCACCCGACAACCCATGTTGCCGCAGGTATGGCACCTTCCGTCGCCGTCGTGCGCTTCTTGGTGTCCTTCAGAACGCCTCGGTCATAGGCGTTGATTCCCGCGTCCCCCGCCGCGCCAAACGTGTACGATGCCTGTTTCCAGCTCCAGTTCGAGATGAGCGGACGCATGCTACCGTCGTTCCCCGTCCAGCTTTCGCACAAGAACCGCAGAATGTTGTCCGATGGGTCGCCCATGCATATGCCGCAGTGCGTGTCTTTGCCGTCGGTTATGAAATACGGTCCCCAGCTTGTTGCCGTCTGCGCCGCCGCGCTTCCCTCGAACACGAATTCAAACGTTGCCTGCGTCATCGCCGGGACTTCAGAGACAAGTTTCGCGTAGCTGTAGCTCCCGTCGTAATTGAAGTAGTAGCCGCATCCTTTGCGCCAGCCGCTTGAATTGCTGGCCACAAGCCGCGCTGACTTGCTTGCGTCCGCAAGGTTCGCCCACGATGTAGCGGACGGATCGTGCGGCTGGCCCAAGCCGACATTGTGGATACCGTCGAGCCACACGACAAGCGCATCTTGCGCCACGTAGCTGCTCGGCTGGTATTTGAGTGCGCCGAACGCTGACGACGCAACCAAAAGCGCACTGCCCACGAGCGGAGCAGATAGATTGCGCCTTATCACAGTTCTTTCCTTTGCTGTAGTCTTCATTTTCGTTTTCTCCGTTGACGGTAAAGATTTGTCCTTTAGTTTTTGGGTTTTCTGATGACTGCGGATGTTCCGGGGTCGAGAACGAGACGTGCGCTTCCGCCAGAAACTTTCAGATCAACCGTTTTGCCGCTCGGCCACACCGTTGCGGCAAGCGCCGTTGCTTTCCCAAACGACGGCGGAAGACGAAATGCACGGTCGCAGCCGTTCTCCGAATAGGCCAGAATCGTGCCGCCGCCATGCGGGAAATCAAGGAAGAAATCGCCCTTTGACACGACCATGCGGCCATTGTCAGCGACAGACAGCGTCCGGTCTTTGCGGGAAACCGTCGCCATCACGCCGTCTGCCCTCTCCACGATATACTCGTCCGCCGTCACGGAATGACGCATAGGGCGCGACCTGTTATAGTATGCGTTGAGTATGGCGCGGTTGAAGAGGTTGGCGAGGAACTTGCGCTCGTCAGCGAGTGCCGAGCCCGTGAGATCGCCCCAATGGCCATCGCCCCACGCTTCCTCGTAGGCGCATCCGGCTGACGGCCTGAAGCTCTCCCATTTCTGATTGTTGTAATCCAGCAAGTGCCGCGCATTCCATGCTGAATCGCCGCCGCAGAGAAGAGACGGCAGATAGAGAATCCTCTGGCTTTCGTCGGTGTTGTGATGATAGACCATCGGGAAAAGCCCGAGCGCGTCCATGGACGGCAAGAACTCCGTCGTGACGTCAACGCCCTGCTCGTGCCAGAAATCAACCATCTTCCCGATCGCCGCCTTGTCGTCCGACAAGGAAATCCCGTCAAACTTTGATTCGCGCCCGATGAGGGCGTCTATGTGAATCGTATGGGACTGCCTGATTTCGGGAATCAGCTCCAGAAGGCCAAGGATACGCCTCTTCTGCTGACCCGACTTCCATTCTTTTTGATGCGACACGGCATAGGCCTGTTCGCCGTCCCAGACGCCGGCCTTAACCAGATTTCCGTTGCCGTCCCTGCAAAGAAGATTATCATCAACGTAAAGCTTCCAGAGCGGGCTATTCGTGTATGCGTCGTCCACATTGATGTGCAAGCTTACGTCTGCATTAAGATTGCGAGCCTCGCGCATCATTCCTCGCAGCGATTCGAGCGGCGAAACACCGAAACGCGAACGGCAGTGGTCGCCTACCACGTCAAAGGATGGGTACTTTGAATCGTGACCTTCGTACTGCCAGCCGACAAGATACACGATCTGGTGCATTCCGCCTGTGAAGTCGCTCACACGTCGGATTATGTCGAAAGCCGACTCAAGGGTCGTGAAAGGCTGTCCGTTTACTTTGCTCTTCAGAAAGATTTTATAGACGAATGACTCATGGTAGTTGTTGAACCATTTGGAATAGCGCATCTTCGCGCCGTTCGCCTGAACGATGCTGTTGCGCCGTGCTGCGGCATTGTCGGCAGGGCAACCGCCAAATGCGGAGGTCACGGCAAACAACAAGACAGCAACGCCCGCTAAAGCGGTTACCGTCTCTGAAGCGACTATTACCATTAATCTTTTCATATCCTTTTACAATTCAACTACACTTGCATTATATCAAAACCACCTTATAGGCACATGTCCGTTTGAACAATAAAAACATACCCTATCGTACACGGAAAATATGGTATAATACAGGCCATGAAACGCATACTGTTCCTGTCGCCCGGATTTTCACCGACGTGGCCGCGCATCATCGAAGGCGCCTACGACTTCTCGCGCACACGCGACTGGATGTTCCTGATACAGGATCAGCGCGACTCGCTGGCCGAGATGCGCAAGCTCCTCAAGGACTGGCAGCCGGACGGTTGCATCGTCGATTGCGGACACGGCTATGGCTACCACACACAGGCATTCAGTGGACTGCCCACGGTCTATCTCAACATGCCACGCGGCAAAACGGCGGCGCGGCATTCCGTGGTGCGAGAGGACACAAAGGCAATCATGGATACCGCGCTGGACTATCTGCTGAACCTCAACCGAGAGCATTATGCGTTCGTCGGCGTTCCGGTCAAGGCCGTATGGAACGAACTGCGCCTTGCGATGTTCAAGCAACGGATGAAAGCAGAGGGCAAGCCCTACACGATCCTTTCGTATGCGGACGCCGCAAAACCGCAGACCATTACGCGGCTGCCTCAAAAGTG
>Ga0265298_10006396_pt1 | contig 14551 bp, 11 predicted proteins | sample AusTroGonzalo_MG_3_FD_193486 | JGI IMG/M metagenome (GOLD analysis project Ga0265298, IMG submission 193486) | Bovine rumen microbial communities from tropical cattle in Woodstock, Queensland, Australia - Gonzalo_01 | ecosystem: Host-associated > Mammals > Digestive system > Stomach > Rumen ... | reverse complement strand
CCCGTCGCCGACGCAAACGAGCTCCGGCAGGTATTCGCGCACGGGGAAGTTCTTGTAGGCCGTCTCGGTCGTGCGAAGGCGCAGCCTGCCGTCCGGCGAAGTCCATTCGTGGACAAGCACCTTGCGGCTCGCGGTCTCCCGGACGACTCTCCCGGTCGACGCAGTGTCCGCGAACGCCGCGTCGCCGTACTTAAACGCATGCGGCCGCCCGGCGACCGCCGCAAGCGGCATGGCCGCGGCAAGAAGGTAAATCTGATAGATGCGGTTCATGACAGGGCATCACTTCTCTTGTCGGCAGATCGTTGAGTGTTTCGGATTGTACTCAGTATTATACCAAACCCGCGGCAGAAATGCCGCTCGGACTTGAGGTCGGGGACCAGTAGAACCTCGGGCAATCCCAACCTTAGCATAGCCGGAACTACAGGACTTCCATCGCCAGCGCGATCACCGGAGGCATGGTCGCCATGCTGAGGAGCGTCGTGCCGCTGACGAGCCCGACGGAGAGATCGACGTCGCGCCCGAACTTCGACGAGAACATAGTCACCATCGCCGCGACCGGTGCGGCGGAGGCGGTGACGAGCGCAAGCGCCATCGTCCTGTCCACGTGTCCGCGCAGAAACCACATCGCCCCGGTCAGCGCAAGAGGAAACGCCACGAGGCGGACGAACGCCGCGACGTAGGCGGCGGGCGTCCTGAGGACCCGGCGGAAGTCCGCCCCCGCGAGGTAGAATCCGATGACGAGCATCGCCAGGGGCGTGTTCATCTCGGAGAGGAAATGCACCGGCGTCTTGACGACCTGCGGCAGGGTGACGGAAAAGAGGAAGATCGGAAGTCCGAGGGCGATTCCGACGGTGCCCGGATTGAGCACCATCGGACGCAGCTCGCGCCACCGGGCCCCGGCTTCCCCGATCCCGGAACTCCCCCTCATCTCCTTCAGGCCCCAGCTCCAGATGAAGACGTTGAAGGTGGCGACGTAGACGATTCCGTAGAACACGCCCTCCGCGCCGAGTATCGCGTATTCGAGCGGCACGCCCATGAACCCGGCGTTCGAGAATACGGTCGCGAGCCTGAGGACCGGAAGCGACCCCGCGTCCCCCCGCGCCGTGAGCCTCGCGATCGCGATCAGCGCGCCATGCACCGCGACGGCGATCGCGAACGCCGCGCCGAAGCTGCGGAGCATCGAGGGGTCGAACGGACGCTGGAACACGTCGACGATGAGGCACGGCGTCACGACGAGGATGAGCACGTTCACCATACCCTTCACCGCCGCCTCGTCGACAAGGCGGCGCATGCGGCAAAGCGCCCCCACCGCCATCAAGGCGAAAAGGACGCCGACCTGCGTCGCGACTGTGGCCAGATTTTGCATTCCGCGTATTATACCAAATCCGCACGCGTGCGCGGACGCGCGACGTTTTTTCCGACGGCGGAGGCGCGCGGTCCGCAAAGTTTGGTATAATAATGCCCGTTTATGCTGAAAAACCGAAAAACCGTCATCGTCCTGTCCGCGGCAGTCGTCCTTCTGCTCGCGATTATCGCCTCATGCGTAAAATATTGAGAAACTTCATGGGCGTCCCCGCGGCGCTCCTCGCAGTCGCGCTCGTCGCAGGGGGATCGGTCGTCGCATTCCTCGCGTGGCGGGATTCCCGGGCGCAGTCCTTCGCCTCGTCGGTCGTCAGCGAGAACTCGCCGATCGCCGAGCTCGCGACGCGCAAGGTCGTCTGGAAGGTCGTCCACGTCGGCTCGACCGTCTCGACGGACACGGTGCGCGAGACAGTCTACACGATCAAGGCCGGCTACGACCTCGCGCAGGCGGAGACGCCGGTCGTCGACAAGGACGCGAAGACAGTCACCCTGACCCTCCCGCCGCCGAAGATCGTCTCAGTCGACCACTTCCTCCAGCGCACGTCCGTCGAGAAGAAGACGTTCGTCGAGCGCGTGTTCGGGTCCAACGGCGAGGACGGACGCGCCGACCGCGAGGACATCGCGCAGCTCGCCGCCGACTGCGAGAAGTTCAACCTGCTCTCCGCGGCGGACCTTCGCGAGTCGATCGCGACGCTCGTCGCGAAGAGGCTCCGAGACGACTGCGGCTACGCGCTCGTCGTCGAAGCCGGGCGCGACATCCCGGCAAAGGTCATGTTCAACGCGTACTTCGAGGAAAAGGGAGTCGACTTCCGCCTGCCATGAAGACGAAAGCCCTCCCGCTTGCGCTCGCCGCGCTCCTCGCCCCCGCGTACCTGCTCGCCGACTCCGTCGAAGTCACGTTCGACGCGGCGCTGACGAATGCGACGGGTTGGACGTACAGCGGCGACATGAGAATCTCTGCCAATTCTGACAAACACGTATTCTTCAACACTTTGAAGTCGTTTGTCCAGTCTCCGGAATACCCGTTCAACATCACATCGGTGGAAATCACCCTCGGATGCTCAAGCACGAACGCAACGCGCTGGCTCCAGGTCAAGCCGTCGGCAGGCACCAGCCGGCAGACGGCGAACGTGGCGTCAAAAGACAAGAAGGAGGTCCAGTCGTTCCTGTTCGACGAAACGGACTGCGTCCGCTCGTTCAAGATCTCGCTTGAAGGCTCCGGCCAGACGGAGTACTGGCACATCTACTCCGCCGTCGTCTCCGGCGTTGCAATCGTCGAGGCGCCGACGGGTCTAAAGGCGGGCGACGTCAAGGGAACGCGCTGCCGTCTTTCGTGGACCAACCCCGCGAACGCCGTCTCGAACCGCATCGACGTGTCGAGGGTCGAGCGCCGTGAAGAGCGCGGAGAAGTCGTCGAGGATTTCGGATTCGACGAGATCAGCGCCGGCGGCAACGCCAGGGACTTCTTCGCCTTCGAGTTGCCGCCGCTCTACGACAGGCTTTCGGGCTGCGGCCTTTATGCAGCCGCTAACTCTACGGGGCTGCTTCAGATCTCCACCGGCAAGAAGCGGGGCGAGCTTGTCCACGCCGGATTCGATTCCTACGACGGCCTTGCGCTTCTCTTGACGCTCAGGCGGTATCCGGGCGACGCGAACACCATGGCAATCGCATGGTCCGACGGCAACGCGACCAACGACTTTGCGACGGTTCCGCTCGCAGACGACTTCACGGCGGAATGCGTCGCCCTTTCCAATGTCACAGCAGGTGCAAAGCTCATCCTGAACAGCTCCGGCAACGACGACAACCATCGCGTCATCGTCGACAGGATGGCCTTTGTCCGCGACTACGCGCCGGAAACGGAAGCCACCAATCTCGTCAAGGCCGTCTTCGCCACGGACGGTGCAAAGACGCTCAGGGGGCTTTCCCCCAATTCGACGTACATTGTCCGCATCACGGCTTTCGACGCCGAAGGGAACGAGTCCGCCCCGTCGGAACCACTGACATTCACGACCAACGGCAGGGACCTGCCGTTCGCCATAAAACTGAGATGAACGACTCCACAACACCAACGCATCGCCCCGCAAGGCTCGCCATCGTAGGTGGCGGCGCAGCCGGAATGTTCGCCGCGGCCGTCGCCGCCGACCGGCGCGTCCCGTGCGTGCTTTTCGAGCGCAAGGCGCGCCTCGGCTCGAAGGTGCTCATGACGGCGAACGGACGCTGCAACTTCGCCAAGGACATCTCGCCCGAGCAGTTCGTCGGCGACATCTCGCGAGGAGGCGTCGCGCGCGAATGCGCGGAGTTCGTAGCCGAAGCAGTGCGCGAATGCCCGCCGCGGCAGATCGTCCGCGGATTCCAGTCCCTCGGCGTGCGCACCAAGCGCATGTCCGACGGAAGGATCTTCCCCGCCGACGAAAAGGCGGCGACGATCGTCCACGCATTCGGTGACCTCCTGCGCGACGAGGAGGTGCCGATCGTCACCAACTGCGCCGTGAGGGAGGTCGCCGCGGTCCGCAACGGACGCGCGCGCTTCGCCGTCGTCGCGAACAACTTCTCGCTCGAGGCGGAGAACGTCCTTCTCGCGACGGGCGGCGCAAGCTATCCGAAGACGGGGTCCGTGGGGGACGGACAGCGCTCCGCGCAGGCGCTCGGGCACTCGCTCGTCCCGTACCGCGCCGGGCTCATCGGACTCGAGACGCGCGACCCGAAGGTGACGCGCCTCGCCGGACGCCGCTTCGAGGACGGAATGTCCCGCGTGCTCGACGCCTCCGGCAGGACGCTCTTCGAGTACCGCGGCGAAGTCGACTGCGAGTCGTTCGGTCTCTCCGGCGCGGCGATCTACAACGCGCAGCGCTTCATCGAGCACTGGGAGCGCGAAATGCGTTGCCGTGGCGCCCTCGCCACGGAAGAGAACGGGCTTCACCTCGAGGCGTCGTTCGGCGGAATGACGGTGCGGCTTGATTCAATCCGCCCGCGACCGCTCAAGGAAGCCATCGTCACGATCGGCGGCGTCGACACGCGCGAGATCGATCCGCACACCATGCAGTCGAAGATCGTCCCGGGGCTCTACTTCGCCGGAGAGGTTATGGACATCGACGGGCCGACCGGCGGCTACAATCTCACCCTCGCCTTCGCGACCGCGCGCAAGGCCGTCACAAGCATCGCAGGAAAGGACAAGGCAAAATGAACCGCATCACATTCGAAGTCGGGACCTTCGAGGTCAACTGCTCCATCGTTTTCGAGAACGGCAAGGCGCTCGTCGTCGACCCCGGCGCGGACGCGGAGCGGATCCAGTCCGAGCTCAAGAAGCGCGAGCTCGTCCTATCCGCGATCCTCCTCACCCACGCGCACTTCGACCACATCTGCGCCGTGCAGGAACTCCAGCGGGCGTTCCCCGGACTCCCCGTCTTCATCAGCGCGGCGGACGCGAAGATCATCTCGCATCCCTTCAACCAGTTCCCTCCGGACTATCCGCTCGTCGAGGGGATGGAGGGGATAAAGGACACGAAGGACCTGAACGAGTTCCTCAAGTCCATCGGATGGGAGACGACGGTGGAAGTCATCGACACGCCCGGACACACGCCCGGCGGCGTATGCTATCTCTTCGCGTTACCAAGCACCCTCTTCTCCGGCGACACACTCTTCTGCTGTTCGGTCGGGCGCACCGACTTCCCCGGCGGCGACATGGCGACGCTCCAGGCGTCTCTCGAAAAGCTGAAGGCCCTTCCCGGCGACACGGTGGTTGTTCCCGGCCACGGACCAGAGACGACGATCGCGCGCGAGCTCGCCTCCAATCCGTTCCTGCAGTGACGGGACCTCAGCCGTCGGCCTGGGTCTCCTCTGCCAGGCGGCGCTCCTGGTCCGCAATCCAGTCGGGGGCGACGCTTTCCTCGGGCGAGCCGAAAACAAGGTGGGCGAAGTCCCAGCGGTATTCGCACGTAGACGAGGCGGGCCAGAAGACGCCGCGCTCGATTCCGTCGACGAGCTCCTTTACCTTCTCCTCGGCCTCCGGAACCTCAGCGCCGGAGAACGGCTCGGTGTACGCGGTCTCTTCCGCGCTCTTCGCAAGGACGCAATAGCACGCCTCGATCGAGTCCCTTCGCGCCTCGGGAAACTCTCCGTCGGCGTCGAGCATCGCGCAGTACAGCGGCAGCTGCAGGCTCTTCCACTCGACGACGGACTCGCCGGTCGCCTTGTCCTTCTTCGTCTCGCGCGCCGCCGCCTTCGCCGCGCTGTCCCAAGTCTTGTAGTCCACGACGCACCAGCGGCCCGTCGCGGGATTGAAGTCGATGCGGTCGCAGCGTCCGTTCACCTCCGTGTGCCCGTAGACGACGCGCATCTTCCGCTCCGTCGCGACGACGCGCCACCCCTCGGCCGCGCGGGCGGCCTGGAGCGCGGCGAAGCGGCGCAGGCGGCGCTTTGCGCTTTCGCCCTGCAGCGCGACGACGGCAGGGACCTCGAGTCCGAACCGCTCGGCGAGAAGTCCGTCAACGTGCCCGGCGAGCTCGTCCGCGATTGCGGCGGCGTCCGTGGAGTCCCTTAGCTCGCCCTTCCCCCACGCCTCGAGCGCGTTGTGCACGAGGTTGCCGAACTCCGACGCGTCGAGCTCCTCCGCGCGGTAGTCCTCGCTTTCCTTGAAAGTCTTCCTGAGGAGATACGTGAACGGACACCTGAGGTAGGTGTCGAGGCTCGACGGGGAGGTCCTGCGGAGCTGCTCGCGCTCGGGCGGGAACGGGAGGCGTATCCGCCACGCCTCGGGAAGGTCCGCGGCGGACGACTCGCCGGTCCCGGCGCGCTGTGCGTAGAACGCCTTCACGCGGCGGACGAGCTCGGAGTCGTCGGCGCAGTCGAACAGGAGGCGGGACGGCTTGAGGACGTCGCCCTTGGAATCGACGGTGTGGAAGTGGAAGCTCACCATCTCCTTCGGACGGCAGGCGAGCGTCATCGCGAGTATCTTCCTGTCGCGCGCCGCTCGGGACGCGTTGTCGGCGAGGCCGAGTCCGCGGCGCAGGGAGTCCGGCAGGTACGCGTGGCCCACGATCGACTCGGGCACCTTGCCCTCGGCGAACCCCGCGACGGCAACCTCGTCCGCGTCGAGGAACGGCAGCTCCAGCCACCCTTCCGTCAGTATCGCGTCGCCCTCGTCCGGCTCGAGCTCGTACGTCGCCTCGCCAAGCCTGCGCTCGAACAGCTCGAGCGAAAGCTCCGGCGGGACGTCCTTGGCGAAGCACTCGTCGACGAGTCCGTTGATCGCCTCCGCCGCGGCCACGAACTCGCGCGCGCGCTCGTCGTGCTCGTCGAGAGCGAGGGACGAGAACACGGACTTGAGTATCTGCCTGATGCCGCGCTTCCTCAGCTGCACCTTCACGAACTCGAAGATCCCGCGCAGCGCGTGCTCCGTCTTCGGCGCGATGTCGTCGATGCGCGCGGGGATGAGCTCCTGCTGGCGGTTGTCGAGGTCGACGAGTGCGTCGGTAAGCGCCTTGTCGTCGAGACCGAGCTCGGACTTAAGCCAGCGCCGCACGTCGCCGCCGCGCACGAACGCGGAGAAGACAGAGTAGGACGAGGTGCGCGCGAGCGCGGCGATCTGTCCGGCGAGGTGTCCGAGCGAGGAAGTGGCGAGCGGCGTCGCCGACGGGCTGTGCGCCGCGAGGCCCTTCGCCTGCAGCGCGCCCTGCACTTCTGGAAAGACGTCAGGGTCCGCGAGGCAGAGCGCGGGCAGGGCCTCGTCGTCCCTGACGGACGCGAAGAGCGCGGCGATCTGCGCGGCTTCGCTCGCGGCGGTGCCGGACGGGAATATCTGCTCGAAGGAGAGCTCCGGCGCGGACGAGAGGTCCGGCGAAAGCACGGTGACCGGGAGGCCCGACTTGTCGAGCGCGAGGTCCATGAGCGGAATCGGATCGAGGACGCAAGCGACCACCGCCTCCTCCACGCCAGGGAACGCGACGGGGCCGGCGAGCGCCTCCTTTAGCGCGGCGATCCTGTCGCGGCGTCCGCGCCGCGCGAGCGCCGCGAGGTAGCGTCCCTCGAGTTCCGCAAGGCCCTTCCAGCGCTCCGCCTCGACGTCGGCGAGCTCGCCGGAGAGGATCGAGCCCACGCGCTCCGCGACGTCGGCGAACGAAAGCGCGCGGGCGCCGAGCGCCCTGCGGATGTCCGAAAGCTCCGCCGCGACGTCGAAGCCGCCCTTCCCGCCCCGCGCCTCGCGGAACGCGAGAAGCTCGTCGGCGCGTCCCGCGATGTCGTCGGACTCCACGTCGAGGAGCCTCGGCGGGGTGCGCACGAGCGGCGGGACGAGTCCGGAGGGGAAGCGCTTCGCGAGGGCGAGCCTGAGGCGCCTTCCGCTCTGCGCGGTCGGCACGACTGCGAGGACGTGCGCGAGCGACGTCGCGCCCGAGGCGTCGCGGCGCGCGCGGGCCGCGAGGAAATCCGCGACGGCGTCGACGGCCTTCGTGCGCGGATCGAATGTCGCCTCGGCTCTCATTTCCCCTTCTTCTTGAAGTAAATCTGGCGGGACTGGCGGATGATCTCGTTGAGGAACAGGACGTCCTCCTTGCGCTTCGCGACTGCGCGTCCGAGATGCGCCCAGTAAATCGCCGAGAACATCGGATCGGCGACGTCGTCGATTCCGTACCCGCGCCGCACCTCGCCGACGACCGCGCCTTCCATCCTGAGCTCGGACCACGCGCCGCGGCGCTCGACGTCCTTCACGATCTCGCGCCACTTCTCGCGGTAGACGTCCGCGGCCGAGTCGAGGTCCGTGCCGAGCTTCAGCTCGAACATCCACGCGAGCTCGCGGTAGAGCTCGCTCTCGAGCGGGTTGATGGCGAGGCCCTTGTCGCGCAGGAGGCGGATCGCCGCGTGCACCCAGCGCCAGCGGTCCTCGGGGGTCGGCATCATTATGGAGATGTTGTAGGCGAGGTTCCACGCGGCGTGGCTCCACACCTCGGGGGTGTGCGGCTCGAGGTACGCGAGCGTCGAGGCGAGCTGCGCGAGCTCGACGAAGCGCCCTTCGTCCTGCAGGCGGTCGGCGCGGAACCAGACGACCTCCGCCGCTATCGACCTAAGCCCTCCGAGCGCCGCGAGCGCGCCCTCCGTCATCGCGGGCGCGGACGCGGGGCGCGCGGAGCGGAGAGCCAGCTGCGCGCACGCAGCCGCGGCAAGAAGCGAGAGGACCGCGACTACTGCAAGCATTCGCTTCATGACGTCACCCCCAGCATGTCCTTGAGCGCGGCAATCTGCGAATGGTTGCCGAGCGCTATGATCTTGTCTCCCGCGTGGAACTCCCACTCGGGCCCGATGTTGCGGACCACTGCGCCTCCGCGCACGACCGAGACCACGGACGCGCCCGTCTTCGCGCGGATGTTCAGCGTGACGACGTTGCCGCCGATGGCTGGCGACGTCATGGGCAGCGCGATCTCGACGCCCGCCGGCACCGCAAGCTCCATCGTGCGCGCAAGGCTCTCGCGCCGCTCCTCGGCGGTCAGCGCGTCGTGGAACCGCTTGGCCGCGCGCGAGCCCGCCCTCACGATGCGCCGCCTGCCGGCGATTGCGACGAGGGCTATGACGCAGAGGCTGATCCAGAACGTCGGGCCCTTCGGCGAGATGGAGACGACGACCATCGTCCATTCGACGAAGAAGAACGCGAAGACGGCAGTCTCGACTACCGCGTGGACGAGCCGCTGGACGGACACCTGCCAGCGCGAGGTGCCCTCGCCGCAGAGCATCACCGACACCGCGTCGGAGAGGGAGCGCGCGGACGAGACGACGAGCGGAAGGAGCGGAAGGCACATGAGGTTCGCGAGCAGGAAGAAGAACACGCGGTCGTGCGACTCGAAGAACTGGGCGAAGCCGGAATAGTCGAAGCGGTACAGCAGCTTGCAGGCGATCGCGACCGCGACCATGAGGACCGCATACGCGCCGAGCTTCGCCGCCTCGAGCCTCAGCTTCCGGAACGCGGGCGAGCCCTCGGACGCGCCGATCTTCGCGAGCCACGCGCGGTAGGCTGCGTGGACGGACTTGAACCGCTCGGGCAGCGCGCGCTCGGCGAGGTCGCCCGCCTTGTCCGACATGCGGATCATCATCGGGTTAATGAGCGTCGTCAGGAGCGACGCGCCGACGGCAATCGCGAACATCGGATTGGACGCTTCGCCGCCGAGCTGCGAGTAGAGTATCGCCACCATGAACGCGAACTCGCCGATCTGCGCGAGGGAGAATCCGTTCTGCACCGCGGTCTTCACGTCGACGCCCGCGAGAAGCGAGGCGAACGTGTTGTTGAAGAGCTTGCCGAGCACGACTACCGCGGAGACGACGAGGATCGCGCCCGCGTGCGCCCAGAGCGCGGCCGGGTCGACGAGGAGGCCGATGGAGACGAAGAACATCGCGGAGAACATCGCCTTCAGGGGTTCCACGAGCGACGAGAGGCGCTCGCGGACGTCGCTCGACGCGCCGATGACGCCGACGAGGAACGCGCCGAGCGCAAGCGAGAAGTTGAAGTGGTATGCGAGGAACGACACGAAGAAGCATATCCCGATGAGCGTCAGCGAAAGCGCCTCGTCGTCGTGCTTCGAGACCGAGACGAGGAGCCGCGGCACGTGGACGAATCCGATAACTATCACCGCGAGGAAGAAGACGGCGAGTCCGCCGAGCGACGCGGCGAAGGCGCCGGCGGACATTCCGCCGCCGTTGGCGAGGCCCGTCGCGACCGCGATCGCGCCCACGCAGATGATGTCCTCGCAGAGCGACGTTCCGAGGACGTATTTCGCGAAAGGCCTCGACCCCCAGCCGGACTCGTCGATGACCTTCGCGAGGAGCGTCGTCGCCGAATCGCACATGGCGACGCCGAGGAACACGGACTCGACGAGCGACCATCCGAAGACGCGCGTCCCGACGGTGTAGCCGAGCCATATCATGACTATGGTGTCGATGACGGCCGACGGAAGCGCGACGCCGCGCACGCGCTTCATCTCCTTCGCGGAGAACGACAGCCCCATCGAGAACATGAGGAACACGACGCCGAGCTGCGCGATCGTGCTTATGGAACCGGGATCCCTGAAGAGGCTTGCGCCCCAGGTGTGTTCGTTGAGAAGGACTCCCGCGCCGATGTAGCCGAGCACCTTGGGCCACCGCATGCGGGAGAACAGCGCCGCCACGAGGCCGGCGACGGCCATCACGAGAGCTATGTCCTGGAAGAAGTTCCCCTCTGTCATTTCGCGGCGGGAGGTTCGGGCAGGCGCCCGTTGTCGAGGAGGTCGCGGACCACTGCCTTCACCTCCGTGTCGAAGTCGCCCTTGAGCATCCACGCCAGGAACTTCTTCTCCCTGAACAGGATGTCGCGCAGCCGCTCGCCCTTCTTCTTTCCGAAGTTGACGCACAGCTCGCCGTCGCGCCAGAGGAGCTCCTTGTTGCGCCCGATCGCGTTCGGGTCGCGGGGGGCGAGGAACTCGGACATCTCGGCCGCGCCCTTCGGGAGGTCGGGGTACTTCTCGAGCTGGGCCTTGAGGACCTCGAGCGTCGCGCGCGTGTCCGCCTCCGCGCCGTGCGCGCCAGCGTGGTCGCGTCCGAGGTAGAAGCGCACCGCCGCGGTGAGGTCGCGCGGCTCCATCCTGTGGTAGATGCGCTGGACGTCTATGCAGCGGCGCTGCGAGACGGCGAAGTTCATCCCGACGCGCGCGAACTCCTCCTCGAGGCAAGGTATGTCGTAGCGGTCGGAGTTGAAGCCGGAGAGGTCGCACCCCTCGAAGAAGGCGAATATCTCGTCCGCGCGCTCCGCGAAGGTCGGGCAGTCCTTGACGTCCTCGTCCGCGATGCCGTGCACCTTCGTAGACTCCGGCGGAATGGGGATGGACGGATTGAGCAGCCAGCAGCGCTCCTCCTCCGTGCCGTCGGGAGACACCTTTATCGCGCCGAGCTCGATGATGCGGTCCTTCTTCGGGAACAACCCCGTCGTCTCAAGGTCGAAGACGACGAGCGGCCTGTCTAGTTTCATTGAAAGCATGCGCCTATTATACCAAATTTCGCGCGGCCAGATTGCGCCACGTCGCCAACTCTTGGGGCGGTTTCGCTGTGCATTTTCTCGCGGGCAAAGAACCTTTATAGTTTTTCAATTATCGCTTGCCTGACTTCTTCAAACGCCTTTTTGACATCGAATGATATTCCTGGACGCAACATGAGATTCACATCGCTGCAATAATCGCTCATCCCAAGCTTCCCCTGCAGGTTGGCGACAAACTCGTCCGCAGATGGCGCGGTCTTGTCGCCCAGCGTCACATATCTGCGCCAGCATCGGATTACAGCATCAACATCCAGTTCAGCGTTGTTAAGCGCGTACTGCATGTCAAACAGGTCTCGTCCCTTTTTTACGCTGGTAAAGGGCTCGCAGCTTCGTGCCAAGGTGTTCGTTGATTGTATATGTCTTTATCTGGCATTGTCCGTTGAACCATGGATTCTCCATTGCAAATGGAACAGCAACGTAGCCAAGCTCGCTGAAATGCTCATAGGTGTTTACTTCCACCTTTAGCCGCATTGGTTCCACGGGCGGTATTTCCGAGTCGTAGCGAAAGCGCATGCGAAAGCCAAAACGTCGATTGTCAAACGACTTTCTCGACAACCATTCCAGTGCCTTGTCCAGTCTTTCAACAATTGGCTTGATTGGGCCCGGCTCAACCTGAACAAGATCAATATCCTCGGAATATCGCACCTGAGGGGCGAGAAACAGTTTGTGTAAAGCCGTGCCACCCCTGAAGGCAAGTGCATGGGAAAGAAAAGGGTCTAAATCAGCCCTGGTCACTCCACGCTTACCGACACAGACGCGGCGTCGCCCGCGGCGGTCGCGCACGTCACGACGTGCTCGCCGGCCGAGAGCGCGACAGGAAATGGCGCGCGGCCGACGCTTTCGCCGACCGGAGCGCCGTCGACGAACCACCATAGCGCCGTACCCGGCGGGACCTCGCCGACCTGGCACACTACGCGCTGGTCGAGCGAACCGGGCACCAGCTTGAAGTGCGCGCCCTCCTCCGGCTTCACGAGCGAAAGCCCCCCGCGCAGGCGCGCGGCGACGCTTCCGTCGGGACCTTTCCTGTGCGCGTCGCAGAGACGCGGCGAGCTGCGCCCGCGCACTGCGCGCCCTTCCTCCGTCTCCGGACAGTCCGGCGAGGCCGGGAGTCCCGTCTCCCTGCATATCCTGCGCCGCACGACACCGTCCGGTTCCGCGAACCAGGGTCCGTCGTTCCCCGGATACAGCTGACGCGCAATGCCCCATGCCACAGGCGCCGCCGCGCGCGCACCCACGAGCGTCTTGTCTCCGAAGCCGCCCGACTTGTGTCCGCACCACACGCCGACGACGTACTCCGGATTCCACGCGACCGTCCAGGCGTCGCGGTAGGCGCTCGACGTCCCCGTCTTCCACGCGAAACGCGACGACGCGACGTCCGCGACGTGCCCGAGCGCGGCGTACGCGCGCTCGTCGCCGGAGAGCATGTCCGAGACGAGATACGACGTAGCGGGCGTGAACAGTCCGTCGCCGCCCCGCGCGAGCGCCGCGTAGGCGCGCACGAGCTCGAGCAGCGTCACCTCGACGTTGCCGATCGCCATGCCGAGTCCGTAGCTCTCGTCGGGCTCCGTGAAGTGGCGGAATCCGAGGGCGCGCAGAGTGTCGGCGAAATCCTCGACTCCGACGTCGTTGAGCAGCTTCACGAACGGGACGTTGAGCGAGAGCACGAGCGCGTCGCGCACCGTCACGGGGCCGCGGTACTTTCCGTCGAAGTTGGCGGGCCTGTATCCGCGGAACGACGCCGGCGCGTCGACGATCCGCTGCTCGGGCGTGGCGAGTCCGCGCTCCATTGCGAGCGCGACGAGGAACGGCTTGAGCGTCGAGCCGGCGGGACGCGGCGAAAGCGCGGTGTTGACCTGTCCGTCGCCTCCGCCGAAGTAGTCTCCGCTCGCGGCCATCGCGACGACGTCGCCCGTAGCGGCGCGCACGACGACCGCGGCGGCGGAGTATCCGCCCTTCTCCGCGGCGGACGCGACCGAGCGCTCGCAAAGGAGCTGCACGTCCGCGTCAAGCGAAGTCGTGAAGTCGCCTCCGCCGCGCGCAACGGTTCCGCGGCTCTCAAGCTCGGAGACATACCAGTCGCAGAAGAACGGCGCCGCGAATGGGCGCGGAGAGCGGCAGACCTCGGGCTCGACCGACCTCGCGCCCTCGTACTGCTCGTCCGTCAGGTAGCCGAGCTCTTTCATGCGCCCGAGGACGTAGTCCCTGCGCTTGAACGCCCGCTTGCGGCGCTCGGCGTCGCCCCAGCGGTCGGGGCGGAATCGCGTCGGCGCCTGCACCATCCCCGCGAGCATCGCAGCCTCGCCGATCCCCAGCTCCTTCGCGCCCTTACCGAACCAGCCGCGCGCCGCGGACTCTATGCCGACGAGGTTGGATCCGAACGGGGCGCGGTTCAAGTACTGCGAGACGATCCACTCCTTCGACTTGGCGCGCTCCATCTTGAGCGCCATTACGGCTTCCTTCCACTTCCACCAGAGCGACTTCGGATGCGGCCTTATCAGCCTGACCGCCTGCATCGTGATGGTCGACGCTCCGGAGATGCGCCGCCGGCTGAGCACGTTCTGCATGGCCGCGCGCAGGGCGCTCATGGGCCTGACTCCGCGGTGGGACCAGAACGTGCCGTCCTCGGCCGCGACGAGGGCCTTGACTATCCAGTCGTCAGGCGACGCGCGGTAGTGCGGACGGCAGTCCACGTCTCCGGGTCCGAGCGCGACGCGGATGATCCTGCCGGCGCTGTCGCGCAGGACGATTCCGCCGGGGAACTCGTCGGCGCCCTCGTCGGTCCAGCCAATGAAAAGCCACGACGCAACAAGGAAGGCGGACAGCGCGGCGGCGGACCAGGCGCAGGCGGCCTTGGCGATTCTGGCGATCTTGGCGGACTTTATCATCATTCGCCACATACTCGCCGCAAGGCGCAAAATCTGACACGCCCGCGAGGGCCGCCGGTCACTGCCTGGACCTGAAGTACTCTATCGTCTTTGCGAGCCCTTCCTTGAGCGGCACCTTCGGCTCCCAGCCGAGAAGCTCCTTCGCGAGGGTGATGTCGGGCTTGCGGCGCTTCGGGTCGTCCTCGGGAAGCGGCTTGTAGACGATCTTAGACTTCGACTCCGGCATCTGGCGCAGCGTCTCCTCGGCGAGCTGCTT
>Ga0265298_10006395_pt1 | contig 14555 bp, 6 predicted proteins | sample AusTroGonzalo_MG_3_FD_193486 | JGI IMG/M metagenome (GOLD analysis project Ga0265298, IMG submission 193486) | Bovine rumen microbial communities from tropical cattle in Woodstock, Queensland, Australia - Gonzalo_01 | ecosystem: Host-associated > Mammals > Digestive system > Stomach > Rumen ... | reverse complement strand
CTCACCATACAGTCGTATGTCGACACGCTGATTGGCATGAGTCTCGTCATGGGAGTAGTCTTTGAGCTGCCCGTGGTCTGCGGACTGTTGGGACGGATGGGACTCCTGACGTCTGGTATCATGCAGCAGTACCGTCGTCACGCCATCGTAGCCATCCTCATCGTGTCGGCCATCATCACACCCACCACCGATGTCTTTACGCTGCTCATCGTGTCGCTGCCCATCTGGCTGCTCTACGAGGCGAGCATTGGAATTGTCAGGATAGTGCACAGTGCATAGTTCATAGTGCATAATTCATAGTTAAGAGTTAAGAGTGCATAGTTAAGAACCAATAACCATCAACCACAGATATGAAAAGACTATTTGCTTTTGCAGCAGTGCTGCTGACCGCCGTCACCATGATGGCAAAGACCGAAACCATGCCGGCACCCGGCAACAGGCTGTATCTGACATTCAGCGACGAAGGCGGCGTGGCCACCTACAGCGTCACCTACGATGACGTGCCAGTGCTGACAGCCTCACGCCTGGGCTTCGAGGCCGACTTCGGCGACTTTACCAAAGGACTGACGATGGGCCTGTCCAAAATGCAGTTCCGCGATGCCACCATCTACGTGAAGGGAGGGGGTAAACGTACACAGAACGGAATACGCTATACCGTGCCGTTCACGAACGCCGAGGGATTGGAGATGAAGGTCATCTTCGAGATGACGAGCAACAGCATCGCCTACCGCTATGAGATTCCCCGTCCCAAGGCCGACAACCCGAAGTGTGGCGTCATTCGCCGCGAGGTCAGCTCGTTCAACTTCCCCGAGGGCACGTCAACGTTCCTCTGTCCGCAGATTAACCCGATGACGGGTTGGGAGCGCACAAAGCCCAGCTACGAGGAAGACTATAAGGCCGATGCCCCGATGACTGAGCGCTCGCGCTTCGGACAGGGCTATACGTTCCCCTGCCTCTTCCGCATCCCGGTAGAGACCTCTGCAAAGGCCCTGAAGGCCGGCGCCTCCCCCAATGCCTGGGTGCTGGTCAGCGAGATTGGCGTCGACGGTAGCTACGTGGGCTCTCACCTGAGCGACTACGACGCAGAGACGGGCTACACCATCGCCTTCCCACAGGCTGGCGAGAACAACGGCAACGGTACGCCCTATGCAGGCATCTCCCTGCCTTTCAAGACTCCTTGGCGCACCATCATCGTCGGTGCTTCACTGAAGCCCATTGTCGAGGCAAGCAACATTTCGTTCCCACTGAATAATAAGTATGCTCCAACAACGGAATACAAGCCTGGCCGCTACACGTGGTCATGGCTCATCTGGCAGGACGAGTCCATCAACTACGACGACCAGGTGCAGTTCGTCGACCTCGCCGCCAAGATGGGCTTCGAGTACTGTCTGGTGGACAACTGGTGGGACCAGCGCATCGGCCGTGACAAGATTGAGGAACTGTCGAAGTATGCCCAGTCGAAGGGTGTGAGCCTGATGCTGTGGTACAACTCCAACGGCTACGAGAACGACGCCCCACAGACACCACGCGACTGCATGTCGACAGCCATTGCCCGCGACAAGGAGATGGCGTGGCTGCAGAAGATTGGCGTCAAGGGTATCAAGGTCGACTTCTTCGGCGGCGACAAGCAATGCACCATGCAGCTCTACGAGGACATCCTCTTCGATGCCAACCGCTACGGCCTGGGCGTCATCTTCCACGGCTGCACCGTGCCGCGTGGCTGGGGAACCATGTACCCCAACTTCATTGCTTCTGAGGCTGTGCTCGCTTCCGAGAACGTTTACTTCAGCGAGGGTCACGCCAAGAGCGAGGCCTTTGAACTCTGCCTGCACCCCTTCATCCGCAACGCCATGGAGCCGATGGACTGGGGTGGCACCATTATGAATAAGTACCTGTCGCGCGACAACAAGAGCCGCCACCGCCGCTATACCACCGACATCTTCGAGATGGCAGCCGCTATCACCACAAAGACGTCTATCCAGTGTATCGCCATGCAGCCCAACAACCTTGAGGAACTGCCGCAGTTTGAGCTCGACTTCCTGCGCGAGGTGCCCACCATATGGCATGAGACACGCTTCATCGATGGCTATCCCGGCAAGTATGTGCTGCTGGCCCGCCGAAATGGCAGCAACTGGTACGTGGCAGGCCTGAACGCCGAGTCGCAGCCCAAGACGCTCACCGTCACCATGAAGGAGTGGGCAGGACAGACCGTCAGCTACTATGTGGACGACCCGAAGGCCGGACCGCAGCTGCGCCAGCTGAAGTTCGACAAGAAAGGACAGGCGAAAGTGACGATACAACCTAACGGTGGCGTCATCCTGAAATAAAAGAAAGAGGAGAACCCTTGCTGGGCTCTCCTCTTTTTCTTTGGTATTTCGCTCGATTTTTTACCATCTCTGACCTTCGGTCGAAGGTAGGCTGCATCTCGGAAATTCAAAGAAAAACGTCTTTTTCTTTGGTATTTCGCTCGATTTGCACTACCTTTGCACCCGCAATTCAAGGGGTGCCCGCTGTTGCGGGCTGAGATGATACCCTCTAACCTGATTCGGACAATACCGACGTAGGGATGGATAGTAGATTGGATAACCCCCTTTACATTATTTATTAATTAAAGGTAAAAAGACAAATGAAAAAGATTGTTTTGCTGACATTAGCCGTGGGGCTGACTGTCAGTGCTGGTGCCCAGCAGAAGTGGCACTATGATTCCACGAAAGTAGAGAAACTCGGCGAGGTGGTCGTCAGCGGCGTACGCGTTCAGAAGAATGCACCTTTCGCCGTTGCGAACATCAAGAAAGGCGAACTGAAGCAGTTTGCCACGAAAGGTCAGGAGCTCCCCTTCCTCTTTGCCCGCACACCGGGTGTCATGGCATGGAGCGAGAACGGCGTGGGCACAGGAACGACCTATATGCGCATCCGTGGTGCCGGCGACTCACGTATCAACGTAACACTCGACGGTGTCTCACTGAACTCCCCCGAAGACCAGTGTGTGTTCTGGGCCAACATGAACAGCTACGCCTCGCTGCTGGGCAGTGTGCAGATACAGCGCGGCGTAGGCACATCGACCAATGGCGACGGTGCCTTCGGCGGTAGCATTGCCCTGAAGACGGCAGTGCCCTCATCGATGCCCTCGCTGGAGCTGACCACCAGCTACGGCAGCTTCAACACGCTGCATGCCGGTGCCAAGGCTTCAACAGGCTTGCTGTGGAACCACCTCATCCTCGACGGTGCCTATAACCTGACAAATACCGATGGTTTCATCCACGGCACAGAAGGCAAGTCGGGTTCCTACTATGGTGGCGCCACCGTCCTCGTCAACAACAACCTGATTGTCAGCTACAAGAACATCGGCAATTTCGAGAAGACCGGTCAGGCCTGGAACGGCGTCACCGCTGGCAATAACGACCTGAGTATTATGGACGGCACCTACGGCTCGAAGACCGGCATTAAGACCTATGCCGACATGTGGGATCGCGGACTGGGTAAGTTCAACTCCCTTTACGAAGCCATGAACATTGCCGACGACGGCACCATCACCACTGAGCGCTATAAGATGGCCGACGGCTCACTGTGGCCGAAGACCACCGACAACTTCTGGCAGAACCACAACCTGCTGTCGCTGGCTTGGACAGCCAACGAGCACTGGTCGACAACAGCCACCATCCACTACACCTACGGCTACGGCTACTACGAGGAGTTCCGTCCGCAGAACAAGCTCTCGAAGTTCGGCCTCGTGGCTGCCGACGCTTCCGGCAAGAACATCAAGAAGACTGACTTCGTGCGCCGTAAGGGACTGACGCAGAACACCTACGGCCTTGTCTGGAACACCAGTTACAAGGACGAGCGTTGGGATGTCATCGGCGGTCTGGCCATTCAGGAGTTCGACGGCAACCACTTCGGCTACGTCACCTACGCTGCCAACGACGACGTGAAAAAGAAGTACCTGAGCAATGGTCGCCATAAGTACTACGACAGCGATGCCGTGAAGCTCGACGACAGCTACTTCCTGAAGGCAGCCTACGCCCTGACCGCTCAGTGGAACATCTTCGGCGACCTGCAGTATCGTCATGTCGACTTCCACACCGGCGGCATCAATGATAAGTTCTACGACGATGCCTCGGGTTACTACAACCAGCCTCTGAAAATCAACAAGAAGTACGACTTCTTCAACCCCAAGGCCGGTCTCAGCTGGACCAGCGGCGCTCACCATGCCTACGCCTCGGTAGCCTTGAGCCACCGCGAGCCCGAGCGCAACAACTTCACCGACAACGGCAAGTACCCTGCCCCCAATGCCGAGCAGCTGCTCGACTATGAGCTGGGCTATACCTTCAGCAGTCCACTCTTCAGCGCAGGCGCGAACCTATATTATATGGACTACACCGACCAGTTCGTACAGACCGGTGAGGTCAGCGACATTGGTGAGAACCTGACCACCAACATCAAGGACTCCTACCGCATGGGTATTGAGCTGCAGGCTGCCATCCGCCCCACATCGTGGCTCACCATCGAGGGCAATGCTGCCCTGAGCCAGAACAAGCTGAAGGACTTCGACGAGGTTGTCGAGGATTGGGACAACGGCACCACAACCATTCACTACGACGATGCCACGCTGGCCTTCTCACCCTCGCTCATTGCCAACGGCTTCGTTGACGTCCACTTCTGCGGTCTGCAGGCTACATGGCACACCGGCTACGTCTCTCGTCAGTATCTCGACAACACCGAGAACAAGGACCGCTCACTGCCCGCCTACTCTGCCTCCGACTTCACCGTCAACTACACGCTGAAGGACTCACCTCTCACCTCTCACCTCTCTCTCAAGGAGATTGTGCTTGGTCTGAACGTCAACAACGTCTTCGATGCCCACTATGCCGCCAGCGGCTGGGTTTACTCTGCCCTCTATGCCAGCGGTGGTCACGGCAACGACAACCGTTACTACCAGATTGGCTTCATCCCCATGGCAGGCCGCTCGCTGATGGGCTCGCTGACGCTACGGTTTTAAGTGAAGAATGAAAAGTGAAGAGTGAAGAATTTGCTACCGCGCTATGACTGATTTCATCGCCGTACACTGGCTTGACATCGTTACTACTGTCCTCGGACTGGCCTATATACTTCTGGAGTATAGGGCCAGCCTGTGGATGTGGGCGGTGGGCTTCGCCATGCAGGCCCTCGGCATTGTGCTATACTATCAGAAAGGGCTCTATGCCGACTGCGGCATGGAGTTCTATTATCTCGCCATGACCGTCTATGGCTGGTGGAAGTGGGTACAAGGCTCTGCTGAGAAGAAAAGCCTGCCCATCCGCCATTTCCCAAAACGCCTTGTTCTGCCTTGGCTTACACTGATAGCTGTCATCTGGGCCATTATCTACTGGCTGCTGGTGACGTTCACTAATAGCAATGTGCCGCTGGCCGATTCGTTCACCACCGCCCTGAGCATCGTGGGCATCTGGGCATTGGCACATAAATATCTGGAGCAGTGGTTCATCTGGATTGCCGTCGACGTGGTCACCTCCGTCCTCTACTTCTATAAGGACATCCCTTTCAAGGCATCACTCTACGCCCTCTATGTCGTCATTGCCATCTTCGGCTACTTCAAGTGGCGAAAGCAGATGATAGTTCATAATTCGTAGTGCATAGTTTTTCGCAAGCTCAAGCATAAATGCATAATTAGGCAATTCATAGTATATGATTGTACGACGGCTGCTCGATCTCATTGCTCCACGCTCCTGTGCCATCTGTGGCAAGCGACTGGGCATCTACGACGAGGTACTCTGTCCGGTGTGTGTTCTGAAGCTGCCGCGTACCGACTTCTGGCTGTCACCTCTCGACAATCCCCTGGCGCGACTCTTCTGGGGCATTATTCCCGTTGAGCGCGTTGCCGCCTACTGCTACTACGCTCCAGGCAGCGAGATGGCACGAGTGGTTTACGACCTGAAGTACCATTACCGTCCCGACATTGGTATCACGCTGGGACGAATGATGGCTACCGAACTACAGTCATCAGGCTTTTTCGACGGCATCGACTTGCTGATACCTGTGCCCTTGGCACCGCGCCGTCAGCGACAGCGCGGTTATAACCAGAGCCGGCAGCTCGCCCTTGGTATCAGCAGGATTACCGGGCTGACAGTCAGCGACTGCGCTGTCTGCCGCACCATTTTCAAGAACAGTCAGACGGAGCTATCGCGCTGGGACCGTCAGGAGAATGTCAAGAACGTCTTCAGCCTCCGCGATGCCGACAGCCTCCGTGGCCGCCATATACTGCTTATTGACGACATCATCACCACCGGCGCCACCGTCACAGCCTGTGCCCGTGAGCTCCTGCAGGTCGATGGTGTTCGCGTCAGCATACTCTCCTTCGGCTACTCTAAGAGTTGAAGTCCCCTACCTCAATTCTTCGTCATCGTAAAAATCAGGCAAATATTTTGGCTATTTGCCTGATTCTTTATAATTTTGCAAAACATAAACCAACCACAGCCAAATTCACAATTCACAATTAGACAATTCACAATTGATAAAACTATAAGTTATGAAACAAAGACTATACACCCTATTCACGCTGTTATTACTGATGATTTCAGTCACTGCATCATCGCAGGAATCTCCAAGTACTGCCCTTCAGGTAGTAACTCCTCCTGACGGATTGAATACCACACCATGGACAATGGCAAGAGTATTCCCCACAGGAATGGATCCTATCGGCGAGGAGAAAGTTCTCAATATCGGTATTGATGGCAAGGATGTCTATGTTCAAGGCGTTAGCCACAACCTTCCCGAAGCTTGGATTAAGGGAACCATGAGCGATGACGGCAAGAGCATTACGTTTGAATCATTCCAATATTATGGCAGTTACAATGATACATATGATATATGGTTTGTCGCCTGTAATCCGGAAACGAACGAAGCCGTACCAATTACTGTCACTTACGACGCCGAGGCAGGCGTCATCACCTGGCCTACGAATCCCCAGATTGTCGAAAATGGATCCAAGGATGAGTTGAAGCCATACGGCTTTTACGAAGAAATCGTTGCCACTGTCAAGGGCACAGCGCCAGATCCGCAGGAGCCTGCCGATAATCTCAAGGCTTTAGCCCAAGAGTATAGACTGACCGCTACCGAAACCTCTGACAATTCGTCCAAGAATTATGGACATCCTGTTTTCGTTGTTTATGACGACAATACAATATGGATAAAAGGAGTTTCTGAAGATTTGCCAGAGGCATGGGTTAAGGGAACATACAATCCCAATACCAACAAAGTAACATTTCCCAAAGGCCAACATTTGGGAACATATACAATCTGGTTTTGGAATTATGAGTATTTCTTGACCGGTTACGGCGAGAATGGTTTTGAGGACATTGTAATGACACGGGATGCAACAGGGAAATTGACATTAGAAGGCTTGGATACTCTTCTGATTAATTCGTATTGGCTCATATACGATCCCGTATCATGTCTCAGCAATGTTGTGATTACACCTATTCCCGATGTTACCGCCACACCGGCACGTCCAATAATTACAGGAAGCAAGTTGAAAGAAACGTCATACCCATATATTGACATCAGCATTCCTATAACGGATGTTGATAGCAAACCCATTCTGACGACTAAACTAAGCTACCGATATTACTATGAGGTTGACCATACTGCAAATCCTCTGACGCTGACTACCAATAATTATTGTGAGCTGAGCAGTGACATGACAGAGATTCCATATGGTTTTACAGACCACTGGGACATTTATAATTATAGGTTATACCTGAACATGGATTTCAGCACCAGGAACCGAGTTGGCATCCAGAGCATCTATCGTGGCGGTGGCGAAGAGAGAACGTCAGAAATATTCTGGTACACCATTAACCCTTATATTTGCGATGTCGCCCTCGCCAACAACACCAAGGATGCAACGGACTGGAAAGCTGCCATCGGTGACGGCGAGCTCCAGGCTCTGCCTTTGGCGGATGTAGCAAGCAGTGACACCATTGCCATCGGCTATAGCGGCCTGCTGAAGGTGAAGGGCGTAACGGCACAGTTCTCTGTTGGCGACAAGACAGAAAATGCCAAGATCGTGGCAGGCACAGCGGCTAACACCTGGACAATGACGGAATTCCTGGACGACGTCACACTGAACGTAGAATACTACCCGGTAGCAACCATGACTGTGGCTCCAAAGGCCCCAGCAGCCGTCTATGCCAGCGAGGACATGGCGCTTGTCAGCAATGGCCAGACCAACGACGGAACGATTATGTACGCCCTGAGTCAGAGCAACACAGAAGTACCGACAACCTTCACCACTACGGTGCCTAACGCCAAGTCTTTCACCACACAGAATACCTACTATGTATGGTACTACATCGTGGGCGACAACACCCATAATGACAGCGAGCCGCAGTATGTGACAGTAAAGGTGTCAGACCCGCTTCCCGTCATCAAATCACCTTACATCTACGATGACGACGATCCCGTCATCGTGGCCCACAAGCTGGCACTAATCACGATACTTAACAAGGCACAGAGTATCAATCTGAAAGACATGAGTACTGCCAGCATTCAGAATCTGAAGGATGCTATTGCCAATGCCGAAGACGCTCTCAAGGACAAGGACGTCGCTGACGACGAGCTGGATGCAGCCCGCGAGGCTCTGATTAAAGCCATCGACGAGCTGCAACCGAAGTCCGACGATGAGAACGAGGATTTGCTGCAGCCCACAAACAACGAGCAGGAACCGAAGTCTACTGACAACGAGGCACAGCCCAAGTCCACGAACAGCGAGGCAGAAGTGGTGACGACCATCGGTCGTGTAGCCAGCGACTCCACCACCGACTACTACGACCTGCAAGGACGTAAAGTGAAGAACCCGAAGAAGGGAATCTATATATATAAAGGTAAAAAAGTAAAAAGGTAAAAAAGGCGAGCTATCTCCATGAGATACGATTCTATCTCATTGAGATACGCGCGTATCTCAACGAGTTTCGCCAGAACAACGACTTAAGAAAAATACTCCATGACTATTTCAGAAAGTCATGGAGTATTTTTTGTTTTTCTTCAATTCTTTACGACTTTTCTGCCGTTGACGATATACACGCCCTTTGCCTTCGAGCCCTGCTTGAGCTTGCGGCCGCTGAGGTCGTACCAGCCTCCCTCTCCTTGTGAGATGGTCGGGGTGAGGCCTATGCCTGTATAGTCGTTCCCATTGCGCAGATAGCCGCCGGCACCATAGTGGGCCTTGGCCTTGTCCGTCTGTTCTGCGTCGAAGGTCGTACCGTCCTGTCCCACGATGCTGGTACAGCCATAGAACATACCACTGGAGATGATGTTGTCGTGGCTGACATCCCAGCCGTCGCCTACATAGATGGCCTTTAGGTTGGTGCAGCCGGAGAACATATCATCAAAACGCACTACTTTGCCAGTGTCGAAGCTGCGCAGGTCGAGTGCCGTCAGGCTTTCGCAGCCACCAAACATAGCTGCCATCGTTGTTACCCGGCTGGTGTTCAGGTTAGACAGGCCGTCGATACGAGCCAGCTTCTTGCAGTTGATGAACCACATGTAACAAGTTGTCGGCTTATACGCCTGGAAGCTCTCTTCAATGACGACGGTGGTCACGTCGTTGTGTACTCCGTTGTTATCATCAAAATTCCACAGATGGTCATAGAAGGCAGCTGCGCCTGGCCATACGTTGGTGACGGTCTGTCCGTCGTGGGTAGCCCCCGCTTCAATAGCGGTCTCGCTCGTCAGGAAGTAGAGCGTCTTGTTGCCGGCGCACCAAACGGCATAGGGCTTCTGGTTCTGACGTGGCAGTGCCTTGTTGCGGATGTCGCGCATATAGCCGCCGGCGCCGTAGTGAGCCATCTCCTTGTCGGTAGTGGTGGAATTATAAGTCGTGTAGTCTTCGCCCTCGATGCTGAGACAGCCATAGAACATATTACTAGAGTTCGTCACATTGCTGACATCCCAGCCTTCGCCGATATAGATGGATTTCAGATTTTGGCTATTCAAGAACATTTGCCACATGGTGGTCACCTTGCTGGTATTAAAGCCGCTCAGGTCGAGCTCGGTCAGTTGATAGCAAGAAGCAAACATGCCGTTCATGTTCGTCACGTTCCGCGTATCGAAATGGCTCAGGTCGAGCGTCGTCAGGCTTTTGCAATTAGTAAACATATCTTCCATATTCGTCACCAGGCTGGTGTTGAAGTGGCTCACATCGAGCGCCGTCAGGCTTTCACAATTGGCAAACATCATATACATGTTTGTCACGTTCCGCGTATCGAAACTGCTTACATCGAGCGATGCCAGTTTTTCACAAGACCTGAACATGCCACTCATAGTCGTCACATGGCTGGTATTGAAGTTGCTCACATCAAGCAATCTCAGGCTGTCGCAGGCAAGGAACATATCAGCCATATTCGTTACTTGGCTGGTATTGAAATGACTCAGGTCGAGTGTAGTCAGGATTTTGCAATTGGCAAACATGCTGTTCATATCCGTCACCTTGCCGGTGTCGAAGTGGCTCACGTCGAGTGCCGTCAAGCCCTCACAACAATAGAACATATCCCTCATGGTCGTTGCCTCGCTGGTGTCCAAGTAGCCTTCGGACAGACCAGTAATCGTGGTCAACTTCTCACACCTATAGAACCATCCACGACAGGACATCGGCTTGACGACCTTGAAACTCTCATCAAACACGACATTGGTCAGCGAATTTTGCACATCAATAACCCACGAAGGAGTATTCCAATTCACAGAGGCTGTCACATCCTTACCCTTCCACACCTTCGTAATGGTCTGTCCGTCGTAAGTACCACCGGCTTCCAGCTTTTCCTCGCTCTTCAGGAAATAGAGCGTCGTATTGCCTTCACACCATACGGCATAGACAATAGAGGGCCTCGGCGCGTTGGGGTCATAGGTAGCCACGATGGTCTGGATTTCTTCTTCCGTAAGCGCCACCACATCCTTGAAGCCACTCCACGGCTCTGCAGCCTTGAAAGCATCGATGGCCGCTGCCGGCACGTGCAGCGTGACGTTCTGCAGGTTCACATTATAAAACGCATTATCGCCAATGGTCGGTAGTTTCTCCTTGTAGTAATACACATCGGTCAGCCCAGAGCAACCACGAAGGAAGTAGTTGCCGATGGTCAGCGCATCGTTGCCGGCAAGGTGTACTGAGGCTAAGTTAGAACTGCCATACATCGCCCAGTCGCCGATAGAGGTCACACTGGTGGGGATGATGATGGAGGTCAGATCATTGCAGTCTGAGAACACCTCACCTCCAAGGGAAATCACGCTGTTGGGAATGGTGATGGAGCTCAGGCCATCACATCCACTGAAAGCATAAAGTCCTATTGAGAACACACCGCTGGGGATGACGGTGTTCTTGCAACCAATGATCAGCTGGTCCGTCTCTGACTCAATGACAGCATTGCAATTGCCACGTGAGTCATAGACGGTGTTGCCTTCGTCCACGGTTATAGACGCCAAGTCGCTGCAGCCACGAAAAGCATCATAGACAAGATTCGTCACGCTGGCAGGAATGGTGATGGCGGTGAGGCCACTTTGAGAGAAGGCATTATCGCGGATTTCCTTGACGCTATTGGGAATAGTCACCGACGTCAGCCCCGTACACCTACAAAAAGCACCATTATCGAGACGAGTCACGCTATTGGGAATAGTCACGGCAGTCAGGTTCTCACAAAAGCCGAAAGCATAATTGCCGACTTCTGTCACCGGGTAGGTCTTGCCCTGGTAGGTGACGGAAGCGGGAATCACCACATGGCCGGTATATCTGTCCGTATAGGTGGAGTAGTCGCTATTGGCCCATTCACCGCGGTAAGTGACCGACAGCTCCGTGTTGTCATTCCTGAAGTTGTACCAGATGGTCTTGCCGTCGGCATTTGCCACCTCGATGTCGTGGGCGATGGCAGGTAGGCCTATCATGCTTATGAGCACGCATAATAAAAAGGTAATGTTTTGTTTCATAGTTGTCGTCGTATTATGAGGTTAGTAATTGTTTCGATGGGACAAAGATAGCTATTATTTCTGAAAGTTCCAAGAAAATGTTTAAAAATCTCCGTCGTTGAGGGTTATGGAAGATTGGAAAGAAAAAGGAGGCTGATTCACGCGAACCAGCCTCCAATTCTTATTTAATGCAGTTGTTTACTTTACTTCCTCTGCTACAGCAGGTGTCTCTTCCTCGCGGATGGTCTTACCCATGGTGAGGTAAGCCACAGGAGCGGCGATGAAGATTGACGACAGTGTACCGAAGACAACACCGAGAATCATGGCGAACGAGAAGCTGCGGATAGAATCACCACCGAGGATGAAGATAGCCAACAGCACGATCAAGGTCGTCACAGAGGTGTTGATGGTACGAGCCAGCGTCTGGTTCAGCGAGTCGTTGAACAGCGTCTGACGGTCGCGCTTCTTGAACAGACCGAAGTTCTCACGGATACGGTCGAAGACCACCACCTTATCGTTGATGGAGTAACCAATCACAGTCAGGATAGCACCGATGAACACCTGGTCAATCTCAAGCGACATGGGCACCCAGCCCCACAGCACACTGTAGAAGCCAATCACCACGAGGGCATCGAGAGCCAGCGCTACGGTAGCACCCAGCGAGAAGGCAAGGTTGCGGAAGCGCAGCAGGATGTAGAGGAAGATGGCAATCAGGGCGATGATGACCGAGATGATAGCACCATAGGTGATATCCTTAGCCACCGACGGACCTACCTTAGCAGAGCTGATGATAGAACCACCCTCACGGACATCAGGATTCTTGAAGGCCTCGACATTGGCCTGGTTGATAAGACCAGCACCCTTCAGAGCCTCGTAGAGGATATCCTCAGCCTTGTCGTCGACCTCAGGATTGTTAGACTCGATATCCCAGTTGGTAGAGATACGAACGGTCTTGCCGTCGGTACCCAGAGCGATGACGCTGGTGTTAGCCTCCTTGCCGGCATTCTCGCCAATGGTGTTGACGAAAGCGCCGCTCAGCACGCCACGAACCTGCTCAACGGGAGTCTCCTTGTCGAGCGTCACCACGTAGTTACGACCACCGGTGAAGTCGATGCTCTGGCTCAAGCCACGGATGGCGAACGAAGCACAGAACAAGATGGCTGCGATACCCCAGATGGTGAACGAAGTCTTATAAGAGCCCATGAAGTTGAAGTGGCTATTCTGCATGAGGTTGCGAGAGTAAGGAGTGGTGAACGAGAGGTTCGTCCACTTATCCTTCTTCAGCTGAGCCTCGTAAACCAGACGTGTCATGAAGACAGCGGTGAAGAACGAAACGGCGATACCGATGATCCAGGTGGTAGCGAAGCCCTTGACAGGACCTGTACCGAAGTAGAGCAGGATGATACCGGTAATCAACGACGTGAAGTTAGAGTCGAAGATAGCCGAGAAGGCGTTAGAGTAACCCTTGTTGATAGCCTCTTTGACGTTCAGGCCCTTGCGGAGCTCTTCCTTGGTACGCTCGTAGATAAGCACATTAGCATCGACAGCGGTACCCAGCGTCAGCACGATACCGGCGATACCAGGCATCGTCAGGGCAGCCTGGAACGATGTCAGAATTCCCAGCGTGAAGAAGAGGTTGAACAGCAGGGCGATATCGGAGAGGATACCGGGAATCCAGCCGTACAGCATGATCATGTAGACCATCAGCAGCACGAAGGCTACGATGAACGAGATGATACCCTGCTGGATAGACTGAGCACCCAGCGACGGACCAACGACCTCCTCCTGTACGATGCGGGTAGGAGCCGGCATCTTACCAGAGTTCAGTGTGTTGGCAAGGTCCTTGGTGTCCTCGATGGTGAAGTTACCCGTAATCTGCGAGTTACCACCATCAATCTGAGTGAGGATACGGGGAGCAGAGTAGACAGCGTCGTCGAGGACGATGGCTACACCGCGACCGATGTTCTGCTTGGTAATCTGGCTCCAGCGGCGTGCACCGTCAGAGTTCATCTGCATAGAAACAGAGGGATGACCCATCTGGTCGAAGTCGTCCTTAGAGTTGGTGATGACATCACCCTCCAGCGGAGCGCGACCGTTAGGTTCAGTAACCTTCAGGGCATAGAGCGCGAAGATGTCGCCCTTGGTGTTCTCGCCACCGAAGTCCTCGGCCTTGGCACCCCAACGCAGCTTGCACTCGGCAGGCAGTACGGTTGAGGCAACCTCAGAGTAGATGACCTTGTTGACATCAGCGGTATCGCGAGCATTGGCATAACCAACGATAGCGAGACCCTGGTTGATAGGCTGGAAGACGGCGAACAGAGGATTCTGCTTCAGAGCCTCAGCCTTTGCCTTCACGTCAGTATTCTTGGTATCCTTCTTAGCCAGTTTAGCAGCCAGGTCGCCAGAGGCAGCCTTAGCGGTGTCGGCAACGGCCTCAGCAGCCTCAGCCACAGTGGCCGTGTCGGCTGCAACGCTGTCAACGGGTTCGCCAGAGGCAACAGCAGCATACTTCTGATTCAGCTGAACAAGGAGCGGATAGATTTCGGGGGCATTGTAGGTCTCCCAGAACTCCAGGTTAGCAGAACCCTGCAGCAACTTACGAACACGCTCGG
>Ga0265298_10006394_pt1 | contig 14557 bp, 18 predicted proteins | sample AusTroGonzalo_MG_3_FD_193486 | JGI IMG/M metagenome (GOLD analysis project Ga0265298, IMG submission 193486) | Bovine rumen microbial communities from tropical cattle in Woodstock, Queensland, Australia - Gonzalo_01 | ecosystem: Host-associated > Mammals > Digestive system > Stomach > Rumen ... | reverse complement strand
AAGACCACCTTTCCCATGATGCCCAACGTCACAGGCAGGGTTTTGCCTCTATGATTCAGCAGGCCCACCGTCACGACATAATAATCGTTTACCGTCAGGTGGCTCTGCAGATAAAAACCTGCTGTATTCATTGCCACATCCTTGCCAAGTTCAGTGACCTTTGACAAATCGACATCAGCACCCAGCTTTTCCAGCGTCTCTGCATCAACGCCTTCAATGCCCAGCTCAGCCAGTTTATCTGCACCCACCTGGGCGATTTTCTTTTTCACGTTGTCGCTGTTCATCTCCTGGTCTACCACGCTCTGTGCCAATCCAACCACAGCATCATAGTGTGCCTGAGGCTCTGGTTTGGTCAGCAACATGGCCACCAGCGTTATGCCTAACAATAGAGTCACTACAATAAATAACTTTTTCATTTTTTCTTTATTTTGAGTTGTGCTTTTGTCTTCATATAATTATATTCTATTTATATTCAAACCAGTCAACTTTTGTTAAATATCGATGCAAAATTAGCAAAAATTCCGGATTATCACTATCTTTATCGTAAGTTTTAAGCGAATTTGTGAAATATATCACAAAAGAATCCTCCGTTTCGCAGGTAATATGGAGGATTTTTCGTACCTTTGGCTTCGCCGAAGGCACTTCCGTTCGGAAAAATCCAAATGAATTTGGTTTTTCGCTCACTTATTCGTACCTTTGGCCTCGAATTACACTGTAAATTCGAAAAGTAAAATGAGCATGTAAGTGCATTTATACACAAGGACAACTATTTAAAGAAATAAGTATATGAAGAAGATTATGACCATTAGCCTATTGTTGGCTATGTCTGTGCTGAGCGTATCGGCACAGAGTGAGAACTGTTTAAACGAGGCGATCAAAAACATCATGACGCGTACCAGCATCCGACAGTACACCGATGAGCCTGTCTCAAAGGCTGACATCGAGACGATGCTCCGTGCCGGCATGGCTGCACCCACAGCCGTCAACAGGCAGCCCTGGCATTTCGTAGTCATCAACAGCAAGGAGAAACTCGCTGAACTCGCAGGTAACAACCCACGTGGCGGCATGCTGAAGAAGGCTGCGCTGGCCATCGTCGTATGTGGCAATATGGACAAGGCGATGCAAGGCCCCATGCAGGCTTTCTGGGTTCAGGACTGCTCGGCAGCCACGGAAAACATCCTTCTTGCTGCCAATGCCCTCGGACTTGGTGCCGTTTGGACTGGTCTCTATCCTGACGAGAACCGCTCCGCAGAAGTGGCTAAGGTGCTGAAGCTGCCACAGGCTTTCATCCCCCTCTGCACTATCGTTATCGGACATCCAGCAGAGAGCCCACAACCTAAAGACAAGTGGAAGCCCGAGAACGTGTCATATAACGAATATGGCGGAAAGGCAGAGTAGATGGAAATAGAAAAAATGGGGAATTATGAGTACCTTTGCTCTTTATAAAAAAGAGGACTAGTTATGGGTTATTTAAAGTACAAAGGCTACACTGGTAGTGTAGAATATAGTGAAGAGGATAATTGCCTCTTCGGTAAGGTTCAAGGAATGAGCAAGGATGCCATTACCTATGAAGGTTCAAACATTGACGAACTCCGTCAGGATTTCGAGGGAGCCATTGACGACTATCTGGCTCTTTGCGAGGCTCGTCACGTTGAGCCTCGCAAACCCTATAGTGGCACATTCAATGTCCGTGTATCGCCAGAGATCCACAGTGCCATTGCCATGCTTGCCCAAGAGGCTGGCATCACACTTAATGCATTTGTCCGTCAGGTATTGGCAAAGGAAGTGAAAGTCGCAATGTGAACATACAAAGAAACTCCGCCTTTGTGAAATTGATTTCGATTTTCTATGTACAAAATTGGTTCCGGTTCTCTACAGATGATACCAGTAGTCAGCCAATCGGAAGTAGCTGATAGCATCAAGAGCCTGTTCTGCCTTATTGGTGTCAGCAATAATCAGACCTCTGCTTTGCAGTGTCTGAATCTGCTGTGCCAGCGTCATCGCTTGTTTGGTATATCTCTTGTCTATATACAAAAAATGTCCCGCTGGGTACGCTGTTCTTATGGGAAGCGGGCGGGATTTGTCGGTGCAAAGATAGGCATATTTTCTGAAAGTTCCAAGAAAAATGCTTAATTTTTATTAGTTTTTCTCTAAACAAGCTCCTTTTTGAGCCTTTTTTCATAGAAAAACAGGAAAAAACAACTTATTATCGAAATCTTTTTGTATTTTTGCAGGTGCAATCCGTATGGAGAGCGAGACATATTGGTTAAGATTTAGCGTTCAGCTATCAATCTATGGTTTCGAGAATGTAGGAGTTTGAGAAACATGTCATAAGAGAGATAGGGTGAATGCTCACGCGATAGGCGTGGGCGTTACTTATCTATGACATGGGCATCTCCTACAGCCTTCGAACCAGATAAAGTAAGTTCACGCTTTTTCTGTATAACCAAGAACGGAGTAATAACGATAAAATAAGTGTGTGTCAAATTTAGATGGACTATATTCTTAATTTGAATAACTACTATAGGCAACACTCAATAAAGTATCGTGCCGCAAAAGTAATGTTATCACTTGTGATACTATTACTTGGGGGCTTAATCTATGTCATATTTAGGGACAAGTCATTGCTGATGTTCGATTGGTTTAATACAATTGGGATTAGCAATGAGGTTAATGGGCTTAGAAGATTATTTCAAGGAGAAGGCATCTACGGATGGGTGAAATATAGTTTACCAGACGGGTTGTGGATTTTCTCGTATATGTTCATTGTTGACGCAATATGGGGCAGAGAGAAAAATGCCGTATCAATGATATTTCTCTGGGGATTACCGATAGTGGCAGTACTCTCCGAGTGTTTCCAATATTTCGGCTTGCTGCCTGGCGTGTTCGACTGGATGGATATGGCCAGTTATATGTTGGCAATTACATTATTTCTGATTATTAAACTTTTAAAATGATAAGGCTATGAAATCTAAAATTATTCTGTCATCCTTAGTTTTGCTGGTTTTCTCATTATTAGCAGGTGGTTCATCAAAAGGGGATGAAGAAGCCGTAGTTACAATAATCATCGTAGTAGTTGTTGGTGTCATAATTATTGCGATAATTACATCTGTCGTTCAAAGCAGAAATAAAAAGAAGAGACTCCAAATGATTGAGAAAGACGAGCAGGATTCATCTGATTTCAACAGGAGCGTTTCGATTGGCGACGACAGGTGTAAACTATACTTCGATACTGCCAAGAAAAGAGTAATGATTATGCAGATAACTACCGATGACATTACAAAAAAATATATTGATAATTTTGAGTACCCAGACAAAAGTCTTGCACGCTACAAGGATGGTATTTACTATGTTTATGAACCAACCAGTCGCAGACTGCTATCTGGCAATTATGGTAGCTATGTAATTACAGAGATTGAGAGCCTTGAAGGTGTTAATAAAAGTGACCTAAGTACAAAAGACCCAATATCCCCATCATTCAAGCAGCTTAGAACTAAGTATTATTCAAGTATGACAACTGAATCAAGGAATATATACGTTTTGTTAGATGAACATCATGGTTTGGTTGCAGTAGCTGAGCAAGGGAAACTCAGATATGCTTTTAACTATATTAATGTAGAAAGGCTTCCAAAGAAAGTCGGTTTAGAATCAACTATTACAGTTAAAGGGGCCGGCAACTATTTGTTCGCTATGGATTCTTTCTTCAAGATGTTAGTTATAATCGGCAAAAATATGCACAGGTCATTTAACTATTCTGATATCATTGAGGTCTCTTATATAGAGAACGGCGACACGATGTTCACTAAATCAACTGGAAGAACCATCGGAGGAGCCATTGTTGGTGGTGTTCTAATGGGTGGGGCAGGTGCTGTTGTTGGTGGACTATCTGGCGACACAAAAAAGAAAAAGGAAGTGAAGAATATGGATGTAAAGATTCTTCTGCGCAGTACAGAGGAAACTTCCTGTGTTCTGCATTTTATGGAGTCTTCATCTCCTCTCAATTCAAAAGATGCGAGTTTTAATGCCAGATATGAAGAGTTCTTAAAGAATGCTAATACGGCAAAAGATCTTTTATCTGTGATTATTGATGATGCAAAACAAACTGCAACTCAAGCTGTGACGCAACCTGTCGCTCCACAATCGTCAAGTGTTGCAGACGAGTTGGCAAAACTGGCCAAACTTAAAGTAGATGGAATCCTTACAGAAGAAGAATTCCAAGCTCAGAAAGCTAAACTGTTGGGATAAACACAAACAAGACACTAAGGGAATCAAATATGAAGAAGATTTTATTCTGGGCAGTAATTATGCTATTTGCCGCTTGTGGGCGTATTATAAAAGTAAGCGACTTACAATATAAAGAAGGTGAACGTGCGGTCTTGTATGTTTTCTATGCAGATAAAGCCTTTGATGGCGAGGCGTGGAGTGATGACGGTAGATCGTACAAGATAACTGTCGACTGTGGTATATTGAAACGATTAGAGTGCTTTGACGAAGACGGCCATTTGTTCTATGTCTTCGATAGCAATGACAGAACAGAGTTGTACTTCAATGAGAAAGGCAACGAGATAACAGAGAGACAAGCTAGAGACCTGTATCCTAACAAGTATAAACATCTACATAACGTTTTACTTGAAGAATTCACTGATATAATAAACCAAAGGGTGACAGAAAGCAACAGGAATGATAAAGCTGTCAATATGAAAGCCCCTTCCCATAATGATATTTCTACTGAAGCGGAAAAGGAATTGATGGCTGCGGAGTTAGAAATTAACAAAATTCATGAAGAAATAGACATTCAGTTTGCCAAACTTATTGCAGCAAAAGAAAAATCAACGACAGATAATGAAATTAAGGAAATCATTGACGCTATTAATAGCAAATATGCCAGATATTATGGTTTCCTTCTTACTGCAAATCAAGATACTTCACTTTACAATGCGGCTCGCGACAAGGTAAAATCCACTATTGCTGTGGAAATCCTTAAGAAGAGAAAGCAAGAAGCTCTTGACAAAATTCACGAAGAATATTACGGTTATTGATATGATTATGAAGATTATTAAAATATGAAGCATGATATGAGAACATTTATTTTATCGTTGTTTATATTCCTTGGAATGGCAAGCTTCGCACAAACGCCATTGTCGTTCACGAAGGTTATTGAAAAGGAGGGTGCGGACTCTCTGAAACTTTTTGAATTGGCCAGAAACTGGTTGGCACATTCATATACAGATTCAAAGGCTGTTATACAAGACGCAGAGCCAGGAAAGAGAATAACAGGACATGGAGTTATCAATTTCCGTACTGGGTTGCAGTATATCAGCATCAGAGGAAACATAAACTATATAGTTGATATTCAGTTCAAAAATGAGCGATTGCGTTTCGAGATGAAAAACTTCACCCATGAGCCAGAACAAGAAGCAATGTTCAACAACCACATGGGTGTGATGTTTGATCCTCTTCCAAAAGACTTGAAGGATATTGGCGTGGAAGGTGCAAATCGGAAGGCCAGCTATAAATACTTCTACAAAAAGGGCAAGCCACTTTGTGAACAACTCTTCACGAAATTATCACTCGACCTAGAGAAGTTTATTGAGAAAGGCGAAATCATAAAAAATGATTGGTAGTATTGTCTTAAACCATTTATAAATTGTAAATATGGATAATTATATTGTATTTATTTCGGTTATCGCCCTTATTTGGGGAATATTGAATATTATTTTGTTCTTCAAAATTTGGGGTATGACAGATGATGTCAGAAAACTAACTAATAAGTTTTGTGTAACTTCTGATAATGAACCAAAAGTGGCTAATGCTGTAATAGGAAATAAGCAAACATCCGAGGATGTAGATTATGACATACGTCTAGATAGTGTTAAATCAGGAGATAGTGTTAGACGTAAGTCCGATGGCAAAATAATGGAAGTTGATTCTGTTGAAGAAAAAAGAATATTCTGTAAAGGCGGTTCCCTTGAAGGGTATAAATGGTATCCCAAAAGTTCTGTTGAATATTTGGACAAATGACACAGAGAGCTGACCGTGTGTGTTGTCTGTCTCGCGGGAGAGAAGGGCTGCTTCTGTTGTCTTAGCAACATAGGGGTACTGGTCTAAGATTAGGGAGTACTATAGTAAATCACGGGAACAGACCATTGATTCTAACGTTAACTACCTTTGGAATCGATAACTTACCCCTGTGATTTCATAATAATTGAAGTTGTAAATTCAAGAGTCTTGTCGAACAAATCATAGGCTCGTGATATGTATTTTGACTCAAAATCGACGGGTATCTCTTTCTCATCTTTTAGTTCTTTGTTATTATAATATCCTTTTGCTGATGGTAGAATGACAGGTTGCATTATGTCCCCAACTTCATAAAGATCGTATGTGCTAAGATTATGTTTGGTTTTATTATCTACCTGCACTACTTTGTGAAACCAAATATCGTACTCATCAAGCATATATCTGAAGAAAGTCCTTTCGACCTCTGTTAAGTCATTGCCCTCCTTTAGTTTATTATTAACGAACTTTATTACACTATTATCCTTTCCTTCAATTGTACCAATTTTATCAGATATTTGTTCGTTAGGATATGCCATACGCATATATAACGATGTACGGTCTAATAGTATTCTAATAGCATGAAGTATAGATGCATTCATCACATCTCCTGCCACACCTATAAAAGAATCTCCAAAAATGAAATCGAGGGTCTTGTCCTTAAACGTATAAGGCGTAAATTTACATCGTGTAAATGAAAGAATTGTTGGAGCCATGTACGCAGTTGCATCCTTCTCAAAGAATTCGTAAACTTTTCTTATTTCATCATTGTCCGATGAAGCAAGTACTTGACAGTATGTTGCGTACTTTTTATACCGAAATGCCATTTCCTTCTTTGCTTCTCGATATGTTTGCCTATGAAGATTGCTCATGAGTTTCTTTAGTCCTGGGTCCATATTTATTTGCTGCTACTATTGTCAAAATTTATTGCTTTTTTTAAGATTACACTCTCTACAGAGTAATTGTAGATTCTCTGGCTCAGAAGAACCACCTTTTGAGAATGGAATAATATGGTCAAGTTGCAAGTCCTTAGTTCTGCCGCACTTGCAGCAACGCCCACCGTCACGCATAAAAACAAAGCCAACAACTTCTTGCGGTATATATGGTCTTTTGTGATCTTCGTCGAACAAGATTCCTTCTTCCACAAGCCTTTGCCTTGCAATTTGTCGCAATGCCTTTTTAAGCTCTGCAGCCTTTATTTCCTCCTTGATTTTTTCAATTTGCTGTTCTCTTAGATAGTCGTTTATTTCCTCTTCGTTATAATTGAATTCTAAAATCGCTTCCTCGTATTCAACAGAGCTACCAATAGGAACTAATAAAGTAAGAATACAACGTGGTCTCCAGCGTAAAACCACTTTACTATGTGAATCGAAGATGTTGAGAACATTTACATCCCCATCACAAACGATTTTGTTGTTTTTGTCAAGTTTTTTACCTTTAACAGGGTTTATTCCGAAATATATATCATGATCAAAGCCAAATTCTCGATGGCAATGTTCATATGATTGTGTAGTTAATACAAACACGCCATCTCTAATCTTTTTATAATCAAATAAATCATCAAAATGAGCAGGTTGCCGTACAGGGATGATGTACTCAAGTCTGTCACTTGTTGGATATGTTTTGTTTGCCATAATAGTACGTGTAATTTAGACTGCAAATATACACAAAACTCTTCAGATAATAGTCTCTAAAACAAGAAATTTTGAAAAATGATGCACTTTTTACAATGGATCATGGGGACGGTTCCGAGTTTTCTGAAACCAACAACTCCCTCACATCTATTTAAGAAATCTGGCGGCGTTATAGAGTTCTTATTCGTTTCGGTATAAAAGCGGCAAAAATTCAACAATAATCATTCTATTGATTCCAACATGTGTTTGAATTCTTCTTCAGTAGGTAAGTATAACTTATATCTAGAGGCAAATATCTGCTTACCCTCATTCAGCACAGAGTATTTCACGATGGCCTCACTCTTTTGTGAACATAGGATGATTCCCAGGGTTGGATTGTCGTCTTCATTCTTGTAAAGTGCATCCCACATACGAATATAACTATCCATCTGCCCCACATCCTCATGTGTCAGTTTTCCAAGTTTCAAGTCTATCAACACATGGCATTTCAGGATACTATGATAGAAAACCAAATCCACATAGAAGTCTTCATCATCATAACGCATTCTCCTCTGGCGACCTACAAAACAGAACCCTCGACCTAATTCTAACAGGAATTGTTGTAAGTGGTCGATTAGGGCTTTCTCAATGTCACTTTCATGTAGTGCTGGGTAATCCTTCAAATCAAGGAACTCCAGTACAAACGGATCGTGGATGAACTGAGAGGGAGCGACATCTTTTAGTTTCTCTTCAGCCTCAGCCACAACAGACTCTTTTTCCTTACTAGCAAGAAGACGCTCATAGTATAACGTGGAAATCTGACGATCCATCTGCCGTGTACTCCACACGCTATCTGCTGCCTCGTTCATATACCACAGACGAGCCTTCTCATCTTCTACGCTAATCAGACGACGATAGTGCGACCATGTTAATTCGTGACGCAGTGTGTCACGAATCGGGAAGCATCTGTAAAACAAACGCATATATCTCAAATTACTCTCATCAAAACCTTTGCCGAAGTCTGTCGTCAGCTTAACTGCCAACTCTTTCAGAAGCCCCTTACCATAGTCAGCTCTTGCTTCGCCATGTTGTTCGTGTTCTACAATTTGTTGACCTATGAGCCAGTAGCTTTCCACCATAGCGAAGTTAACTGCACTAAACGCCCGCTTCCTGGCATTTGCAAGGATTTCTCTAACACTATCATAGAGAATATCCATATCATTTTGTAGATTTATATTCTGAATGTCATTCATAAACTCATTATTATTTCTTGTTGGCAAAGGTACAACTTTTTCCTGAATAATCTTCTGTTTTGCAGAAAAACTTCATTCCACAAGGCTTGCAGAAATAGATAAATATGAATTATTTGCTCCAAAATTTGAAATATTCAGAAAAAGTTCTTATCATTGCAGCGTGAAAGGATAGAAGATTTCCTCCCGCTGAAATGAAAGGTTTGCCAGGAATAACTTCACGCCATTCTTCATACCATCATTATGACGTTGGTAATGACAAATTTCTTTGATTATTTTTTGAATGTTGGCAACACATTGTGTCTCTCACAGCAAATCAATGTTTCTCTCGTAGCAATACATTGATTCTATTATTACGAGTAGACTTATTAAAGACGTCTTTTTTTCCTTGAAATATTTGGATTTGGCTTAAAAATGTTGTACCTTTGCATGCTGTATGAAAAGACTTTTAATTGACATAGTGAGAGGATGCAAAAAAACAGTGACGAGTGACGATGTAAAAGTAGATTTCTGAAACTCCTCGCGTACCGCGCGCGTATACGCGGTACGCGTAGACTTTTATATTTTTTTATTTCATAACGTCACAACGTCACTCTGGGAAATTAATAGAAAATAAAGCCAGAGTATTGAAAATTACTACGGGAGTATTGGAAAATAAAGCGTACTTATTGCGCAAGAAGCGCCGCTTATCGCTCGTGGGCTGTAAGAGAGGGCTTCGACCACTTTTGCTACCATTAATACTTGCAATTGCGGGTATTAATGCATCATTTTTTCCTCGAAATATTTGGATTCGCCTTAAAAATGTTGTACCTTTGCATGCTGTATGAAAAGGCTTTTAAATGATATAGTGAAAGGATACAATAAAAAGCGATACAGATACAGATGATACACTTAATTTTGTAAACCCCTCGCGTACCGCACGCGCACGCGGTACGCGTAAAAGTTACATTTTTATCTGTTATCTGTGTATCTGTATTTGTATGATATGTCACTTTAGACTTGTTCCGATGATGGTTTAGAGTTGTTTCGCAGTCATCTACGAGGTGTTCCGCAGTCACTTTACCCCTGTAAAGTAACATCGGAACAGTTGCAAAGTGACTCATCTTCAGGGCGAAAGTAACGTTGGCACGACCCGAAAGTGACATATCAAAAAAAAAGTTATAAAAGAAAAGAATAAAATGACACGAAAGGCGCAAGAAGAGCCGCTTATCGCTCACGCGCTTTCTGCTTATCGCTTAAAGGGCGTTTGCTTATCGCTCGTGGGCCGTCTGCTTATCGCTCGTGACCTGCTTGCTTATGTCAGTTTCGGATCGCTCCGATGATGGTTTAGAGTTGTTCTTCGACCTGAAGGTACAGAGTGTGACGTTGCAATCTTTCGCTAGAAACTAAAAATAAATTGTGATTTATTTGGAAGTTTGCTTGCTTATTCGTATCTTTGCAGCGTCAAGATGAATGTCTTGACTATCCAGGTAAGTTTCCTGAGAGGGCAAGACTATATCGACACTACCCATTTAAAAAGAGTTGCAATGCAACTCTTTTTATTTTAGGTATCTCTTTATAAACATTTTAATATAATCTTTACCTTCAACAAATTGTCTTGATACTGACAAAAACCTACTCCCTTTTACTATCAAAACTTCGCGTGCCTGTTTATTTACTTCAAAATAAGTTCTAACATTTTTTGCCAATAAACGCGGATTGTAATCCGTTGTCATATTAATCAATACGTGATTGGTTTGTCCAATTGAATCAAGCAATCGATTTTCTACAGACGACTTTCCCGTAATTGTCTTCAAATCAAACATCTTGTAGATACCCTTACGTTCAAAGATATAATCTGCGGTGCGTATACCTTTTGGATTAGGCAAGAGGAAAACCCTATATCCATGTTCTACAGCCTTGCGTGCTGCATTAAGCAGATTGTCATAGTCTTCACTATTATTACCACCAACAGAAAAGATACTCGTTTCTCCTGGTAATGGTTTGAATTCACTATGCAAGGTTATCTCTTTCAACGTCCAGACAAAGCCAGCCCCCTTTGTATAATGCAAATCTTCAAGCAAGACATCTAAGTTTCTGGTGACAGGTTCTTCAGCCACCCAACAATAGGAGCCAACTTCTTCATCGTCTGAGAATGCTTCTGCTACTATATCGTCATTCATTTAGTCAATTAATCTTTTCTGATGTGACTGCAAAGGTACGAATAAACGAAGAAAAAACAAAGAATATTTCAGTTTTCTTCTTCTACAACTAGATATTATATCATCATATAACATACAATACTTCATATTTATTTAATGTGAGTATGTGAGGAACATATTGCCTAAATAATCACAAAAGACACCCTCGGTTCAGACAGGTATGAAGATTTTTTCGTATCTTTGCAGCAGAAATTGTGAGAACAAACATTATTTATGATTAAAATCAACGATTGATGAACAAAAGTACAATTATAATAGCACTGCTTGTCATAAGCAGAGTGACAGCATGGGCAACGGATTTCGAGACTGCTACCACGGCTGTAGCCAATATGAAAGTGGGATGGAATCTGGGTAATACGCTCGATAGCAATTCGGGCGATGTGAGCAATATGTGGATTGAGAAATGGACTGGTCGCACGCCGTCCGACTATGAGAAAGCTTGGGGCCAGCCCGTCACGAAGCCAGAACTATTCAAGATGTTCAAGGAAGCTGGATTCAACGCTATCCGCGTACCTGTGACATGGTATCCCCACATGGAAGCCAAGTTCAACTTAAATGGTACGGCATGGGATATGGCCAGCGACGACATCGGCACGATAATACAGGAAGAATGGATGAAACGCGTGCATGAGGTGGTGGACTATGTTATCAGCCAAGGCATGTATTGCATCCTCAACATCCATCATGATACTGGTGCAGCCAATACGGCATGGCTGGTGGCCAGCGAAAGCGACTATGCCAAGCAGAAAGAACGCTTCGAAGCTGTGTGGAAGCAGATTGCCGAGGAGTTCAAGGATTACGACGAACACCTGCTTTTCGAAGGCTATAATGAGATGCTCGACCCTTACGACTCGTGGTGCTTTGCCTCATTTGGTACTTCGTCAAACTATAATGCCAGTGTCGCTTCTTCGGCTTATAAGGCCATCAACAGCTATGCCCAGAGTTTTGTAGATGCCGTGCGCTCCACAGGTGGCAACAATGCCCAGCGCAACCTGATTGTCAATACATACGGGGCTTGTAACGGCAGTGGCACATGGAACTCGCATCTGCAAGACCCGCTGAAGCAGATGGCACTACCAACGGACGGCGTGAGCAACCACATCATCTTTGAAGTCCACAGCTATCTGGACGTCAAAAACCTCAATACTGCCAAGAGTGAGGTTAATCAGATGATTAGCGATGTCAAGAATCATCTCGCCTCGAAAGGCGCACCCGTCATCTTCGGCGAATGGGGCACCAGCACGGATGCAGGCTATGACAACTATCGCAGCAATATGCTGGCCTTTGCCCGCTATTTTGTGGAACAGGCCAAGGCCAACAATATGGGTACCTTCTACTGGATGGGCCTCTCGGACGGCGAACACCGCAGCGTGCCGGAGTTCAACCAAACCGACCTAAAGGATGCCATCATCAAGGGCTATTACGGAGAAGAGGGTTATTCGGATATCTCGCTACCCCAAGACTCAAAATCAGCAGTGATTACAGATTGTTATAATCTGCAAGGTATTCGACTAAACGCTCCACGACAAGGACTGAACATTGTCAAGGTAAGCAACGGAACGGTTAAGAAAGTCCTGTACAAATAGATCGTCATTGATTACTTTTCTTATTCGGTTGCTGACTGATGGCGTATTTGACACGTAGGCGCACAAAAGGCTTGACATGGTCGTGCAACGTCATGTAGGTCTTGTTGTGACCGCTTTGACGGAGACGTCCGTAGAAGGGAACGGCTGCACCTAATCCGAGGTTGAAGGAAAGCTCACGACTGGTTTGGATGTTAGTGAAGATGCCGAAGCGTTCGGTTATTTGGCTAATCTCTACTTTCTCTGGAAGATCGGCAACCTTGGGGCGGAGATAGATTTTGTCGCTCTCCATCTCCATACCGAGGGAGAGACGCAAGGCACGAGATGCCTGATAGTTGAGGTAGTTGTTGACCTCCATACAGTTGATGCTCCAGCGGTTGTCGAACTGGTGGGTATAGATAAACATCGGATAGAGTGGCCAAGAGACGGAAGTTCCAATCAGACAAATGGCACCCAAACCCAAGTAGGTTTTCTGGTTGCGCGTGATGCTGAAGATGCCACCAATCATGCCAGAGGTACATTCATAGCCATACTGCGAGAAGTTGGCAGTGCCCATCGCCAGCAGGGTAAAGGGGTTGCCAAGCCAGCGCGTATTGTAGTTGGCAATGACGTTGCCACCATAGTGATGATGATTGCGAGGAACATCGAACTGCAGGACGCCGTCAGTGCCGTTGACGTTCAGCTCCTTGTTGCTGTAGCGATAGAACGGCGATACGGAGAGGGCAAACTGCTGGTTGCCAAACACCTTGAGGCTGGCTCGTACACGGGCAGCAACGCCGTGCTTCATGCGTCCTTCCTCTATGCGGTCTCCATTGTCGTTTTTCCAGTAATAGTCTGTATTTGTGGCGCCATCGACATCTGCCGTGATACTGAATTTCTCACGGGGGTCAGTCAGCTGGGCATGGGCATAGAGCATGCCTGATAAAAAGAGCAGTGTAGCAAAAAGTCTGAGTTGTGTCATGAGTTGGTCTATTTTTATTTCTATTTTTTGACGGCATCTTGCACCACCAATCCTGCCAGCATGAAGCCGAATACGGCAGTAATATGAACGATGCTGCCGTTGCCTTTGTCGTCTGGATCAATGGGCATCTTGTTCTCCAAAAGTTCGTCGGAAAAGACGCACTGGAACTTGCGCTTGGGGAACGTCTTGTCACGTTTGAAACGGTTGCGAAGGGCTCGCGCAAGGTCTGATGCCGCTGCGCACCAAACTCTCAGCGCACCACGAGCCAACGCCTCCCACACCGAAAATGACGACACGTTTCTCGCTGATGCGGCTCATGGCCTCATCGCCTAATAAGAGTTCCGACCTGCGGAATATTGCTTGCTCTGTCGCCATTTGCTTATTCAACTTCTGCAACCACTTCAATCTCTACCAACGCGCCCTTCGGCAGAGTCTTGACAGCCACGGCAGAGCGGGCAGGATATGGCTCTGAGAAGAACTCGGCATAGACGGCATTCATGTCAGCAAAGTCGCTCATGTCGGCCATAAACACAGTGGTCTTTACCACGTGGCTCATGTTGACGCCAGCCTCTTCCAAGATGGCTTTGACATTAGTCAGCGACTGACGAGTCTGTTCTTTGATACCACCTTCGACAAATGTTCCTGTGGCAGGATCAATGGGAATCTGACCTGATGTGTAGACGAGATTACCTACTCGGATGGCCTGACTGTAGGGGCCGATGGCAGCAGGTGCCTTTGTTGTACTGATTACTTTCATTGTATGTTATATTATAAATTTGGGTGCAAAATTAATAAATAATCATCAAACTGCCGCATCTTTAAATGAAAAAGCGATGCGTCGCACACAGGAACCTTAAACCAACAACAGTTCTGGCGGACGCATCGCGAATAAACC